>ENA-OQDD01000414-OQDD01000414.1-human-gut-metagenome-genome-assembly--contig:-NODE-414-length-17962-cov-4.218223_pt1 | contig 17962 bp, 26 predicted proteins | sample MGYA00242507_ERZ504598 | MGnify/ENA primary metagenome ERZ504598 (study PRJEB26092, sample SAMD00036318) | human gut metagenome | host: Homo sapiens | study: EMG produced TPA metagenomics assembly of... | reverse complement strand
GATCTTCCAGCCCACAAGCTGGACAGCCTTGAGCACTGCGGTGCCGAGGTGCAGAAGGCAACGCTCCCATCGAGCGCAAGCTGCAGCGCCTGTTCCGCCGCGAGGATGCCTGCAGGATGATCAAGCGCTGCAACGACTTTGGTGCAGGCGGTGTGTCCGTTGCCATCGGTGAGCTGGCCGACGGCCTGTACATCGACCTGAACAAGGTCACCAAGAAGTACGAGGGTCTGGACGGCACCGAGCTGGCCATCAGCGAGAGCCAGGAGCGCATGGCTGTGGCGCTGGCCCCCGAGGACGTGGACAAGTTCATTGCTCTCGCCAACGAAGAGAACCTTGAGGCTACTCCGGTGGCAAAGGTGACGGCTGAGCCCCGCCTGAACATGGTGTGGAACGGCATGTCCATCGTGAACATCAGCCGCGAGTTCCTGAACTCCAACGGTGCCGAGAAGCACCAGAAGGTCCATGTGGAAAAGGCCACGGTCTGGCAGCCCCAGTGGGAGGGCCTGACCTTCAGCCAGAAGATGAAGAACATGGTGGGCGATTTGAACATCTGCAGCAAGAAGGGCCTGTCTGAGCGGTTCGACTCCACCATTGGTGCCGCCACCGTGCTCATGCCCTTTGGCGGTGCCTATCAGCTGACCCCGCAGAACGCCATGGTGGCAAAGCTGCCGGTGGACGGCGAGACCAGCACCTGCTCCGGCATGGCATGGGGCTTCAACCCCTTCCTGATGAGCGCAGACCAGTACAAGGGCGCTCAGATGGCTGTCATCGAGAGCGTTACCAAGCTGGTGGCCTCCGGCTTCCGCTATGAGGATGCTTACCTCACCTTCCAGGAATATTTCGAGCGTCTGGGCACCGCCCCGGAGCGCTGGGGCAAGCCGCTGGCCGCTCTGCTGGGTGCACTGGATGCTCAGATGGGTCTGGGCATTGCATCCATCGGCGGCAAGGACAGCATGTCCGGCTCCTTTGAAAAGCTGGATGTACCTCCCACGCTGGTCTCCTTTGCCACTGCCATCGGCAAGGCAAACAAGGTGGTGTCCACCGAATTCAAGAAGCCGGAGAGCACGGTGGTGCTCATCCGGCCCATCATCGACCCCGAGACCGGCTGCCCCAACTTCTTCTCCCTGAAGGCCAACTACAAGATGGTGGAGGACATGGTCGAAGAGGGCATGGTGGCATCCGCCTGCTCTGTGGGCTACGGCGGCATTGCCGAGGCTCTGTTCAAGATGGGCCTTGGCAACCACATTGGCTTCAAGATGCGTGCGGATAAGACCACCCATGAGATGTTCCAGCCCATGTATGGCTCCATCGTTCTGGAAATGGTGTCCGATTCGCCCGCCGGTGAGATCCTGGGCGAGACCACCAAGGAATACGTCTTTGAAGCCTGCGGCGAAAAGCTGGATATGGCCCAGCTGCAGGAGATCTGGGAAGGCAAGCTGGAGCCGGTGTACCCCTACCGCAAGGCAGGCCCCACCGTGGAAAAGATCAACGGCAAGTTGACCGCACCCGCCGCACCCAAGATCGGTGTGGCAAAGCCCAAGGTCATCATTCCGGTGTTCCCGGGCACCAACTGCGAGTACGACACCGCCAAGGCCTTTGCCCGCGCCGGTGCCGACCCGGAGATCCTGGTCATCCGCAACCTGACCCCCGCCGACGTGGCCGAGAGCTGCAAGGCACTGGTCAAGGCCATTGATAACAGCCAGATCGTCATGCTGCCCGGCGGCTTCTCCGGCGGCGACGAGCCGGACGGCAGTGCAAAGTTCATTGCATCCTTCTTCCGCAACCCGGAAGTCACCGGGCAGTGCGCCGTCTGCTGCAGCAGCGCGATGGCCTGATGCTGGGCATCTGCAACGGCTTCCAGGCCCTCATCAAGCTGGGTTTGGTCCCCTACGGCGATATCCGCCCCATCACTCCCTATGACCCCACCCTGACCTTCAACACCATCGGCCGCCACCAGAGCATGCTGGTGCGCACCCGCATTGCATCCACCGGCAGCCCGTGGCTGTCCAAGTGCGAGGTGGGCGAACAGTTCACCGTTGCCATCAGCCATGGCGAGGGCCGTTTCGTGGCTCCGCAGGAGGTGCTGGACACCCTCATGAAGAATGGTCAGATCGCCACCCAGTATGTGGACATCGAGGGCGATCCCACCATGGATCAGAGCTATAACCCCAACGGCTCGGTGCTGGCAATCGAAGGCATCACCAGCCGGATGGTCGTGTGTTCGGCAAGATGGGCCACTCGGAGCGCAGCGGCGAGTACCTGTACAAGAACGTTACCGGTGACAAATATCAGCCGATCTTTGAGGGCGGCGTGGACTATTTCAAGATTTGATGGTAGAATAGAGAAAAACTCCTTCCGTCATCGCTGATGCGATGCCACCCCCTCGGAGAGGGAGGCTGAAAGGCCCCCTCCCGAGGGGGCTGTCGCCGGAAGGCGACTGGGGGAGTCACTTTCAGGAGGAAACAATCAATGTCTCAGCATGATCGTTATATCAGCCCCTTTTCCACCCGCTATTCCTCGGACGAGATGCAGTATATCTTCTCGGACGATAACAAATTCCGCACATGGCGCCGCCTGTGGGTGGCGCTGGCCCGGGCCGAAATGGAGCAGGGCCTGACCAACATCACCCCCGATATGGTGGCTGAGCTGGAAGCCCATGTGGACGATATCAACTATGAAGTGGCCATCGAGCGCGAAAAGCTGGTGCGCCACGACGTGATGAGCCATGTGTACGCCTACGGCCAGCAGTGCCCCAAGGCGGCCGGCATCATCCATCTGGGTGCCACCAGCTGCTATGTGGGCGACAACACCGACATCATCGTGATGCGTCAGGGTCTGGAACTGGTGCGCAAAAAGCTAATCGGTGTGTTGGCAAAGCTGGGCCGCTTCGCCGAGGAATACAAGGACATGCCCTGCATGGCCTACACTCACTGCCAGCCCGCTCAGCCACCACCGTGGGCAAGCGCGCCACCCTGTGGGCCAACGAGCTGGTGATGGACCTGCAGGAGATCGACCACCGTCTTGCTGTTCTGCAGCTGCGCGGTGTCAAGGGTACCACCGGCACGCAGGCTTCCTTTATGGAGCTGTTCAAGGGCGATGCCGATAAGATCCGCGCCGTGGATGCTTCCATCGCCAAGGAGATGGGCTTTGCGCCCGAAGCGGTCATCCCCGTGTCCGGCCAGACCTACAGCCGCAAGGTGGATGCCTTCATCCTGAACGCCCTTGCCGGCATTGGCCAGAGCTGCATGAAGTTTGCCACCGACCTGCGTCTGCTGGCTAACTTCAAGGAGATGGAAGAGCCGTTTGAAAAGAACCAGATCGGTTCCTCCGCCATGCCTTACAAGCGCAACCCCATGCGCTGCGAGCGTATCTGCGCGCTGAGCCGCTACCTGATGGTGGATGTGCTGAACCCCAGCTTCACCACCGGCACCCAGTGGTTTGAGCGCACGCTGGACGACAGCGCCAACAAGCGTGTCGCCATGGCTGAGGGCTTCCTTGCCACCGACGCTATCCTGAACATCATGCTCAACGTCACCGACGGCATCGTGGTGTATCCCAAGGTGGTGCGCAGCCGTCTGATGGCAGAGCTGCCCTTCATGGCCAGCGAGAACATCATGATGCAGGCTGTGGAAAAGGGCGGCAACCGTCAGGAGCTGCACGAGCGTCTGCGCCAGCACGCCATCGCCGCCGGCAAGCAGGTCAAGGAAGAGGGCCTGCCCAACGATATGGTGGACCGTATTGCTGCCGACCCTGCCTTTGGCCTGACCCGCGAGGAGATCGTGGCGGGCCTTGTGCCGGAGAACTTTGTGGGACGTGCACCGCAGCAGGTGGAGGAGTTCATCGCCAATGTGCTCAAGCCCATCTTCGATGCTAACCCCGATGCCGTGGAGCAGCACGCATCCCTGAGCGTGTAATAGGGCAGGCCATCAGGGAGCTTTCTCCGCGAACAGCGACGGGTTGCGGCACCCAGCATCCGCTTCGCTATCGCTTGCGTCTTGCTGGCCGCTGCCCCAACAGCTTCTCCCTGTTTTCTGCCGCGGGCAGCGGTCGTCGCTGTTGCAAGACTCCAGTCCCGCCCTACCGCCTGCGGCGGCAGGTCCCACCCCCAGGACATTCGCTGGAGAAACTTCCTGCCGTCCTGCCGGGTAGCTGCAGTAAATATTAAAAGGTCGTCGCCGAAAGGCGGCGGCCTTTTTGATGCCTGTCCCCCCTTGAGAAAAATCCGCTGTCATGCTACACTGGAGCATCATCAACAAAGGAGAACCGCGTATGCGATTGGATAAATACTTAGCCGAGACGGCCCAGTGCACCCGCAGCGAAGCAAAGGCGCTGCTTTCCAAAGGGCGGGTGCAGGTGAACGGTGCTGTCTGCAAAAAAGGGGACACCCAGCTCAAAGAAAGTGACACTGTGGCTGTGGATGGCAGAGCACTCAGCTATCAGCAGTTCGTGTACATCATGCTCAACAAGCCCGAGGGCGTGGTGAGCGCTTCCACCGACAAGCGCGACACCACCGTGGTCGATCTGGTGGGGGATGCCTATCTCCGGCGGCAGCTGTTCCCGGCGGGAAGGCTGGACAAGACCAGCACCGGCTTTGTGCTGCTGACCGATGACGGCACCTTTGCCCACGACATCCTTGCTCCAAAGCGCCACGTCTCCAAGACCTACACCGTGGTGTTGGACACGCCGCTGACCGAGCAGATGCGCACCGGCTTTGCGGCGGGCGTGACCCTTGCCGACGGCACAGCGCTTTCGCCTGCGGAGGTGACGGCCCTTTCTGCCGATGGCTGCACTGTGCGGGTGGTGCTCAAGCAGGGCGTATACCACCAGATCAAGCGGATGTTCGGCGTGTACGGCGCAGGCGTGAACGGCCTGCACCGGGATGCCATCGGCGGCCTTGCACTCGACCCGGCCCTTGCACCGGGCCAGTGGCGGGAGCTTTCTGCCGAAGAAGTGTCAAAAATTTCCAGCTGACAGGGTCGGCTTTTCACCCGAATTTCAAAAAAGCAACACATTTTTCCGGTAGAATAGGGGGCAGAACCACGCAAAAAGGCACTTTTTTGGTTCAGAATGGCCCCTGAAGATAATATTCACAAGAAAAAACTATCTTTTTTGTTGAAATATGTTGCAAAAGTAAATTCTTTTGTGTAAAATATAAAATGTAATGCAGCTAAATTGTTAAAAATCACGACCGGCTGCCGCTGCGGTTTGCACAAACGAGGAAAAGGGGTATCCATTATGGCCAATAGAGTATTTCAAAGCGTGATCTACCAGATGAAAGACGCGATCAACCGGGTGGTCGGCGTGGTGGATGAGACCGGCGCTGTTATTTCCTGCTCGGAGCTGAACCTGATCGGCGAGGTGCGCGAGGGTTTCATGGCGGAGCGTCTGACCGCAGGCGACCGCTTTGTGCGCGATGCTACACCTATCAGCAGTTCTCCAGCGCCAAGCATAATGATTATGCAGTATTCGTGGAAGGCGTGGACGAGACGGCTGGTCAGTTTGCCGCCATGCTGTCCATCAGCCTGCAGAGCATCAAGCAGTACCACGACGAAAAGTTTGATAAGTCCAACTTTATCAAGAATGTGGTGCTGGATAACATCCTGCCCGGCGATATCTATGCCAAGGCCCGTGAGCTGCACTTTGCCACCGATGTTTCCCGCGTGGTGTTCATCGTGCGTGTTACCAGCGGCGGCGATATCTCCGCCTACGATGTGGTCAGCAGCCTGTTCCCCGACAAGCAGAAGGACTTTGTGTTCAATATCAGCGAGACGGATACCGTGCTGGTCAAGGAGATCCGCAAGGGCATCGACCGCACCGATATGGAAAAGCTGGCTGCCAGCATCGTGGATACCTGTCCGGCGAGCATTACATCAAGGCTGTGGTGGGCATCGGCACCCCCATCTCCAACGTGAAGGATCTGGCTACCTCCTTTAAGGAAGCACAGATCGCCATGGAAGTGAGCAAGGTGTTCGACACCGAAAAGCAGATCATCCGCTACGATAATCTGGGCATTGCACGCCTGATCTATCAGCTGCCCACCACCGTGTGCGAGATGTTCCTGCGCGAGGTGTTCAAGCAGGGCAGCATCGAAAGCCTGGATCAGGAGACCCTGTTCACCATCCAGCGCTTCTTCGAGAATAACCTGAATGTGTCTGAAACCAGCCGCGGCCTGTTTGTGCACCGCAACACGCTGGTGTATCGTCTGGAAAAGATCAAAAAGCTGACTGGCCTGGATCTGCGTGAGTTCGACGATGCTATCGTCTTTAAGGTAGCACTGATGGTCAAGAAGTACCTGTCCAACAATCCGGCCAAATACTAATAAGCTGCAGGCTCTGCCTGCAGTGCAGAACCGGCCGCTCGAAACCGATGCTGGCCGGTTCTTTTTGCTGTGAAAACAGATTTTAATGTCAGGAGCTAATATTACCCTATGATCGATTTAGAACACGTTTCCAAGGAATATAAACGAGGCGGACCGCTGGCACTGGACGATATCAACCTCCATGTGGACGACGGCGAGTTCGTGTTCCTGCTGGGCCATTCCGGCGCAGGCAAATCCACCCTGCTCAAGCTGCTGCTGCGCGAAGAGCTGCCTAGTGAGGCAAGGTGACCGTTCTGGGCAAGGATGTTGCCAGCCTGCACCGCCATCAGGTGCCGTATCTGCGCCGTCAGATGGGCATTATCTTTCAGGATTTCCGGCTGATCCCCACCATGACTGTGTACGAGAACATCGCCTTTGCCATGCATGTGACCAACGTCAAGCGCCGGGAGATCAGCGACCGTGTGGAGTACATGCTGGAGCTGGTGCATCTGGAGGATAAGGCCAAGGCCTATCCGGACACCCTTTCCGGCGGTGAACAGCAGCGCGTGGCTGTGGCCCGCGCCCTTGCCCACGGCCCCAAGCTGGTCATTGCGGACGAGCCCACCGGCAACATCGACCCGGAATTGAGCCTGGAAATGATGGAGCTGCTGGAGCGGGTGAGCGAAACGGGCATCACCGTGGTGGTCGTTACCCATGAGCACGAGCTGGTGCGCCAGTTCCACCAGCGCGTCGTCACCCTGAAAAAGGGCCGCATCATTTCGGATGTGCCTGCCGACAAGGAAGCCATCCGCGCACGCGCAGAGCGCAAAGAACGCCTGTTCGAGACCGAGCTGGAACCTGCTGACACCGCAGAAAAGGAGGCGGCCACCGTATGATGAGACCTTCTACCTTCTTTTTCTGATCCGGCGCGGCATCCGCAATCTGGGCAAGCACTGGGCCATGACCTTTGTGTGCATCCTGTCCCTCAGTGTCTGTATGACCCTGAACACCTTTGCAAGTCTTGCCGAGGTGAACGTGGACAGCATGGTGAACTATCTGGGCAGCCAGAACGAGACCGTGGTCTATCTGGACCCGGAGTGTGATGATGCCACTGCGCAGGCCGTGGGCGAAAAGCTGGCGGCAATGCCCGGCGTGACCAATGTGCAGTTCGTCTCCAAGCAGGACGTGCTGAACACCTACCGCAATTACATGGAAGATTACTCCTCCTGTGGGATGAGTTTGAAAATGACAACCCCTTCAAGCCAACTACCGCGTTTCCATCGCGGATCTGAGCCAGATGGAGAGCATGAGCAAGCAGATGCAGGCCATTCAGGGCGTGTACAGCGTTACCGCCCCGGTGGAAATGACCAACGTCTTTGTGCAGGTGCAGCGCTCTGTTACCAAAGTGGGCCGCGGCATCGTGCTGGTGCTGATGGTCGTCAGCATCATCACGGTGGGCAGCACCATCCGCCTGAGCGTGTTTGCGCGCCGCCGCGAAATTGAGATCATGAAGTACGTGGGTGCCACCAACGGCTTGGTCACTCTGCCCTTCGTTGTGGAAGGTCTGGCCATGGGCCTGATCTCCGGCGTGCTCACTGCAGCGATCAGTCTGGGCGGCTACTCCTACATGGTGCAGGCCTCCGACGGTCTGGGCGGCGTGTGGGAAATGATCATGGGTCAGGCACTGGTGCCGGTGAGCGCCGTCTGGTCCACTATCATCCGTACAGCCTCATCGGCGGTGCCGTTGTGGGTGGTCTGGGCAGTATGTTCTCCATCCGCAAGCACCTGAACGTGTGATCGAAAGGAGCCGCACATGAAAAAAGCACTTCATGCAAAGCCCTTCCGGCTGCAGATGCCCGGCCATACGCCGCGCCATGCACGGCCGGAGCCTGCCCGCAGCAAGCTGCTGCGCGGCGTGAGTCTGTGCCTGGCGGCGGTATGCCTTGCGGCAAGCGTCAGCTTCCAGCCGGCCACGGCAGCCACCAGCATGGCCAGCCTGCAGAACAAGCTGAACAGCCTTTCCAAATCCATCGACCAGCACAAGAAGGAGCTTTCGGACGCAAAGAAAAAGGAAGCTGCTGCAAAAGCGCTGGAAAGTGAGCTAAAGGAGCGCGTGGGCGTCATTCAGTCTCAGATCAGCGTGCTGAGCACCCAGATCGCTGCTGTGCAGAACAACATTGGCCAGACCGAGCAGAAAATCACCGCCAAGGAAGGCGAGATCACCCAGAAGCAGGCCGAGATCGACAGCCAGTGGGGCGATTTTAAAAAGCACATGGCTGCCATGCAGGAGCTGCGCGACGGCGGCAGTGTGGCCATGCTGAGCGCAGTGAACGACCTGTATGAGCTGCTCACCTTCAACGAGGTCATGCAGGATATCTCCATTAAAGATACCGAGATCATGGACAACATGAAGGCCGCCAAGAGCGCTCTGGAAGCAGATAAGGTGGAGCTGGAAGCCCAGCGCAAGGAGCTGACGAGCCAGAAGGCGGAGCTGGATACCCAGAACTACCAGATGAAGGCAAAGCAGAGCGAGCTGAACAGCAGCATTTCTGCGGCGCAGCTTTCTGCACAGGATGCCCAGAAGGCCCAGCAGACGGCACAGGCCGCTATTGAATCGGACGAGCTGAACTATGAGGCCGTCAAGAAAGAGATCCAGAAGCTGATCGCGGCGGCTGCATCCAGCAAGCCGCAGCTGAGCTTTACCGGCTTTGCCTGCCCGCTGAAGAGCTATACCCGCATTTCCAGTGAGTACGGCTGGCGCAAGAACCGGTGTCCGGCGTGAACAGACTGCATGCCGGCATTGATCTGGCTGCGCCGGGCGGTACCCCCATCTACGCACCGCAAGCGGCTATGTGCAGGTGGCGGGCTGGTCCAGCGGCGGCTATGGCAACTATGTCATCATCTACCACGCAGCATGTCGGACGGCAACGCCTACAGTACCTTGTACGGCCACATGAGGTCGGTCGCCACCAGCGCAGGCAAGTATGTCAAGCAGGGCGAGTTGATCGGCTACGTTGGCTCTACCGGCAACTCTACCGGCAACCATCTGCATCTGGAGGTCTGGAAGGGCGGCAAAAAGGCCAATGCGTCAATCCGCGCGGTTATATCCCGTTCCCGCACAACTGAGTGTGTTTATAAGGAGTCTGGTATTCTATGAACGAACAAAAACACAAGCGCTGGCTGCGTATCGGCTGCCTTGTTCTGGCAGGCGTGTTTGCACTCTCGCTGCTGAGCAGTGTGATCATGATGCTGCTGTATTAACAGGGAGGGGCAAGCATGAACCGTAAGATCTCTGTGGGCATGGCTGTCACCATTGTGATCCTTGCCATGACCGTGACCTTTTCTATTACCATGCTCATTGCCATGCGTCTGTTTGACAGCACGGTGAGCAGCGTGAAGGAAAAGGAGAGCATGTACAACAAAGTGGCCGAGGTGGACCGCTATGTGCGCAGCAACGACTACTACACCATTGATGAAACGGTGCTGTACGACCGCCTGACCGCAGGCTACCTGCTGGGTACCGGCGACAAGTACGCCCGTTACTACACCGCCAACGCCTACACCGAGCTGATGAACCAGCAGAGCGGCAAGGTGATGGGCATTGGCGTGGAACTTGGCATGGACCAGACCGGCTATGCCAGAGTGACCAGGGTGTATGAGGACTCGCCTGCGCAGGAAGCCGGTATCGTGGTGGGCGATTACATCACTGCTATTGACGGCACCGATGTGAAGAGCCTTTCCGGGGTGGATGCCGTGCAGTCCCGCCTGCAGGGCGAAGCCGGCACCATCGTCAATGTTACATGGCTCGACAGCAAGGCTGCTTCCCGGACGACGGACCTGACCCACTCCGGCTACACCAGCACCACCGTGGACTACCAGATGCTGGACAGCGTGGGTTACATCAAGATCCGCCAGTTCGACGGCAGCACGCCCAGCGAGCTGGACTATGCCATCCGGTCTCTCACTACCAGCGGTGCCCAGGGCCTTGTGTTCGACCTGCGCGATAACGGCGGCGGCGTGTTGGATGATGCCATCAGCTGCATCGACCTGATCGCCCCGGAAGGCACTGTGGCCTATGCTGAGGATAAGAACGGAAACCGCACCATCATTGGCAGCAGCGACGATGAGAGCAAGGTGGAGCTGCCCATCGTCTGTCTGGTCAACGGCAACACTGCCAGCGCAGCAGAGCTGTTTGCTGCCAGCCTGCGCACTATGAACGGCGCACGTCTGGTGGGCACCACCACCATGGGCAAGGGAACCATCCAGAGCAGCCCGCAGCGCCTTTCGGATGGCAGCGCCGTGAGCATCACGGTGGCAAAGCTCATCTGCGGCGACGGCTCCTGCTTTGATGGCACCGGCCTGAGCGTGGATGTGGAGCGTGCCTCAGTGCCGAAGAGACCACGAATTTCTACGATTATACCCCCGAGGATGACCCGCAGATCCAGCGTGCGGTCAGCGCAGCACAGCAGCTGAGCGGTACCACGACTCTAGGCGGTGTCAACGAAGCAGCTTCTTCGGCTGCTGCTTCCGAAGAAGCCGACAGCGCTGCCACTGAGCCGGAGAACGCTTCCTCTGAGGAAACGGCTTCCTCCACCGAAGCAGCATCCAGCGCAGAATAAAGGGTAAAACCGGCAGAAATGCTGCATGGGCTTCTTTTTGTAAAAAGGGACCCGGTTTATTGCGGTGCTGTTTGCCGTACGCATGTTCCTTTCTTGAAACGGCTTTTGATCGCGCCCGTAGGGCGCGGTGATGCCGCCTGCCGTATCGACTCCTCACGTGAAAAGGCGTTTTGGAGCGCCCCGTAGCGCTCCCGTTTACCGTACCGACCCCTTCTCGTGAAAATGCAACCCAGCCAGACCCGCAGGTCTGGCTGGGTTGCCATATTATAATAATATTTCCGCTGAATATGCCCAAAGCGACGCGGAGGGCATTCAAATCGTACTATGAAAAAGGATGGAATCTATGCCCGAACTGACCGACCTCTCGGTGATCCGCGCCCTGTGTGAAAAATACGATTTTGCACTTTCCAAGGGTTTTGGACAGAACTTTATCATCAACCCGGGTCTGCCGCCCAAGATCGTGGATGCCAGTGGCGTGGATAAGCGCTATGGTGTCATTGAGATCGGCCCCGGTATCGGTGTGCTGACCCGGGAACTGGCAAAGCGCGCCGCCAAGGTGGTGTCCATTGAAGTGGACGAACGCCTGCCGCCGCTGCTGGCCGAAACGATGGCCGGAGTGGACAATTTTAAACTGGTATTACAGGATGTACTGAAAGTTGACCTGAAGGCTCTTATTGCGGAAGAGTTCCCCGGTATGCCGGTGGCTGTGTGCGCTAACCTGCCCTACTACATCACCAGTCCCATCGTCATGAAGCTGCTGGGCGACCGCCTGCCCATTGAAAGCCTGACCGTCATGGTACAGAAGGAAGCTGCCGACCGTCTGGCTGCTGCGCCCGGCACCCGTGCATCCAGCGCCATCAGCTGCGCGGTGAGCTACTATGCCACCTCCAAATGATGTTCACCGCTGCGCCCGGCAGTTTTTACCCGGCCCCCAAGGTGACCAGCGCCGTGGTGCGCATGGAGATCCGTCCGCAGCCCGCTGTGCAGGTGGAGGACGAAGAAGGCTATTTTGCGCTGGTGCGTGCCGCCTTCGGACAGCGCCGCAAAACGGCTGCAAACGCCATTGCCAGCGGCCTGGGGATGCCCAAGGACGCGGTGACAGCCGCCATTGAAGCCGCCGGTTTTGATGCCCGCATCCGCCCGGAAGCCCTCACACTGGAGGATTTTGCAAAGATCCAGCAGGCCCTTGCCCGCTGAAGCAGCCCGCTGCTCAAAAAAGAATACAACAGACTTTGAACCCCACAGGAGCCGTCCGCGGTTCCTGTGGGGTTTTTATGATAATAGAATCGAATGGTTCGATTTTATTATCGATGTATTGCGTTGAAAATTCCTGGTATCAAAACGTGATACAACAGAAAAGAATGCTAAAAGCAGACGAAAGTATGAACTGATGGCAATGGCACCTCATTTGTTAAACGGTATAGTATACTGCTTGGGGAATGGGTTGTTTTTTTGCGCGCCAAGAAGATATTGACAAGCCGCGCGTTTTTTGGTATTCTATCAAAAGACCGCTTGGTCCATGCTGGTGTGGCGCAATGGCAGCGCAACTGATTTGTAATCAGTGGGTTGCAGGTTCAACTCCTGTCACCAGCTCCATCAAAAAGAGCCTGGATTCGTTAAAATCTAGGCTCTTTTCTTTTGTTATAACACACTATTTAACACACACTGCGCTTTCTGGTACGTCCTCTGGGATAGTCAGAGCGGCTAGAGCGGTTCTCCTATAGCCCGAAATAGATGTTGGACTTAACCCCACTTTGTCGGCAGTCTGTGCACAGTTCAGGCCGTCGATATACTGACAACACAGCACCCGAATCTGATTCAGGGTCAACTGCCGTTGGTCGTACAGAGCGTTGATGATCTCGGTGGCGATGTTCTGCCCGCGCTGCTGTTCGTCCTGCAGTTTCCTTTCCAGCGCGGTGATACGCTGCACGCTGTCGGCTGTACGGTCGGAGTGTGTGCCGGTGGGCGCTGATCTGCCGGGGTTCAGGCTTACGCAGATGGACGTAGAGCGGTCGCGGGCTTCTTCCAGCTGTTCAGCAATACGGCGCTGTTCGGCAAGGCTTTCCCGGTAGCGGTTCAACCATGTACGTTTGCGCTCAATATCGGGGTTCTGCTGCTTTTCCATCGTCTATTCCTCCGTGTGTTATCGTGTGAAGAAATTATTTAACCGCGCTGGGCACGGCTGCAAGCAGCTGCCGCGCGGCCCTCAGATTCAGTGCTTCCGGGTTCTTCCAGATCGGCATAGCCAGCATACCACCGGCGGCGTTGTACTGGCTCACCGTCATGCGCTGGGAACCGTTTTCGGTCTCGATCAGCAACACCACGGGCGCGGTCTGGGCACTCAATGCCTGAACCCTGGCTTCCAGCCGGTCAATGCGGTTACTCATCGTCTGCCACTCCTTCCAGTTCATCCAATTTTCTTTCAAGCTCGGTCAAACGCCGCTCCTGTTCGTCGGCCCGGATGGAGCTTAACACGGCATTGCTGCGTAGATCAGGGCGTTTGCCTGCTGCGGGGTGATCTCGCCATTCAATACCATGTTGGAAACGCGGGTCATGGCTCTGCGCACCTCGCCCGGATTGGTCATTTTAAGGTGCTTTTTTGCGGTCATGGGTTCGGTTCGCCTCCTGTCAAAAAAGGGCGCACAGGTTGCCCCATGCGCCCGGATGATGTCTTATCAGGTGGTAGCCTGATATAGATGCCCTTTTTCTTGTTGTCGGTGACGAACGCGCCGTAGTTGTAGCGGCCCTCCACCAGCCAGCCGGACACGCCCGGCGGGTTCTCATGCAGAACGGCACTGGACAGCTTCACAGGGGCCGTGCAGGCCAGCGGGTGGCACAGCATAAAGCCAAATTTTGCGGGCAGACGGTTTGCGGGAACCTTCTGCACTGCGGCACCGTCCAGATTGGAGACAACGCCCTGCAGGCGCAGATTCTGGCCGATATCGGATTCCAGAACGATCTCCTTGCACTTCTTCATGATGCGGTAGGTGTCAGGGGATACCACAAGAACGCGGTTGGTCTCCGGCACCTCTGCATCATCCAGTGCGGCGCTGGCCTTGCAGATTTCGTCATAGATGTTGGTAGCGGTCAGGGCCACAGCGTCGGGCTTGGTGCCTGCATCCGTGCACATAATGCCGTAGGTGTATGCATCGATCTCCGGAATGACCACCTCACGCTGCTGGCGGGCCAGACACTTGGCGGCTTCCAGCACGGCACCGGTCTCGTCCATGTCCAGCCGGTCGATCACAAAAGAAAAGCTGCGGTCTTCGGGCAGGGCGTAAGTTTCGGTCACAGCGGTCAGGGTCTCCGGCTTGCCGTAGCGGCTGCCAGCGGTGACGCCTGCGCGGTCGTAGTCGTTCATTGCGGCGGTGCCCACTTTATAGATGCGGACACTGTTCGCGCCGTCAAAGCTGTAGTCCTGATTCGTCACAAGGCTGCGCTTCGATTCGTTTTTGAAAAGCTCGTCCACCTGCTGGAGATACTTTTCAACAAGATTGATTGCCATATTCTAAAACCTCTCAATAAGTTCCTGAGGGCTTGAAAAACTGTGCTCCATCGGGTTCTTTGAGCTGCGACATGCTGCCATGCGGTGCACCGGTAGAAACTACGGCCACAGCGCCGGGCTGGTTCTTCTGCGACTTTGCAAAGATGCTCCACAGAGATTCCGTTTTTTCTTTGAACTCTTCCGGGTCGCTGCTGCCGATCAGCTCCACAAGCTTGGGGTCAATGCCATTTTCCTTGCAGTAGCGTTCACATTCAAAGGCGTTGCGCTCGTCCTGCAGCTTCTGGCGGTCGGCTTCCAGCTGGGCCTTTTCGGTGTCCAGCTCGGCGGCGGAATTGTCGGTAGCGCCCGAATCTGGCCCTTCGCCCTCTCACGTGCCAGACGATCCTTAACGATGGAGTTTACTTCTTCCTGGGTGAACATCTTCCCGGCGGTGCCGTTTCCCTCCGGCGGAGTGTTTGCCTGCTGGGTGGTGTTCGGGGTGTTGTTGTCGGTCATGGTGATTTCCTTTCCCGGCTGATGCTGCGGCCGTTACAGTGATGCCCCTGCCAATGCAGGGAAAATAGACACAGGGAACCGCTCGAAGCGTTTTCCCTTGGAGCACCTCGCAAATGCGGAGAATATAAACAAAAAGAGCGCAAAGAAAAGCGTGCTTGCTTTTCCCTGCGCTCTACAGCTAACCGGTCAGCCCGGCGGTACTCTATGCCTTACAGCTTATTATACCACATCCACCGGGGGATGGTCAACTGTTTTACTTGGTGTTATGCGGTTTTTCCGGTTTTGTAACCGTCAAAAACACGGCAGAAACCCCGGCTTTCTTCGCGCTTTCATGTACTCTTGCCGCCGGATACATCGCGCGCAGGGCGTCCAGCGTGGCCTGTGCGGCGTTTTCCTGCTCTGGGGTGTAAGTTATCTTTACCTTCACTGCTGGCCCTCCTGCGACTTCCTGCGCTCCTGTCGGCTGTACAGGCGGGATGCATACAGCAGGATGCCGCGCACGGCTTTCGGGTCGTCCAACAGCTCCAGCAGGGTGATGCAGGATTCCCGCAGGCGCTGCACCTCTTTGTCTGTTTGCTGACCGGCCTTTGCCTTCTCGCGGTTGATGTCCGCGCCGTTCATGGTCATGATGGTGTCGATCTGGTCGGGGGTCAACCCCATTGCTCGCAAGTCATTCCTCTTCATTGTCGGTTCCTTTCTTTGCCCATTCAAAAATATGCCGGACTTCCACGCTCTGCCGATGATCTTTGCGCCGGGCAGCTCGTCGAAGCGAATAACATGCTCCTGCCGGGTGCGCGGCGCGTCTGCCAGCAGTTCACCGTTGCAGATCTGGCGAAGCAGCAGCACGGCACTGTCCGTCTGCACGGCCACGATCTGGCCGTTCTCTGCATGGTCGCAGGCGGTAAAGGCCACGATATCCCCGGCGCGGATGCCGGCGCATTCCATGCTATTATCATCCATGATAAAGCAGAAATCCGGGTTCAGGTATGCCAGCGCGCTGGCGGTCTGGTGGTTGCTCATGCCGATGCACCTTCTTTCTCAATCAGGCGTTTGGCGTACACCCACACAAGCCGCAGTTTCCGATAGTCGGCCTTATCCAGTAGAGCAGAGATCGCGTTGATGTAATCTTGCCTTGTCATGCCTTTGCGCTCCTTTCCAGCTGTGCACTCTTTGCGGCCAGCTCTGCCGCGATCTCATGCAGGCGGGCCGCGTCGGCTTTCGACTTGGTAACGGCTTCTGCAAAATCAGGCACCGGCGCAGATTGGGCAGCGGGTTCACAAACTTGCCAGCCGGGGCGCAGTTACGGTCTACAGGGTCAGGGGCGGCGCTCTTGTGCTGGGTGCCAGCCTGCTGCACTGCCATACCCCAAAGGGTGGCCGTGTCAACGTTGGCAGTCAGGCGCTCGCCCTTGTGGACAGCGCCCACGGTAAAGCCTGCCGGGCATACTGCTGACAAATCCAGCTTGCAGGGGACTGGCCCAGACGTTCCAGCGCGGACACGCGCCCGCCATCCAGCACGCAAAGCTCGTGGTGTACGGCGCGGGGCTTCGGCTCCCGCTGGTCGATGTACTCCACATCGAAGGTGTGCAAGGTGATACGCTTTTCAAGTTTCAGCATTGAAATATCCTCCATGTTCTGTTAAACTAGGGGGCGTGAATGGTGGGTACCATATTCACACCCTTTTGCCGCTCTCCGGTCGCTACACTGGAAAGCGGCTTTCTTTTTTTGTTACTGCGGAAAGATACGTGCGGCCTTTCTTCCAGAGAAAAAACAGGCGGCAAGGTAGTGTAGTAATTGGAATGGGGGGCTTTCTAACCCCCATTCCCAATTACACTACCTATCACTATCTTTTTTGCTATATATAATACTGTTTTTTCCCCCTAAATGCAGATTTTGCAGTTATAGCGGAAATCCTGTTTTTTCCGCCCTTTCTTCCGGCCTGCTTCACTCCTGCGGGGCCACAGTATGGGCGCGCCTGATCTGGCCGGTTTTGGTGTCACGTTCAAAGTCTGGGTGCTCGTCAACCATGTATCGGATGGTTTTATTCGTCACATCCAGATATTCGGCAACGCTGCTTGTGGTGACTTCCACGCCCTGTGCGGCCAGCACGTCTATTGCGGCTTCCAGACGGTGGCGGCGCTCCTTCAACTTCTGCTCCTTGGGCTTGCGGGCATTCATTGCGCGCTGGTAGGAAGGGAGCTGGGAGTGCGGCGCAATGTTGTCCGCCTGGTCGAATCGTTCCATAACGTGGATGGGGTAGTTAAACCACACGTCCACCGGCTCAAAGCTGGGAAACTCCCGCAATGTGCCTCGATGCGCCACGCCGTCACGCCTGCCCGCTGCCGTTCTGGTGGGAGTTCCAGTTCGATGATATCAAGCAGCGCGTCAACGTCGCGGGCAAACACACCGCTACCGCTGGCCCTGTCCATGCTGTTCTTCCATCCTTGGTCGCCTTTGCTGTGATGGTGGCAGTAAATGACGGCCGCACCGTTTACTGCTGAAATCCGGTCAAGACCGTTGCAGAACTGCACCATGTCAAAAACATTGTTTTCCCTGCCAGCATTGAGTTTATAGAACGGGTCAATGATGATCACATCATACTGTTCCCGGCGGGCGCGGCTGCAGCAGATGTCAACGAAGTGCGGCCAGTTGATGCAGTATCCGCGCAGGTTCCAAAGGTCGATGTTTGGCAGCATAGCCTGTACGGCTTCCTCTGGCAGTTCCAGCGCCTTGCTGACGTCATGGAACCGGTGTTTTGCTGATACAGGGTCAACTTCCAGATTGACGTACAGGACTTTTCCACGTCTGCATTCAAAACGGTTCATCCATGGTGTACCGCTTGCAATGCACACGGCCAGCTCGATAAGGGCGAAGCTCTTGCCTGCCTTGCTGGGGCCTGCCAGCAGCATCTTGTGGCCCTTGCGCAGTACGCCCTCGATCATGGCCGGCTTTGCTCCGGCACGCCATGACCACACGCCGTCTGCAGGTTCTCCACGGGCGGCAAGCGTCATCTTCAATTCGCAGTCTTCCATGAATCGAAGTGGTC
>ENA-OQDD01000413-OQDD01000413.1-human-gut-metagenome-genome-assembly--contig:-NODE-413-length-17983-cov-5.645497_pt1 | contig 17983 bp, 19 predicted proteins | sample MGYA00242507_ERZ504598 | MGnify/ENA primary metagenome ERZ504598 (study PRJEB26092, sample SAMD00036318) | human gut metagenome | host: Homo sapiens | study: EMG produced TPA metagenomics assembly of... | reverse complement strand
TGTGGTATTCGGGTTCCGAGCCGTATGACTTCTACAATACTTTCTACGCTTCCGACCAGACGGCTAAGGTCGGTGAGAAGGGCGTTAACGGGTGGGCCCGTTACTCCAACAAGACCGTAGACGATGCGTTGGATGTCATCAACTCGACCACCGATACCAATGTAAAGAAGGAACAGTACGCCATTATCCAGCAGCAGGTCTATGACGACATGCCATACATCCCGATGATGCGTACCGCAACCATGGTGGAGACCAGTAAGGAATACACCGGTTGGGTCACTAAGGACAACGTCTACGCCGCCCCGGCCAGCTGGAATACCTGGGACACAGGTATCATCCTTCGTCAGATTAAGCCTGTGACGGATAACAAGTGACGTTACCGCCAATATCCCAAACAATTGGTAGGTGTCCGTCAGATATCGACGGACACCTACCCTACCGAATCGAGAAGCCATGAAATACTATCTTCGTAAGTTCGGGTTCTATCTGGTCGCTTTCTTTGCTGCGCTTACGCTTAATTTCGCTATCCCGCGCATGCTTCCAGGCGATCCGGTGGACATCGTGCTGAACAGATTGGCATCAAAGGCCCTGTACAGCCGGACACGCGAGCTGCTATAGAATCCATGCTGGGTCAAAGTGACGGTCAGCCGCTTTGGAACCAATACGTTACGTACCTTAAAAACATTTTCACCGGAAACTGGGGTATCTCGGTGGCCTACTTCCCAACCCCGGTTTTGGAAGTCATCAAGAACGCACTTCCTTGGACAATCGGTCTGGTTGGCATTACCACGATTCTGTCCTTCATCCTGCAGCAGATTATGGGCATTGCTGCTGGTTGGAAGCACGGACGAAAGTTCGACAGCTTCATTGTCCCGGTATCCACAGTATTCCAGTCTGTCCCTTACTTCTGGCTTGCATTGATTTTTGTGTCTTTGTTCGCCAAGACTTTGGGATGGTTCCCGCTTTCCGGCGGATACGATTACCAACATCTGAATCCCGTGCTTTCGCCTGTGTTCATCGGTAGCTTACTGCATTACGCTTTCCTTCCCGCTTTGACTATTTTGGTTAGCTCCTTTGGTGCAGGTGTGGTTGGTATGCGTAACATGATGGTTTCCACATTGTCTGAGGACTACATTCTCACTGCAGAGGCCAAGGGTTTGACAGATTCCCGTATCAAGTGGCGTTATGCGGCTCGAAACGCCATTCTTCCGTCGGTGTCTGGTTTCGCTGTTTCCTTGGGCAACGTCGTGGGCGGCTCGCTGCTTACTGAAACGGTGTTCTCTTATCCTGGCATTGGTCAGCAGCTGCTTTTGGCTGTGCAGAACAATGACTACGCCCTGATGCAGGGCATCTTCATGATCATCACAACCAGCGTCTTGGTCGTCAATTTCATCGTGGATGTTTTTTACGGTTTCATTGATGCCCGAACTCGCCAGACGGACTGATTGGAGGGATCTGTCGTGACTTCACAAACTATGACTGCTACAAAAGTGTCCAATCATCAGGCTCCTAAACGTAATCGCTTCGATGCGGTCAAGCGTATGCTTCCGCGTCGCTCCGCCAAGCTCGTCACAGGTCTTGTACTGCTCGGTGCGGTGCTGCTGTTCGCGATTATCGTGCCATTTTTCGGCGATGACCCGAATGCCATCAGTGACATAGGCCTGACAGCCCCGTCGGCACAGCATCTACTGGGTACGACGATGAGTGGCCAGGATGTGTTCATGCAGTTGGCGTATGCGACGCGTGGATCTCTGATTATTGGCTTCTCAGTGGCAATAATTGCGACGATTCTTTCTGGAATCTTCGGTATCCTTGGTACGTACGTCGGTGGCATCTGGATGATTTGCTGGCTTTGATTACTAACGTCATGCTAGTTATCCCTGGACTGCCTCTGACCATCGTCATTGCAGTGATGTCCCCAACCCGAGGCATCGCTATGGTGATCATCGTTTTGGCTATTACCTCTTGGGCCGGCTCGGCCCGAGTGCTGCGCGCGCAGACCCTATCCATGCGCGGTAGGGACTATGTGCTGGCGGCAAAAATCTCAGGCGAACGTCCTTGGCGAGTCATTGTTGTCGAAATTCTGCCGAATCTGTTGCCTTGCATGGCTTCGCAGTTCGTGTTTGCCGTGATTTTCGCAATTCTTGGCGAATCCTCGCTGTCATTCATTGGACTTGGTGCTTCTGGCCAGTTGACTTTGGGCACGATGTTGTACTACTCCCAGAATGCGGCCGCTATCAATATCGGTGCGTGGTGGTGGTTCATCCCGCCGGGAGTCGTTGTGGCCATCATCGGCGCTGGCCTGTCCTTCATCGACTTCACGATCGATGAGGTGATTAATCCGAAGCTGCGCACGTTGAACGCCAAGCCTGCCAAGAGCAAGAAAGCGAAGGTGAAGTGAGATGTCTGAAGTCGATAAGGACGTCCTGTTCGAGATTAACGATCTTGATGTCATCTACGATTCCGAGAATCCGGTACATGCTGTGCAGCATGCCAACTTGCAGATTCGACGTGGAGAGATCATGGGTTTGGCCGGTGAATCTGGATGCGGCAAATCCACGCTTGCTTACAGTGTGAACCGTTTGCTGAAAGCTCCTGGACGTATCTCCTCGGGAGAAGTGCTGTTCCATGATGCATCCGGCGAAACAATTGATGTGCGTGCCTTACAGGGGAAAGCATTGCGTGACTATCGCTGGGCGAAGACATCCATGGTGTTCCAAGGCGCAATGAATTCATTGAGTCCGGTTACCAAGATTGGTAAGCAATTGGAGGATGTGTACATTACGCATTGTCCTGGTATGAGCAAATCGGAGCGTCAGGATCGATGCGCTGAGTTGTTGAAGATTGTGCATGTTGACCCCAATCGTTTGGCTGCATACCCGTTCGAACTGTCTGGTGGCATGCGTCAACGTGTGATGATTGCCATGGCTTTGGCCCTTGATCCACAGTTGATTATCATGGATGAGCCGACGACTGCGCTCGATGTGGTCGTCCAACGCGAAATCATTCAGCAGATCACAGAACTCAGGAATCAGCGTGGCTTTTCCGTCATCTTTATCACGCATGATTTGCCGATGCTTTTGGAAATCACGGATCGTATCGCCGTGATGAAGAACGGTGTCATTGTTGAGCAGAACACGTCCGAGAACATCTATTGGCATGCCCAGCATCCATATACCAGCGTTTGCTGGGCTCCTTCCCGTCCTTGACGGGCGATCGTGGAGATTTTGTCCGCGTGGTTGCGAAGAATTCGGAGGTTAAGAGCCATGAGTGAAATCAAGCTCGATCACATTGTCAAGGATTTCGATCTGCGCAATGGTCTGAAACACACCACGATTCATGCGGTCAAGGATGCCAGCTTTACGCTGGAATCCGGAAAGACGATTGCGTTGGTGGGCGAATCCGGTTCCGGTAAATCAACTATCGCGCGAATGATTACTTGCTTGGAGACTCCGACTTCAGGTACCATTACACTTGATGGTAAGCCGGTTCCTCGCGGCGGCAGGGCTTTGCACCAGTATCGTCACAACGTGCAGATGGTATTCCAAGATCCGTTTGCTTCCTTGAATCCGTATCACAATATTTATCACCATCTTGTTCGTCCGATGAAGATCAATCATTTGGCTAAAACAGAAGAGGAATATGAAGAGCGGGTCATGAAGCTTTTGGAGCGCGTCGAATTGTCTCCGGCCAAGGACTTCATGTGGCGGCGTCCTCATGAACTGTCCGGCGGACAGCGTCAGCGTGTAGCCATCGCTCGCGCTCTGGCTCCTCAGCCCAAGATTCTTATTGCTGACGAACCGGTTTCGATGTTGGATGTGTCCCTACGCCTAGGTGTGCTGAACCTGTTGGCCCGTATCCAGCAGGAAGAACAGCTTGCCATGCTGTACATCACTCATGATCTGGCGACTGCCCGTCACTTTTCTGATGAAATTATGGTGATGTACCACGGCGATATTGTTGAACATGGTCCATCGGATGAGGTGATTCTGCATCCGAAGAACGAGTATACGAAGAAGTTGCTTGGTGCCGCACCGGATCCGGATGCGTTTTTCCGTGCCAAGCGTGACCATATCGCGTGACGGATTGTGTGGCATAAACCGCTGTCGTCTATATAAGGCAGTCCGTTTATGCCACACTGTTGCATTCTCATAGGGAGCGTTTATTATGCAAATCGCAAACCCCGTTCTCCCGGGATTCAATGCCGATCCCTCTATGATTCGAGTCGGGGATACCTACTACATTGCCAATTCCACGTTCGAATGGTTCCCAGGTGTCCGTCTGCACGAGTCCAAGGACATGGTCCATTGGAACCTGTTGCCGAGTCCACTGAGCCGCATAAGCCAGCTTGATATGCGAGGCAATCCGTCATCCGGTGGCATCTGGGCTCCGGACCTTTCCTATGCGGACGGCAAATTCTGGCTGATCTACACGGACGTGAAGGTCGTGAACGGTGCGTTCAAGGATTGCACGAACTATTTGGTCACTGCCGAAAGTATCCATGGTCCGTGGAGCGAGCCGATTCGCGTGAACGGTGTCGGCTTCGACGCAAGCCTGTTCCATGACGACGATGGCCGCAAGTATCTGGTGCAGCAGACTTGGGATTTTCGTGAGTACCATCATGGCTTCGACGGCATCACACTGACCGAATTCGATGTGAAGACGATGAAGCTCAAGCCGGAAACTGAACGTACGATTTGGCGCGGTACGGACGTCAAACTCACCGAGGGACCACATCTGTACAAGATCAATGGCTATTACTACCTGTTCGCCGCTGAAGGCGGTACCGTGTATACGCATCAGGAAGTCGTGGCCCGATCCAAGACTTTGGACGCGTTGTCCTTCGAAGGCATGCCGTCGAATCCGTTCATCACGAATTTCGACACGCCGCGTTCCTATCTGCAAAAGCAGGGGCATGGCGCGCTGGTCGATACCCCGTCCGGCGAATGGTATTACGCCTCGCTGTGCGGTCGTCCGTGGCATCACGACAATGAATCCTTCACTGATCCGCGCGCTGGTGCACGCTGGGGCGTGAAACCTCCATCCAGAAGGTCGAATGGACCGAGGATGGCTGGCCGTATATTGTCGGAGGCCATGGCGGACAGCGTTATGTGGATGCTCCGAAGGATGCCATCGAGACCGAGGCACCTGCGGATCACAGCCAGCATGACGATTTCATGTCCGATACGTTGGATTTGAATTGGAATACGCTGCGTGTGCCGTTCGATGGCAAGATGGGCAAGGTCGGTGGCGGCGTGTTGGAACTGCGTGGCCAGGGCTCGCTGTGCAACCTTTTCGATCTGTCGTTGGTGGCACGTCGTTGGCAGGCGTTCAACTTCGATGCGACCGTAAAGGTTGAGTTCGATCCGAAGAACTACCGCCAGATGGCCGGCCTGACGAACTACTACGATGATTTATGCTGGTCGTGGGTGTTCGTGACTTGGGACGAGCGGCGGCAATGCCGCGTGATTGAGGTCGCTCAGAACGATTTCAACAACTACACGTCGTTCCTGCGGGATACCGCTCCAGCAGTGCCGGATGACGTGAAGTCCGTGTGGCTGCGCACGAAGGTGCGCAAGCAGTGGTATTCGTATGAATATTCGTTTGATGGGACTTCATGGGTCGATCTGGGCGTGAAACTGGACGCGAAGATCCTGTCGGATGACTATATCCTGCGTCGATACGGCGGATTCTTCACCGGAGCATTCGTCGGTTTGGCTGCAACCGATCTTTCTGGATACGACAGGGTTGCGAAATTCAGCGAATTCGATTATCGGGAATTGCCCGATAACGAGTAGGTGTTTTGGTGGCGACGGGAGCTGTGTTTTCGTCGCCACTGACGTATGCAAGCCGTCATGAATCGTATACGGAGGCTTTATGCGGACTTGTCAAAGATGGAAGGAGGAAGAGCAACGATGCTTGCGATGCCGAAGATTTTCGATGACGGATGTGTGCTGCAATCCGGGCAGAACGTACCGGTATGGGGTTGGTGCGAACCATGGCGGAGCGTTACTGTCACGGTTCAGGAACATGTGTGAATAAGGAGATTCAGCAATGAAGTTTGAATACCATGTCAAACCAACCGGCAGCGATGCTGCGTGCGGCGACGCGGAGCATCCGTTCGCCACGATTTCCAAGGCCGCGCAGATGGCCTCTCCGGGTGATACGGTAATCGTGCATGAAGGCGTATACCGCGAACAAGTCGATCCGAAACGCGGCGGTCTGAGTGAACATGAGCGCATCACCTACCGCGGAGCCGAAGGCGAAGCACGGCCGGTTATCAAAGGCTCGGAATGCGTGCAGGGCTGGACGGAATTGGCCGATCATCGCATGTGTGGACGGTGGTGCTTGATAATACGATGTTCGGGGATTTCAATCCATTCGCGACCCCGATTTTCGGCGACTGGCTGGAAATGCCCAAGTTCGGCAAGGATCCGGACAAACATCTTGGCGATGTGTATCTCAACGGTGTTTCCTTCTTCGAATCGACGACGTTGGAAGGCGTATACGATCCGCAGCGCGTGATACGGATGAGGATTTCGCGTTGAAGATTCCCTGCCCTGTGCCGGATGCGGACCGTACATGTTATGTATGGCATGCCGAAGTGGACGAGAATGCCGGCACCACAACGATCTGGGCGAATTTCCAAGGTGCCGATCCGAATGAGGAACTGGTGGAGGTCAGTGTTCGCCGCACATGCTTCTTCCCTTCCCGCAACCATGTCAACTACATCACCGTGCGCGGCTTTGAAATGGCGCAGGCCACTGGAGATTGGGCGCCGCCTACCTCGCAGCAGTGGGGCATGATCGGCCCGAACTGGTCGTATGGCTGGATCATCGAAGACAACGTGCTGCACGACGCCAAATTCTCCGCGGTGTCATTGGGCAAGGAAATCTCATCCGGCGACAACGAGTGGGCGAAAACCGAGCGCAAGACCGGTTACCAGTACCAGTTGGAGGCCGTGTTCAAGGCCCGTCGCATCGGCTGGGAAAAGGGGCTGATCGGCGGTCATATCGTACGCAACAACGACATCTACGAGTGCGGACAGAATGCCATCGTCGGACATATGGGCAGCGCATTCTGCCGTATCGAGCATAACCATGTCCATCACATTGCGTTGAAGCGTGAATTCTTCGGATGGGAGGTCGCTGGCATCAAATTCCATGCCGCATTGGATACGGTCATTGCCAACAACAACATCCACGACTGCTCGCTGGGCATGTGGATGGATTGGCAGACGCAGGGCACGCGCATCACGCGCAATGTGTTCCACGATAACGTCCGTGACCTCATGATTGAAGTGAGCCATGGGCCGTATCTGGTGGACAATAACGTTTTCGCCTCGCCGGTGATGTTCCAGAACTGGTCGCAAGGTGGTGCCTTCGTCAACAATCTGATTTGCGGCGGCATTGAACCGCATACCGTCCCCGACCGTTCCACGCCGTATCACTATCCGCACACCACCGAGGTGGCCGGGTGCGCTGTGGTATCCGGCGGCGATGAGCGTTGCTGAACAACATGTTCGCGCCGCAACCGGTGAAACCGACCGTCGGTGAATATGGTTTGTCCGCCTACAGCGATTGCCCGATGTCGATGCATGAATACCTGGAACGCCAGCGGGCCATGTGGGCAGATCCTTCGCAGGGTGGTGGCGAGCGCAATCCTCTGCAGTCTCTATACGCGGGCGGCAACATCTATCTGTCCGGCGCACAGGGGCTGAACAAGCAGGAAGGTGCGGCCGACGATTCGGAACGCATGCAGGAGGACGCCCCGTTCTTCGGCGGCACCGCCTCCACGAGCGTTGCGTGTGATGAGCCATGCCGGTGACATTGGTCGAAGAACCCGATGGACTGTACCTGCGGTGCACTGTGCCACAGGCCGTCGCCGATACCAGAATGCAGGTCGTCACCAGCGATATGCTCGGCGTGCCTCGCATCGTGGAGGAACGCTATGAACAGCCCGATGGCAGTGACTATGTGCTGGACACCGACTTGCTGGGACAAGCCTTGACGGCAACGGAACGCAAGGCCGGGGCGTTGAATGGTCTTGTCTCCGGAGAGAATCACATCCGAATCTGGGAATGGAACAACTGATATGACAAATGCAACCGATACCAACAAGACATTGGGCGAGTCCATGTTCGCACAGTGCGGATATGCCCAGGACGCCATCGATAAGCGCGTGTCACAGGTCTGGCATGAAATTTTCGAAGGTCCGAACAAATTCTATTGGGAGAACGACGAAGGTCTTGCCTATGTGATGGACACCGGCAACAACGATGTACGTACCGAGGGTATGAGCTATGCGATGATGATCGCCCTGCAATACGACCGTAAGGACGTATTCGACAAGCTGTGGGGCTGGGTAATGCGTCACATGTACATGGAGGACGGTCATCATGCGCATTATTTCGCATGGTCGGTCGAGCCGGACGGTACGCCGAACTCGAATGGTCCTGCACCTGACGGCGAGGAATATTTCGCGATGGACCTGTTCCTCGCCTCCCGTCGCTGGGGTGATGGCGAGGATATCTACGAATATTCCGCATGGGGACGCGAGATCTTGAGATATTGCGTTCATAAGGCGAACGCTACGACGGCGAGCCCATGTGGAATCCCGACAACAAGCTCATCAAGTTCATTCCGGAAACCGAGTGGAGCGATCCGTCCTACCATCTGCCGCACTTCTATGAAGTATTCGCCGAAGAAGCCGACGAAGAAGACCGTCCATTTTGGCATGAGGCAGCCGCCGCAAGCGTCGCTATCTGCAGGCGGCCTGCGACGAGCGGACCGGCATGAACGCTGAATACGCGGATTATGACGGAAAGCCGCATGTCGACGAGTCCAATCATTGGCATTTCTATTCCGACGCCTACCGTACCGCGGCGAATATCGGACTGGATGCAGCCTGGAACGGTCCGCAGGCAGTGCTGTGCGACCGCGTCGCCGCGCTGCAGCGATTCTTCCTGACCCACGACCGTACTAGCGTCTACGCCATCGACGGCACCGCCGTGGACGAGGTCGTGCTTCATCCGGTCGGATTCCTGGCCGCGACCGCGCAAGGCTCACTTGCGGCGGTGCATTCGGCCCAGCCCGACGCGGAGCATAATGCCCGTGAATGGGTGCGCATGCTGTGGAATACGCCGATGCGAACCGGCACGCGTCGTTACTATGACAATTTCCTCTATGCTTTCGCCATGCTGGCGTTGAGCGGAAAGTATCGGTATGAATGATGATTACCTCAACTAATCCTATGGTCTACACGGATTTTCCTGATCCAGACATCATCCGGGTCGGGGGCGTGTATTACATGGCCACTACGACTATGCATTTCACACCCGGGTGCGATATTCTGCGCAGCTATGACCTAGTGCATTGGGAATTCATTGCGCACGCATTGAATATCGTGGCGGATACCCCTGAAGAACGTTTGGAATGTGAAGGTGCCAACGCCTACGGTCGAGGCATGTGGGCGCCGTCACTGCGTTACCATCGGGGCACCTGGTATGTGTTGTTCGCCGCCAACGATACGCATGTCAGCTATCTGCTGACGGCGGACGATCCATGCGGCCCATGGCGAAAGCGTGAGCTTGACGGCTTCTATTACGACAGCGGACTGTTCTTTGACGACGATGATCGAGCCTATGTCGTACATGGGCAGTCGACATTGCGCATCACGGAGTTGAATCCTGAATTAAGCGGGCCGATGCCGGGTGGGCTCGACCGGGTCATCGTGCAGGACGATCCGCAGGCTGACCTTGGTTATGAGGGCAGTCACCTGTACAAGCATGATGGACGCTATTACGTCTTCACCTGTCACTTCCCGCAAGGCAAGGGCAAAACAGAAGCCTGCTTGATGGCCGAATCCTTGGATGGCGCTTTCGAAGTGCGTGAAATTATCGAAGACGACCTGTCCTTCCACGGTTACGGAGTCGCGCAAGGCGGTATGGTGGACACTCCGGACGGCGACTGGTATGCATTCATGATGCAGGACCGCGGCGGTGTGGGACGCGTGCCGATACTGATGCCGATGCGGTTCGGCGAGGACGGATTCCCCGTTGTCGGCGAGAACGGCAAAGTGCGCAGTCGGTCAGCGTGCCGGCTGCAAGCTGTGCCGAACCTGTCACGCCCATCAACGGCAGCGAATTCATAGCCCGGCATAACGCCGAAGGCGGAGTCGATGCCAACTGTCTGCAGCCATACTGGCAGTTCAATCACATCCCACATAACGAATACTGGTCACTGACGGAACGTCCGGGAGCATTCCGCCTGCATTCCGGACGCATCAGCTCGAATCTCAATCATGCATGGAACACGCTGACGCAGCGCACGATGGGGCCGGTGACGGTGGCCGAAGTCACCGTCGACGCGTCGACATTGCATGATGGCGACTTCGCCGGATTGGCGGCGTTCCAAGGATGCTATTCCTACATCGCGCTTACGCGAAGGAACGGCCGTACGATGCTGACCGTCCAATACAAGCCGGCGAATGACGATTCCATCTTCTCCGACGATGATTGGGACAGTCCAGCCGTAACGGATGCGGAAATCATGGCGGATGCGGATTGCATGCGCCTGCGCGCGGTATATGATTTCACCGATTGCAAGGATGAAGTGACGTTCTTCTACCGCGATGCGGATACGCCGGAATCCGAATGGTGTCCATTGGGGACAGCGCACCGGATGGTCTTCAAAATGGATCATTTCACAGGTTGCCGTATCGGATTGTTCCTGTATTCGACAAAAGAGACTGGTGGAATCGCCGATTTTTACGACTTTGCGTATTCGGCGCCGGATACGAAGGAAGGAGGGCAATGAAGCGGCAGGTCATAGTGGCGCAGGAACTGTCGAAGGTTGGCGGCTGAAGATCAGGGCATCACCGTGTTCCGAGGGGTCCCGTTCGCCCAGCTCCCGTCGGCGGTCTGCGCTGGCGTGCGCCGCAGCCGGCCCTGCCATGGATGGTGTGCTGCAAGCCTTCGATTTCGGGCCTACCGCGATGCAGCCGACGCCGGGCGCCTCCGATGATTTCTATGATCGTGAATGGGGCACCGATCCGGCCGTGCCGATGAGCGAGGATTGCCTCTACCTGAATATTTGGACTCCGGCATTACGCGGATATGGTGCGGATAGCATGGTAGCCTCCGAAAAGCTGCCGGTCATGGTCTGGATCTACGGCGGAGCTATCAATGCGGCGGCACATGTGAAAAGGAATTCGACGGCACACGTCTCGCCGCGAACGGCGTCGTTGTGGTCAGTGTGGCCTATCGTCTGAATGCATTTGGGTTTATGACGCACCCTTTGCTGCATGAGGAGGCCGTAGAACGCGGCGACGGCGAACCATATGCGAATTTCGGATTCCTGGATCAGCGTGCCGGAATCCAATGGGTGAAGGAAAACATCGCGAAGTTCGGCGGAGATCCGGAAAACATCACGGTTTTCGGCCAATCGGCCGGTGCCGCCAGCGTCTTGGCCCAGATCTGCTCGCCGATGAATCATGCCTGTTTCAGAAAGCCATCATGCAATCCGGCGCAGGCCTAGGGCATTTCAATGCGCGGCAGGACACGCTGGAGCATGCGCAGGCCAACGGAATCCGTCTGTTCGAAGCATTGGGTGTCTCCACGCTGGAGCAGGCCCGTGCAATCCCGGCCCGAACGGTATTGGAAGCCGCCGAGTCCCTGCCTGTTCCACCGGACAGCGGACGTGAAGATGACTGGTCGATGATCGTCAATTGGGTGCCATGCGTGGACGGCCTGTTCCTTCCCGATCAGGAGGAGCGTATCGTCGAGGCTGCAAGGCCAACAACGTCGACATGCTGGTCGGCAACACGACCAATGAGTCATCGCTTCGACTGAAGATGGGAAGCCTGTGCATGTCGGCCAGCTCGGCAATCTCACGCTGATCCGCAAATGGACCGCAAGCGGTGGGACCGCGCCATACTACTATCATTTCGATGTCGCTATGCCGGGGGATGATGCCGGAGCCTTCCACTCGTCCGATCTGTGGTTCTCCTTTGGAAGCCTTGCGAAATGCTGGCGTCCGTTCGTTGGATGGCATTACGATCTGGCAAGGCGAATGGGGCTGTACTGGACCAATTTCGCCGCCAATGGCGATCCCAACGGAACGGACCGTGACGGAACGCCGCTTCCTGTATGGGATCCTTGCATCGGTGAGGAATGTCCCGCCATGCATTTGTGCCAAGAACCGGGCATGCGGACGGATTGGCTTACCGAAACGGATCGAAAAGCATTTGGCCTGTGACGGCATGCCGTTGATGTATAAATGCTGATATGTAAACAGGGACGGTCTTTGTGGATCGTCCCTGTCGCATAATGGTTTGCCGTTGCGCGTGCAGGAGGATTTCGAGACTGATTATCCGACTTTTCACCGTTTCCGTAGGCTGGTTCGTCGGTGGCGTCTCGCGGAGGCTCAGAGCATCAAAGACCCTGTTCGGCGTCGTGCGGCTTATTGTGAGGCTAGGAGTTGTTTGAAGTGTCCTAGGCCGGATATTTCGCCGTATAGGGGCGTTTCTGCGTGGATTCCGTCGGATGTGGCGTCTCAATCGTTGGACGTGGCGGTGAGCGTGAACGGGGGTGATTATGAGGAAGACTGAACTCCCCCGCTCATGACTAGCGCGGACACTATGGCGTATGTGCAGTGCAGTCGTCAGCATGTCTTGTTGGGTACCGGAAATGTTGACATTGGCGTACATTTCCGTACATTCTCTGTTTGTGCCGTATGTCTTGAAATCGTTGGTATTCCGCCGTTTTGGCATGAAAAAAGGGCTTCCGGATTTCTCCGAAAACCCTCAAGGCGGAGTCAGAGGGATTCGAACCCTCGAGCCGCTAAAAACGACTAACACCTTAGCAGGGTGCCCCTATCGGCCACTCAGGCATGACTCCACTGTTTTACCGTTTTCACGGCGCAACAGCATGCAACTATACCATCCATTTGCGGGCAAAACACCATATCTCGCAAAAAAGATGAGAAAACGTTGAAATTTCAACGAAAATACGTGTTGCGGGATTGTGCTGCCATGCTGGTTTCGGGTTTGCCGACACGCCGTTGCGTTAAGGTACGGCACTATATTCGAACATTTGTTTCAATATCTTGCGAAAAACGGTTATCATGGAACCATGAGCACCGCACCGAGAATCGCAGCAGCCAAACGTGACTGGGGTCACGACGAGGCTGGCTGCACGGTGCTGCACATCGACATGGACGCCTTCTACGCATCTTTGGAGGTGGCGAGGCATCCGGAATATCGCGGCAAGCCGGTGATCATCGGCGTGGGCAACCGTTCGGTGGTGTCCGCAGCCAGCTATGAGGCTCGCCAATACGGCGTTAATTCGGCCATGGCGAGTTCCAGGGCGCAAAAGCTCTGCCCGAACGGCATTTTCCTTCCGGTCGACATGCGCTACTATCGCGCGATGTCGCATCGCATTTTCGAGGAAGTGTTCAGTCGGATCACCGATCGTATCGAACAGGTATCGGTCGATGAATGCTATATGGACGTTTCCGGGGCGCTGTTGCGGTGGGGGAGTCCTCGCGCCATTGGGGCGTGGATTCGCGAACAGGTGGTTTCGCGTTACAACGTCACCTGTTCCGTAGGCATCGCGGCAAACAAGCTGGTCGCCAAAATGGCATCCACCAATGCCAAGCCCAACGGCATGCTTATGATTCCTGTGGCGCGGCATGCGCAATTCGTGCAGATGATGCCATTGCGTGGCATTCCCGGCATTGGGCCTTCTTTGGAGAAACGACTGAATGCGTGGGGCGTCAACTCCGTTGCCGATCTTGCGCGTATGAGTCTTGAATCGTTGGAACAGGCTACTGGATCGGCTATTTCCGCGCGTGGGCTGTATCAGGCGGCCCGAGGACTGGATGGTAGACCCGTCGTGCCGTATACGCAGGAAAAATCGATTGGCGCGGAACGCACCTTCGATGCGGATACGCAAGACATGCGGCAGGTGTGCTCCATGCTCCGCTGGTGTTGCGATGACGTGGCCACGTCTTTGCGCAGGAGGGGTTTCCTCGCTCGTAAAGTCATGGTCAAACTTCGGTTTCCGGATTTGAGCTACGCAACAAAAGGGCACACACTGGGCTGTCCTACGGATGCGGCGAGCGTGCTCTACCGCAATGTGCCAATCTGCTGCTCTCCATGATGGGCATGGCTCCGGAGTCTGCGCATGCCATTTCCCTTACACGCCCCGTGCGTTTGGCGGGAATGAGCGCCAGTGGCTTGTACTTGCCGAAGAAGCTGTGATTCAGCCTTCGCTGGATGATCTGCTCGAAGAAAACGAAGTCGAACAGCGTGCTGAAATCTCCGGCGGCAGCGCCCAGTCGCAGACGCATTCGGCGCGTTTGCGTGGCGCGGAGGCGGCGCTTGATGCGGTGCGTCGAAAATACGGTAACAATATCGCCAGCTTCGGGGTGTAGAAGCAAGGGCATATCCGTTATTCTTGAAGTGATGAGTTGAGAAGGTCCAGAGGAAGGCAGGGGCGCCATGAAATACAGGAAAGAGCGGTGCACGCGACCAATCCGGAAGTGCTTGCGGCCGGCCGTCGCAAACTTGTGTTTGCGGCATTGGCGGTGCTTGCCGTCGTGCTTGTGGCGGGAACTTGGCTGTTGGTGCATAGTCTTCAACCGAAGCAGAACGATGCTGCCGTGAAGCCGGAGACGGCGGTAAGCCAGCGAAAACGGTTGAAAAGAAGCAAGCGACTGAGTCTGCGGAGCATCATGGCAATTCTCCGGATTGCCCCGACACCGACTGCATCGCCATGCTTGTCAACGGTGATCTGCTGTTCCACGAGGGGCTTTGGAACCAGTACGCCAGCACCAACACCGCGGCCACGGATGGCACGGCATTCGACTTTACCGGCTTGTTCGAGCCGATGCGCAAATACATTGATGCATCCGACATTGCCGTATGCGAATTCGAAACACCTATCGCGCAGCGAGGCGGTCCATATACGGGCTATCCGGTATTCAATATTCCGGCAGAAGTGGCCGACGCCGCGAAAAACGTGGGGTATCGCGCCTGCACGCATGCGTCGAATCATTCCTGGGACCAAGGTGCTGACGGCATCGCGCGCTTGTGGGACACACTTGATCAGGATGGCATCGCCCAGACCGGCTCCTATAAAACCGAAGAGGATTCGTATAAGCCGTTGGTCATCGATTCGCCTACCGGTGGCGGTAAGCTTGGTCTGATTGCGGGAACCGTGTCGTTGAACGCGCAGACGCCTGACTACGACTGGCGTGTGGATCGTCTGCGTGAATCCGGAGACCCGAACCACCAAGCCGATATCGACAAGGCGGTAGCCAAAGCGAAGGCCGCTCGCGAGCAGGGTGCCGATGTGGTGGCCATAGCCATGCATTCCGTGCAGGAGTATTTGGATTACGCTGATTCCTGGCAGCAAAGTGAGGCTCATGAACTGGCCGATACCGGTGCGTTCGACGTGATTTATGGCGCTGGATGCCATTGCGCGCAGCCGGTCGAGAATTACAACGGCACTTGGATCATCTACGGTTTGGGCAATGCCGTGACCGAATCGGCCAATACTGCGGACACGTTGGTGAACAATCAAGGCATTACCGCGCGTATTCAATTCGCGGGCAAGAAAGGCGTGGCCGGTTCGTGGCGTGTCAACCGCATTGACTGGGTGCCCAGTGCCAACGAAACCCAAGGCAAATACCAATGGTGTTCCCTTGCAAGCGATCATCCTGACGGCACCTGCTGGGACGAAACGCAAGACGCCAATGTGCGCCAACGCATCTGGGACGTGCTCTATTCCATGGGCGCCGATCAGAACGTGGTCAAGGAATGGAATATTACCGCGGAGCAAACGAGTTCATCTGGCCAGTAGTTTTCCGTGGCACAATATGCCTCATACCGTGAGTCGCATATGCGTAAGAACTCTCGAACATACAATGTGAGGTGAAAACATGGAAATCTACGAAACCCAACCGGAACGCACCGATCTGCCACTGGTGGTCATGCCCGTCATCATCGAATCGATGATCGAACCGTTCGAAAAGAACTTCGAACTGCTCAAAGACATTGCCCGCGTGCGCATGTACAAGGATTTCACGCTTGACGAAGACACCATCGTCGAACGTTGCGCCGAAGCTGACGCCATCATGGTGATCGGATTCCACTGCGCCGATTCCATCCTCGATCGGTTGAACGCCAAATGCTATGCATTCGGCGGCACCGGCGTGGCCAGTTACATCGATCTCGACAAAGCCAAGGAACGTGGAATCCGCGTATGCAATGTGGTGCACTATGGCGACCATGCCGTGGCCGAACACACCATCGCACTGCTTATGGAACTCGCCAGACAGGTCGGCAAACTCGACAGGCAAGTCAAAACAGGCGATTGGGACGGTGCCGACGGCTACGAGCTGTACGGCAAGAAGCTTGGCATCATCGGCCTTGGCGGCATCGGTCAGACCGTGGCACGCATCGCCGGAGCTTTGGGCATGAACGTGTCCGCATGGAACTCCCATGTGCCGGAGCAGGTGTTCGCCGATCTGAATATCACTCCAGTCAACGATATGAACGAGCTGATTACCGGTTCCGACGTGGTATCCATCCATATGCCGCTGCTGGACTCCACAAAAGGCATCGTCACTGCGGAAAACCTCGAAGCTCTGAAACCGGGAACCATGTTCATCAACACGGCCCGTGCGGAAATCATCGAACCGGGCGCATTGCTCGCCAGACTCCAGCGAGGCGACATTCCTGCGGCGCTCGATGTGTTCGAACACGAGCCGCTCACTGCCGACGATCCGCTCTGTTCGATTCCAGGCATCATCCTCACCCCGCACACCGCGTGGCGCACCGATGGCGCCTATGTGGGCATCACCAGACAGGTGGTCCAATCCGTTGCGGCATTCTGCAAGGGCGAGGATTTCAACGTCGTCGTGTGAATAACCGCAAAACCGGTATGGGCAAAACATGTGGACGGTCGGCGTGATTGGGTAGGTTGAAAGACATGCAGACCATACTCGATTCCGCCGATCAGCCCGCGCATGATGCGTTCGTCGAGAAAAAATCGGAATTCATCGGCGACGCCTGTCATATCGACTCCTTGGATGAGGCGCTCGCGTTTGTGCAGACGATTCGCGACCAGCATCCGAAAGCGCGTCATGTCGCCTATGCTGCGGTGTGCGGCGGTTCCGACGGTCGTTTGGCCGAACGCATGAGCGATGACGGCGAGCCATCGGGCACGGCGGGCAAACCGATTCTTGACGTGTTGCGCGCCAACGAGATGACGGATTGCGTGGTTGCCGTCACCCGATATTTCGGAGGTATTCTGCTGGGTTCCGGAGGCCTGATCCGCGCATATTCCACGGGTGCGTCCATTGCGGTCAAAGCGGCGAACAAAGCGAAGATCGTGCCATGTTGCGAATATCAGGTGACGCTTGACTATCCGCAATTGGGAAGCTTTCAGAATCTGCTTGCGTCAGTGGACGGCGAGCAGGCGGATGCGCAATATACCGATCGCATCGTGCTGTCAATTATCGTTCCGCAGGAACAATCGCAGAAATTCAAATCACGAATTATCGAAACGTTCAATGCGACCGTCACGCCGCGGCAAACGGGCATGTCCAATCGCCCGGTGCGATACTGAAATCCAACGATGACGAATGGAATATTGAGCAGAACATAACGTAAGGTGGAACGCATGACCGAAGATATGAGCTCGCAAGACACTACTGCCGTGGAAACCGCCGAAAATACCGTCGAAACCGTTGTGGGGAACGCCGACGAACAAGCATCAAACCAAGAGGTTCCTTCGGATTTCGAGCCTTTGACCGCAACCTACGAGCGGTTGCGTCACTCCACGGATGCCGCCGAATTGAGCGAATTCGCGCGCCGTCCGCTGCCTGACCGTTCCGAACAGGCCGCTTTCTCGCGTGCCACGCATTGCTGGAAGCGTCGCCGGCAATGCGCCATACACCGTTGGAAGATCGCGTTT
>ENA-OQDD01000411-OQDD01000411.1-human-gut-metagenome-genome-assembly--contig:-NODE-411-length-18125-cov-1.640738_pt1 | contig 18125 bp, 26 predicted proteins | sample MGYA00242507_ERZ504598 | MGnify/ENA primary metagenome ERZ504598 (study PRJEB26092, sample SAMD00036318) | human gut metagenome | host: Homo sapiens | study: EMG produced TPA metagenomics assembly of... | reverse complement strand
TGGTTCACGTAGATGGCTTTCTGTTTCTCTTGCCCCCAGAACGTTTTTCGGGGGTCGATGTGCCTGATTTCGCTGCTCTTCGTGTCATACACGTAGATGCCGTCCATCAGGGTGGAAATCCACAGCTTGTGGTCCTTGCCGGCGCTTAGCGACACCACGGACTTGTTGTTCAGCTCGGAGCGCAGGTAGTTGTCGTTGTTGAACCGCTCCTTGTAGTGGTAGCACACGGTGTACCCCTGGTCCACGGAGCCTATCCACAGGTTCTGCTGCGAGTCGGTGAACATTTGGCTGATTCGGAAGCGGGGCATCTCGAAGGGGAATCCGTTCTCGCCCTGGCGGGTCACGCTGCCGGTGCCCGGGTTGTAGTAGAACATGCCGTGTCTGGCGGTGTTCAGCAGCAGGCCGTTGTTGCCGTAGGGGTGTATGTAGTCGATGTCGGCGTTGCACAGCGTGGTGTTTCGGGCGATGGGCTGCGGCAGCGGCTTGAAGCTGCGCGTGCGGGTGTCGAAGATGCTGAGGGTGTGGTTGCCGGTTATCCACAGCTCGTTGTTGTGCAGGTACGAGTAGTAGGGATAGCCGCTGAGGGCGACAGACTCTTCAGCTGAAGGGTGGAGGGGTCGTAGCAGCGGAGCCCGGTGGAGGTCATTACCCAGAGGTTGTTGTCGGGGGCGATGTGGCACTGTGCGTAGAAGGCATTTCCGGGGCTGATTTCGGGCAGCACGCAGGTAATCTTTTCCTCCCGGGGGTGGTAGGCGTAGAGCTGGAAGCCGGTGTTGAGGAAGATGCGCCCGTTGCGGTCTTCCAGAATCTGCCTCACGTTCTTGTTGTCGGCCTCGATGGGGATGATGCGGAAGTTGTCCTTGTCGGTGTATAGCACACGCCGTTCACGGTGCCCACCCAGAAGCGGTTCTTCGAGTCGCGCAGCAGGTGGGTAATCTGGTTGTCGGGCAGTCCCAGCGAGTCGTCGGTGCAGAAGTACTGGTGGTAGTCGTGCACATTGTTCTTGTTCAGCCGCGGAACGTGCCTATCCATATATGGCCTTGCGTGTCTTCGGCTATGGCGGTGACTTTCTGGTTGGAGAGGTCGTTGGCTATGACGGGGCTTTCGATTTCGGCATCCCGGTTTTCGGATAAGGCTCTTTGGCGTCGCATGCCGACAGGCAGACGGCATACAGAGTTCCGGCCAGCAGGCAGAGCAGGGTACGGAGGATTTTCCGGTTAGACAAGGTCATATTAAAAGGTTTTGAATGATGTGCGAAAATAAGGATAAAAAATTGAATATAAGTTGCTTTGCAGCATGTTTTGAACAAAAAGGCAAACATTTGAACCTATGGGCAAGCGCTTTTAAACCTCCGGGCAAATCGTTTTTACATGTCGGCCAGTCCCTCCGGCGCAATCGGCGTAATATTGCAACCGGAAAAAGTGAACAAGTGAACAACTTGTCAACTCGTTCGCTGAAAGCAAGTCAAAGACAAATCATCAATTTTAAAAACGATATACAACCATGAAAAGACAACCTTTATCCATGCTTGCGTTGGCCTCCCTGCTGATTCTCTCCTCTTGCGGACAGACAGCGGGCGTGAAGACCGCCGGCGCGCAACAAACCACGGGCGAAATCGTCGCCTCTTCCGAAACAGCCATCGCCCAGACCGAGTCGGGCAAAGTGGGAGGATTCCTGCAAGACGGTATTTATATATATAAAGGTATTCCCTACGCCAAGGCAGAGCGCTTCATGCCGCCTCAGCCTGCCGACAAATGGGAAGGCGTGCGTAGCAGCCGCATGTTCGGTCCCACCTGCCCCCAGGCGGTGCGTATGGGCTGGGTCGCATGAGCACGCTTTCGCCTTCCACTGGGACGACGGCTATCCCGGCGAAGACTGCCTGCGGGTCAACATCTGGACTCCGGGCCTGAACGACGGCAAGAAGCGTCCCGTCATGGTGTGGCTCCACGGCGGCGGCTATGCGGCAGGCAGCGGACAGGAACTTCCCTCCTACGACGGTTTCAACCTTGCCAAGAAAGGTGATGCGGTGGTAGTCACGCTCAACCACCGTCTCAACGTCCTCGGCTTCCTCGACCTTTCCGCCTACGGCGACAAATACGCCAAATCCGGCAATGCCGGCCTGCTCGACCTCGTGGCGGCACTTCAATGGGTAAACAAGAATATACCGCGTTTGGCGGCGACGCACAGAACGTAACGATTTTCGGACAGTCGGGCGGCGGCGGAAAGGTATCTACATTGCTTGCCACTCCGTCTGCCAAAGGGCTTTACCACAAGGCCATCGTTCAGAGCGGCTCCATGCTGCGCACGATGGATGCCAAGTATTCACGTCGCATCGGTGCTGCCGTGATGGACGAGCTGGGACTGAAAGCCTCGCAGATAGACGAGCTGCAGCAGATGCCTTACGAACGGCTGCTGGCCGCCGGTGAGAAAGCCGTTGCCAAGGTGAAGGCCGAGGCCGAGAAAGAGGACGGCATTTCCACTTCATCTTCGGATGGGCGCCACCGTGGACGGCGACGTGTTGCCTGCACAACCTTTTCGACCCGCAGGCGCCTGCACAGAGCAAGGACGTGCCCGTGATGATAGGAACTACCTTGCACGAGTTCACCATGACACCTACGTGCCTGCTTTCCGCACCATCACCAAAGAGAAAGCCGTGGAATTCCTGAAACAACGCTACGGTGACCGCACGGACGATTTCCTCACCGCCTTCGAGAAGGCTTACCCCGGCTACCGGCCCAAGGATTTGGTGGATGTGGATTTCGTGTTCCGTCCCGGTGCGGTGGAGCAAGCCAGACTGAAAGCTGCGCAGCAGGGCGCTCCGGTCTATATGTACATGTTCGCCTGGGAATCTCCGGTGCTCGACGGCATGTTCCGCAGCACGCACTGCATGGAGATACCTTTCGCCTTCAACAATGCCGTGGCCCACGCCTCCATGACGGGCGGCGGTGCCGAGGCGCAGGCCCTGGCCGAGAAGATGAGCGGCGCCTGGCTGAACTTCGCCCGTACGGGCAATCCCAATGCAGAGGGCCTGCCCCAGTGGGATGCCTATACCGAAGAGGGAGGAGCCACGATGTTCTTCAACAACCGTTGCGAGGTGAAGCACCACCACGACAAGGAGTTGCTGGGAGGTGGTACGGGCGTTCCCTACACGGGGATTCTGAGGCTTTAAAATGAAAGCGATACCCAGTTAATTCTAATAATTGACTTGTAACCATAAATGTAACTATAAATCTAATTTTAAACTAACTAAAATGAAACGAATCATGAATCAAGCAGCCCGAAAGAGACTTGCCGCTATGGCACTCTTTCTCTTAATCTGCCTTCCTTTCTCTCTGGCACAAGCCCAGACCGTGAAAGTGACCGGCAAGGTGACTGACAACCTGAATGAACCGATGATTGGTGTAAGTATCGTAGAGAAAGGTACTACCAACGGTTGTATTACCGATATTGACGGTAATTATACATTGAATGTGAATCAGGGAGCGACAATCATTTTTTCTTACATCGGTTACGTAACCCAAGAGAAACAAGCCGTTGCCGGTGTGATGAACATCGTATTGAAAGAAGACAGCGAGACGCTGGACGAAGTGGTGGTAGTAGGTTACGGTGTGCAGAAGAAAAGCTCCGTGACGGGAGCCATTTCGCAGGTGAAAGCAGAGGACATGCAAAACCGTACCATCAGCAACGCCCCTGCCGCCTTGCAGGGTAAGACTGCCGGTGTGCAGGTAATCCAGACCTCGGCAGCTCCGGGCAGCAGTCCTACGGTGCGCGTGCGTGGTTATTCCTCCAATGTGTCTTCCAATCCCCTTTACGTAGTAGATGGTATTCGCCTGAGCGATATCAGCGGCATCGATCCGAACGACATCGCCTCTATGGAAGTTTGAAAGATGCCGCTTCGGCTGCTATCTATGGTGCTGAGGCCGGTAATGGTGTAGTGCTTATCACCACGAAGAAAGGTAAAGCCGGACAAGGCAAGATTACGTATGATTTTCAATGGACCACACAATCATTGGCACGCATCCCGAAAATGATGAATTCCGAGCAGTATATCGACTACATGGTGGAATCGGAAACTTATACACAGGACTACCTGTTGAGAAATTGGGACGGTGTTACCAATACCTCTTGGTCTGATGAGATATTCGAGAACAGCCAGATGCAGAAGCACAACATCGCCTTCTCCAACGGCAACGAAAAAGGGAACTACTACCTCTCGCTGACTTACCTTGACAACAACGGTATCGTGAAAGGCGACGCTGACGTTTACAAACGTCTGACCGCCACCATCAACGGCGAATACGAAATTAAGCGTGGCTGAAGGTGGGTACCACCAACCAGATTGAGAAATACAACAGTCGCACCGTTTCTACCAACAACGAATACGGCAGTATGTTGGCTTCCATCCTGCAAGCCGACCCGTTGACTCCCTTCTCTTATACCTACGAGGAACTACCCTCCCATATGCTGAAAGCTATGAACGAAGGCAAGCACCTGCTTGATGATGGCAACGGCAACTACTATTCTGTTTCCAAGTTCTTGGGCGGTGAATCCTATCACCCGATAATTATGCGCGACAACAACGCTAACAAGAACAGCGGTTTCAATGTCAACGGTTCTATCTATGCCGACTTCAAGCCCATCAAGGACATCACCATTACTTCCCGTTTCGGTTACCGTCTTTCTGGTACACGCCAGAGCAACACAGACCTTCCTTTCTATGGTAACGCCACACAAAGCCGTGATTTTGTGAGTCACAATGCCACCTCTTCCACTTCCATCTACTACCAGTGGGAGAACTTCGCCAACTACATGAGACGCTTCGGCATGCACACCGTGACCGGTATGGTGGGTATGTCCTATCAGGAATCTACCTACGATTATGTGAACGGCAGTCTTTCTGCCAACGGTGAGGATGCCGTGAAGAAGAACGACCCGCTGTTCTACTTCCTTAACTACGGTTCGGCTTCTGCCACCAAGGCGTAGGCGGTGAAAAGACTCGTTCGGCCAAGATGTCTTACTTCGGTCGTGTGGGTTATGACTTGCCGGACGCTATATGTTGCAGGCTTCGTTGCGTGCCGATGCAGCTGACCTCGCTATGCTTCCTGCTTCCAATCGTTGGGGTTATTTCCCTGCCGTTTCTGCCGGTTGGTCTGTTTCCGAAGAGAAGTTCTTTGAACCTTGAAAAGCACATCAGCAGTTTGAAACTGCGTGCAGCTGGGGACAGAACGGTAGCCTTGCCGCATTGGGTGGCTATACCTACAGCACCGACATGGCATTGGGCGGCATCTATCCCTTTGTGCCGGGCAACAGCTACATTACCGGTGCAGCTCCTACCTCTATGGGTAACGAAGACTTGAAATGGGAAACTTCTGAACAGATAAACGTGGGTATTGACGCACGCTTCTTGAACGACCGACTGACTTTCAGTTTGGACTACTTCGACAAAAAGACCAAAGACCTGTTGGTAAATGGTACTACCCCGTCCCTCATTGTGGAGGTAAGACTTCACCAATGAACGCCGGTAACGTAAGCAACAAGGTTGGGAAATCGAACTGGGCTGGCGCGATCACATCGGTGACTTCCAGTACAGCGTACGCGGTAACCTTGCCACACTGAAAAATGAGGTAACCTACCTTGACCCCTCACTGACCCGTTTGAGTGGTGTGAACTTCCATACCAATACCATCACCTTCTTTGAAGAAGGCTATCCGGTTTACTACTTCCGCGGCTATAAATTCAAAGGTGTAGATCCGGAAACCGGTGACCCTATTTTCCACGATTTGGATAACAGCGGTAATTTGAACGATGGCGACTTGGACTATATCGGTGATGCTATTCCCGATTTCACCTACGGTCTGACATTGACTGCCGCTTGGAAAGGCTTCGACTTGACGGTATTTGCTACCGGTTCACATGGAAATGACATATTTAATTGCATCAACCGTTCCGATATTCCCACTTACAATAAGATGAAGGAAGTATTCTATGACAACCGTTGGACGCCCAATAATACCGGAGGAACTGTTCCTGGTGCAAACGCTAAGAATATGGACAAATATGCCGTATCCGATGCCTTGGTATACGATGGCTCTTATTTTAAGATCAAGCAGATTCAATTGGGTTACTCCATTCCGAAACAACTGTTGAAAAAAGTATGCGTCAACAACCTGCGTCTTTACGCTTCGCTCGACGACTTCTTCACCTTTACCAGCTATCCGGCTTCGACCCCGAAGCCGCAGCCAATGCCACGGCAGGTATGGGTGTGGACAAAGGCGCTTATCCTTGCTCAAAGAAAGTGGTACTTGGATTTAACATAGAATTTTAATCAAACCTAAAATTGATACAGAATATGAAAGCAAAATATTTTTATGTCGCATTGTTCGGCTTATCCACTCTGTTAGGAACAACCGGATGCGAAGACCGTTTGAACATTCCGAAGCACGGCAATATGGGAAGTCAGGAAGACTTCTACAAAACGGATGCAGATGCCATGCAGGCACTCTCTTCTCTCTACAATGCTTGGGGAGGCAATTATTACAACTGGTTCTTTGTGAAAAATCTGTTGGCCGACGATGTATGGACAGGCGGTGGCGGACGAGGTGATAACTCAGAGATGGAACGGCTCAACGAATATACTTTCGATATTGACCATAGTATGGTGTCTGGAATATATTCGGGCATGTACGGCATTATCTACAATGCAACCTGATAATTGACCTGATGGAACCCGATACACAAGTAAAGAAACAGGCGGTGGCCGAAGCAAAGTTCTTCCGTGCATGGCTAACTTTGAACTGGTTACTTTATTTGGTACCGCTCCCAAAGTAGACCATTTGCTTACTCCGGGAGAATACCGTATGGCAAACAGCACGCCCGAAGAGTTGTGGAGCTTCGTCGAACAGGATTTGAACGATGCTCTTGATGCCAATGTGCTCCCCTCAAAGAAGAGTGCGACCGATAGCGAAACAGGCATCCGTGTTACCAAGGAAGTTGCGCAGGCCATGCTGGGTAAGGCATACCTTTTCCAGAAGAAATATGCAGAAGCCGCCTCTATTTTGGATCAGGTGATTGATTCCCATAAATATGAGTTGTGGAAAGGTGAATATGACAAGCTGCTCCATATAGCCGCCAACGGCAGTTGCGAATCGATGCTCGAAGTACAGAAACGCAATGACTCAGAGCAGGCATGGACCCAGATGACAATGACATTCATTATGCAGGGATGGCGTACCGACAAATTGATGCTTACCGGTGAGGCACAAACCACGATTGCTTCTGGTACGTATGGCTTTATGAATCCCCGTAAGTCACTATACGATGCTTTCGTTGCCATGGAAGGGAAGAATGGCTATCGTGTGAACGCAACTATCCGCACTTACGAGCAGGTAGAGCAATTTGGCGTATCGCTGAATGCAGGTGCCATGCTGTCAAATCATGAAGGTTATTTCAACTGGAAGAACCGTGCATTGAAAGAAGACTGTATCTATGACGCTTCTTATTTTCAGGCACTGCAATACATCAACCTGCGTGTGATGCGTTATGCTGAAGTGCTACTGTTGGCTGCTGAGGCGCATGTAATGGTGGAAGCAAAGATAAAGCTGTTGCATATATCAACCAGATACGCGAACGTGCCCAGTTGGCACCGCTCTCCAGTGTTACCCTTGACGATGTGAAGAAAGAAAAGCGTCTGGAACTTTGTATGGAGTGTGTACGCTTCCAAGACCTTGTTCGTTGGGGCGATGCAGAATCTGTATTGGGAAATCAAGGTAAAAAAGTTCCTGCATTCAAAGTAGATGGAGTGACATACCCATATACCAATTCTTCTTATGGTTTCAAGTCCAAGCACAACCTGCTGCCCATTCCTTTGAAGGAAATACAACTGAATCCTAATATGGTGCAAAACGAGGGTTGGTAATTTCTTATACATATAATATTATAAAGAACATTCGTATGAAAAAGATATTTCAATTAACTGCCTTGCTGATGCTTTGTTTCTTAGGAGCATGTAGCGAAGATGGGCTGGACGGATTGTCCGGAAAGTATGACATGGAAAGACGTGTCTATAAGAATATTGTAGCACAATCTACAGACAAGTTGCGCAAGGGCGTGAAACAGCTCAACCTTAAGTTTGCTGACGAAGCCGGTAACGAATGGGACTTGCGCTTAGGTTCTAAGGACTGGGTGTTGCAAAATGGAGTTTTTAAAGCAAAGCTTCTTGAAAAGTTAGAAGAAAGTGATATTAAGTCGGAAGAAGATAAAATCAAGCCGAAGGAACCGCTTACCGCCGGATTGCTGTACAGCATTGTAGGGCAGGACACTATTGCCTCTGGTGACTTGGAAGTCACCTTGTTGGGCGATACTTATTATATTGACGGTCTCTTCATGAGCAAGACCGGCACGCAATATTCTTGCGATTACAAAGGCCCCATCACTTTTGAGATTGGTGAAGACGACCCCGAAGCCAGCGGCTACACCACGGTTCTTACCACATCGCCCGTTTATCTGCTGGATGCCAACAACCAGCCTGTCGGCATCGTTCCCGGTGTATCTCAGTATTCGTTTGCAGTCAGTGACCCTGACGGCAACGGGGTGGCACAGTTCGACCTTATCAACAAGGAAAACATGCCGCTGGAAGCTTTGGCAGGCAGCTACAGTGTGACCGGCAAGTCGGAAGCCGGTTCCATGGCTCAGGGTAATGCACTTCCTGCAGAGTGGGGCGGCTGGTCTTGGGGCAGCTACTTCATCGCCAACGATGCCAAGCAGTATATTTTTGGAGGTACGCTGAACATTGCCGTTGCTACGGGCATGGAGGGCGAAACCCTCTTTACATTCTCCGGCAAGGGTTTGAACACTACGCTGGGCATGGACGCCACCGGTTCGCAAATCCCCGGTACGGCTGCCGATGCAGACTACCGCTTTGTCACCGTGCTGCAAGGCACCGGTTACGAAATGCGCGACCAGCAGATGGAAAGCGCCGTAATGGGGCGCAAGATGCCATTCTCCGTCTATCTGCCCAAAAGCTATGACGGACAGAAGGAATATCCCGTGCTCTACCTGCTGCATGGTGCCGACGGCAACCACAACGACTGGATGCTCAGGGTATGCTGAATCCCTACGCCAGTGCAGCCGAGGCTGCGGGTGGCAAGGAGATGATTATTGTCTGTCCCAACGGAAGCCCCGACGGTCAGAATATTTTCTATTGCGACAACTATCAGGGAAACAACATGAAGTATATGACCTACTTCTTTGATGAATTCATTCCCTACGTCGAAAGCAATTTCAAGGTGAAAGCCGGACGTGGCACACGTGCCATTGCAGGTCTGTCTATGGGTGGTTTCGGCTCGCTGTATTACAGCTTTCTGCATCCCGAAATGTTCTGCTATGTCTATGCGTGCAGTCCTGCCACCGCCATAGAGGGTGCTCCCAACTTATATGAGATGTTGGGCACGAAAGATCTGCCGGGCATCACCATTGAAATAGGCAAAGGCGACTTCTTGTTCGGCTCTGCCAACAGCTTCAAGCAGGCACTGGACGGCAGCGGCATCGCCAACGAGTACATCACCCGTGACGGCATCCACGACTGGGCTTTCTGGAAAGCTGTCTGCCCAAACTCTTGAAGAAAGTAAGCGATACATTTGAAGAATAACAGCATTGAGACATGAAAAGATTCTTAACTCCCCTTTTCACCTTTTGCGTGGCGCTGGCTGTGAATGCACAGCCGGTGCCCACCACCGGTTCGCCCGTGCTGCGTGCCGACAACATCGACGAAGTGGTCAGCGCCCTGACCCTTGAAGAGAAAGTGCACCTCGTCATCGGTTGCGGCATGTCGATGGGCAGTGACTCCAAGTTCCCCGGTACCGCCGGACGTACCTACGACATTCCACGCCTGGGCATCCCATCGGCTTTCCTTGCCGACGGACCGCACCGCCTGGCGATGGCTTCCAAACGAGAGTTCGACAGCCGCACCTATCACGCCACCGAATTCCCCTCGAGCACCACGGTGGCAGCTACGTTCGATCCTGATGCTGCTTACCATGTAGGCCGGGCTCTGGGTACCGAAGTGAAAGACTACGGTATGGACGTGACTCCTCGCCCCCGGTGTCAACCTGATGCGTAACGCCCTCTGCGGACGAAACCACGAGTATTATGCCGAAGACCCCGTGCTGGTGGGCAAGATAGCCGCTGCCTACATCAACGGCATCCAGAGCGAAGGTACCGGCACCTGCCTGAAGCACTTCGCCGTGAACAACCAGGAAACCAACCGCAACAACAACGACTCCCGACTGACGCAGCGCCCCTTGCGCGAGCTTTATCTGAAATGCTTCGAGATAGCCGTCAAGGAGGCTCAGCCCTGGAGCGTGATGACCGCCTACAACAAGGTGAACGGCAAATACACCTGCGAAGACCGCGAACTGACCGAAGATATCCTCCGCAATGAATGGGGATTCAAGGACTGGTGATGTCCGACTGGAATGCCGGAAAAGATGCCGTGACTTCCATCGCGGCAGGTAATGACATGTTGCAGCCGGGGCAGGAACGCCAGTACAACGCCATTCTGGAAGCCGTGAAGAACGGCACGCTGGATGAGGCGCTCCTCAACCTCAGCGTGAAGCGTGTGCTGGAGTTTGTGGTGAAGAGCCACACCTTTGCCGGTTACAATTATCCCAACGAGACCGACCTCAAAGCCCACGCGCAAGTAGACCGCCGGGTAGGTGCCGAGGGTATCGTGCTGCTGGACAACAAGAATGCGCTGCCTATGGCTGCCGGCATCAGGAAGGTAGGCCTTTACGGCACTACTTCCTACGACATGGTTCCTGCCGGTATGGGATTCGGCAGTACGGGTTTCGGCTACTACACGGTGTCTATGGTAGAAGGCTTGCGCAATGCGGGCTATACGGTAGATAAGGATTTGCTGAACCGCTACAAGAAGCACATGGCCGACGAGCAGAAACGCCTCTTCCCCCACGGTCGTCCTCCTTTCGCGTTCACTCCGCTGCCCCGTGCCGAAGAGTTCCTGCCCACTGCCGAGGAACTGGCCGCGCAAGTGAAAGCCAACGACATCGCCGTGCTTACGCTGGGACGTGTCAGTGGTGAAGGCTGCGACCGCCGTGTGGAAGATTTCCTCTTGAAGGAGAACGAACTGGCTCTGATAAAGCAAGTGTCTGCCGCCTATCGTGCCGCAGGCAAGAAGCTGGTGGTGGTTCTCAACATCTGCAGCCCCGTGGAGACCGCTTCATGGAAAGAACTGGCAGATGCCTTGGTATGCGCTTTCCAGCCCGGGCAGGAAGTGGGCAACTGCATTGCCGACGTGTTGACGGGTAAGGTGAACCCCAGCGGTAAGCTGCCCATGACGTTTGCCGTGAAGTATGGCGACGCGCCGTCGGATGCCAATTTTCCCTTCGACTATGAGTCAAGATGCCGTCGTTCGCCATGGGTACCGGCATGAACTTCAAGTCCGACAAGAAAGAGGAGAAGCCGAAAGAGCCGGAACGCAACGTCGATTTCACCCTCTACGAGGAGGGCATCTACGTGGGTTACCGTTACTTCGATACCTTCGGTAAAGAGGTGTCTTACCCCTTCGGCCACGGACTGAGCTATACCACCTTTGAATATGCGGTGGAAGAGGCTGCCATCGACGGTGACCGCTGCCGCATGAAAGTGAGCGTGAAGAACACCGGCAAGGTGGCAGGCCGTGAAGCCGTGCAGCTCTATGTCAAGGCTCCCGAGGGCGGCATGGACAAGCCCGCCAAGGAACTGAAAGCCTTCGGCAAGACCCGCCTGCTGAAACCCGGCGAGAGCCAGACCCTGACATTGGAGTGGAACGTGATGGACATGGCCTCCTTCAACGAGAAAAGCAGCTCTTGGGAGTTGGCCAAGGGTGAATATCAATGGATGGCTGCCGCCTCTTCGGCCGACGTGCGTTGCACCACGGTGCAGAAGGTGGCAAAGGCACGCAAGCAGAAAGTGCACGATGCCATGCGGGCACAAGTGCCGGTGGCTGTGCATCCCATCGGTGAAGAGATGAGGTGTGCATATACATCACCTGAAAAAACTGATATATATCAATCCATTTTAGAATGGAAAGCACTTATTTTGTAGTACATTTTTAAAATCTATGCCATGAAAAGATTGATACTTTCTCTTTTTGCCGTCTGCTCGTTGTGGATGGCAAATGCACAGAATCCTGCATGGGGACCACAAAGCAAGGTCGTGACCGACAGCATCTACAGCACGGTGCTGAAGACGCACCGCGCCTATACCATCTATCTGCCTCAGAGCTATGACAAGGAGGCAGACAGGAAGTATCCCATTCTCTACCTGCTGCACGGCATGTCGGGGGTGAATACCAGCTGGTTTACGGACCAGCGTGTGAAGGACGTGATGGACCAGTTGACGGCATCGGGCGAGGCGTGCGAGATGATTATCGTCAGCCCAACGCCGGAGGCAATCCGGCCACGTGCTGGAACGGCTACTTCAACATGCCGGGATGGGCTTACGAGGATTTCTTCTACAAGGAGTTCATGCCCTATATCGAGAAGACCTACCGTGTGGTGGGCGACCGTCAGCATCGTGCCGTTGCGGGCCTTTCGATGGGTGGAGGCGGAACCACGAGCTACGCGCAGCGCTATCCCGACCTCTATTGTGCGGCATACGCATGAGTGCTTGATGAACATCCCCGTCAGTGTGAGGCGGCGGGAAAAGACCCCGACCCCACAAAACAAGATGGCTGTGCTGAGTTTCGGTGCAGGAGCATAGTTGCATCAAGTATGTGCTGGAGGCTGATGAGGCCCGTAAAGCTGCTCTGCGCACCGTGCAGTGGTTTGTGGATTGCGGTGACGATGATTTCCTGCTCGACCGTAACATCGAGTTCTTCCAGGCGATGCGCAATGCGGCATTCCTTGCCAGTTCCGCGTGCGCGACGGAGGGCACACCAGTGAATACTGGCATTCGGCATTGTATATGTGTTTGCCTTTTGTGAGCCGGTGCTTGAGAAATGAGATTTGATTCCCTTCAACTTTCTCCAACTCCTTAAACAATTAAAATGATTATGAAGAAATTTACACTTTTATTTACTTTGTTGCTGATGTGTGCATGAGCTTTGCGCAACAAGCCTTGTGGGGCGGTGCTCCGGTAGTTTCGCCGGAGATTCACGATGACAATACGGTCACTTTCCGCCTGAAGGCGCCGAAAGCCGTGAAGGTGCAGTTGACGGGTGACTTCCTGCCGCCGCACACCATCCAGACACCGAGGGGCGAGTATGACGCTCCGGGCATCGTCGATATGAAGGAGGGCAAGGACGGCGTGTGGGAATATACCACTGCCGAACCGCTGAAACCCGAACTTTATGGCTATGCTTTCTTTGTGGACGGGCTGAAAATAATGGATCCCGGCAACGTCTATATGATTCGTGATGTGGCAACTGTGACGAATGTGTTCATCATCGGCGGTGACCGTGCCGACCTCTACAAGGTGAACAAAGTGCCTCACGGAACAGTGAGACGTATGTGGTACAATAGTCCCACGCTGGGTATGGACCGCCGCCTGACGGTTTATACACCCGCCGGCTACGAGAACGGCAAGAAGCGTTATCCCGTCTTCTACCTGCTGCATGGCGCCGGAGGTGACGAAGAGGCATGGATTGCCTTGGGCCGTACTTCACAAATCCTGGATAACCTGATAGCGCAGGGCAAGGCAGAACCGATGATTGTAGTGATGACCAACGGCAATGCCTGGCAGGATGCCGCTCCCGGTGAATCGCCCAAAGGTTTCACTGTCCCTTCCATGAGTCCGAAGGAACGTGCTTCCGCTCCGGAAGGAGGCTTCGAACTTTCTTTCCCGGAAATCGTGAAATTCGTGGAGAAGAACTTCCGCACATTGCCGGACAAGAAGCACCGTGCCATTGCAGGCCTCTCGATGGGTGGCTTCCACTCTTGCAGCATCTCGAAGTACTATCCGGATATGTTCGACTATGTGGGCTTGTTCTCGGGTACTGCTTCCAGAAACGATAAGTCCACTTGTCCGGTCTATACCGACTTCGGAGGGTAAACTGAAGACGCAGTTTGCCAAGAAACCGGCACTCTATTTCATCGCTTGCGGCAACCGTGACTTTGTCTTCAAGAGCGTGACGGACTTCCGCAAACTGCTCGATGACAACGGTTGCAAGTACGAGTATCTGGAAACGGGCGAGGGACATATCTGGAGGAACTGGCGCATCTATCTGACGGAGTTCGCGCCGAAGTTGTTCAAGTGACTTCGTGCCGATTGATTCACCCTGCACTTCGCCAATCCGAAGTGCAGGATTATAGACTATCTGTTTAATAACAAAATAACAAACTCATTATGAAAAGAATTTCTATTTTATCAGCTCTGTTGCTGATGTGTGCGATGACTTTCGCGCAACAAGCTCTCTGGGGCGGTGCCCCCGTGGTATCACCTGAGATACACGACAACAATACAGTAACTTTCCGCTTGAAGGCGCCGAAAGCCGTAAAGGTGCAAGTAACCGGCGACTTCCTGCCTACGCAGAAAATCAAGACTCCTTTTGGTGAGTTTGATGGTCCGGGTGTGGCAGATTTGAAAGAGAACAAGGACGGTGTGTGGGAATTCACTACTCCCGAACCGCTGAAACCAGAACTCTACAGCTACACTTTCCTGGTAGACGGACTGAAGATTAACGACCCTGCCAACGTCTATATGATTCGAGACGTGGCAAGCGTGACGAATGTATTCATCATCGGTGGTGACGAGCGCATCGATCTCTACAAAGTGAATAAGGTTCCTCATGGAACGGTATCTAAGGTATGGTACAACAGCCCCACGCTGGGTATGGACCGCCGCCTGACTGTCTATACGCCTGCCGGATATGAGACAAGCGGCAAGCGCTACCCCGTCTTCTACCTGCTGCACGGCATGGGTGGCGACGAGAACGCATGGAGCGAACTGGGACGTACGGCACAGATTCTGGATAACCTCATCGCCCAAGGCAAGGCCAAGCCGATGATTGTAGTGATGACCAACGGCAACGCCGCATTGGAAGCAGCTCCGGGTGAATCTTCACTGGGCTTTGCCGCTCCCAACATGAATCTGCCCAAGACGATGGAAGGCTCTTTCGAAACGGCTTTCCCCGACGTGGTGAAATTCATTGATAAGACTTACCGTACACAGGCCAACAAGAAGGGGCGTGCCATTGCTGGTCTCTCTATGGGAGGTTTCCACTCCATGCACATCTCCAAGCAATATCCGGACATGTTCGACTATGTAGGCTGTTCTCGCTGCCATCATGCCCAACAAAGATGTGAAGTCTCCGATTTATGACAACCTTGAAGCCAAACTGAAAACCCAGTTTGCCAAGAAACCGTCACTCTATTACATCGCTATCGGTAATAAAGACTTCTTGTTCCAGGCCAACAGCGACTACCGCAAGATGTTGGAGAGAAGGGTTACAAATATGAATATTATGAAACCGGAGAAGGTCATATCTGGAAGAACTGGCGTATTTACCTGACAGAATTCGCACCGAAGATATTTAAATAAGATTATGAAGAAGAATATCATATCCATGGCAGCAGCAATGGCTGTTTTGTCAGCTTGCGGACCGGGTGTGCCGCAGCTTGGAAAGTCCTCTCTGGATGAGGTGATTGGCGCCATGACCTTGGAAGAAAAGGCGCATCTGGTAGTGGGTACCGGTATGGCAGGTTTCTCGGGTGACAGTGCCGTAATCGGTGCAACGAGAAAGCTAGTGCCGGGTGCGGCAGGAACCACATACCCGATTGAACGCCTCGGCATTCCCGCTGTGGTGCTGGCTGATGGTCCCGCCGGACTGCGTATCGACCCCAAGCGTGAGGGGGATTCGGCTACGTACTATTGTACTCATTTCCCTATCGGAACTTTGCTCGCCTCTACCTGGGACCAGGAACTGGTGGAAAGTGTAGGTCAATCCATCGGTAACGAAGTGCTGGAATACGGTGCGGACGTGCTGTTGGCTCCGGCGCTGAACATTCACCGTAACCCGCTTTGCGACGTAACTTCGAGTATTATTCCGAAGACCCGTTGGTGTCGGGTAAGATTGCCGCCGCCTACGTACGTGGTGTGCAGAGCAACGGTGTGGGTACCAGTATCAAGCACTTTGCTGTGAACAACCAGGAAACCAACCGTATGGCTACGGATGCGCATGTATCTCCACGCGCCTTGCGCGAAATCTACTTGAAAGGGTTCGAGATTGCCGTGAAGGAATCCGCTCCTTGGACCGTGATGTCCTCATACAACTACCTGAACGGTGTCTACACTTCGGAAAACAAGGAGTTGCAGACAACGATGTTGCGCGACGAATGGGGCTTCAAGGGCATGGTGATGACCGACTGGTTTGGCGGCAAGGATGCCGTGGCACAGATGGTGCAGGCAACGACATGTTGCAGCCCGGTCTGCCCAAGCAGTACGAAGCCATCGTGAAGGTGTGCAGGACGGAGCGTTAGATGAAGCCATCCTCAATCAGAATGTGAAGCGTATTCTGGAGATGATTCTCCAGACTCCCCACTTCAAGGGATATAAATACTCCAACAAGCCTGATTTGAAGGCGCATGCTGCCGTTACTCGCCAGTCGGCAACGGAAGGCATGGTATTGCTGAAGAACGATAACGGTGCTCTGCCGCTGGCTGCCGACGTGAAGAACGTGGCACTCTTCGGTTGCACTTCCTACGATTTCATTGCAGGCGGTACAGGTTCGGGCAACGTGAACCGCGCTTATACCGTTTCGCTATTGGACGGCTTGAAGAATGCCGGCTATGTGGTGGATGAAGCGCTGAAGAATAGCTATGAAGCTTACCTGAAAGCCGAGAAAGAACGTCTGTCCAAAGATAAGAAAGAGTGGTTCATGCCCGATACCCGTCCGGCTGAGATGGCTGTGTCCGCACAGGTCATCCGCGAGCAGGCTGCCAAGGCCGATGTGGCACTGGTGACGCTGGGACGTACCTCTGGTGAGTTCCTCGACCGTATGGTAGCTGACTTCAACCTTACCAAAGAAGAGCAGGACATGCTGAAAGCCGTGTCCGATGCTTTCCATGCTGCCGGAAAGAAGGTAGTGGTGGTACTCAACATCGGCGGGGTGATTGAAACCGCTTCTTGGAAATCTGTTCCCGATGCCATCCTTTGTGCATGGCAGGCAGGCCAGGAGGGAGGAAACAGTGTGGCCGACGTACTGAGTGGCAAGGCTTCTCCTTCGGGCAAGCTGACAATGACTTTCCCGGTGAAGTTTGAAGATGCTGCTTCTTCCGACAACTTCCCGATAGACATGCGTGTAAGCACCGACCTTATGAACAAAGGCGGGAAGAAGAACGACGTGAAGAACGTGGACTATACCAATTACGAAGAGGACATCTACGTGGGTTACCGTTACTTCGACACCTTCGGCAAGCAGGTTTCCTATCCTTTCGGTTACGGTCTTTCCTATACCACTTTTGCTTACGACAAGGCTGCTGTCAAGGCAGACAACGGTGTCTATACCGTGTCTGTAGAAGTGAAGAACACCGGTAAGGTAGCAGGCAAGGAAGTGGTTCAGCTTTATGTATCCGCTCCCGATGCTGCAGACGCCAACAAACCCGAAAAGGAACTGAAAGCTTTCGCCAAGACCAAGGAACTGAAACCGGGCGAAACTACTGTGGTGACGCTGAAAGTGAATGCTGCCGACCTGGCTTCCTACGATGAGGCTGCATCGGCATGGGTGGTAACTCCCGGAAACTACAAGTTCCTCGTCGGGGCTTCCTCACGCGACATCAAGGCTACGCTGGAGGCTGAAGTAGCTGCCGCAACGCAGAAGACGAACAACATCTTGAAACTTCAGGAACCGATGAGCCTCTTGAAGAGATGAGAGTAGGATTGTCTGAAAAGATAACAAATCATACCCTAAAAAACATCCTGTTGTACCCTTTGGTATGGCAGGATGTTCTTATCTTTGTGCCTCGTATAAACAGATAGTGCAACTATTATAAACCAATATCACAACCATGAATAAAAAGTTAATCTTATCTTTAGCCCTATCAGTTAGTGCTTACTGCTACGGCGCAGACCACTGTTGCGCCTGCCATTCCAAGAGACGAGAAAATAGAACAGCAGATTGAGACTTTGCTGAA
>ENA-OQDD01000409-OQDD01000409.1-human-gut-metagenome-genome-assembly--contig:-NODE-409-length-18151-cov-1.470484_pt1 | contig 18151 bp, 22 predicted proteins | sample MGYA00242507_ERZ504598 | MGnify/ENA primary metagenome ERZ504598 (study PRJEB26092, sample SAMD00036318) | human gut metagenome | host: Homo sapiens | study: EMG produced TPA metagenomics assembly of... | reverse complement strand
GAAAGAGATCAGGTACCCCTGCATTTTTGCGTCATGCCACCAGTAAGATTGAGAAGGTTGAGGATCTGGAACACATTGCGTCTCTTGGATTTCGCGGTGAGGCTTTGTCCAGTATTGCTGCTGTTGCACAGGTGGAACTGATCACAAAAACCCCATCTGCATTAAGCGGCGTCCGTTATGTGATCAACGGTGGTGTACAGGAGTCTTTAGAGGATATGGGAGCACCGGAAGGAACTACTTTCCTGGTGAGAAATCTTTTTTACAATACACCTGCTAGAAGCAAGTTCCTGAAATCAGATACTACGGAGGGAAATTATGTCAGCACTTTGATGGAGCAGCTGGCATTGTCCCATCCTGAGATTTCTTTTAAATATATCCAGAATAAACAGGTGAAGCTTCATACTTCCGGAAATTACAATGTGAAAGATGTGATTTATAATATATATGGAAGAGATATCACCAAAGCACTTCTTGAGGTATCCTACGAGAATGATTTCATGAAGATTGAGGGTTTTGTGGGAAAACCGGAGATTTCCAGAGGTAACCGTACCTTTGAGAATTATTATATTAACGGACGTTTGTAAAGAACCGGATCATTGCAAAGGGGATAGAGGATGCCTATAAGGGTTTTCTCATGCAGCATAAGTTTCCCTTTGTTTCTCTTCATATTCAGATGGAGGGAAATGATCTGGATGTAAATGTGCATCCAAGCAAGATGGAGGTGCGGTTTGCAAGAGGAACAGAAGTTTATGATGCAGTTTACGAGACAGTCCACAAGGCTCTTACCACAAGAGAAATGATCCAGACAGTGCCTTTTGGAAAAGAAGAACCGATTAAAAAGCAGCAGCCTGTGGTAAAACCGGGGGATGTACCGGAGCCATTTGAAACCAGACGTCGGGCTGAAATTCCGGAGTATCGTCCACAGACTGTAAATACAGCTTCCAGGGTTTCTGAGCATACCGCACTACCACGAGGAACTGTTACAATGGCAGAACAGGCAGTGCGTGAACAGCAGATCTATCAGACCAGGGATCCTCTTACCAAGGCAGAGGAACAGCTTTTTGAGGGAACACTAAGCGATAAAAAGAATGAAGAACAACCGGTATTTTCAGAGACAAAGCAGGAAATTGCAGAACAGAGAACTGCAGAATATCTGAAGACTGCTGTGGATTCAGAAGGAAACAGAAAACAGATAGAACAAAACAAAAATGTAATATCAGAAGAAATCAGACCACAGCAGCTGGAATTATTTGAGGAGAAACTTCTTGCTCCTGAATCCCGAAGCCGTCATCAGCTGATCGGACAGATTTTTGATACTTACTGGCTTGTTCAGTTTGAGGATAAATTTTTTATTATCGACCAGCATGCGGCCCATGAAAAGGTTTATTATGAACGTTTCGTAAAAAGGTTTCGTGAGCAGACAGTAGAATCCCAGTACCTTAGCCCGCCGCTGATCGTATCCCTGAATCTTCAGGAAGAAGCTCTTCTTAAGGCTAACCGTAAATATTTCGAGGATTTTGGATTTGAGATTGAACCTTTTGGCGGTAAGGAATACTGTATCAATGCAGTCCCGTCCAATCTGTACGGTCTTACGGAGGAAGAACTTTTTCTGGAAATGCTTGACAATCTTGCTTCTGAGAAGGATAAGGATCCACTTGGAATCTTTGCTTCCAGACTAGCCACCATGGCATGTAAGGCTGCGGTAAAGGGAAATCACCAGATGTCCGACCGGGAAGCAAATGCCTTGATCGATGAACTGCTCACACTGGAGAACCCCTATCACTGTCCTCATGGAAGACCGACGATTATTTCCATGACTAAAACAGAACTGGAAAAGAAATTTAAACGTATTGTATAGTTTATATAAAGGAGCTATTATGAAAAAGCCACTGATCGTTCTTACAGGACCGACGGCAGCAGGAAAAACCCATCTATCCATTGCTCTTGCGAAAGCAGTAAACGGAGAGATCATTTCTGCTGATTCCATGCAGGTCTACAAATATATGGATATTGGATCAGCTAAGATCCGGCCGGAGGAGATGCAGGGAGTAAAGCATTATCTGGTAGATGAACTGCTGCCTCAGGAAGAATTTCATATCGTGAAATTCCAACAGATGGCAAAAGCTGCCATGGAAGAAATTTATGCCAAGGGGAAAATTCCTGTTCTGGTAGGAGGAACCGGATTTTATATACAGGCTATTACAAAGGATATTGATTTTACTCAGGCAGAGCAGGAAGACGGATACCGTCAGGAGCTGGAACAGCTTGCTGCAGAGAAGGGAAATGAATATCTGCACCAGATGCTTTTGGATGTTGATCCTGTCAGTGCCGGGGAAATCCACGCCAATAATGTAAAACGTGTGATCAGGGCACTGGAGTTTTATCATCAGAACCAGTCGCCGATCTCCGCACATAATCAGGAGCAGAAGGAACACGAAACCCCTTATAATCTGGCATATTTTGTGCTGAATGTACCAAGGGAACTTCTTTATAAACGGATTGATGACCGTATTGATGAGATGTTAAAAGAGGGACTCCTTGAGGAAGTGCAGAAGTTAAAAGATATGGGATACCACAGGGGGATGGTTTCCATGCAGGGACTTGGATATAAAGAAATCCTTGCATATCTGGATGGCGAGTATCCGTTAGAGGAAGCGGTCAGGATCCTGAAAAGAGATACCAGACATTTTGCAAAACGCCAGCTGACCTGGTTTCGCAGGGAGAAGGATACCACCTGGATGAATAAGGATGAATTTGACTATAATGAAGACAGAATCCTTGATGAAATGCTGAAGGTATGCAGGGACAGAGGAATTTTATAACCGAATTTTTCTTAAAAATCACTGATACAGAATAAGTGAAATTCAGAGATAAAATAAAGATAATAATGCAAACAGAAATGAGGACGAAACAAATTATGAAAGAAATGTATGCACAGCTTGGGATTTCTTCAGAGGTTTATGACTTTGGTCATAAGATTGAGGAATCTTTAAAAGAAAGATTTGAAAAATTTGATAAAACGGCAGAATATAACCAGATGAAGGTGCTTCTTGCCATGCAGAAAAATAAAGTAAGCGCAGAATGCTTCGGAAGTTCTTCCGGTTATGGATATGACGATATTGGCAGGGAAACACTTGAAAAGGTTTATGCAGATACTTTCCATACGGAAGCCTGTCTGGTACGCCCGCAGATTACATGCGGAACTCACGCGCTGGCCATTGCCTTATTCGGTAATCTCCGTCCGGGTGATGAACTTCTGGCACCTGCCGGAAAGCCTTACGATACTCTGGAAGAGGTAATCGGCATCCGCCCGTCAAAAGGTTCTCTCGCAGAATATGGAGTAAGTTACCGTCAGGTGGAACTGTTAGAAGACGGAACCTTTGATTATGACAGCATCCGTAAAGCAATCAATGAAAAAACACGTCTTGTGGAGATCCAGCGTTCCAAAGGATACCAGACACGTCCGTCTTTCTCTGTAAAGCAGATTGGAGAACTGATCTCTTTTGTAAAGAGTATTAAACCGGATGTGATCTGTATGGTGGATAACTGCTACGGTGAGTTTGTAGATACCATTGAGCCAAGTGATGTGGGAGCTGATATGATCGTTGGTTCTCTGATCAAAAATCCGGGCGGCGGACTTGCGCTATCGGCGGTTATATTGCAGGTACTAAGGAGTGCGTGGAGAATGCTTCTTACAGAATGACCTGTCCCGGACTTGGCAGTGAGGTAGGCGCAACTCTGGGAGTCAACCGTTCTTTCTTCCAGGGATTTTTCCTTGCACCAATGGTTACCAAGGGTGCGTTAAAGGGAGCTGTGTTGCGGCAAATATTTATGAGAAACTTGGATTCCCGGTAATCCCGGATTCCACAGAGCCACGTCAGGACATCATTCAGGCAGTAAGTTGGCACACCGGAAGGTCTAATCGCGTTCTGTAAGGTATTCAGGCAGCAGCACCGGTTGACAGTTATGTGGATCCGGAGCCATGGGATATGCCCGGATATGACAGTCAGGTTATCATGGCAGCAGGTGCTTTTGTACAGGGCTCTTCCATCGAGCTTTCTGCAGATGGTCCGATGAAGCCTCCATATGCAGTGTATTTTCAGGGAGGACTTACCTGGGAACATGCAAAACTGGGTGTTCTGATGTCCCTGCAGAAAATGGTTGATAAAGGACTTGTAACTTTATGAAAAAAAGACAGGTAGTGATCACAGGAGCAGGAGCCTGTGGACTGATGGCAGCGATCATGGCGGCCCGAAACGGGGCAGCAGTCACTGTTCTGGAACAGAACGAGAAACCCGGAAAGAAAATCTGTGCTACAGGAAACGGCAGATGTAATTTTTCCAATCTTGCAAGACCGGATGATGCATACAGAGGCGAACATCCGGAATTTGTCGAAGATGCACTCAGAGAGTTTTCTGTCGAGAATACCATTGAGTTTTTCAAAGAGATAGGAATCTATCCTTTAAACAGGAACGGCTATCTTTATCCGAGAAGCAATCAGGCGCAGAGTGTTGTAGATGTACTGTGTATGGAGGCTGCCAGTCTGGGTGTGAAAATAAAGACAAACGAACAGGTTATAGAAATAAAAACCGGGACAAATGGAAAGAATTTCCAAATCCTGACAAAAGGATGGCACTATGATGCAGATGCACTGATACTTGCCAATGGATCCCGGGCATCTTCTGTTTCAGGTTCAGACGGCAGCGGATATATGCTGGCAGAGAGCTTTCAGCACCGCATTGTCCCGGTTTATCCGGCACTTACTGCCCTGAAGTGTAAAGGTTCTTCTTTTAAGGCATGGGCAGGCGTACGTACAGAAGGAGAGATTTCTCTTTTTACAGATGGGAAATTCTGTAAATCTGAACATGGCGAGCTGCAGCTTACAGAATACGGAATCTCCGGAATCCCAGTGTTTCAGCTCAGCACTTATGCAGTACGTGCAGTCAGAGAAGGACATAAAGCAGAGCTCCGCATTAATTTCATGCCGGAGCTGTCAGAAGAAGAATTAAAGAAACTTCTGTATACACGAAAGAAGGCATGTCCCTATAAAAAAGAAAAAGAACTCCTGGTGGGACTTTTCCCGGAAAAGCTTATCAAAATCCTTATATCACAAAAACAACTGGTTTCTGCCATAAGGGAATTTCCTCTTGAAGTGCAGGATGGCATGTCATTTTCACAGGCACAGGTCTGCTCCGGGGGAGTAGATACCTCACAGGTAAATTCTCAAACCATGGAGTCAAAGCTCTGTAAGGGTCTGTATTTTGCAGGGGAGCTTCTGGATATTGACGGTACATGCGGCGGATTTAATCTGCAATGGGCATGGAGCAGCGGCGCAGTGGCCGGCAAAAATGCCGCAAAGGAGGAGAAAAATTGATTCGAATTTCACAGCTGAAACTTCCGATCACACATACAAAGGCACAGCTCGAAAAAAAGATTGCAAAAACATTAAAAAATCCCGGAAACAGTTTTACTTACGAAATAAGAAAGCAATCTCTGGACTGCCGACACAAAAATGACAAAATCTTTGTATATACTGTAGATGTAACGATCAGAGATGAACAGAAACTCGCCAAAAAAGTTAACAATAACAATATTATGTTGACCAAAGAGAAACCATATGAATTTCCCTCTCCGGGTGAGACACCTCTTTTACATTCTCCCGTTATTGTGGGAAGTGGTCCTGCAGGACTTTTCTGCGGATGGTATCTTGCGAAAGCCGGATATTGTCCAATAATACTTGAACGCGGAGAAGAGGCTGAGAAACGTCAGAAAACAGTAGAGAATTTCTGGAAAAATGGTGTTCTTGACCCTGAGTCCAATGTACAGTTCGGAGAGGGCGGCGCCGGCACCTTTTCCGACGGAAAGCTGAACACGCTGGTAAAAGATCCTTACGGACGTAATCATGAGGTACTGAAGCGTTTCGTAGCTGCCGGCGCACCGGAAGAAATTATTTATCAGCAGAAGCCACATCTGGGAACGGATGTACTGGTTGATATTGTTGAAAAAATGCGTCATGAAATCGAAGAAATGGGAGGAAAATTCTGCTTCCGTTCCAAGGTGACAGATCTGATTTTTGAGAACAATACATTAAAAGAAATTGAGATCAACAATGATAAGAGAATCCCTGCACAGGTCTGTGTACTGGCACCAGGACACAGTGCAAGAGATACTTTTGAAATGTTACAGAAACGTGGTGTTTATATGGAGCCAAAGTCATTTGCAGTGGGGCTGCGTATTGAACATCCTCAGGAAATGATCAATATGGATCTTTATGGAGAGCCTGAGAATGAATTACTTGGTGCAGCCAGCTATAAAGTAACCCATAAGTGTGCAAATGGCAGAGGTGTTTATTCTTTTTGTATGTGTCCGGGCGGATATGTTGTAAATGCATCCTCTGAACCCGGCCGTCTCGCAGTGAACGGAATGAGCTATCAGGCACGTGATTCCAGAAATGCAAACAGTGCCATGATCGTCACAGTCACACCAGAAGATTTCCCGGATAAAGGAGTTCTTGGCGGCGTAGAATTTCAGCGTGATCTGGAGAAAAAAGCATGGGAGCTCGGAGAAGGAAAAATTCCTGTTCAGCTGTTTGGTGATTTTTGCAAAAACCAGGCAAGTGAAGCATTAGGAGAGGTTACTCCCTGTATGAAGGGAGAATATATACTGACAAATGTACGCTCCGTTCTGCCAAAAGCAGTAGGCGATTCTATTGAAGAAGGTGTCAGAGCTTCGGAAAACGAATTTCCGGATTTGACAGAGAGGATGCACTGCTCAGTGGCATTGAAAGCCGTACTTCTTCTCCTGTAAGAATCGTACGTGATCAGGAGCTCACAGCAAATATGGCAGGAATTTATCCATGTGGCGAAGGTGCCGGTTACGCAGCGGAATCACAAGTGCTGCCATGGATGGAATCAAAGTTGCTGAGACTGTATGCCGAAAATATGCGGCTATAAAAATAATTGATCTCTTAAGCGGGATATTACCGGTAAACATAAAGTTCACATAAAAATCAGAGAGGAGAGTGTACATCTCTCCTCTTTTATGCTAGAATATAATTTGCAATTTGCCCAGAGGCTTTAGAGAGCACAGGCAGACTTATGAATAATGCAAATAATATTATGAAGCAGCTTCCCAGGGAACAGCGGCCGTATGAGAAATGCTTTATGCAGGGTGAGGGTTCATTAAATGACACTGAACTGCTGGCAGTAATCCTGCGCAGCGGCACTTCAGGAAAGAATTCACTGGCACTTGCACAGGAGATCCTGAAATTTATGGAGTCGTCCTCCTATCCCGGCCTTATGGGGCTTATGCATGTATCTGTACAGGATCTTATGAAGATTCATGGAATCGGACAGGTAAAAGCAGTACAGTTAAAATGCATTGGAGAACTTTCCAAAAGAATTGCCAAGGCTGCTGCCAGACCGCAGATAGTTATGAACAATCCCTCCTCCATAGCAGCTTATTATATGGAAGAACTCCGCCATGAAGAGCAGGAACTGGTGATCTGTATGATGTCAGATGTGAAGGGACATTTTCTGGGAGATAAGATACTGACCCGGGGAACTGCAACCGGTTCGCTGGTAACACCAAGGGAAATCTTCATGGAAGCCCTGCGCCGCCATGCAGTCAGTCTGATATTGATACACAATCATCCAAGTGGTGATCCTACACCAAGTCCGGATGACTTACAGATCACAGCCAGGATTATCAGGCGGGGGAACTGCTGGGAATACATCTGCTGGATCATATTGTGATCGGGGATCAGAGATACTGCAGCTTCAGAGAAGAAGGATTATGGAATACATGTACAGAATAAGGCAACAACAAAGGGGCAGAATATGCTATTTGAGAAAACATATGGAATAGATTTGGGAAGCAGTTCCGTAAAAGTCTATTCTTTTTTCAGAAACAAAACTTATATCGAGAAAAATATAATCGCGTCCAAGGGACACACGATCATTGCAATGGGAAATGAAGCATACGATATGTTTGAGAAATCCCCCACAGATATTACGATTACTTCGCCAATGACATTTGGCATGATCGCTAATCTGGAACTTCAGGAGATTGTTCTTTACAGTATGATCCGAAAGATCGATCATATCCTGGGATTTGGCGCAACAATGTATTTTACTGTTCCTCTGGATATGACTGCGGTTGTAGAAACGGCATATTTCATGTGGCGAATGGTCACTGGTTAAAGAAAAATCGCGTATTTATGGTAGAGGCACCCATTGCAGATGCCATTGCCATGGGTGTCAATCTGGAAGATCCGGAAGGAAATATGATCGTAAATATCGGTGCACAAAGTACAGAAGTATCGATCATCACCGGAGGAAAGATCATTATCAGCAGGAAAATACCGCTGGGAGCAGACAGATGAATGAATCTGTCTGCAGTGAAATACGTAAAAGATATAATCTGCAGATTGGCACAAGGACTGCCAAGAGGCTTAAGATGGTCATGGGACGCCTCAGTGATCCGAAAAAGGAAGTACGTAAGATTGTAGGAATTGACTGTATTTCCGGACTGCCAAGAGAAGAAATCATTTCTTCTTATGTGGTAAATGACGGTATCATGAACTGTCTGAATGAGATTGCGGCAGAGATGAAAACATTTCTGGAGCGAATTCCTCCCAGATTTCCTACCATATTGCGAAACAGGGGATTTACATAACCGGAGGCAGTACCAGACTTCCTTATATTGATAAATACCTTGCCAGTTATACGGGATTCACCTTTAATCTGTCAGATTTTTATGAAACCTCGGCAGTTACAGGTCTGGAGAAAATAATCAGAAATAAAGAACTGCGTGAATGGGCAGTACCGGTTACGCAGAGAAAACTATAATTTTTAGGGGTGCATCAATGAAAAACCTGAAAAAGAAGTACATTTTAGGATTAAATTAAAAAGTAAACATCTTCTGGTCATTATGTCGATCTTCTGCGTCAGCTGTATTGCTGCCACTTTTTCATCCGGCGTAACCACTGCACCGCTGCAGGATGCCGCCGGGATACTGATCGTTCCATTTGAAAACAGCATCAATCGGATCAGTCAGTCTGAAAGGAATGCAGGACCGTATGCGTGATAAAGAAGAAATCCTCAGTGAGAACGAAAATTTAAAGGCACAGATAGACAGTCTCACAGAACAGAACAATAAACTGATTCAGGATCAGACAGAATATGTAAGATTACAGCAAATGTATAATCTTGACCAGCAGTATACCGAATATCCAAAGATTGCTGCAGAAATCATATCCAAAGATCCGGGCAACTGGTATGATACCTTTATGATCAACCGGGGATCTGCAGACGGCATTCGTGTGGATAATAATGTACTTGCAGATAAAGGTCTGGTCGGGATCGTGACAGAGGTCGGAACTCACTGGGCGACTGTACGTTCCATTATCGATGACAGCAGCAATGTCAGTGCCATGACTGTCAGCACACAGGATAACTGTGTGGTGGAAGGAGATCTGGAATCATCGATGAGGGTAAATTAAGCTTCAGCCAGTTGTATGACCAGAATAATAAAGTAACAGTGGGGGAACGCATCGTTACCTCCAATATCAGTGAGAAATATGTAGAGGGACTGTTTATCGGATACGTCAGTGAGGTGGAACAAAACAGCAACAATCTGACCAAAACAGGTACCATTGTCACACCTGTAGATTTCCAGCATCTGAAAAATGTACTTGTCATTACAGTAAATAAACAGGATTCTGTTAATGACAATGCTCAGGCAGCTCAGGAGGCGACTGCAAATGAAGAGTAAGATAGCGTTATTTTTTATGATCCTGATCAGTTTTCTTCTTCAGTGTACTCTTCTTCATGTGATATCCATCGGTTCTATTACGCCGAATCTGATCCTGATCCTGTGTATATCCATGGGGCTGATGCGCGGAAGAAAAAGTGGACTGTGGACAGGATTTTTCTGTGGATTTCTGGTAGACATGTTCTATGGCTCTGTGTTTGGTTTCTACGCTCTGATCTATATGTATATTGGCTTTTTAAGCGGATATGCCCACAGGATCTGCTATGATGATGACATAAAGGTTCCGGTTATGCTTGCAGGTATCGGGGATTTACTGTACGGACTTTCTGTCTATGCATTGCAGTTTCTGCTCAGGGGACGTCTGGGGCTCGGAACCTATTTATACCGGATTATTTTACCGGAGATTTTTTATACAGTGATCCTTACACTGATTGTTTACCGGGTATTTCATTATATTAATTATCATTTCATGAAGAATCCATCAATGAAGGAAAGTGAGTCTATTTGGGTACTAAAATAAAAAGATTTTTTAAAAAGATACGAATAAAACGTACCACAGTACTGGTACTGGTTTTTGTATTTATGTCAGCCACTCTGGTCCGTCAGCTTTTTGAACTGCAGATCATCCAGGGAGAGGCTTATATCAGCAAATTTGAATCAAGAACAACAAAAAAACGTGTGATCAAAAGTACGCGTGGCAATATCTATGACAGAAATGGTGAGGAGCTGGCAACAAATGTGCTGGCTTATTCTGTTACCTTTGAGGATAATGGAACTTATGATTCTACCAGAGAAAAGAATCTTACACTGAACGGGATTGCCTATAAAGTCCTGAAAATCCTTGAGTCCAACGGGGATTCCATCAGTACCGGCTTCCATATTGTTTTGGATGAGAGCGGGAATTATACTTTTGATGTTGATGAGGGATTTACTCTGAATCGTTTTCGTGCGGATATTTACGGAGAACCGTTGATTGATAACCTGACAAAAAACAGAAAAATGCCACTGCAGATCAGATGATCGAGTTTATGAGCGGAAAAGAGGGATTTTCCATTGTTCTTTACGGCGATAATGCTTATACCAAAGAAGAACTGACATCCCATGGACTTCCGGAGAACCTGTCAAAGCAGGATGTACTTGAGCTTTCCAAAATCCGCTATGCACTGAGCACTAACAGTTTCAAGAAGTACATGGCCGTTACGATCGCTTCAAATATAAGCGAAAAATCTGTAGCTGCAATCAGAGAAAATCAGCCGGAGCTTCAGGGAATTGACATTGTAGAGGATTCTGTCCGCAAATACATTGATGATGCAAGCATGGGACCAATTCTTGGTTATACGGGACAGGCTTCTTCAGAAGAGCTTGAAGAACTGAGACAGAAGAATCCTGATTATTCAAATGATGCGATCATCGGTAAATCAGGGAATTGAGAAATATATGGAAACATCTCTTCAGGGAACAGACGGTGAAGAAACTGTCACTGTCGATAACCTTGGTAAAGTACTTAAGATTGACGACAGCACGAGAGTAGAACCTGTCGCAGGTAACGATACCTATCTTACCATAGACAGCAGCTGGCAGTCCGCCATCTACCAGATACTGAAACAGAGAGTTGCCGGAATCCTTTTATCCAAGATCGAAGCATCCAAAACCTATGATTTCAGTGTAAATGATGCTGCACAGATCAAGATACCGATCTATGATGTATATAATGCCTTGATTGCCAACAGTGTCATTGATATCAGTAAATTCAGTGATGCCAACGCAATTCCGATACAGAAAAAATTTATATGCCAAATTTCAACAGAAACAGCAACAGTTTTTGATACAATAACTAACAGACTGACAGCTGAGAATCCACCGGCCGTAAAAGATGAAGATGATCAGATCCAGGAATATCTTACTTATATCTGTGATGATCTTCTCAGAGATACGCTGGGGATTATCTCAAAGAATGCCATTGATACCTCTGACAGTACTTATCAGAAATGGACAACCGATAAAGATATCAGTCTGAAAGATTATCTGACATATGCGGCAAGTCAGAACTGGATCGATATTTCCAAATTTTCTACAGAAGGAGATTATCTGGATTCCGATGAAGTATATCAGGCTCTTACAGATTATCTGATTGATTATCTTAAAAAAGACACCAATTTCTCAAAACTTCTGTATAAGTATATGCTTCAGGAAGACACCATTTCCGGAAGAGATCTGTCTGGTGCTGTATGAACAGGGAGTTTTATCAAAAGATGATGGCAGTTACGAGGCACTGGCCTCCGGCTCCATGACAGCTTATGACTTTATGATCAATAAAATTTATACTCTCGAAATAGAACCTGCGCAGCTTGCGCTGGAGCCATGTTCTGCTTCTGCAGTAATCACAGATGTCAAAACAGGGGAGGTTCTTGCATGCGTATCCTACCCGGGATATGACAATAACCGTCTGGTAAATAACATGGATACGGATTATTATGCGAAATTATCTACAGATAAATCCAGTCCGTTTTTCAATAAAGCAACCCAACAGACAGCAGCACCGGGTTCTACATTTAAGATTCTGTCTACAATTGCCGGAATGTCTGAAGGAGTGATCGATGACGGAACATACATTAACTGTACCGGCTCCTTTGATCTTGTAACACCTCCGATCAACTGCTGGAACAAACAGGGACATGGAGAGATCGAGATCAGGGAGGCGATTGAGCAGTCCTGTAACTATTATTCAACATGGTTGGTTTTAAACTTGGTCAGGATGCAGACGGAAACTTTTCAGAAAACCGAAGCCTGAGTGTACTGCAAAATATGCTTCAGAGATTGGTCTGGATAAGAAAACAGGTATCGAGATCACAGAATCCGCACCTCATGTGTCAGATTCCTACGCAGTCCCGTCTTATATCGGACAGGGTACCAATGCTTATACCACCAGTCAGCTGGCACGTTATGCAACAGCGATCGCTACCAGTGGAAATGTTTATGATCTGACTTTACTTGACAGACAGACAGATTCCAAGGGTAATACTTTAAAAAAATATGAGCCGGATATCATTAATACAGTTGATGTAGCACAGAATGTGTGGGATGATATTCACGACGGAATGTACCGGGTAATACAGACTCACAGACAGTTTGACGGACTTGGCGTGGATGTGGCAGGTAAAACCGGTACAGCCGAGGTAAATGTTTATCATCCAAACCATGGTATGTTTGTGGGATATGCCCCGGCTTCAGATCCTGAATATGCGATTGCAGTGCGTATTGAGAATGGATATACTTCCGGTAATGCGTGTCTTGCAGCTCTACGGAATGATATTTTTAAATATATCTTGAATTAACTGATGAAAAGTCTATTCTTACCGGTGTTGCGGCAAGTGATACCAGTGATACTTCGAATGACTGAAACTACCATACAGGAGAATACCAGAAGAATGGAAATTTTTTCAGGGAGGAAATTGTAACTATGAGTGAAGTCATTGTGATTACTTCCGGCAAAGGCGGAGTAGGAAAAACCACAACTGTCGCCAATATCGGAACAGGTCTGGCTATGCTGGGCAAAAAAGTTGTTGTGGTTGATACAGATATCGGTCTGCGGAATCTGGATGTTGTTCTGGGCCTGGAGAACAGGATTGTCTATAATCTGGTGGATGTCATTAACGGAAGCTGCCGTCTGCGACAGGCTCTGATCAAGGATAAAAGACATCCGGAATTATGTCTTCTGCCATCTGCGCAGACAAAAGACAAATCCGCTGTGTCTCCGGAACAGATGATAAAACTGACCGACGATCTGAGAGAACAGTTTGATTATATTCTTCTGGACTGTCCGGCAGGAATTGAACAGGGATTAAAAATGCGATCGCAAGGTGCTGATAAAGCCCTGGTAGTTACCACGCCGGAGGTTTCTGCAATACGTGATGCAGATCGGATCATCGGACTCCTGGAATCCAACGAAATCAGAGATATCAGCCTGATCATCAATCGCCTGCGGCCGGATATGATTGCAAGAGGTGATATGATGTCCGTAGATGATGTAACGGATATCCTTGCTGTTGATCTGATCGGAACAATTCTGGATGATGAACAGATTGTGATTGCCACAAATCAGGGGGAGCCTCTTTCCGGGAAATCTTCTCAGGCAGAAGAAGAATACATGAATATCTGTAAACGCCTTTTAGGTGAAGAGATTCCGTTTGCAGACATTAACAGGAAGCAGGGGTTATTAAGAAAATAGGTAGTTTTTTCAAAAAGTAGCCTGTATTTATAAGGGGGAATCTGTGTGAAAGCTTTTTTTAAAGAAAAGAAGCGTTCAGCCGGATATGCAAGAGACCGCATGAAGCTTCTGCTGATCTCGGAACGTATCGACTGCTCTCCACAGATGATGAAAATGTTGCGGAATGATATGATACATACCGTAAAAAAATACCTTACTATTGATGAAGAACAGGTAAAAATCCAGATTACGCAGGAACCTGCAGTACTCCATGCGTATATTCCTGTTTTAAACAAAAAGGATAACCGTTTGGTATCTTCACAGTTACTAAAAAGGACAGATAAATTATGTTAAAGCAATATAAATTAAGATTTTACAATTTCAGACTGATCATTTTCCTGCTGGCGATCAGCCTGATAGGAGTTACACTGGTAGGCACAGCAGCATCGGACCTGCGATCAAAGCAGTTTGCCGGAGTAATACTTGGACTTATTGTCATGCTGATCCTTTCTTTGCTGGATTACTCATGGATCATGAACTTTCAGTGGATCATGTATGGATTTAATATTATCATGCTGATCGTTGTGCGTATTGCGGGTGACAGTGCCAACGGTGCCGCCAGATGGATCGGTATCGGATCTTTCCGATTTCAGCCGACAGAATTATCAAAAATTATCCTGATCGTATTCTTTGCAAAATTTTTTATGGATCATGAGGAAACACTGAATACACTTAAAACGCTGGCATTATCCGGCGTGTTACTGGCAGTACCTCTGTTCCTGATCCTGGAACAGCCGGACCTGAAAAATACAATTACTGTTGTAGTAATTTTCTGTATTATGATCTATATTGCAGGTTTAAGCTATAAGATCATCGGAGGAGCACTGCTTATTGCTGTTCCATTGACCATTATTTTTTTATCAATTGTTGTCCAGCCGGATCAGAAACTGCTCAAGGATTACCAGAGAAGCCGTATCATGTCTTTTTTGTATCCGGAAAACGAAGAATACTCGGATGATATTGAACAGCAGAATAACTCTAAAACAGCAATTGCTTCAGGGGAACTGGTTGGTAAGAAATTAAGCGGTGATGACAGTACAACTTCTGTAAATCAGGGAAACTTCGTGGCAGAGAATCAGACAGACTTTATTTTTGCTGTTGCAGGTGAAGAATACGGATTTATTGGATGCGTGATAATTGTATTGCTGCTTTTGGCAATTGCCTTTGAATGTATCCGGATGAGTCTTCGGGCAAAAGATTTGTCAGGAAAGGTTCTTTGCTGTGGAATCGGCGGCCTGATTGCACTACAAAGCTTCATTAATATCTGTGTTGCAACAGGTCTTGCGCCTAATACGGGAACTCCCCTTCCTTTTGTAAGCTATGGACTGACTTCGCTGGTAAGTCTGTATATTGGTATGGGGCTTGTACTCAATGTAGGACTTCAGAGCAGCACATACAATAAAGAAATTATTCAAAAAGAAATTGACAGAAGAGAGGATTACTTATGAGAACAAAAAAGAAATCTTCCGGTAAAATACCGGAAAAGAAATCTGCTGTTCCATACAAATCTGCAGCTCCGCACAGACACAAACCTTCCAGACCGCTTCAGACAGTCAAACTGCCGAAATCGCAGATGCCATCCAGACAAACAGAGGAGCATCAGGCTCTGCTGCGTACAAAATATCATAAAAAGCGTCAGAGATTAAAACATATATTCAGGATTCTGGTTGGTGTATTTGTGATTCTTGCAGCTGCCGGCGGTGTTTTTTACGGATGGAATATATTAAGCGGAAATTATTTTGGTACTCCTGAACAGGCTTTTGATTCTTCTGAAGTTTTCACAAATGCCCTTGCAGCTAAGGAAAATATGAGAACAGAATCTTTTGCCCAGAAATTATGTGTTTCCTCCCAAGGAAATGTTGATTGTATTAAGAATGCCCAGCTGGAAGAAGGACAGAAAGGGCTGCTGTTCAGTCTGAGCAATCATAAAGTACTGTATGCAAACGGCATTTATGATAAGGTGTATCCTGCAAGTATTACCAAGATCATGACAGCAATGCTTGCATTACAAAGTGGAAAACTGAATGACACTGTTACGATCACTCAGGATAATGTTACACTGGAGGATGGATCACAGGTCTGCGGATTTGTGGCCGGCGATCAGGTTACCCTTGATCAGCTTCTCCACTGTCTGCTTGTATATTCCGGCAATGATGCAGCTTCTGCCATTGCGGAATATGTAGGAGGCAGTACAGAGAACTTCGTACAGATGATGAATGATTATGCCGCAAAGCTTGGATGTACAGGAACACATTTTTCCAATCCACATGGACTGCAGGATGAAAATCACTATACAACACCATATGATATTTATCTGATGCTGAATGAAGCATTCACCTACCCTGAATTTACAGAAATTACAGAGTTGCCGTCTTATACAGTAACCTATACAGGCTCAGACGGAACAGAAAAAGCACCACGCTTACCGCAACAGACCATTATCTTACCGGAGAGGCAACAGCCCCAAAAGATGTTACAATTCTCGGTGGTAAAACCGGAACAACAGAAGTGGCCGGTAACTGTCTTGCAATCCTTACACAGAATGCATACGGAAAAACTTTTGTTTCAATTGTAATGGGAGCTGATACGAAAGAACTTCTGTATCAGGAGATGAATTCACTGCTTCAGAATATCAACAGTTAGTTAACATAAAACGGATACAGTTATCATTAATTGTATCCGTTTTATGTTATAGAAAATTCTCCGCAATGTTTTTATAACACCTATAACATAATAAACCTTCCGGCAGGGTCGTACAAGACTATCCACTTTCTGTTACAAGAATTCCGGTTACACAAAAGAACGAGGTGAAAGATTATGAATAACAATTATATTACAACATACACAGGCAGACATATAGATCCATTACATCCAGACCCGGATATGATCTGTATCAAAGATATTGCACATGCCTTATCTTTGATCTGCCGCGGAAACGGACAGGTAAAAACTTTTTTTTCAGTAGGTCAGCATTGCATCAACTGTGCCAGAGAAGCCCTTGCGCGAGGATATTCCAGGCGTGTGGCATTTGCCTGCCTTCTGCACGATGCCAGCGAATGTTATTTATCTGATGTGCCAAGACCATTCAAGAAAACCCTCTCAGGATATAAAGAGCAGGAGGAAAATCTGCTGGATCTGATCTATCAGAAATATCTTGGGAGCCCATTAAACGCAAAAGAAAAACAATTATTAAAGGAAATCGATGATGATATGCTCTGGTTTGACCTTACACACCTGCTAAATGAACCCCAGGAAAGGGAAGCACCGGAGATTCATATTACAATAGATTATACGGTACGGGCTTTCGAGGAAACAGAAAAGGAATACCTGGAATTGTATAGCTTTTTTACCCATTGAAAAAAATAAATATCTCGGGATTTTGGCATGAATATGCCAAAACACCTCGCGGGACAGTGGTGTGTGAACAGTAACATATTTTCAACAAAATTTCACAAAAAAAATATAAATACCACTTGTGTTTTTGAATAATATGCATATAATATCACATTTACGATTTTATCCCGTAAAATCAAGGGAAAACAGGTGTTAAACAGGTATAAATACACCAAATTTACACCACAGAATATAGCATTACATCTATAACAATACAAGAACATTTAAACATCTGAATAAGTCCATGTACTTTTATAACAATAGGTACGTGGGCTTATTTAGTGCTTAAAAATATTATCAAAGAAATGGTGATTCATAGAACAAAAGCAAGGAGGAAAAGACGATGAACAAAACAATATATGAAGCAGAATTTACCAAAATGGTACATGATAAAATGAGAGAAGCTAATAGATTCAAAGAATATGAGAGAATACCAAAAAATAGGATAGGTGGAGACTACTGGAATACATACTGGACAATCCGTTATATGCTTCACACTATAGAGGATATTTTGGCTAAGGGAGATAAACTGGTATTATTAGGATTTTCACTGTAGAACCTAAATTTTATAAAGAAAAAAACATGTTCTGGAATGGAAAGAACAGGCAAAAATGTGTATGAGATTACCAGAAAGATATAAGGCAAAGTTTAAATCTGGTACTGTGTTAATCGTGCTTGCGAAGCGTATGGAGATTATCTCAAAGAAGAAGCAATAAT
>ENA-OQDD01000408-OQDD01000408.1-human-gut-metagenome-genome-assembly--contig:-NODE-408-length-18156-cov-4.575184_pt1 | contig 18156 bp, 33 predicted proteins | sample MGYA00242507_ERZ504598 | MGnify/ENA primary metagenome ERZ504598 (study PRJEB26092, sample SAMD00036318) | human gut metagenome | host: Homo sapiens | study: EMG produced TPA metagenomics assembly of... | reverse complement strand
GTCAGCACACAGCCGGAGTTTGGTACGGCACTGGCCGAAGCAAAGGCCGCAGGTGTGCGGGTGCTGTTTTTGCTCTGCCATGTAGGGCGGGATAGTCTGGAAATCGTGGAGCAGAGGGAAGGGTGAAAATTGCAGAAAATCTGATGCGGCACTCCGGTCTTTTACAGCCTGCTCCCTGCCAGAGCTGTGTGGACAGCAAAATAAGCGCAGCCCTTGCACCACCTTGCCGGATGTGATAGGATGAAGAAAACCGTGTAAGGGAGAAACTATGTGGAGCAGACTTTCGGCTACGATTTGAGCCGCGCCTGCGATGAAATTCGTCCGTACTATTGCCATGTGGAGACCTGTCAGCAGACCGTGCCGGAGGCATTATCGCCTTTTGAGGATGCCCTACGCAATGCGGTGTCTCTGGGTGGCGACAGCGACACCCTTGCCTGCATTACCGGCGGCATTGCCGAAGCTTTTTATGGGATGCCGTCTGAATTGCAGCAGGAAACCCTGAAGCGTCTGCCGGAGGAGATGCGGGCAGCGTATGAGCTGTTCCGGCAGAACCTTGAGCGCAGGGTGTGACACCGTCAGTGCTGAGAGCTAGAGGAGCCGCCGCACAGTGATTTGTGCGGCGGCTCTTTTGTGCACAGGTGCTTTTCCGCAGCGGAAAGCCCTCGTCAAAACTCCGGATGCCATTCATCCCGGATGCCAATGTCGGCACAGACGATCTTTCCGCACAGCGGCGCAGAAGCTTCTGCCATATGCAAAGGCTTATAGCTGTCGAAGGTTACGGTCAGATCTGCATGGGCAGCACCTTCGGCAACCTCGCCGGTATCCGTATTGATGCCGCTGGGTAGGTCTACGGCCAGCACAAAGGCACCGCTTTTGTGCAGACGGCGCATCAGCCCGCAGGCAGCAAGGCCGGAAGGCCGCAGTTCACCATGGAACCCGGTGCCGTAGAGGGCATCCACAGCAGCATCAAAGCGCTGGGTTTCCAGTACGGAACCGTCGGCGCAGATGTGCACTGGCAGGGAGTGCAGACGCTCAAAGTTGCAGATGGCGTCAGCGGTTTTCGGCTCGCCCTCGGCCAGAAGAACGGTCACATTCCAGCCATCTTTTGCGGCGGCGCGGGTGATCACAAACCCATCGCCGCCGTTGTTGCCCTTCCCGCAGACCACCAGAAGCCTGCCGGGGTACGGAAACTGCTTTTGCAGTTCGGCGTAAGCTGCCAGTCCGGCGTTTTCCATCATTTGCAGATAGGGCAGACCATGGGCATCCCCGGCTCGTTCAATTTCCTTCATCTGCGCAGCCGTCACAATGCGATGTTTCATGTTGGCACCCTCTTTCTATCTCTATTATAATGGATGAGAATGTTTGGAACAAGATGAAAGATACCGGTGAATAGAATCGTCCCCGGAGAGTTGGAACAAGCCCTCCGGGGGCATTTTTGTTTTTCGGAAGCTTTTCCACAAGGGAAAATCATGGTATACTGGACCCAAAGCCATAAAATGGGAGGTACCGTTATGAAGTGGGGAATTTTAGCGACCGGCACCATTGCCAAAAAGTTTGCGTCTACGGTGGAACAGATGGGCGCAGAGGGGGAGCAGCTTGTTGCCGTGGGGTCACGGCATCTGGAAAGCGCACAGGCGTTTGCACAGCAGTACGGCATCCCCCGCTGCTATGACTCCTACGAAGCCCTTGCCGCCGACCCGGAGGTGGAGGCCATCTATATCGCCACCCCCAACACCCTGCACTACGAAAACTGCAAGCTCTGCTTGGAGCAGGGCAAGCATGTTTTGTGCGAAAAGCCCTTTACCATCAGCCCGGAGCAGGCACGGGAGCTGTACCGTCTGGCAGAGGAAAAGCACCTCTTTCTCATGGAGGCATTCTGGATCTGGCTGCTGCCGCTGTACAACCGCCTGCGCCAGATCCTTACTGCTGGCACCATCGGGGAGCTGAAGCAGATCACCTGTCAGTACGGCTTTGTTGTCTCCGGTGCCCGGAAGGACCGCAAGTTTGATTCCGGTCTGGGCGGCGGTGCGCTGCTGGATATCGGCATCTACAATCTGGGCTTTCTGCGCATCCTCACCGGACAGGACCCGGAGAAGGTGGAAACCAAAGAGGTCCACATCAACGAGTACGGCACCGACGATTACAGCCGCCTTGCGCTGACCTACCCCGGCGGCTGCAAGGCGGAGTCTGTCCAGACCATCGGGCAGGAGCTGGAGCGCAATGCCCGCATCCTTGGCACCAAGGCAGTATTTTCCTGCCGGATTTCCAGCACGCCGAGACCATGACGCTGGAAGTGGAGGGCAAAGAGCCGGAGGTCATCCGCTGCCCGGTGGACATCAACGGCTTTGAGTACGAGATCCGGGAAGCAAGCCGCTGCGTCAAGCAGGGACGTACCGGCAGCGACCGCTACACCCCGCAGGACAGCCTTGCCTTGACCCGCCTGATGTACGACACCCGCATGAGCTGGGGCATGAAGTTTGCGGGTGAGGTGTAAGCACACACCTTGCCGCAAAGGGCTTTTTGCGTGCGGAGACTATGGCATACGGAGAGCGGCAACTCGGAATTGATATAAAAAAGAAGGACACATAGATGAAAACAGTGGTTCTTTATAATATTATTTCTTTTATCATCCTCGTTGCTTTGATTTTTGTCTTAAGGATTGTTAGTAAGAGTAATTTAAGACAAAATCAACAACTTGTTATTAAAGTCATTGCAACTATTTTAATTGTTTATGTGATAGCGTTCGTGCTTTTTATTGATGCAATAGCATTTGGCATTATAGGACCAGTTCAAGATTAACAATTCCAGTTTGACAAGGAAGTGCTTTGCATGAAAAAGCGTATATCAAAGATTCTCGGTTTAATAATGCTGATTATAGCTATTGCATTTATAGTGTTTGCATTGAACCATCCAGAAATGAGTTTTCCTTGGAACAATACCATTACTTGGTTACTGTATGGTTTATATATTCTTGTGACAGTAATGTTGCTTATTGCGCCTAAGACGAAGAAGTAAACAATTCGCGTTTGTGGAGCGAAGCGGAACAATGAAAGCCCCAGTGGGGCTTTCAAGCGACCGAACGGTCTTGCGGCAGCAAGATGGAGGGGCCTCGCCCCGACAAGTTCGCGTTTGTGGAGCGAAGCGGAACAATGAAAGCCCCAGTGGGGCTTTTAAGTGACAGAACAGTCTTGCGTAGCAAGATGGAGGGCCTCGCCCCGACAAGTTCCAGTTTGCCGGGCAGACGGACATCTGAATAACACAAAATGAGGGGCAGCCATGGTACTTTATTTTACGGGAACCGGCAACAGCCGGTATCTGGCACGGCGTATTGCCGAAGGGTTGGAGATGCCGCTTTACGACCTGAACGCCTGCATCAAGGCAGGGGATACCGCCCCGGTGCAGACCGGGCGTGACGTGGTGCTGGTGACGCCTACCTACGCATGGCGTATCCCCCGGGTGGTGTCGGAGTGGCTGGGCAAGACCGCACTGACCGGGGCAGAGCGCATCTGGTTTGTGATGGACTGCGGCAGCGAAATTGGCAATGCGGCAGGCTATAACCGGCAGCTTGCAGCGCAAAAGCAGCTGCAGTATATGGGCACAGCCAGATCATCATGCCGGAAAACTACATTGCCATGTTCAATGCACCTCAAAAGGAGCAGGCACGGAGCATCGTGGAGCAGGCAGAGCCTGCACTTCAGAAGGTGCTGGCGCAGCTCAAGGCCGGGCAGGAATTTCCTCCGCGAGAGAGAACCTCTACGACCGCTTTATGAGCGGCCCGGTGAACCCGGTGTTCTATCGCTTTTTTGTAAAAGCGGATGCCTTCCGGGCAACGGATGCCTGCATCGGCTGCGGTAAGTGCGTGGAGCTGTGCCCCTTGAACAACATCCGTCTGGAAAACGGAAAGCCGGTCTGGGGCAAAAACTGCACCCATTGCATGGCCTGCATCTGCTATTGCCCCAAAGAGGCCATCGAGTACGGCAAAAAGAGCAAAGGCAAGCCCCGGTATCACTTTGAAGCGCTGGAAAGGAAGCAGCAGGACGTGTGAAGGAGAGCGGAAATTAGATGAAGTTTTTATACTTACATGGGTTGGGACAAAAACCAGACAGTTGGGACAGAGTAATAAAAGAAACGAAGGTCTCGGATAGAAGCGCCAGCTTGAGCTTGGCAGAGATGCTGGAAGGAAAAGCGGCCACCTATAAGGAGTTGTATGCTGCATTCTCAGGAGAGTGTGATAAGGAACATGATGAAATCGTCTTGTGCGGGCTTTCCTTGGGTGCTGTTCTGGCACTTAATTATGCGATAGACCATCCGAATAAAGTAAAGGCACTGGTGCTAATTGCAGCACAATATAAAATGCCTGAAAAGCTATTGAAGTTCCAGAATATGCTGTTTCGCTTTATGCCGAATACAATGTTCAAGCAATTTGGATTCAAGAAAGCAGATGTGATCAGCTTGTGCGGTACGATGACGGAATTGGATTTCAGGGATTCATTATGTAAGGTGTCCTGTCCGGCATTGATCGTTTGTGGGGAAAAGGACAACGCAAACAAAAAAGCCTCAAAGGAACTTGCCAGTTATTTGAGTGATTCCCACTTCCATGAACTTTTGAAAGCGGGTCATGAAGCAAACATAGAATCTCCGGAGGAATTGGCAACAGTGTTACAGGAATTTTATGATAATGTCGAATAAACTACGATTCATCAAAGAAAGAGGACTTTAAAATGAACATCGAAGAACGGGCGGCACAGGCTGCCGCATGGAAAGCTACTGGACAGTGCAACTGTGCACAGGCGGTGATGAAGGCATTTGAGGACAAGCTGCCGGTGGATGCCGACACCCTGATGAAGCTGGGCGCAGGCTATGCCGCCGGCATGGGCTGCATGGAGAGCACCTGCGGCGCACTGATCGGCGCTGTGATGGTGGCGGGCATCGTCACCGACGGCAAGGGCACACCCCGCATTTCTAAGGAACTGCTGCAAAACTTTCAGGAAAAGTGCGGTGCTACCATCTGCAAGGATCTGAAGGGGATAGAGAACGGCGCACCGCTGTGCCCGTGCCCGGAGTGCGTCCGCAACGCTGTTCTGGCACTGGGCGAGGTGCTGGGAGAGTAAGATGAAGAAAATCTTGTCTGTTTGCCATGGCAGGATGTGCTGGAGGGTTGCACCGCCCTGCTGGAAGAGCTGCGATAAAAGGGAAAGGGGATGACGAAACGTTATTGCAAGGGCGAACGATTTGCTGACCTGTCGTTTGCCCGGGAAGTCTTTGAAAGAATAAACCTATTTACATGGTACGAAAATGAGTTTATACTATCCCCAACACAAGGAAGGGAGCGCAGACAGATGAAACATACAGCAGATGCCCGGCACAGACTGCCCGGGCGAATGCGCTGCTCCCAGACAAATTCCCGGCAGACAGACTGAGAAAAAACAGGAAGATGCCGTTGTCTGGGAGAAGTGCCCGAACATACATCGTCACAATAAAAGGAGAACCGACAATGGCTGATTATAAACTGTGGAACGCACTGAAGGATGCTAAAAAATATCGCTGGGTGGAACTTTCTCACTCGCTGAACAACGAAAGCCCCTACTGGTCCGGCATCCCGGAAGGCTCTGTGGAGCTGGCAAAGACCGTGTGGGACTGGGGCAAGCCGGAACTGGAATGCCTGATCCAGACCTTCAAATTCCCCGGACAGTTCGGTACCCATATCGACTTCCCGGGTCACTTCATCAAGGGCAAAGCGCTGTCCGAAAAGTTTGATGTGAATGACCTGATTTTCCCGCTGGTGGTCATCGATATTTCCCAGCAGGCCAAGAAAGACCCTCGCTACGCTGTGACAGTGGAGGACATCAAGGCCTATGAAGCAAAGTACGGTCTATCCCGGATGGTGCGTTGGTGGCTCTGCGCAGCGACTGGTATAAGAAGTGGCCGGATATGGATGCGCTGTCCGGCATCGACGCAGAGGGCAAAGAAAATGCTCCCGGCTGGTCGCTGGAAGCATTGGAGTATATCTACAAGGTGCGCAATGCCGCCGCCAACGGCCACGAAACGCTGGATACCGATTCCTCTGCGGTGGCGGAGGAAAAGGGTGACCTTGCCTGCGAGCGCTATGTTCTGGATAACGACAAGCTGCAGGTGGAGGTGCTTGCAAATCTGGATAAAGTTCAGCCTGCCGGTGCGGTAGTCATCGTTTCTTATCCCCGCATTGAAGGTGCAACTGGTCTGCCTGCGCGGGTCTGGGCTGTTACCGAATAAGAGCGGAGAAGTGGGAAAATGTCCTTTCCCCCTGCCACCAGCGCCATGCTGCATAACCTTTCCACCCTTGGCATCAGCTGCGCAGCATGACAGACCTGTTGGAGCAGAAGTCTTCCCTGTAAAATGGTACGCCGGAGCGTCCGCAGATGCTCCGGCGTATCGAAATGATAGATCTCCCAGCCAAAAGGAGGCTGCTGCACAAATACTGCGCAGCAGCCTCCTTTTTTAGTTCAGATGAATCGGCAAAAGCCCAGCCAGCAGCCCAGCAGGAAGAAGAGCAGCGCTTTACCCAGCACCGGCAGCCATAGACGCTTGCACAAGGTGGTATCCCACCGGTGGATGTTCTGCTTGGGGCAGGTGCCAACGCAGGCTTCACAGGCGATGCATTCCCCGCTGCGCAGGCTGGTTTCCTCCAGCTTCAGGCACATCGCACTGCTGTTTACAGGCATTGCAGCCCGGGATGCAGCCGTCGCTCTGCCGGTGCAGCCGCGCAAATGGCAGCACCGGCAGCAGGGCAAACACCGCTCCCATGGGGCAGAGGAACTGACAGAAGAACCGGGGCTGCACCGCCATACCCAGCAAAATGAGCACAAGCAGCCCGATGCCCACACCAAAGCCCTCCGGCGGCAGATGCAGAGCCGTCAGGCGGGAAAACACCTCCCACGGCTTGCGCCGGTCAGCATCTTTTCCTGCCGGGTCACATACAGTGCTACCAGCCATGCCAGCAGCAGATATTTGACCTTCTGCCCCAAAAGCACCGCCCGCTCCGGCAGACGGAGCTGCTTTTTGCGGTGGAACAGCTTTTTTTGAATAAGCCCGGAAAGCGCCCAGACGGCATCGCCCAAGCTGCCGAAGGCGCAGGCGTACCCACAGAAAAAACGGTCGAAAAGCAGGGTGAAGCCGCACAGCCCCAGCAGGGAAAGTGTGAAGCTGTCCACAGAGAGCACCTCGCCTGCACCGATGTGCAGAAAGATCTGTTTTACCCCGGAAAACCCGGCCACGAATGCGCCCGGCATGGACACAAAGAAGAACAACTGCACCCCGGTGCGCAGCCATGTACGGCGCTTTTTGTCCCGCTGACGCTGCTGCGCCGCTGTTAAAGGCTTTGCCTGTGTTTTTCCATCATCCTGCCGCCTTTCCCAGTGCGTTCTCTACCGCACCGATAAGTCCTTCTGCCGTGAGGGTAGCGCCGGAAACGGTATCCACCTCAGCAGACTGCACTGCCAGCATCTCGTCCAGCAAAGGCAGCGCCTGCTTATAGTAGGCTTATCCTCGCCGGAAGCATCCAGCACCGCAATATCGGTCATTTTTCCGTTCTGGATAGTTACCGACACCTGAATGACATCGCCAAAACCATAGGCGCTGCCTCATAGATGCCGTCCCGGTAGCCGCTCTGCTCTGCCTGTGCTGCGCTCTGCGCCTGCAAAACGGAAGCATTGTAGGCTTCAACTTCGGCAATTTCCTGCTTGCGCTGGCTTACCGCTGCGCCCGGATCAGCGCCACCTGCTGGTATTGCCACAGTACCCCCAAAATTAGCAGCAGGTTCACCGCCCGGAGGAGAAAATTTTTGTATTTCATTCTGCTGCTCCTTCCGTTTCAGATTCAATCCCGGTCTCTTCCGGCGGCAGTGCCGGCTCGGATGTCGGCAGCACTTCCTCAGAAGATGCCGGTTCCGGTTCAGAGGATGCCGGTGCATCTGCAGGGAAAAGCTGCTGCCATACTTCCTTGAGCCACACGGGAACGGCGCTCTTTTCCTCCGGCTGCACCACCTCCACGGTGGGCGCGGTGACCGGCGTTTCCCCGGGCTCTGCTGCTTCAGACGGTGCGGTTCCCTCTGCCGTCTCTTCCGATGCAGTCTGCTCCGGAGCGGTTTTCTCTGCCGGGGCAACAGCGGCCTTTGCCAGTGCCAGCTTGACTGCGTTCAGAATTCCGGTGGAGGAGTAGGTGGCGCCGGAAACAGTATCCACGTTGGGGCTTTGTCCCTCCAGAATGGCGGGGATGACCTGTTTTGCCCGGGAGAGATATTCCTCCTCGTCCTCGGCGCTCAGGATCGTGATATCGGTAATTTTATCCTCTGCCACCGTGACCTGCACTGTGATCTGCCCCTCAAAGCCCATGGCTTCGGCAGTGTAGATGCCGTCCAAGTAGATGGAGGGAGCCGTAAATTCCTCCACCACAAGCGTTGCAGCGGGCTTTGGCTGGGGCGGCAGGGGATTGTTGACCACCTCGCCGGTCAGGGCGTTCTGCACTGCGCCCAGAATGCCCCGGCTGGTGTAGGTGGCCTCGGAAACGGCATCCACCTCCCAGCTCTGAGTCTCCACCACGGTGGTCAAAAGCCGCTTGGCACGCCGCAGAAACTGCTTGGTCTCGTGGGATGCGTCCAAGATCTCCATCTCCGTGATGCTGCCGTTTTCCATGGTGACCTGTACTCGGACGGCACCGCCGTAGCCCCGGGAAGAGCCGACGTAAACGCCGTCGGCATAGGGCAGCTTGGACAGGGTTTCTTCCTCCGCTTCGGAGGAAGCGGCTTCCACAGGCTGCTCCACCACGGTTGTCAGCTTTTCCGGCACGGCGGCCAGCACCGGAACGGTGCGGGGCAGGGCAAAAAGTACAGCTGCCGCTGCCGCCACCGTCGGGAGCAGCTGCACCAGCGGCAGCAGTGTATGGCATCGTTTTTTGTTCATTCCAACTCCTCCTGACACGGAAAAGCAAGGCCGCCTGATGCCAAGCGACCTTGCCGTTTTGTGTTATATTTTACAATAAATTAGGCAGTTTCCCGTGTATTCACAGCGCCACATTGACCGGCAGGACATACACGCCGTCGGCGGCGTAGAAGGTGATCTGAGTAATCGTTTTGCCGATGATGGATGCAAAGTAAGGATCATCGGCATTGAAGCCCAGCTTGGTACCATGCCAGATGTTGGTCACATGATGCAGGCCGTACTCACTGCCATCAGCGGTGGTCAGAACTACGCCATAGACCTTGTTGGCCTTGTAGTCCAGATCAAAACCGGAGATTTTCATCTCGTAGGTGGCGTGGTGACCGTTGGTATTCAGCTCCACAGTGGTGCCCTCTACGGTGGTCTCGGTGGCGTGGACCTTGCCAAACTCCCACTTGCCGCTCAGCAGGTTATACGATGCGGTGATGTAGTAGCAGGGGTCTCACTAAGCTTGTAGTAAGCGTAGCTCTCGTTCTCAAACAAGGCATCTGCGCCGGTGTAGGTGGTGGTGGATTCCTTGCCCTTCAGGGTAACGGTAATGTCGTAGCTGTCGGCATCGGTGACCTGCTTTGCATTCTTCAGCGCCCACGGGGTCAGCACCTTGACCGGGAAGGAAACGCCGGTGATGTCGGAGCCGTCCGCGTTGACGTGGTAGGAACCGGCGGCAAGGTTGCCTGCACGGGTCTTGTTCCTGGTGGCGCTGGTCACAGCGTCGATCTCAGATGCGTTGTCCACACCGGCAGCCTTGTAGAAGTCGGCGTAGGGGATGTTCATCTGGACATAGCTGGAGGTCAGGCAGTTTTCTTGTTCCACCTCTTCCGCAGCGAAGGCCGGGACTGCCACAGCGCATACCAGCATAGCGGCCGCAAGTGCACCTGCAAATACTTTTTTCAATCTCATGGTAACACACCTCTATCTCAGTTTTGAAAAAATAGTTAGCTTTGCCTAACAATTGATGCAAAAAAATGCAGGGGAAAAACCCCTCAGATGGTTAGGCAAAACAAATTCGCGAAGTAAAAATAGCACTCCCACCGGGCGTTGTCAAGTAGAAACCGGAAAGTTTGCAGAGGTGAATTTTTCGATGCAGGAAACGATCTGCATCCTCTATACCGCAAAGCCCTTGACCTTTTTGCCGGAGCGCAGTATACTTTTTGCGAAGTTAGTCATGAATAACTGTAAGGAGGTACTACATGATACAAGACGCGTTCTGGGGGATTTTGATCCCCTTTCTAGGTACAAGCCTTGGGGCAGGCTGTGTGTTCTTTTTAAAAAAGTCCCTGAGCGACGACATCCAGCGGGCGTTGACCGGCTTTGCCGCCGGAGTGATGGTGGCGGCATCGGTATGGAGCTTGCTGATCCCGGCTATGGAGCAGGCCGCAGATCTGGGCAGGCTGGCATTTTTCCCGGCGGCAGCAGGCTTTTGGCTGGGCATCCTGTTTTTGCTGCTGCTGGACCATCTCATCCCGCATCTGCACCAGAACAGCTTGCAGGCCGAAGGCCAAAAAGCCAGCTCCAGCGCACCACAATGATGGTTTTGGCGGTGACGCTGCACAACATCCCGGAGGGCATGGCAGTGGGCGTGGTCTACGCCGGGTATCTTGCCGGAACGGCTCAGATCACCGCCGCCGGGGCACTGGCACTTTCCCTTGGCATTGCCATCCAGAACTTTCCGGAGGGGGCCATCATCTCCATGCCCCTGCGGGCGGAAGGAATGAAAAAAGGCCGGGCGTTCTGGGGCGGCGTGCTGTCCGGCATCGTAGAGCCCATCGGGGCAGTGTTGACGATTCTGGCGGCAGGCATCGTGGTGCCTGCTTTGCCTATCTGCTCAGCTTTGCTGCCGGAGCCATGCTGTATGTGGTGGTGGAGGAACTGATCCCGGAAATGTCGCAGGGGCAGCACTCCAACGTTGGCACGGTATTTTTTGCGGTGGGCTTCAGCGTGATGATGGTGCTGGATGTGGCACTGGGGTGACGGTTGGGGATTCCCAAAAGCGAAATCTCTTTCGGAATACCCGAAAATGCCTAAACTCCTTGACAGAGGAGACGGCAGGGCGTATTATTTTGGCAGAAGGACCGCTGAGAAGCGGCTTTTTATAGAATGAAAAGTTAGCATTGCATAACTCACAGCACGAGGAATTGCGGGCCTGTCATCCGGTGCAGTGGGCGCATCTGGTAAAAAGTATTGCATTGTGAACGGTAAACAGAAAGAGGGTGGCATTATGTCCTTTTTTGAAAATACCCGAAAGCCGTAGGCCTTGGCGGGAAGATCATGGTTGCTATGATGAACTTTGGACACAGCGCAATGGCAGAATGGGGGCTGAGTTTTTTACAGCATGCCCCGGATGCCATGGTGCTGGACTGCGGCTGCGGCGGTGGAGCGAACATTAAAACGCTGTTGAAACTGTGTCACAAAGGCAAGGTGCATGGCATCGACTACTCAGCTGTCAGTGTGGAAAAAGCGCGAAAAGTCAATGCCAGAGCCATTGCGGCAGGACGGTGTACCGTGCAACAGGCAAGTGTGGCAGAACTGCCGTTTGAAGCGAGCAGTTTGATGTGGTGACCGCCTTTGAAACGGTCTACTTCTGGCCGGAGCTTGCACAGAATTTCAGAGAGGTTTATCGGGTGCTGAAGCCCGGCGGGGTCTTTTTCATCTGTAACGAAGCAAACGGCGAAACGACAAAAGACGACAAATGGACGAAAATCATCAATGGCATGACCATCTATACGGATACTGCACTGAAAGAGTATCTGGAACAAGCAGGATTTTGTCAGATCCAGAGCCACAAAAGCAAAAAGGGCTGGCTTTGCGTTACGGCGCAAAAGCGGTGAAATAGTGTAAGGAGGACGGAGCATGGAACGAAAAGAAGCAATCCGCAGTGCCTATCGGCTGACAGGCGGCAACAATTTTTATGACGGTATGATCACCTGCTCCACTGAGCGGGAAAGCAGTGTGCTGTCTGGTGTGGGACATGAACAAGGCGGAAAATGACGCCTATCTGGAAAAGGCACTGTCCGGAATCCCGGAGCATTTTTCCGGCAAGCTGCTGGAGGTGCCGGTGGGCACCGGCATTCTGACCATACGATAAAACCAAAGGGAGTTCTGCCCGGACCTTCGTCCGTGACGGAACTCCCTTTTTTAGCTTTATAGAAAAACCATAAGTCATCTGCCACGCTCAGCGGAGCAAAAACCACACACCCAGCAGGATCGCAAGGAAGATCAGGTTGGACAGGGTGAACAGCCCAAAATACTGCGTCTTCCCCTGTGGCAGCTCCCGTGCGATCTGTCGGTAGGAAATAAGACTGGCCATGGATGCGATCAAAGTGCCAAGACCTCCCAGATTGGTGCCGATGATGAGGCTTGTGTCTCTGCCGTGAACCCGGACAGCAGCAGGGCGGCGGGAACATTACTGGTGACCTGCGAAGCAAGAACCGCCACAAGAACTTCCCGGCCGGTCAGAAACTCCTGCAGCCAGCCGGAAAAGGCCGGAATGCGCCCCAGATTGCCAATGAAGATGAAAAAAGCCACAAAGGTCAAAAGCAGGGAATAGTCCACTGCCCGTAAGGTGTGCGGGTCTGCAAAAAGGGCGCAGACGAGTACAGCGGCAAAGGCAATGCCATAAGGCAACACCCGGATCACGGACAGCAGGCAAACGGCAAACAGAACCAGATACAGCAGGATGATCTTCTGATCTCCCTGAGATGCAGAAGAAGAAACAAGCTCGTCCACGGAGAGGGCGGCAGAGGCTTTCCGGCAGACCAGCGCTGCCCAAGCCAGCAGCAGGAGCAGAGAGACCAGGGTGTAGGGCAGCATAAGAAGAACAAATCCCCCGGTGCTCATGCCGCTTTTTCCGTAAAGATAGAGGTTCTGCGGGTTGCCGATGGGGGTCAGCATACTGCCAAGGTTTGCCGCAATGGTCTGCATACAGACCACCGGGATCAGAAGGGAGCGGCGGACATCCGCTCCCAGACGGCTCAGGACCACGAACGTAAAGGGAACGAAGGTCAGCAGGGAAACATCGTTGGTGATGAACATGCTTCCGAAAAAGCACAGCCCGACCAGTACCAGCGTCAGCTGAAAGGTGCTGTGGGTACGGGACAGCAATGCCCGGCCCAGTCCATCAAAAAAGCCCTGCCGCCGCAGCCCGGCCATGACCGTCATCAGGGAAAACAAAATCGCCAGCGTGCGCAGGTCGATGTAGCCGAGATACTGCGCATCCGGCAGAACAAAGAAGGCGGAGACAACGGCCAGCACAGCGGCTGCGGTGAGAACCGTTTCCTGCTGAATGAATTGTTTGAGTTTCATAGAGACACATCCTTGTAATTGTAAAGGCAGCCCTGCTGCGATGCCGGGCGGCCTTTCTTCGTATTTCAGAGCAGCAGCTCAAACAACCCGATCATCAGCGGCATTCTTCAATGTGGAAGATCGCTACTTTCCCGAAGAACGGATTGCAAGTGCGTGCAGCTTCCGGCTCAAATCGGCCAGACACCATGCGATTGCCATACCGCCGGCAATTCCAAGAGCGGCCAGAAAGGTCTGCTCTCCGAAATGCTCTGCAGCAGACAAATCATTGGAGACGACTGCGTTCATGCAGTAGTAGAGGGTGCTTCCGGGAATGAGGGGAATGGCAGCGGTGATGAAGAAAGGCGTAGAGGGTGCATTGCAGCATCGGGCAAGAATTTCAGCATACAGAGCGGCACAGAAACCGGCCAACAGATTGGCAAGAAAGACGCTGTGCAGGGTGTTGGCGGCAAGAAGATAAGCCAGCCATGCCAGAAGTCCGCCTACACCGGCGGCGGGTAAGTAGCGCCGGTTCAGATTGAAGATCAGTCCGAAACCGACCGAACCAAGGGCAGCACTGAGCAACTGCGAAAAAACCTGTATCATGCGGAAATTCCTCCCATCAACCAGATGGCGGCCATTATGCCGAGTGCAAGGGTGGCGGCCATCAGAATGGCTTCCACCAGCCGAAGAGAGCCGGAAATAATGTCCCCAAGTAAGATGTCCCGGATGGAATTTGTCAGCATGATGCCGGGAATCAGCAGCATGATGATACCAATCAGAACTTTATCGGCATGAAACTGCATCCCAAAGCGGCAGAGCAGCAGAGTGGAGACACCGCTGAGAAATGATGCTATAAACTGAAATTCTACGCCATTCATACAAAAAGGCGAGAGATAGCGCTCCATCCAGCAAATCAGAACGGCAATGCCGCCGGCCAGCAGGCCGTCCCAGAGATTTCCACCAAAGAAGATGGCAAAACTGGAAGCAGCCAACACACTGCCGGCAAGATGCAGTCTTGGGTCCGGATGCTGTGCCAGAATGGCATTCAGCTGGCGCTGAAACTCTTCTATGGAAGGAGGCGCTGTGCAGATACGGCGGCTGAGCGCATTGAGCTTTTCCAATGTCAGCAGGTCATTGCTGGCAGCGTGACGCAGGCGGCGGGTCTCGGTCTGCGGCGGCAGCGAGGGCATGGTAAGCGTGACCACGATGCTGGATGTGATCACGAATACATTCACATCTTCTGCCCCATAGGCGACTGCAATCCGGTTCAAAGTGTCCTCAACGCGGAATACTTCTGCGCCGCTGTTTTGTAAAGCTTCGCCCATTCGGACCAGAATGTGGAGAAAATGACTGATCTCGGTCTCTTCCACAATATCACGCTCTTTTCATCTCGGTTTCCACATTATTATAGCGGGTGGATCGGCAGAACGCAAGACGCTGCAAGGACAGAGAGGCTTTTTGATAACTGCATTGTTTACGCGGGCAATGGATCGCCTGGTTCTGAAGAAACGGTTTGCATCCGTTCTGTCACAGCGAAAGACTACGATTGGAAAAGAAAAAATTGAATCCAGTGCAAACGATTTTGCCGAGAATTGCATGAAATATTATAAAAGTATTATTCTTTTATGAATTTTAGCACTCTACTATTGACACTGCTAATAAACGGTGCTATAACAGTGGCGTGCTCAGGAGAAAGGGGCATGAGGGAACCGCAAGGCTCCCGGGAAGACTCCGCTCCTGATGCACGATCTTGATTTTATGCCCGACCCGAACGCCGGGATTGGAGGGTTGTTTTATGTTTATGCCTGCTGTTTTCCATGAAAATCTGTTCGATGATTTCTTTGATCCGTTCTGGAACGACGGTGCACTGGAGCGTGCAATGAATCGTGAAGAGCGTGAGACCTTCGGCAAGCGCGGCGCAAACATGATGAAAACCGATGTGAAGCAGACCGCCGATGGCAACTATGATGTGGCTGTTGACCTGCCCGGCTGCAAGAAGGAAGACGTTCAGATGGAGCTGAGCGACGGCTACCTGACCATTCAGGCCGTCCGCAACCACTCCAATGACGAGAAGGACAACAATGGCCGTTATCTGCGCCGTGAGACCTTCTCCGGTACCTGTGCCCGCAGCTTCTATGTGGGTGATGCCGTGAAGAAGGAGGACATCCACGCAAAGTTCGAGGATGGCATCCTGCACATCGTACTGCCCGCACCGCAGCAGCAGAAGGCTCTGCCTGCGAATCCCAATCTCATTGAAATCGAATAATGTTTGTGCATCGGTGTGAGGAACACCGGCGCATAGAACCAACCCCCGGAGAACCGCAAAAAGCTCTTCGGGGTTTTTTGTATTCTGACATCTTTTCGGAAGTGAAAAAGCGTGGTACCTACAACACCGACACGCAAGAGGACGCAGCAGTCAATCTTTTTGAAACCGCCGTCAAACACGCGTAAAAGCGAAAAGAACCCGCTTTCGACATCAAATTGAAGTGAAAGCGGGTTCTTTATTGAAGTGACACCAAGTTGTCACAAAATCACAGTTTTAGAAGGCCTGTGCATCATATTTATAGCGATATTTCGCCGTAAATTCGTTTCTACTTGATGGGATGAATTATTTCCGACTTGTCAGCCGGTTGAGCAGCATCACAGCCAGGACAATGATACCAATGACGAGAAGAATGCCGACCATGCCGATGAGCATCATGGCAGGGTGGTCATCCACGAAGAAAGATGAAGCATAAGTGTACCTCCGTTAAGCCATCAGGGTCAGAATCAGGCCGCCTGCAATGACGGATGCGATCTGCCCCGAAACGTTGACGCTGATGGAGTACATCAGCAGGAAATTCTGGTTATCTTCTTCCAATCCCATCTTGTTGACCACACGGCCGCTCATGGGGAAGGCGGAGATGCCGGCTGCACCGATCATCGGGTTCAGTTTTTGCCTTCGGGCAGGAACAGGTTCAGCAGCTTTGCAAACAGCACGCCGCCTGCGGTATCAAAAACGAAGGCTACCAGACCCAGTGCAAGGATGAGCAGGGTATCGGGCCGGACAAACTTGTCAGCGGTCATCTGTCCGGCCACGGTCAGGCCCAGCACGATGGTGATGAGGTTTGCCAGCACATTCTGCGCGGTTTCGCTGAGGGCGTTCAGTACGCCGCACTCCCGCAGCAGGTTGCCGAACATCAGAAAACCAACTAGAGCTACGCTGGCAGGAGCTACCATACCGGCAATGATGGTTACAACAATGGGGAACAGAATCTTCGTCAGCTGGCTGACATTGCCCTTTTCATAGGGCATCCGGATGCGGCGGTCCTTCTGGGTGGTCAGCAGTTTAATGACCGGCGGCTGCACGATGGGCACCAGAGCCATGTAACTGTACGCTGCCACCATGATGGCACCAAGGTACTGGGAGTTGAGGGTGTTAGCTACAAAAATGGCGGTGGGACCGTCCGCTGCACCAATGACAGCGATGGAAGCAGCATCCTTCAAATCAAAGAAGAAGCCTGCCAGAAACAGGGTGAAGAAAATACCAAACTGCGCTGCGGCACCAAAGAGCATGAGCACGGTTTTTCCAGCAGGGGACCAAAGTCGATCATAGCACCAATGCCGATGAAAAGCAGCAGGGGAAACAGCTCGTTGGACATGCCTGCTTCAAACAGGGCAGAAATGGGGCCTACGGTATCGCCCTGCGTGATGGCACCGGACAGCGGCAGATTGACCAGAATGGCACCAAAGCCCATGGGTAAAAGCAGGCTCGGCTCCATTTTTTTTACGATGGCAAGGTAGATGAGCAATGCACCAATGCCCCACATCACCACCATCTGCCAAGTCAGGTTTCCAAAATTGGAAAACAGACTTGCGAATGTGTTCAGAAAGTTCATAGTTTTCTTGCCTCCTATTGTGCTCCGGTACGGTGACAAGAAAAAGAGACTCCTGCCACAGCACCTTGTCTGTGACAAAAGTCTCAAGCGAACACATGACATCGGGCATTTCTGCGTGATGACGCTGCCATGCAGCAGTCTCCCGAAGAATAAGCCGGAATACTGCCCTTTACTCCCTTTTATCAGATGTATTAAAACAGAATATGGGAAAACTGTCAAGAAAAATACAGAAATCTTTTCTGTATCTTATGAGGGTCCTTCCGCTGTGGTTCGCGCAAGCTGATTACAGCAAAGCATTTCTGGAAGCCCATCGAGAGAAAATCACTCTGCACAAGGCGGCCCCGGAGAGCTGCGATAAGCCCTCCGGGGCCATTTTTGTTTTCCGACATCTTTCCGATAGTGGAAAAGCGTGGTAGAATAGGAGCAAAGCTGATATATGATCAACAGGAAAGGGGAAAATCAAGATGGAAACGGTCTATATCGCAGGCGGATGCCTTTGGGGCGTACAGCATTTTTTTGACACAGTGCCTGGTGTACAGATGACTGAAGCCGGCAGAGCCAACGGAACAACGAGTTCTCTGGATGGCCCATACGATGGATATGCAGAATGCGTAAAAGTGGTCTATGATGAGAAAAACACAAGCATTTCAGAACTGATGGCACACCTGTTTGAGATCATCGACCCTACAGCCTGAACAAACAGGGCGTGGACGTTGGAAAAAAGTACCGGACAGGGCTGTACAGTACAGATCCCAGACATCTGGAAGAAGCAAGAGCTTTTATAAACGGCCGGGAGGACCGGGACAAGATCATGCTGGAAGTGCTGCCGCTGACAAATTATGTCCGGAGCGCTGAGGAGCATCAGCACCATCTGGAACGGCACCCTGAAGACTGCAGTTACTGCATATCCCGGATGCTGTCCTGAACAGATACAGAAATCAGTAAATATGCGATCCTACCATTGCAGTAACACCAATGGAAAGTATCAGGAGCAGGAGAGTGCTCCGCTGGTGCGGGAATTTCTG
>ENA-OQDD01000407-OQDD01000407.1-human-gut-metagenome-genome-assembly--contig:-NODE-407-length-18226-cov-1.864468_pt1 | contig 18226 bp, 18 predicted proteins | sample MGYA00242507_ERZ504598 | MGnify/ENA primary metagenome ERZ504598 (study PRJEB26092, sample SAMD00036318) | human gut metagenome | host: Homo sapiens | study: EMG produced TPA metagenomics assembly of... | reverse complement strand
CAGCGAGACTCATTATATCAGAGCAATTGATGTCAGAGGAAGGGAAGTGAGTCGTGGAGCATTTGAGTTCAGTAATACAGAAGAAGCTTTGAGAATGCCAGGACATGGATGCTGATACTTGCAGCAGAAAACGGGAAGAAACAGATAGTACTGGGTCTTGAACCGACAGGCCACTATTGGTTCGCGTTAGCTGCATGGATGATTTCAAACGGGATCAGCGTTGTGCAGGTAAATCCCTATGCTGTAAAACAGAGCAAGGAAATCGAAGATAACAGTCAGCGCAAGGATGACAGAAAAAATCCAAAACTGATTGCAAATCTTGTGAAAGATGGTAACTATGGGATGCCGTATCTTCCGGAAAAGATCTATGCAGATATGAGAAGGCTTTCCATGTTTAGAGACCAGCTTACGGAAGACAGGATCCGAAATATCAATCGCCTCCACAGGGAACTCAAAATCTATTTTCCAGAATATATGGACGCTTTTGGAAAAATTGATGGAGCATTTACATTGGAAGTTCTGAAAGTATCAGCCATCCCGACAGATATTGTAGCACTGGGGACAGACGGTTTGAGAAATATCTGGCATAACGCAAAACTAAGAGGACGCGGTTACAGCAGAGCCCATGAGATTGTGAGCTGCGCAGAAAAAAGTGTTGGATTGACAGATGGAATTGATGCAGCTGTGAGGCCATGAAATGGTATGCAGGACAGATCCTGAAACTGGATGTACAGCTTGCAGCCATTGAAAGCACCCTGCATAAGAAATGCAGGGAAATACCATATGCAGAAAACATACTGGCGATCAATGGTGTAGGCGAAAACATACTGTCTGGAATTCTGGCAGAAATGGGAGATATTAGCAGATTTGATGATGTAAAGGAGATCCAGAAGCTGAGTGGAATGGGGCTGGTAGCATGCAGTTCAGGGAAACACAAGGGACAGACAAAAATCAGCCACCGAGGACGCAAACGGCTCCGTTACTGGCTGTTCCAGGCAGCCAAATCGGCGGTATCACATGCAGATGAATTCAAGCAGCTGCATGAGTATTATACTACACGAGCTGACAATCCACTGAAAAAGATGCAGTTACTGATAGTGATAGCCTGCAAGATACTAAGAATAGTCTACACAATCCTGAAAACAGGGACAACGTATGACCGGCAAAAAATGTTGAAGGATATCAAACGCCCGGTATCGTCACAGGCAGCATAAAAAATAACAAACAATAAGCAAAACGGTCCAGAACTCTGTCGAGTGACTGATGGCAGACATCGGAGACTGGACAGGGTTCTGGAACAGAAACCCGTAAACGATGGAGTCTGAAACGGACTGCATCAGCAAAAGACCAACAGAAGTCTGTAGTGGCATAGCGTCCACTGAATCATTCAGTACCACAACAGATGAATATAGGTCGGTAAGAATCAAATAAAAAATAAGAGCTGTAGCCGGCATCGGTATTTACCCTGGGGCGTGACCCCGTTTAGGAGCTTGGCTGGCACTCAGTGTATGGTAGATGGGACGAAGGAAGTTGGGATGCGATCCCCTTAGACACGGAAGGTTCATCATCATAGTTGATCAGAGGGAAAATAGCCTTTATAAAGCAAACAATAGGGATGTTTTATGAAGTGTACCCATTTATCAGCTGTTCGGTACAAGATACTACGATATCCATCACTATCGGCTCTGTTTTTGAGGTAAATAAAAATCGTCAAAGCCAGTAAAATCAATAGATTTGGGCTTGACAGAATAGGAAGGGATTGATATGGTAGTTAAAGGGTTCCCATTGATTAAGTTTCAGAGTGAAGAACGGATTGAGAGTTTACAAAACGGGTTGATTTATATGAATTCATTAGAATGGTTTCGAAATAATGAAAGTGATAACGGAGATGAAGTTATTGGTGATTCATTTGAAGCTATGTTTCATATCAATGAAGGAAATTTATTTTACCCGATACAGGTGAGAAAATAGAGATTAAAGATGGACTAATACAAACAACTTCATCTAACGATTATGCTTATTGTATGTTTGGTGTTAATCCATACAGTAAAAATTTCAGTTTTACTGATGAACAAAAAGAAAATATTCAGAATTTTGGAGATACAGCATTACTAATATTGGATAAAGATGAGTTTTTCAATAGATTGCGTACTGCTGCATTAAAAGAGGGATATGAAATATATGGTGGATTTGTCCAATATTATGACGAAACACAAGATTCATTGAATCTAATTTTATCCTTGCTTTCCGGAATGCATAATATTGCATTTTGGAAGCGGAAAAAGTATTGTTATCAACAAGAGTTTAGATTTTTGGTTCATACACAAAATTGCGAAAAGGATCATTTGGAACTGAATATTGGAGATATACGTGATATTTCAAAAGTATTTAAAACATCAAAAATCTTAAATGCTGAAGTTGTAAAGATTAAGTAACCAAGAGCTAATAGTAATTCAGGTTTTGAAAAAGGAGGGTGAAATGTTATGAGTAATACACCAATACAAGCACTTCATAATTATCATCAAACAGCCAAATCGTTGAATTTAGCGAAAAGAATAGAATTAAAAGAGCTATTAGGAATAACAGAAGATGATGAAAAAAGACTGGTTGGATTAGATAATGAAGACGAATTTATTGTAATTTTGTATGCATTAGAATGGGTTAAGTCGTTTTCTGGAATCGAAGAAGGCATTGCTCAAGTAACAAAAACCAAACAACAGATTTTTTGTTGAGACAGTACAAGGAAGAAAGTTGTCAATTGAGGTGAAATCATCTAAAGATCATGAAATATCCTTTACACGTAATTTGGTTGAAGAGAAGGAAGAGTTTTCTCGACAACATTCACATGAATGCTTTTTTGCTATAAAATTAGCAGGACTCTGGATGCTTTTTAGTAGTGAATATATTTTGAAAAGGGGTTGCAAGATTTCGCTAGAAAAGGATTATTTCAAATCTGAAATGAATGAGATTTTTGGGGAAAGATTATTTTTATTTCAAAAGGGTCTTGAAATCGTAACTACTTATTCAAAATCAAAAGAAGGTATTTGTGGAATAAAAAATGAGTATGGAAATGCAGTTCGTATTGCAGTAAAAGTAAATGGAAAGCGAAAATTTTTGATATCATCAAATAATAGTAGCTATGTTTTTTGAGTATTGTGCTTGAAACCATAGAAAATGCAATGTCTAATCAAGAGCAGATTGTTACTCGTAAGGACAATGATGAAACGATAGTGATTGAAAGGCTAAAAGAAAACTTATTTGTGCAATTTTCTAATATATTAACAGCACCAATTTTGCATACAATGAATACAGAGTTAGAAGAAAATTATTCATTTCCAACTTATATTGAAGAAATGAAGAAAAAGGGGCATCAAAATTTATTGAGTCGTAAGTTGGTATTAGGAGCACTATCTTTATTTGATGATGAATACCCGATTGCAATTTCGTTTAACAATAAAGAATTTTATTGGTTGAAAGATATGCAGATAGATGAATAAAAAATATCTGTAATATAATAAAAGGTATAAAACAGAAACAGCGTCAGGGCAGTTATAAGTCGAGAGATTTGTAGCTGCCTTTTTTTATTGCTTTTGGACACGATGTCCAGAAGCGGAAAGGAGAGTTATGAGGTATTTATTACATCGGCTGTATGTTCCACCTTAGCGGAGCATACGCACATGGAAAGTAAGCGATGAATAATCCACCGGTTTTTCAGTATCCCAAATTTATGAGATAATCCCTCTAAGGAGTGGTATCTCTATAACTTTTCCAGTTTTTTGCACTTAGGACCATTTCACTTCAGTTCTTCTGGTACCTGTGCTAATCTCACTCCAAATAAAAAACAGGAGTTGAATTTTTATGCCTAAAAGAAATCCAAGACGTACAGATAAAGAATGGTTGGATCTGATCCAGGAATGCCGGTCCAGTGGTCTTTCTGATAAATGCTGGTGTCAGGAACATCATATCCATACAAGCAACTTTTATTACCAGATACGAAGACTTCGACAAAAAGCCTGTGAGATACCGGAACCAGTCCATTCTTCTTTCTCAGGAAACAGGAAGTTGTACCGCTTTCTTTTGAGGAACCGGCAGTCTGCCCATCCTCAGTGCAGCTCAAAACGGATACCATTCCAGACTCTGTTATAAAGATCACTTATCACAGTTTCCAGATTGAGATCACCAACGCAGCAGACCGTGAGACCATATTTCATACGTTATCAGCGCTGCAGGATTTATGTTAGGTGATCTGTCTGGTGTGTCTAAGATCTTCGTTATCACCGGACGTACAGATATGCGAAAAAGTTTCGACGGGCTTATGGCTATCATACGCGATACTTATGAACTCGATCCGTATGCAAATGCAGTTTATCTTTTCTGTGGAAGGGATAGCCGTAAACTTAAGGCACTCCATTTTGATAAGGATGGTTTTGTGCTGCTCCAGAAAAGGCTTGACGGAAACGGCAGGTTCCAGTGGCCGCGGAATGCTTCGGAAGCCCGTCTTTTGACGCGTCAGGAATTCCGGCGGCTTATGGAAGGTCTTTCCATCGATCAGCCCAAAGCAATCAAAGGCACAGGCAGAAAAAAGATTTCTGATCCTTTGTGCAAAACAGAGAATTTTAAATTTTCTATATCCGTGACAGCAGGCAGCCGCCAGACACTTATCCACTGCTTTCTTTTTTCTTTCGAATGCGATGTGGATGAGACTCAAAAAACATCTGTTTTAAAACAGCAGGTGGATATCTTTCCTAAAAGAATGAGCATACAGGCATATCTTTCATTTTTTTAGGAAAGATATCCACAACTGAGGTACCGTCAGATTGACAGTACCATCTGTCCCGTCTGTTTGCCATATCCCCGTACTTCTTTTATAATAGGGATAAGAAAACAAAGGACGGAAATAGCCATGCCTCATGATACAGAAGATATGATCCAGCTTTTATTAAGCACGAATAAAGAACAGGAACAGACCATTGTGGATCTCAGAGCTACCATAAAAGAGCTCCGCAGCACTATTGCGAACCTGAACGAGACGATAGATGAACTGAAAAGGAAGATCTTTGGAACATCCAGCGAAAAGACCAGGCGTCCTGATCAGGAGGAAGGAATCCAGGAGGAAGAAACGGTGACCGTTGTAAAAGAACATACACGGACCAGAAGAAAAAAGTCTGTTCGTGCAGATCTGTATGAGGCCCTTCCCATAAAAGAGATCTCCTGCGATGTTCCCCGGAAGAAAGGATCTGTCCGGACTGTGGTTCCCCGATGGAACACCTGGGGTATAAGTTTGTCCGGGAAGAACTGCGTATCACTCCGGCAAAAGTGGTAAGGGTCCATTACATGCAGGAAACCCTTATGTGTCCTGTATGTCGGCAGGAGGATGAAACAACGATCGTAGAGGCAAAAACACCGACACCGCTTCTTGCCCATAGTCCCGCATCGCCGGATATGGTGGCAATGGTCATGTACCAGAAAAGCTTTCTGCACCTTCCTTTTACCGTCAGTCAAAAGACTGGATGGAAAAAGGGGTGCCTGTCCCAAGAGAAACTGCAGCGCGTTGGTACAATTACTGTTCATTGGAATATCTCTCTCCAGTCTATGAAGTAATGCATCAGGAACTGCTGGCAAGAGAGATCCTCCATGCAGACGAGGTACCCTGTCAGGTGCTTCATGAAGAGGGAAAAACTGCCACTTCAAAATCCTATATGTGGATCTACCTGAGCGGGACTGATGGAAAACCACCGATCATCCTGTATGATTACAGACCCGGATGGAGCGGGGATTATCCGATAAAATTTCTCCATGGTTTCACTGGGATGCTCCAGTGTGATGGGTATAGTGCATACGGCAGGATCGAAGATGTTGTCCTGGTCTGCTGTCTTGCCCACTGCAGGCGTAAGTTCTTTGAAGCAGTCCCAAAAGCACGTCAGAAAAAGCTGAAACTTCTGGACATTAATTCTGAACAGGAACTTGCAGAACCTCCGCAGGGAACTGCAGAAGACAGTTTCCTGCTCCCTGCCGAAAAAGGAGTTGCATTCTGTAACCGTCTTTTCTATATGGAACGTCTCTACAAAGAACTTCCACAGGAGGAACGAAAACAGAAACGCCAGGAAACAGAACCTGCCATCTGGAATGAATTCTGGACATGGTTGGAAACCCTGGAGCCTGCTGGCGGGAGTAAGCTTGAAAAAGCGGTAAACTATGCCTTTAATCATAAAGAGACCCTTATGAATTATCTACTGGATGGAAGATGCGAGATCTCTAATAATGCAGCGGAACGTCGGGCAAAAACCTATGTGACGGGGCGTAAAAACTTTCTGTTTCATGATACTGCTGATGGAGCAACAGCAAGTGCCATTGTATTGAGTCTCATAGAAACAGCGAAAGCCAATAACCTGAACATCTATCATTATCTCTACACCTTGCTGCTGTATATGCCGGACTATAAAAATGAGCCCGCAGGCATAAAACAGCTGCTGCCATGGAGTGACTTTATAAAAGAAAGATGTACAGGATCATAGATATCGAAAAAGTAAGACCTGAAGAACGTGGGAACCTGAATATTTAAAGTTCCCTGAAAGTCGTGACCGGGTGATTATTCATCGCTTACGATGAAACGTTATCAACTGTATGGAACGAAAGCATCAAAGCTGGCAGACAAATCACAGAAGAATACCGGGAAGGGAGAGAGAAAGTAATGGAATATAAGGATTTTGTAGAACAGGTAAAAGATCAGATACAGGATTTTTTACCGGAAAAATTTGCAGATGCAACGATTTCTGTTCATCAGGTAGTAAAGAATAATGACTGTGTTTTGGATGGTCTGACAATCCGGACGGAAGAAAGCAATATTTCTCCAACCGTATATCTGAATCCGTATTTTGAACAGATACAGGATGGAGCTGAGATGGATGATGTGCTTGGGCAGATTGCAGCCACATATCAGGCACATTATATTGACCAGGATATGGATGTATCTGCGGTTACTGATTTTGATAACGTCAAAGACAAGATTGTGTGCAAGCTCATCAATGAGGAAGCCAACAGGCAGTTTCTTGAGGACAAACCATACACCAAGGTGGAAGATCTGGCGGTTGTGTATCAGATTTTAATGGACAAAAATGCGGAAGGCACTGCAACCATAACGATTACAGATAATCTGATGGACAGGTATGGGATTATCCTTGAGGATTTGCACGAACAGGCTCTTTTGAACATGGATGTTTTACAGTCATACAGCTTCAAGGGAATGAGCGAGACATTATAGAATGATGGCAGGGGACATTGCAAGGGATAATGATATGGATATATCAGAGGCAAGAGAAATGGCATCCCAGATGATACCGGATGTTCCTGACACGATGTTTGTCCTGACAAATGATACAAAGGTAAATGGAGCAGCCGCTATATTAAATGATGATACCAGACAGGAAATAGCAGACAAGGTTGGAGACTTCTATGTACTGCCTTCATCTGTGCATGAAACGCTGATTATCCCGAAAGATGCCGGAATGGAGTTAAGAGACCTTGAACAGATGGTGCAGGAAGTGAACCAGACACAGGTAGCACCGCAGGAACGTCTTTCGGATCATGTGTATGAGTATGATGCAAAAGAACATGAGCTGTTTCGCAGTGACCGTGCCGGGGAACGTGCAAAGCAGAAAGAGGAAAAGCGTGATGAGAAGAAAGAACGTCCTTCACTAAAAGAGAAGACTTGCAGAAAAGAAAAATGATGTGATGAAGATGCATGCTGACAGGAAACAGCCAACAGCAGATAAAAAGAAAGAAGCGGTGATTTAGCCGCTTCATTATGTAACAAGCAGGAAAGCGGCCAATTTAGGCTGTTTCAGAATGTAGACAAAGAACGTATTAACAATCAAAAATGGTATATTTAAAGAAGGATGCCAATGCTCTACCTAGGTAAAATATAATGATTTTATATATAATTCCGATATTATATATGTGTTGTTGAGTTGTAGGAGGAGAGGTATTATGAAATCAGTTGTATTTAATGAAAAAGAGATAGAAAGTTTAAGAAAAGTGGCGTAATAAAATATGCCATGTTGGCTTTAGCGACACCTATTGGTTTGATACTATCTTGTGTGTTAGCTTATATAAATATTGATTTTATGGAGCTACTAAAAATATTTAGTGAGAATATTTCTAATCCAGAAATATTGGACGAATTAACACAGATTATGAGTAAGTGGTATATTATTTCTGGAGCTATTTTTTTTGCATCATTGTTATTGTTTGTTATATATTTCGTTCGAAATAGAAAAAATGATGAGGATGTTTTGACATGGGGGCAGACTATATTTCTTGCTATTGAGTTAATATTAATATCTCAAGTAGTATTACCATTATTCACTGTTACAATGGCAATAGTGATTGCGCTTTTATATTTAGTATTTTTTTCATCTATGTTGTTGAAAAATATAATTGGATATGGAACATATTTATTTGTATTACTTTGTTGAAAAGATTTGTACGTCTTCGGGGATAGAATTGACTTATGGTGAGTTTATAGGACAAGAGAAGTATTCTATTTTTTGACAATGATAACATTTCTAATATCGATACCGTATATCTTATCTTTTTTGTTAAGAATGGTTAAAAATTTATTCAAGGAGTTACTGGAAATAAATCTGTGGCACTGATTTTTAAGCCGGTCGAAGCATTAATAAGTATTAATGTGTTGCGTTATGCTATATTACATACTACTATTTTTTACAAGTGTTTTTACATATAGTGTAAATGTATCACAATCGGATTATGTTTTTTCTCTTGTCAAAGAAGCGTTGTTAGAATTTGTGTTATTAGATACGGTTATATATTCGATTATTTCTAATATAAGGGATACAAAGAAAAATCATAAACAACAAAATATGAGAAGGTATTACGTTTTGTTTAAATATGATTTGGAGTTTGTCCTATCTGCAATTACTATGCACAATTTGAAGGATAAAGAAATGTATGCCCGTATTAAATTTTCTGTAGATATAAATAAAATTCTGAAAGAAAAAAGGAAAAAAGATGTAAGTGAGATAGATAATTTGTTAACAGATATTTCTACAAATTACTATAAAATTGAGATTTTGGAACAAAAAATAAAAGTAGTATTAAGTAGGATAATTGATTTGATTGAATAAGCGTGTGTATACAGGAGTAAATATATTTTTTATTTAGGAATAGTCATTAAAAGAAAATGCAAGTAATATTTTTGCTAATATACTTGCATTTAGTATTTATAGAATTTTGTCTATATTCTGAGGCAGCCACTTTGGGCTGCTTTTCTGCTATTAGGACAAAATGAATCGAAAGGAGTATCTATGGCAGGAAAATATCATTATATATCTGCACTGGCAGAAATGACAGCGGCAGATAATTGTTAAAAACGAAAATGAAATGGACCAGATTTCTGACTACGGCTGCAAGGCTGTATAAATATCCCTTTAACGAGCAGATGTTAATATATGCCCAAAGACCGGATGCAACAGCCTGTGCTTCGCTTGAAACGTGGAATGAAAAGATGAATTGCTGGGTCAACCGTGGAGCGAAAGGAATTGCCCTGATTGATACGGACAGCGAACGTCCGAGATTAAAATATGTCTTTGATGTATCAGATGTGCATAAGGCAAGGAGAATCGGGCGTGACCCATATCTGTGGGAGCTTAGGGAGGAACATAAGGCTCCCGTGCTTGCACAGCTTGAAAAAACTTATGGTGCAACCGATGTAAATATGCCTTTTGAAGAGAGGGTTATGGAGATAGCTGACAGGATTGTACAGGATTATTATGAGGAACTTTTACCGGAGCTGAACTATGTGAAAGAGGGAAGTTTCCTTGATGATCTGGATGAACTGAATCTTGGAATCCGATGGAGGGAAACGCTGGCTTCCAGTATTTCCTTTACCCTGCTATCCCGATGCGGTGCCGATATGGATTTGTGGAAAGATGACATGAATTTTGAATATATCCACGAATTTAATAATACAAAGTCATTAGCTGTCATTGGAAATGCAACTACGGAGATGTGTAAGCCCCTGCTTATGGAAATTGGACGGACAATAGGGGCATACGAACGCCAGATTGCAAGGCAGAATGCCTCAAATAAGGCAAGAGAAAAAGCGGCTGGGGAGCATATTGGAAGCCATGAAGAAAAGGTTGAAAAAGGACTTGCAAATGCACCAGAAGCAGATTATAATGCTTTAAATCGTGAAAGCGAAACGGCAATAGATAAACCAAAGGAAACTGAAAATCATACAGAAATGGAGGCATTGCCAATGAAACTGACATACGAAAAGAACGGGGATTATCTGATTCCGAACCTGACAGCGAACAAGGAGCCGGAACAGGCACTGACCAAGTACGGACTGATGAGAAAGAACTTTCTAAAGGAAACACAGGAGAGGGATTTATCAGGGAATGATACTGACAGGGGAGCTGAAAGCACATTGTCTGCAGGTACAGGAGCAGGCAGAGCAGAGAATGGAACTTCTGACCGGACAGATGGCGAAGGCGGAGGGAGTGAACGGGGAACTGAAAGCAGCCGATCAGATGAGCTGGGTAGTGAAGATGAACAACATCAGACACTCAGCGGAGGAAATCGTACTGACAGAGCTGATCTACATTTAAGCCGTGAGGAACAATCTAATATTACCATGCAGGAGCCGGATAGTGACAGCAACTCATTATCCGGTTCTTTTTCGAATAAAACCGAAGATTTCACAGAGCTTCAAAAGGGAATCTTATGTTTTGATAATTATCTTATCCATAAAAGACCGGAGATTGCAGGATATTTCCAGTCAGAGCAGGATGCGGTTTTGCAGACGGAGTATCTGAAAATTCTTTCCGCATGGAGGAATTTACAGAGCTGTATATAGGGGATGTAAGAGCCGGGTATCGAGCTGATGAGGATGGGCTTACCATGTGGAAAGGCAATTATCTGACCCGTGAAGCAGAGAGCAGGTTGTCATGGGAAGATGCAAGATACTGGGTCAATTCTTATATCGAGGATGGTGTCTATTTACTTCCGGGGGAAGTGGCAGAGCAGATTGATACAGACGGTATGTTTAAACAGCTTGACCTTTTTACCATGTTTTCGGAGCAGGTCGCAACATTGCCATGAAGCAGGCAGAAGAAAAAAGTGTTATTCCGGCAGGTTTTGTACTGCCGGAGAAACAGATTGATGATATTTTAAGAAGCGGCGGGGGCAGGGATGACAGCCGCAAACGTATTTATGCCAAGTACCAGCAGAGAAAGACACCGGAAGAATTGGAATTAAAGGCGGGCAATTACCCGGATGCCCATGCAAGACTGGTGGAACTTCTTTCTACACCGGAAGAGGTGGAGAGGATAGCTGACCACATGGATCACGCTCTGCATCAGTTGGAAATCGGAGAAAAAAGCCTGCGTTTCCGTTCTGTTATGCCAAAAGAGGAGCTTCGTGCCGAACTCGACAACCTTCTGGTAGACAGGCTGACATTTCCAGCTGCTGAACATGTGGAAATTAAGCACGAGGATTTTATCACGCAGGATGAGATAGACAACAGGCTTGGCAGGGGAAGCGGTTTTTCACATGGGTCTTTCCGCATATATGATTATTTCAAGGAAGGGCATGACAGCAAAGAAGCAGCTAATTTCTTAAAGAATGAATATGGAACAGGCGGTAGTAGCCATGCACTTGCCGGAGCTGACCACAGCTATGAAGATCATGATGCAAAAGGAATAAAGCTGAAAAAGGGAAATATCGGAAAACCATACGCAGAAGTGCTGTTGTCTTGGAATGTTGTGGAAAAGCGTATTCGTAAGCTCATTGAAGAAGATAAGTATTTATCTCCGGAAGGAAAAGAAGCCTACGCACAGTACAGAGTGGAGCAGGAGCAGAAGGCTTTGGAGCAGGCACAGGCAAAGATGGAGCATGAAACCAAAGTAGCCTGCAAGAATGCCATTGAAAAAGCAATCGCTGAAAAGTTTGACGGGTATCGTCTGCCAAAGGATACAGCGGAAGCTGTCATTCAGGAATATGGCTTTGAACGGGTAAGCTATGTGCTTGCCAATTCTGTCATGCACAAAAGACAAGACGGACGGTTTTCTCCGGAGAATAAGGAATGGGCAAAAGCCATTGAGCCTTATGCCATGGTGAAAAATGCGGATATGGTTGTGGACTCCCACCCTGCCGTATTAAATGGATTTATCAACCAGACAAGACGGTATATTGAGCAGGAGAAAGAGCTTGCGGCACAGGCGCTGAGAAAATCACGATTGATGGACAGGAGTGCATCAAAGTCGATGAATGGGGGACTGAGGAAGAAAACTATGTGCTTGGAAATTCCGTAACAGATAATCAATTTTTTTATGCAGAGGTAAATGGTGTTGCCTTTGAGTACGATTATCAGCCACAGCGGGGAGAAGTCGAGGAAGATTATCTCAACGAGGTGACGGAAAGGGATATAGACCGTCACGAAACAGAGGTGTTTACACAGATTGAAGGAAGTGAAGATTATCCTGAAGGTGTTGAGGAACCACCATTAACGGCAGAGGATGTGCAAAATCGGGAATCTTCTGGACAGGATATCCAAAAGCCTGAGAAAGTGTCAGACACATCATTAGAGCCGGACATCGAAGTTCCTGTAAAGCAGGTAGAACCGCAGATTGATAAGACAGGAGCCGTCAATTTCCATATCACGGATGACGATTTAGGCATTGGCACTGCAAAGGAAAAATTCCGCAGAAATGTGGAAGCCATACGCACACTGGAGAAAATAGAGAGCGAGAACCGTATCGCAACACTGGAGGAACAGGAGGTTTTATCTCAGTATGTTGGCTGGGGTGGGCTTGCGGATGCCTTTGATGAAAGCAAGAGTGCCTGGGCAAATGAATATCAGGAATTAAAGGGACTGTTATCGGAACAGGAGTATGCTTCAGCAAGGGAGAGTACCCTAAATGCCCATTATACAAGTCCTGCCATAATCCGCAGTATCTATGATTCCTTGGATAAAATGGGATTTGAAAAAGGAAATGTGCTGGAGCCGGCAATGGGTATCGGAAATTTCTTCGGAATGATGCCGGAGAAGATGCAGGAGAGCAGGCTTTATGGCGTGGAGCTTGACGGCATTACGGGAAGGATTGCAAAGCAGCTATATCCGAATGCCGACATTAAAATCACAGGATTTGAAAAGACGGATTATCCGAACGATTTCTTTGATGTGGCAATCGGAAATGTGCCATTCGGACAGTATAAGGTGGCGGATAAGCAGTATGACAAGCAGAATTTTTTAATCCATGACTATTTTTTTGCAAAGACCTTGGATAAGGTTCGCCCCGGCGGTGTGGTTGCCTTTGTTACCAGTAAGGGAACAATGGATAAGAAAAGTCCGGAGGTCAGAAAATACCTTGTCCAAAGAGCAGAACTTCTGGGTGCAGTCAGACTGCCTAACACAGCATTTAAGGAGAATGCTGGAACAGAGGTTACTTCTGATATCCTATTCTTAAAGAAGCGTGACCGTGTGATGGATTTGGAGCCGGACTGGGTGCATCTGTCAGAGGATGAGAACGGCATTGCCATGAACAGCTATTTGCCGAACATCCGGAGATGATCGTGGGAAAATGGAAATGGTCAGTGGACCGTATGGTTTGGAAAGTACCTGTATGCCCGATACCACAAGACCATTTGCACAGCAGCTACAGGAAGCAATCAGCCATATTGACGGAGAGATAGAAGCAGTGGAGCTGGATGAGCTGGCAGATGAGCTTGCGGACGCCACCATTCCGGCGGATCCGGATGTTAAGAATTACAGCTACACTCTTGTGGACGATAGGGTGTATTACCGTGAAAATTCCATTATGAAGCCTGTGGATATGTCCGATTCCATGCAGGAACGTATCAAGGGCATGGTGGGTATCCGAAATTGTACGCCGGAGCTTATCAATCTGCAATTAGAAGAATATCCGGATACGGTAATCAAGGAAAAGCAGGCGGAGTTAAACAGTTTATATGATGCTTTTTCCAAGAAACACGGTCTAATTAACTCGCAGACCAACAAAAGAGCATTTAATCAGGACAGCAGCTATTGTCTGTTATGTTCTCTTGAAAAATTGGACGATGAAGGCAATTTCAAAGGCAAAGCGGATATGTTCACGAAGCGTACCATTAAAAAGGCAGAGGTTGTCACAAGTGTGGATACGGCAAGTGAAGCACTGGCAGTGTCCTTATCGGAAAAGCAAGAGTTGACCTCGATTATATGGCAGAGCTGACAGGAAAAGATGTGGGTACGGTCAAGGAGGAGCTGACAGGAATTATATTCCAGAATCCATTGACGGATCAGTGGGAAACAGCAGATGAGTATTTAAGTGGAAATGTCCGTGACAAGCTGGAAACAGCAAAGGTCTATGTAGAGAGCCACCCGGAATATGCCGTGAATGTGCAGGCACTCACACAGGTACAGCCGAAGGAGCTGGATGCCAGCGAAATTGAGGTGCGTATCGGTGCCACATGGATTGACCCGAAGTATATTGAGGATTTTATGAGGGAGACCTTTGAAACGCCGCAACATTTGTTAGACAGAAATGTCGTGGGCGTACAGTACTCCGATGTGACAGGACAGTGGAACATAAAGGGAAAAAATGCGGACTATGGCAATTCCCTTGTAAATATGACCTACGGTACAAGCCGGAGAAATGCCTATACCATTCTGGAGGATTCCCTGAATCTAAAAGATAGCCGTGTTTATGATACCGTAGAGGAGGACGGCAAGGAAAGGAGGTCCTGAATAAAAAGGAAACCACCATTGCATCACAGAAGCAGGAAGCCATAAGGGAAGCATTTAAGGACTGGGTGTTCCGTGATCCGGAACGCAGACAGGTACTTGTGGCAAAATATAACCAGCTTTTCAATTCCACCAGACCAAGGGAATATGACGGTTCACATCTGAAATTCCCCGGCATGACACCGGATATTGAGTTAAAGCCTCACCAGAAAAATGCAGTGGCTCATGTACTTTATGGGGATAATACCTGCTTGCCATTGTGTGGGAGCCGGAAAGACTTTTGAAATGACAGCGGCAGCCATGGAGAGCAAGCGTCTTGGATTATGTCAAAAGAGCTTATTTGTGGTTCCGAACCATTTGACGGAGCAGTGGGCAAGTGATTTTTACGGTTATATCCCGGAGCCAATATCCTTGCTGCAACAAAGAAAGACTTTGAGCCTGCCAATCGTAAGAAATTCTGTTCCAGAATAGCCACAGGAGATTATGATGCGGTTATTATCGGGCATAGTCAGTTTGAGAAAATTCCACTTTCGCAGGAAAGACAGGTAGCCATTATTGAAAGGCAGATTGATGAGATTGAGCTTGCCATTGCACAGGCAAAAGCCGACAACGGAGAACGCTACACCATTAAGCAGATGGAGAAATCAAGAAAATCACTTCTTACAAGGCTTGAAAAGCTGAATGATGCATCAAGGAAAGATAATGTAGTGACCTTTGAGCAGCTTGGTGTGGACAGGCTTTTCGTGGACGAGAGCCATAATTATAAAAATCTGTTCCTTTATACTAAGATGCGTAATATGGCAGGAATCGCACAGTCAGAGGCACAGAAGTCCTCGGATATGTTTGCAAAATGTCAGTATTTAGATGAGTTGACGGGCGGTAAGGGCGTGACCTTTGCAACAGGTACGCCGATTTCAAACAGTATGACGGAGCTTTACACCAATATGCGTTACCTTCAGTATGGTACGCTTCAGAAGTTAGGTCTGGGACATTTTGACAGTTGGGCATCCTCTTTTGGAGAAACGCAGACCGCCATTGAGCTTGCACCAGAGGGAACCGGATATCGGGCAAAGACAAGGTTTGCAAAGTTTTTTAATCTCCCGGAGCTGATTGCACTTTTTAAGGAGAGTGCCGATATTCAGACACCGGATATGTTAAATCTCCCTGTGCCGGAAGCAGAGTATGAAAATGTGGTGCTAAAGCCAAGTGAATATCAGAAAGACATGGTGGCATCTTTGGCAGAAAGGCAGAAGCCGTGCGTGACAGACAGGTACAGCCTTATGAGGACAATATGCTAAAGATTACCAATGACGGAAGAAAGCTGGCATTAGACCAGAGGCTTATCAATGATATGCTGCCGGATGATGAAAATTCAAAGGCAAGCACTTGTGTGGAAAAGGCATTTGAAATATGGGAGCAGACAAAGGAGCAGAAATCAACGCAGCTTATTTTCTGTGACCTGTCAACACCGAAAGGAGATGGTACATTTAATGTTTATGAGGACATTCGCAACAAGCTGATAGAAAAGGGCGTCCCACCGGAAGAAATTGCATTTATGCATGAAGCAAATACAGAGCTTAGGAAGGCGGAGCTGTTCGGAAAAGTAAGAAGCGGACAGGTCCGTTTTTGCTTGGTTCCACACAGAAGATGGGAGCCGGAACCAATGTGCAGGACAGACTTATCGCACTGCACCACCTTGATGTGCCTTGGCGTCCTTCTGATGTAGGACGGATTTTGCGGACATTCAAAATAAAAAAGAATGTGGAGGTAACAGACAATGGCAAAGACAATTTTTGAGGAAATGGGCGGCAAATACGAAAGGCAAGGCGATTATTTAATACCGTGCTTAACTGTACCCGCCGAAGAAGAACAGCCGATAGGCATCTGGGGACAGCGGCATTTGGATTATCTGAAGCATCACTGCAAAGTTACATACACCAATCTTCTTACAAGCGGCAGACTTAACGCTTACCTTGCCGACATTGACAGACAGGCACAGGAACGCTTTGAAAGGCTCATAGAGGGTATGAAACAGGCACAGGGCATAACGGAACAGCTAAAGGCAGAAAACGCCTTAGAATGGACAGGATGCCTCAATAACATAAGGGCTTGTGCGAGGGAGATTGTGGAAAAGGAAATTATTTTTGCATAAACAGATGATTAGTGGCAGGGGGAAATCCTGCCGCTTTTTCTGCTTTAGTTTGTCAGCTTGACAAATAAAGGGTTAAGGAATATAATTAGATTCAGTATTATACAAGGAGTTAATAAATATGCGGCAAGGTATTCTTAAATAAACTGTCAATTTGATAGTGGGAACAAAAAGTAGCAGTCCCGTTTCACTTTTAATATGGGGCTTAGTTTTTTGTACCCAGTTTAAGAATACTTTTATCATGTAATTTTATATGCCCGAAAACATATAAGTGTTTTGGGGCTATTGGAGTTATTTACCCAGTGATAGGAGTATTTATCACTGGGTATTTTTATGCCCTTTTTTGGGTGTTGATAGGAGGAAAATCACATGAAAATAATTAACTTAGGCATTCTGGCTCACGTTGACGCAGGAAAGACAACATTAACGGAGAGTTTATTGTATACCAGTGGTGCAATTGCAGAACCAGGGAGCGTAGATAAAGGCACAACAAGGACAGATACAATGAATTTGGAGCGTCAAAGGGGAATCACTATCCAGACAGCAGTGACATCTTTTCAGTGGGAGGATGTAAAAGTCAACATTATAGATACGCCAGGCCATATGGATTTTTTGGCGGAAGTATACCGTTCTTTATCCGTATTAGACGGAGCAGTATTATTAGTTTCTGCAAAGGATGGCATACAGGCACAGACCCGTATACTGTTTCATGCACTACAGACAATGAAGATTCCGACAATTTTTTTCATCAATAAAATTGACCAAGAGGGGATTGATTTGCCAATGGTATATCAAGAAATGAAAGCAAAGCTTTCTTCGGAAATTATAGTGAAGCAAAAGGTTGGGCAGCATCCCCATATAAATGTAACGGACAATGACGATATGGAACAGTGGGATGCGGTAATTATGGGAAACGATGAACTATTAGAGAAATATATGTCAGGGAAACCGTTTAAAATGTCAGAACTGGAACAGGAAGAAAACAGGAGATTCCAAAACGGAACGTTATTTCCCGTTTATCACGGAAGTGCTAAAAACAATCTGGGGATTCGGCAGCTTATAGAAGTGATTGCCAGTAAGTTTTATTCATCAACGCCTGAAGGTCAATCTGAACTATGCGGGCAGGTTTTTAAGATTGAATATTCAGAGAAAAGGCGGCGTTTTGTTTATGTGCGTATATATAGCGGAACATTGCATTTGAGGGATGTTATTAAAATATCTGAAAAAGAGAAAATAAAATCACAGAGATGTGTGTTCCGACAAACGGTGAATTATATTCATCCGATACAGCTGCTCTGGTGATATTGTAATTT
>ENA-OQDD01000406-OQDD01000406.1-human-gut-metagenome-genome-assembly--contig:-NODE-406-length-18242-cov-3.850179_pt1 | contig 18242 bp, 17 predicted proteins | sample MGYA00242507_ERZ504598 | MGnify/ENA primary metagenome ERZ504598 (study PRJEB26092, sample SAMD00036318) | human gut metagenome | host: Homo sapiens | study: EMG produced TPA metagenomics assembly of... | reverse complement strand
CTCGTGGCTCGTTCCGATACACCTACACCGAGAAGCACTTCATGAACCGTTCGGTGACCGTGACCACTCATGGTGGCGCGCTGACCCTCGGCAACTGGGACGAAGTCGGCTCGCGCAAGGCGGCGGTCTCGTGGGGCGTCGCGCCGAACGTGGATTCCATCACGTTCTACCCGATTACGGACGGTAATGTGATCGACTCCGTGAGCGGTGTGACGGTGAGCGGCGAAGGCGTTTCCGCCGATGGCAAGGCCTCGCTCAAGGTGGGGGAGACGCTGTCACTGAACGCCTCGGTCACTCCCGATTCCGTTGCAGACAAGACCGTGCAGTGGACTTCGTCCGACGAGCAGGTTGCGACGGTTGACGAGCATGGCGTGGTCAAGGGCGTGAAGGCCGGCACGGTGACCATCACCGCCACTTCCGTGGCCGATTCCTCGCGCAGTGGCTCCGTTGAGGTGACGGTTGCCGAGGATTCGGAACAGAAGCCCTCGGGCGGCGACGGTGACAACAACGGCGAGCAGACCGGCAAGCCAGATGGAAACACCGGCGGTCAGACCTCTGATTCCGATGCGGGCGCCGACTCTGGCAATAACCAGAAGCATATGCCGCTCACCGGTGCTGCCGTGGCAGCTGTGCAGGTGTTGCCGTGCTGCTGGCTGGCGCGGGGCTGCTGCTCAAGAGGCTGCGCAGCCGTAGCTGATTGCAGATTTTGGCCGGGGCTGTTTTCTCCCAGTCAGCCTGCGCCCGACAGCTCCCCTCAAGGGGAGCTGTCGTTTTTTGCTCTGTATTATGCGGTAGCGTTGGTCCTTCCGCTATAACTAGCGCGGAACAATGGTTTGACTCACACATTTCTTGTACATAAAATGTGTTTTACTCGCACATTTTTGTAGGAGATTGAGGTTGACTATGGATCGTACGGCTATGAAGCAGCTTGAGCCTGGAAGACATCTCGAAATAGAAAGCCGCTCATTATCCGAGGTGCCCGTCAGACGGGCAAAACGTGGCTGTCGGAGGAGTTCGGGCGTACACGATATGAGGCAGTGGCGCGTATCGACCTCATGAACAATGAGCGTGCGAGGAGTTTCTTTGACGGCGATTTAGATGTGAGCAGGATATTGCGTAACATCAGCCTCGAAACAGGTGTTCCTATCACGGCAGATACCTTGGTGCTCCTTGATGAGATTCAAGAATGTCCGCGCGCATTGACTGCGCTGAAGTATTTCTGCGAAGATGCTCGTGCATATCACGTTATTGCGACTGGCTCATACATGGGTATTGCCAGACATGAAGACACTTCGTACCCGGTTGGCAAAGTCGATACGTTGACATTGCGTCCAATGGATTTCACGGAGTACCTTCGCGCCATCGGCCAAGGAATGATGCTGATGCCATGAGCGACGGCGCAAGTATTGCAGATTTGGATTCCGGATTCCGGGATCGGCTTAAGGACTGGCTGAAGGAATATATGGTTGTTGGCGGAATGCCGGCAGTAGTTGCGGATTTCGCGGAACATCACGATTTCAACGAAGCCCGTAAATTGCAGCGTGAGATTCTTGATGATTATGACGGGGACTTCTCGAAACATGCGCCGCTACGTATCCTTGAGAGAATTCGTATGGTTTGGGCTTCTCTACCATCGCAGCTGGCAAAGGAGAATCGAAAGTTCATATACGGTGCCTTGCGGCCCGGCGCACGCGCTAGGGAATTCGAAGAAAGCATTCAGTGGCTTCGCGATTATGGAGCCATTACAAAAGTTCCAGCGGTAACGGCTATTCGCACGCCATTAGCGGCGTATGAGGACTCCGCTGCGTTCAAGTTGTTCGCTGTGGACTGTGGTCTATTGGGGGCGCTGGCTCGCCTTAGTCCATCGACGATCCTTGAGGGAGAGAAACTATTTACTGAGTTCAAGGGAGCCTTCACTGAGCAATACGTATGTCAGCAGCTCGTGGCGCAAAGGCTATCCCCGTATTATTGGTCGTCGCCAACGGGTCGTGCGGAAGTTGATTTTGTCGTTGACCATCCAGATACGGTTCTCCCCATTGAAGTAAAGGCGCAAGAGAACCTTCAAGCCAAGAGCCTGCGTGTGGCTGTTGGCCATTTCGACCTGCATAAAGCAGTGCGCACCAGTCTTGCTGGGTATCGTGACAATGACTGGCTGCTGAATGTGCCATTATGGCGATTAATCGGCTTGCTGCATTGCCGCTATAGGAGCCCGAACAAAAAAGGACCTCCGGCGCGAAGCGGAGGCCCCTGACAATAGAAGCAGCTGCCAAGCTGTATCAGGCAACGGAAATCTCGGGAAACGGGAAATCCCCACTTTGGTGAATGGGGATTCTATATGCGCTGATATGCGCTGATAAAAAGGAAACCCCGCTAGACGCGGGGTTGCTGTGCTGCGGTGGGTTTTGGCCTGGGAAAGACCACTGGGCTTTCCCAGCGGTGTTGGACCGCGCGTGCGGCCCAACACCGGCCAAAACGTCAGCCCGTGTTCTGCAGGCCTGCGGCGACGCCGGAGACCGTGCAGAGGATTAGATAGATGAACCCTGCCTGCTGGCTTTGCGAGAGCTCTTCCTTGTCCACCTTCTTGCGCAGCGACCTGAGGGCGAGCACCTGGGTGACGGACAGCGCGTCCACGTACGGGGAGCGGATGCGGATGGCCTGGCCGAGCACGTGGCGGTGCTGCAGCGGCCACTTGTCGCCCACGATGGCCAGAACCCACTTGCGGGTGAGCTCCATCTCGTTGAGCACCTTCTTGTTGAGGTCCTCGCGGTCGCCGAGGGCAAGGTACATCCTGGCGATGCGCTCATCCGTCTTGGCGATGGACATCTCGATGTTGTCGATGAAGGTGGAGAACAGCGGCCATTCCTCGTAAGCCTGACGCATGGTCTCCAGATCGCCGAACTTCTCGCATGCGGTGCCGAGACCGTACCAGGCGGCCAGGTTGATGCGGGCCTGGGCCCAGGAGAAGATCCACGGAATCGTGCGCAGGTCGTCGAGCGACTTGGCGCCGAGGCCACGCTTGGCCGGGCGGGAGCGATCGGCAGCAGGCCGATTTCGGTCAGCGGCGTAACGATCGAGAACCACGGGGCAAAGCCGTCGGTGTTCAACAGGTCGAGGAAGCGGTTGTGCGCGGCCTCGTCGAGCTGAGCGGCCATGTCGGCATACTTCTCGGTCATCTCGGTGTTGCGCTTCTCCACGCTCGGCGCGGACTGCAGCAAGGTCGCCGCAGCCACGGACTCGACGTGGCGGATGGCCAGCACCGGGTTGCCGTAACGGGCGAAGATGACCTCGCCCTGCTCGGTGAGCTTGAAGCGGCACTTGACGGAACCGACCGGCTGGGCGAGCACCGCACGGTTGGCGGGCCGCCGCCACGACCTACGGCGCCGCCACGGCCATGGAACAGGGTCAGATCGATGTCGTGCGACTCAGCCCATTTGGCGATGCGCTCCTGAGCGGAGTGCAGGGCCAGCGTGGCGGAGGTCGGGCCGGCGTCCTTCGAGGAGTCGGAGTAACCGAGCATGACCTCGAGCTTGTTGCCGGTGGCCTTCAGACGAGCCTGAACCTCGGGGATCTTGATCATTTCCTCGAGCACGTCCACCGAGTTCTGCAGATCCTCAAGCTGCTCGAACAGCGGGATCACGTCGATGGTGGGCACGTCCTCCGGGTGGGAGAAGGCCAAGCGGTTGAGCTCGTAGACATCCTTGATGTTCTGGGCGCTCTTGGTGAAGGAGATGATGTAGCGGCGGGCGGCCTTGAGGCCGTTGCGCTTCTGGATGGCACCGAGGCGCGGAAGGTGTCGAGCACCTCGTGCGTCATCGGCTGCAGTTCGCCGCGCTCGCCGTGCAGGCCGTGCTCGCGGATATCCGCAAGGGCGCGGGCGTGCACCACGGAGTGCTGACGGAACTCCATCTCCACCATGTGGAAGCCGAAGGTCTCGGTCTGCCAGATCAGATCCTGCAGCGGGCCGTAAGCGGAACGCTTGGCACCGGCGGCGGCCAGCGAACGCTGGACCACCTTGAGGTCGGCGAGGAAGTCGTCGCAGGAGTGGTACATGAGGTCGGCGTCGCGCTCGATGGTGTAGTGCAGACGGTCGGCCATCACCAGCATGACCGCGCGGTGCATCTCCTTGGTGGAGATCAGGGCGGCCTTGTCGGTCAGACGCTCGCTCATTTCCTTCTGGTGGCTCCAGAGGCTCTTGAGCTCGGCGCTCGGCAGCGTGGTCTCGGCTTCCATCGTGAGGTTGCGGCCCACGGTGCGGGTGGCTTGCTCAAGGGCGGCGATCACGTGATCGGAGAACTTGCGGGCCACGGCGCGGCTCACCTTGGCGGTGACGTTCGGGTTGCCGTCGCGGTCGGAACCGATCCAGCTGCCCGGGTGGAAGAACGCGGGGCAAGCGGGCTCGACGAGACCGGCCTTATCGCCCAGGACCCAGTCGTCGAAGCGACGGTAAACCTTGGGGATGGTGTTGAACAGCGTGTTGTCGAAGATGTCGAGAATCGTGTCCGCTTCCTCAACCGGGGTCGGCTTCTTCAGCGCGATTGGAGAAGTGCGGAACAGGGCGTCGATTTCGTTGTAGAGACGGCGCAGGCATTCCTTCTTATCCGAGCCGCCGAGCGCTTGTACTCCTCAAGCAATTCGGAAACGCGGCGAATCTTGCCTTCCACGGCCTTACGACGGGCCTCAGTGGGGTGCGCCGTGAAGACGGGGTGGAATTCGAGCTGGTTGAGCAGTTCCTTGGCCTTGGCCGGGCCAGTCTCATTGATGAGCTGGTGGTAAGCGACGGTGAGCTCGTTGATCGGGTCGACCGCCTGGTCAACGGGCACGTTGTTCTCGCGCTCGTGGAGCACGGAAACGCGGTAGTTCTCCTCGGACAGGTTTGCCAGATGGAAATACGTGGCGAACGCGCGGGCCAGCAGCTGGGCGTCGTGCAACGTCATGTTGTCGATGACGTTCACGGCCTCCTTCAGGCCATCCTGGTCGGGGTTCGGATCCTTCAGCTCGGCGAAATGCTCGGCGCTGGCCTCCACCGCGTAATGACGCACGGTGTCGAACGTAGACAGCAGTTCGGGGTTGTATTCGCCCAGTACGTTACGCAGGATCTCAAGACACAGATCCATGTCGTACTTCAGGCTTTCGGGAAGATCATGCTCCTCCGGGCCCTTTCGGCCGGTCCCGGTAGTGACGATGGCGGCGTCAGCGGGAGTGATCTGTTCTTCAGGTGTTGCCATATAACCTCCTTTGCCGAATAACAGGTTGCTCGGTCTACTGGTCGTCTGCGGCTCCTCCGCAGTTGTTGAGACCAGTCGTTGCGAGCCCACAGCCCATATTCAACGTGGTTGTTGTGTGGGCAATAGTGTATCCCCGCGAAATCGCTTTTTACGTTACGAAGTCCATATAGTGCGCCAAGTTGTCCACCTATAGAGACCGAATATCAGACAGCATATGAGACACTGTCCGATTCGCGGAAGATTTGAGCGCCTTACGATTGCTGGCGGGGAAGGCAGGGAGTAGTAATGAAGGATGTGAGCGAACAGAAGAAAAAAAGTGCGCCCGAAGCGAAAGGCGCAACGGCTGTACGTAAATTCCACACCCACTCCATTCCGCTGGACATGGAAGATATTGCACGCGATTGGGAAAAACCGGTGGTGGACGCCGGTATCGCCGCCAAAGCCAGCGTGATTGTACGAGTCGGCATGTTGGACCTGGGAGCCGGCACCGGCTCCTTCCGCGTGCGTGAAATGATGCACCGCATCGCCTACCCGCTGGGCGTGCACGTACGCGCCGACGTGAACCTGACGGATATCGAGGCCACCTGCACGGATGGTCGTAACCGCATCACCGAAGTCGTGGATTTGCCGACCACCGGCGTGAACACCGAACGTATCTGGCTGCTGGAACATTTCGCCGACTGGTTCTCCGTGAATCTCGGCAAGGGTCGATGTATCACGTCGATTCGCAACTGTCCGATGGCGTGGTCAAGCATTTGGACGAACGTGACGCTTCGCAGTATTCGGCCGATCTGGCCAAGCGCCTGCGCGAACGTGCCAAGGCCGAGGCTGAGGCGGCAACGGCAGCGTGACGAGACGCTGGATCTTGCGTTGAAAACCAAGGTACTCGTGACCTCCGTGGCCAAGTCCTTGGATGATGACAATGAAGAAGCCCACCGACTTTTGGCGGACAGCGCGGAAGTCACTCCGGTCGAAGACAAAGCGGCCGAAGAGAAGGCCTACGACGATGCCGAAGTGTTTACCGGTGACTCCAATGAGTCGGTTGAATCGGCGAACGCGGCGAATGCCGAGGCGGGCGCTGAGGCGCGGCGGCGAATGGCGCAACCGCCGAAAGCCTGCTGCAAGCAGTACGAAGCGCAAGAATCGCGTGCCCAAGGAATACGCCGAACACTTCAACGAGCGCTCCGACGAAGAGAAGGCCAAGGGCGGTATCACCGTGCGGCAGGCGCACGAGCGACTCGATCTGATTGAGCGCCGCAAGCCGCTGTACAAGCCGTGGTTCTCCGGTCTGGCCTCCGCCCTGGCCTGCGCGGCCTTCGTGTTCCTGCTCGGCGGCGGCCCATACGACATGATCGGTGCGTTCGTGGGCGCGGGCCTTGGCCAGTGGATGCGTCGCCGGCTGTTTGCATACCATCTGAACCAGTTCTTCGTCACCTTTGTGTGCGTGGCCGCGGCGGCGCTCGCCTGCACCGGCACCCTGCGACTCATCGGCATTTTCGACCCAGTCGCGCTCTCGCACGATACGGCCTACATCGGCGCCATGCTGTTCGTGATCCCCGGTTTCCCGCTCATCACCGGCGGACTCGACATGGCGAAAATCGACTTCCCCTCGGGCATCCAGCGCGTGGCGTACGTGCTGTGCATCATCCTGATGGCCACGCTGGCAGGCTGGGCCGTGGCCGTGATGGTGCACCTGCACCCGGAAGGCTTTGAGCCACTGGGGCTTGACCCGTGGGTCAACGGATTGCTGCGGTTCGTGGCGGCGTTCGTCGGCGTGTGGGGCTTCTCCGTGCTGTTCAATTCGCCGCAGCGCATGTGCCTGACCGCCGCCCTGATCGGTGCGATCACGGACACGCTGCGCTTGGAATTGCAGGACTTCAACGTGGCACCTGAGATGGCTACCTTCATCGGCGCGTTCCTGGCGGGCATTCTGGCATCGGCGTGGCGTTCATCCGTGCGACGTGGCTGGCTACCGCCGCACCTCGGCTACCCGCGCATCTGCCTGACCGTGCCGTCGATCGTGATCATGGTGCCCGGTCTGTATATGTACCGTGCCATGTGGTACCTCGGCAGCTTCCAGACCATGAATGCGCTGGACTGGGCGTTCCGTGCGTTCATGGTGATTATCTGTCTGCCGATCGGCTTGGCGATGGCCCGCGTGGTGACCGACAAGTCCTGGCGCTACGACATCTGACCGTCATCTTGGCTCTCCTCAGGTGAGGGGAGCTCGGATAAAACAGCGTCTCAGTATGGAAACGGTGGAAGGTGCTTGAGCCTTGTATCCACTACCATCAGGCGAAGTGCGTTGCGGCCGTATTCACGGCTGTGACGGTCTGTATGACGCCGCTCCGGCGTCAATCGCATATCAGCACGCATATCAGCACATAGTTCCTGCCATGGCGGTAGCCGCTTGGCGTCATGATTGGGGAGGGGTCGCAGTTGGCCAACGATTTCTGGATTCTGCTGGCCATGGTCATCTATTTTGCGGCCATGCTGTCCATCGGATTCATCTACTCCAAACGCTCCAACTCCTCCTCCAAGGAATACTTCGCGGGCGGGCGCGGCGTGGGGCCGTGGCTCACGGCCCTGAGCGCCGAAGCTCCGACATGAGCGGCTGGCTGCTGATGGGCCTGCCGGGCCTGGCCTACTTCACCGGCGCGGCCGACCCGATGTGGACCGCCATCGGCCTGGCGCTCGGCACCTATCTCAACTGGAAGCTTGTGGCCCGGCGACTGCGCCGCTACTCGGTAGTGGCCGGCGATGCCATCACCATTCCTGACTTCTTCGCCAAGCGTTTCCATGACAAGAAGGGCGTGGTCTCCACCATGCGGCCGTGATCATCCTGGTGTTCTTCAGCGTGTACGTGGGCAGCTGCTTCGTGACCGTGGGCAAGCTGTTCGCCACGTTGTTCGGTTTCGACTACCACGTCATGATGATCATCGGCGCGGTGGTCGTGTTCGTCTACACCGTGGTGGGCGGCTACTTGTCGGTGGTGATGACCGACTTCATTCAAGCATGCTCATGTTCTTCGCGCTCGCGGTGGTGTTCATCGGCACCGTGGCCAGCGCGGGCGGTGTCGACAACACCGTGGAATTCCTGCGTGCCATCCCCGGCTACCTGTCCGGCACGCAGGTGGCCGCGCCCAAGCTGGACCCGGCCACCGGCCAGCAGCTCGTCGAGGCGGGCAAGGCCGTGTTCGGCGCGCCTCCGACTACGGCATCATCACCATCATCTCCATGCTGGCGTGGGGCCTGGGTTACTTCGGTATGCCGCAGGTGCTGGTGCGCTTCCTGTCCATCCGCAGCGTGGAAGAAGTGCGCAAGTCCCGAATCATCGCCACCTCCTGGTGCGTGATTTCGCTGGGTTGCGCAGTGTGCATCGGCTTGGTGGGGCGTGCGATGATGCCCACCGAACTGCTGACCTCCACCGATGCGGAAACCATCTTCATCGTGCTGGCGCAGACCCTGCTGCCGAGCTTCATGTGCGGCGTGGTGGTCTCCGGCATTTTCGCGGCCTCGATGAGCTCCAGCTCCTCGTATCTGATCATCGGCGCTTCGGCCATGGGCGAGAACATCTTCCGCGGGCTGCTGCACCGCAAGGCCACCGACAAGCAGGTCATGATTGTGGCCAGGGTCACGCTGGTGGTCATGTTCCTGTTCGGCATTCTGGTGGCATACGACCAGAACTCGTCGATCTTCCAGGTGGTGTCTTACGCGTGGGCCGGGCTTGGTGCCTCATTCGGCCCGTTGATGCTGTGCTCGCTATACTGGCGTCGCGCCAACAAGGCCGGCGCCGTGGCCGGCATGCTGTCCGGCACGGCGGCCGTGCTGATCTGGCACAACCTCGTCAAGCCCTTGGGCGGCGTATTCGCCATCTATGAGCTGCTGCCGGCGTTCATCATTTCGCTGCTGTTCATCGTGGTGGTTTCGTTGCTGACCGCCAAGCCGAACAAGCGCATGCTCTACGAATTCGACCACTACATGGACGATCCGCTGCCCGGCACCCTGCCGTCCGGCACCGTGCTCGTCGACGAGCCCATGGAAGCCATGGAGTCCGAGGTCCGCAGCGGCAAATGACACGTGCCTGCTGTGCGGTCGGCTCGTATGGCAGAGGAGTGGCTTTTTTGTGGTTCGGCAGGAACCATTGAGGCCAAAACGGACTTCGAGGGCTGATTTGACGTTCTGGAGAGATCTACTTCCGTTTCAAGGGCTGATGCCTGAGTAGACGCGGCTCCAAAACGGCGGAATGGCGTTGACGTAAGGGCATTGATACACGTGGTCTACCGGATGATCAGCCCCTTGAAACGGAAGTAGACCTCCGGCGGAGGCCAAATCAGCCCCTTGAAATGGGTTTTGAATACCGTAGCGCGGTGCGGACGGTGCGGACTGACTCTACCGGGCTTATTATTCCTGCGTCGTCGGAATAATTGGCAGCAGAGGCTCGAATTTCAGCCGTTTGTACAGTGGAATACGGCGTAGCTTTCGGACATCGCTAATTTGCTGGGTAGTTTGCCGCATCGTGAGCTGGACCGTTTTGCCCGTAACCTCCTGTATCCTTTCGGCAACTCTTCGGGCAAGGGCCTCTTCTCCCGCTTCGTCGCCAATATCTAATTTGGTGACTTGAATGTACTTCCAGCCAGCATCTTCGATCATCTGGCGGCGTCTCGCGTCATTCAGCCATTGCCCGGCATGATGAGAGCCTTCGTATTCGATACATATCTTGAATTCAGGGTATGCAAGATCGAGATATATGGGTCTGGTGTTGTTTCCTACGAATATTGGATAATTCACCTGCGGGCAATTCAGACCGTATTTCAAGAGAACCAAACGAGTTCGTGTTTCCATGGAGGAATCTGTGCCCGCGCGCGCCAAAAGTAGGGCGCGACGGCATTTGTTATACCCGCGGAACAAATACGAATTGGTGCCATTCTCTTTGTCGGCTCGCACCTGGGCCTCGGCCTCATCGAGATACAGAGAAAGGGCGTCGATGGTTGTTCTGCAGAGCCTTCGATCTCGTCGCATCATGGAATCAGCGAGAACGATGAGTTCTTCAAGTTCGAGATACGTGGAGAACATGGCCCATGTGCAAGCTGGTGAAGTGCATGTGAATTGTCCCTCGATTATGACCGTGTCTAGTGGAAAAGGCCATACAACCACTTTGACCCCACAATGTGCCGTTTGTCATTGGCGTGTGGAACCGCAACAATGGTTGTAGTTGCAAGGCCTCTGTGTTTGCTTGATATGCGGGGTACTTCAATTGACAAAAGCTCCAACGCTGTTGTCAGGGCATAGGGTGGGCGCCATGCGCTTCGTCGTTGAACATCTGCGCACGTCTGCATTCGTTGGTACTTCTGCATTGTCAGCTCGGTCAATGCCGTTGAGCTACCCATGATGATCACCCCTTCGTGATGTTCGCTTTGTCCTCGCAGTGTAGAGTCCGGCTACCGGCCCTGTCTACCGCCCCAATTTTTCGGTGGATAAATGTGGATAAGTCGGTGGATAAACTATGGGTGTTCATCGCAGTTGCAGGCCATCCCGCAATTACATGGAACGTAGGGGTTTGCAGGCAGCCAGCGGGAATCGCCGTCGACGGCGCGATTCAGCTTGGACGAATCTCCATGGCGTTCATGCAAAGGTGGCATGATGGCGGGTATGAGTAGCTTGGTGCGTATTGTCAATGCCGGTGTTCCGGGGTCTCAGGACCGCGTGGATGTGGTGCTTCGCGATGGGGTTGTTGCGTCTGTCGGCCCTGCTGGAACGGTCTCGGCTTCGGACAGCACGATGCAGACTAAGGCGCATACGACATCGTTGGAATACGCGACGAATGCCATTGCTTCTGGCAGCGTCTCAATCCCAACGTCGGCCGCCGCACCCGCCGACGAAACCACCATCGACGCCGACGGCCTGTGGGTTATTCCCGGCCTGTGGGACTGCCACACGCACTTCACGCAATGGCTAAGACGCTGGGCCGACTGGACCTCATCAATGCCCGTTCCGCCGCCGAAGCGATGGACATGTTGCGCCGTCATCTGGATGAGCGCCGCGCCGCCGACACGCTTGACCCAGATGCCTTCGTGGTGGGCATGCGATTCCGTCACTCGCTGTGGGCCGACGACGAGCAGCCCACACTGGCCGCAATTGACGCCGTGACCGGCGAACAGCCGGTGGCCCTCTCCAGCGCGGACATGCACTGCGGATGGGTGAATTCCGCCGCGGCCCGCAGGCTTGGCGTACATGTGGACGAATCCGGTCTGGTCGGTGAACTCGAATGGTTCAACGCCTACACCGCCTTCGACAAGGCGCCGGGCGCTGCTGAAGAGACTGACCGTCTGCTGCGCGAGGCCGAACAGGACGCCGCAAGCAAGGGCGTGGTGGGCATCCGCGATTATGAAATGGCCGAAAACATCGATACATGGATCAATCGTTTCGCGGCCGGCATTAACGGTTTGCGCGTGGACGCCGGTGTATACCCCGAGCGGTTGCGAGCCGCCATTGACGCGGGTTGGCATACCGGCAAGGAATTGCCGGGCAGCGCCGGGCTTGGCCATGTGGGCGCCATGAAGCTCATCTCGGACGGATCGCTCAACACCCGCTCCGCCTACTGCTCCACGCCGTATTCGGGCATCGAGCCGCTGACGTATGGCACGCTGAGCTACACGCCGCAGCAAATCGAAGACTATATGCGCCTAGCCACCGAGCATGGCTTCGACATTGCCTGCCACGCCATTGGCGACGAAGCGAACACCATTGCGCTCAACGCAGTCGCCGCCACGCACGCACATGGATCGATCGAGCATGCGCAGATGCTCAAACCCGTCGATATCCCGCGTTTCGCCGAGCTGGGGCTCACGGCCAGCATCCAGCCGCAGCACGCCATGGATGACCGCGACGTCATCACCCGTTTCTGGGCCAACCCGGCCGGCATCCCTTATCCGTTCAGGGCCCTCCACGACGCCGGTACCACGCTGCGCATGGGCTCGGATGCGCCCCGTGGCCCCGCTGGACCCGTGGCTGGCCATTTCCGCCGCCGTGCTCGGCACCGAAAGCTCTGACCGCGAGCCGTTCCAGCCGAGCAGTGCCTCGATGTGCATACCTCGCTGGCAGCCTCGACCGCCACTGGCCGTGACCGCCTTGCATCCGGCGACCCGGCCGATGTGGTGTTGCTGGACGCCGACCCATACGCCGCCGATACTCCGGAAGCCATGCGCGCTATGCCGCAACACGTCGTAATGACATTGCTGTGCGGGGAGCGTACGTATTGATGCAAGCCATCGGCATGAAGTGAACAGAGGTCCGTCTTGATAGCCGCGTTGCACGGAAAAACAAGAAATCCGCCCCTCGAAGTGAAGATAGGACACAGCAGACGCCGCAATACAAAAACGCCGTGTCAGTTGCCCAGTTGGGGCTGACACGGCGTCTTGCTACGAGCGGCGGGAAAATCAGTACTTCATGCCCATGGCCTCGCGCACCTGGTCGAGGGTCTCCTCGGCGATGGCGTTGGCGCGCTTGTTGCCGTCGTGCAGGATGTCACGAATGGAATCCATGTCCTTGGCCAGCTCGGCGCGGCGCTCGCGGTGCGGGGCCAGGAACTCGTTGACTGATTCGATGACGTATGCCTTGAGCGCGCCGGCGCCGGAATCACCGATCTCCTCGGCGATGTCCTTCGGGTCGCGGCCGGTCACCAGGCCGGCGGTGGTCAGCAGGGCGGAGACCTGCGGGCGGGCAACCGGGTCGAAGGTGATGCGGCGCTCGGAATCGGTCGGGCTCTTCTTGATGAGCTTGGCGGTTTCCTCGGCGGTGGCGCCCAGCATGATGGAGTTGCCGTACGACTTGCTCATCTTGCGGCCGTCGAGACCCGGAATCTCCGGTGCCTCAGACAGAATGGCGGCCGGCTCCGGGAACACCGGGTTCTTCTTGGCGTAACGCTCGTTGAAACGGCGGGCGATGGTGCGCGTGATTTCCACGTGCGGCAGGTTGTCCTTGCCGATCGGCACGACATTGGCCTTGCAGAAGAGGATGTCGCACGCCTGATGCACCGGGTAGGTGAGCAGCAGACCGGTCAGCGCGTGGCCGGACGCCTCCATCTCGGACTTCACGGTCGGGTTGCGGTGCAGCTCGGCCTCGGTGACCAAGGACAGGAACGGCAGCAGTAGCTGGTTCTCGGCCGGCACGGCGGAGTGGGTGAACATCATGGTCTTGTTCGGATCGATGCCGGCGGCCATGTAGTCGAGCACCAGGTTCAGCACGTTGTCTTGGATGTGCTCGGTGGTGTCGCGGTCGGTGATCACCTGGTAGTCGGCGATGATGATGTTCGTGTTGACGCCGCGCTCCTGCATGGCGACACGCTCACGGATCGAGCCGAAGTAGTGGCCGAGGTGCAGCCGGCCGGTCGGGCGGTCGCCGGTCAACATGGTGAAGGACGACGGCTTGGCCTCCAGCTTGGCGAGCGTTTCGTCCGAACGCTTTTTGGCCGCGAGGAAGCTCGCGCTCATCTCATTGCCTGCCGCTGTCAGTTGCTGCTCGTCGGTCATGCGAAAATCCTTTGAATATGCCCTAAATAAACGCTTTTTATGGTAAAAGTGTGAGCCGACAACGAACAAGCCACTATTAGTGGTACTCTCTATTGTTGATGAATCGAACAGCACAGTAATCGCAGGGGGTCAGATGGGCCGCGGACGTCAAAAAGCAAAACAGCAGAAAATTGCCCGAAAGCTCAAGTACCTGACCACCGATACCGACTACGATGAGCTGGCAAAAGAGCTGAGCGAGCAGGAGCCGGGAATGGGCTCTCCTGACCCGTTCGCCGACATCGATGACCAGTATGCGGACAAGGATGTGGATTCCGCTGCTGATGACCACGCTTCCGGTGCCGCCGAGGCAGCTCCCGCTACGCAGGAGGATGACCTCGACGAGTACGCCAAGTGGGCTGCCGAAGCCGCCGCAAAGGCGACCAGCGGCGAGTTCCCGGCCTCCGCGCCTGCCGCACCGAAGCCGGCCCCGCGCAAGCCGATTCCGATGCCCATGCCTTCCGCGCTCAAGCCCAAGAAGAGCTGAACGCCGGTCTTCTCGTAATAATCCCCTTGTGCTTGGTTGAGCACAAGGGGATTTGTGGTTATGGCTGATGGTGCCGCCGCTGGTGGCTTACTTACGCTTCGCGCCTCACAGCGGCAGCAGGTCGCTCAGGTCGTCGCGCTCGCCGACCGCGCTGATGTGGCCGGCGTCCTTTTCCTCTGCCATGTGGTGATGCCGCAGGCCAGCCGCAGCCAGACTTCCGGGTCCAGCTCGATGACGTCCGGCGGGGTCAGGTTATGCGGGTCCGATTCCGGGCCGTCCAAGATTTTGACCGCCCCCCACGCGCGACACGCACCTCCACGCCAGGGCCGGGTGCGCGCCGCTCCAGCAGAAACAGCGAGTAGCGCACGGCCATCGCCCACACCGGGCGTGGCAAGACAGGGGAGACGGTCAGACGATGTGGTGTGTTGTCCGCCAGCTCCCGGGCCGCGGCACGCCATTGCACCAGCGCGTCATGCCCGCGTTTCAGGTCTTTTTCAAGAATTACTGCCATGTATCCCATCATGCACCGGAGCCGGAAGATCTTCATAATGCAAACGATGGCATACGGTGTGATGCGGAATATCGGGGCATGTGCTACGCTCTAAATGAGAACGTATGCAAGAACGCTCCGCCATCGTCGTTACGGAGAGTTCATGCTTACGTTTGTGCGACGATACCTATCGCGCGGCATAATAAACACGGGCACTTATCCCGGAAGGAAAGTCAGAATGACCGAAATCACCGCACCGAAGTCTCCTGTCACGGCGGAACAATTCGCCGACGAGATTCGTGAACAACTGAAATACACTCAGAACGTCACCACCGAGCAGGCTACCCCTGCTGACGTGTATGTCGCCGCATCCAAGGCCGTGCGCAACCACCTTGCCGACTCCTGGTTCAAGACCCAGGCCGACACCGTGAACGGCAACACCAAGCCGTCGGCTACCTGTCCGCAGAATTCCTGATGGGTAAGCAGCTGCGCAACGCGCTGCTCAACGCCGGTCTGACCGAGCAGTTCGACAAGGCCGTGGAAGCCCTCGGCTTCAAGGTCCAGGACGTCGTCGACGCCGAATACGAGCCGGGCCTCGGCAACGGCGCCTCGGCCGTCTGGCCGCCTGCTTCATCGACTCCCTCGCCTCGCTGGGCGTGCCGGCCTTCGGCTACGGCATCCAGTACAAGTACGGCATCTTCAAGCAGGAGTTCGACAAGGACGGCAAGCAGGTCGAAACCCCGGACTACTGGCTGGCCAACGAAGAGCCGTGGGGCCACATCGACTACAACCGCGACCAGAAGGTTTCCTTCGGCGGCAAGGTCGTCGAGAACGCCGACGGCACCAAGACCTGGCAGCCCGCATGGTCCGTGCGCGCCGTGCCGGTGGACTACCTGGTCCCCGGCTACAAGTCCGGCCGCGTGAACACCCTGCGCCTGTGGAGCGCCAAGAGCTACGACGAGTTCGATCTGCTCGCCTTCAACCGCTCCGAGTACATGGAAGCCGTGACCCCGCAGGTCAAGGCCGAGAACATCTCCAAGATTCTCTACCCGGAAGACTCCACCAAGGTCGGCAAGGAACTGCGCCTTGAGCAGCAGTACTTCTTCGTCTCCGCCTCCCTGCACGACGCCATCCGCGTCTTCTACCCGGGCCAGGACAAGCCGGATCTGACGACTTTCCCGAACAAGATCGTCTTCCAGCTCAACGACACCCACCCGGTGATCGGCATCCCCGAGCTCATGCGCATCCTCATCGATGAGTACGGCTACGACTGGGATACCGCGTGGTCCATCACCACCAAGACCTTCAACTACACCTGCCACACCCTGCTGCCGGAGGCCCTTGAGGTCTGGCCGGCCAGCCTGATCGGCGAGCTGCTGCCGCGTCACCTTGAGATCATCGAGAAGATCAACGCGCAGTTCGAGGACGAGCTCAAGTCCAAGGGCGTCGACAAGAACACCATCAAGGACATGGCCATCTACACTGGCGACGCCGTGCGCATGGCCTACTTGGCCACCTACGGCGGCTCCCACGTCAACGGCGTGGCCGAGCTGCACTCCCAGCTCCTGAAGGACGTCACCCTCAAGAACTTCTCCGACGTCTACCCGGACAAGTTCACCAACGTGACCAACGGCGTGACTCCGCGTCGCTTCGTCAAGCTCGCCAACCCGCGCCTGTCCGACCTCATCACCGAGGGCCTCGGCACCGACAAGTGGCTCTCCGACCTGGAGATGCTCAAGGGCCTCGAGCCGCTGGCCAAGGACGATGAATTCGTCAAGAAGTTCGCCGCCGTCAAGAAGGCCAACAAGGTCGACTTCGCCGCCTACGCCAAGCGCGAGTACGGCTTCGAGCTCGACCCGAACACCATGTTCAACACCATGGTTAAGCGCCTGCACGAGTACAAGCGCCAGTCCCTGAAGATCCTGTCCGTCATCTCCACCTACGCCGACATCAAGTCCGGCAAGGTCAAGGCCGAGGACGTCACCCCGCGCACCGTGTTCTTCGGTGCCAAGGCCGCCCCGGGCTACTACCTGGCCAAGATGACCATCCAGCTCATCAACAACGTCTCCCGCGTGGTCAACAACGATCCGGACGTCAAGGGCAAGCTGGCCGTGTACTTCCCGTGGAACTACAATGTGCGCCTCGCCCAGCACCTGATTCCCGCCACCGACCTCGACGAGCAGATCTCGCAGGCCGGCAAGGAGGCCTCGGGTACCGGCAACATGAAGTTCGCCCTCAACGGCGCGATGACCGTCGGTACGCTCGATGGCGCGAACGTCGAGATCCGTGAGCGCGTCGGCGCCGAGAACTTCTTCCTGTTCGGCATGACCGTCGACGAGGTCGAGAAGAAGTACGCCGAGGCTACAATCCCGCCTCCTACTACGAGGCCGACCCGCGCCTGAAGCACGCCATCGATATGGTGGCCGACGGCACCTTCTCCAACGGCGACCGCAACGCCTACTCCCGCTCGTGGCCGACTGGCTGACCAAGGACTGGTTCATGACCTTGGCCGACTTCTCCGCCTACATGGACATCCAGTCCGAGATCGAGGCCTCTACGCTGATGAGCTCGAATGGAACCGCAAGGCCCTGCTCAACGTGGCCAACTCCGGCTACTTCAGCTCCGACCGCTCCATGGAAGACTATTTGGAACGTATCTGGCACACTGCTCCTCTGGCTGACTGAGTGAGCGAGTTGCTAGCGTGCGGTTTTCACGAAATCAGCCTTGACTTCGTGAAAACCGTACGCTGAGTTGGAGTAAGCGTGCGGTTTTCACGAAATGAACCTTGATTTCGTGAAGAACGTAGCTGAGCGCGACTCAGTGTGCGGTTTTCACGAAGTAGGGCTTTATTTCGCGGAAACCGTACGCTGACTGAGCTACCTCTAGCCCCCTCTGATGAGGGGGATGTCAGCGAAGCTGACTGGGGGAGAGACTTCTCCCAGACGCCCAAGACATACAAGAAAGCCCCGCAATGATATATCGATCGACGATATATCATTGCGGGGCTTTCTTGTGTTGAAAGAAGAGAGGGGGTATCAGGCCTCGGCCGGAGCTTCGGCTGCGGGCTTGTCCTCATCCTCGGCCTTATTCAGACCTAGGTCGACCGGCGAGGAGCTGTTCTCCCACGGCTCCTCCCACGGATCGTAATCCGGGTTCTGCTGCTTGTAGATGTACAGGCCAACAAGCGCGGCGAGCAATCCGCCGAACAGCAGCGCGAAGAACTTCCAACCGTTAGAAGACTTGTTCTCCATGACGGCTCCTTTCCCTAGGGATCGTCTGGTCGGTATGCCCATTCAGACCGACTCTGCTCCCTATTCTAGGCCGCTGTTTGTGACGATTGGGTGGAACCCGGGTTCTAAATAGAAGTGCAACACCTTGTCTAGGGTTGGAAGTGTTCGAAGTTTCTAACTTAAGAAGGTGTCGCACTCATGGGTCAACAGTATTCGCACCTGTCGTCCGAGGAGAGGATCCTGA
>ENA-OQDD01000404-OQDD01000404.1-human-gut-metagenome-genome-assembly--contig:-NODE-404-length-18281-cov-2.878319_pt1 | contig 18281 bp, 20 predicted proteins | sample MGYA00242507_ERZ504598 | MGnify/ENA primary metagenome ERZ504598 (study PRJEB26092, sample SAMD00036318) | human gut metagenome | host: Homo sapiens | study: EMG produced TPA metagenomics assembly of... | reverse complement strand
TTCTGTTCATGGGATCATGTTTACAGCGGTTTTCCAACGGAAATTTTCATTCATAAAAGGAGTACCCTCTAGTGTCAATTCGATACCAGTGTTACGAATTTTACCTGCATTGATATAACGGAACGCATAAAGTGAACCAGCCGGATTGGCTACTCTTAACAGTTGGTTTTTTGTATCTGTACGATACCATGTAAAGTCAATTCCGAAGCGATTATTGAAAAACTTCCATTCTGTACCGAATTCAATGGAAGTACTGATTTCCGGTTTCAAATCACCACGTTGTTCTATATCGTTTGTTTGGATACTTCCACCACATTGAATGATGTCAGCTAAATTGGTGATGCCGATGGGAAGGTCATTGCCGACCTGTGCAAATGAACCACGGAATTTTGAAAAATTGATCCATTCCGGTAGTTTGATGCTGTTGCTCATAATCCAAGTCAAACCTACTGACGGATAGAAAAATCCATTTTTCATACTTTCTGTGTTTGCCAGGGTGGAAGACCAGTCATTACGTGCTGTAATATCTAAATAAATAGCATCTTTCCAACCCACTTGTGCTGTACCAAATAAAGATTGTATAGTACGTTTCGCATCAATTGTTTGGTTGATATATCCCTTTGAAGAGAATATAATATTGGAAACGGTAAATACATTAGGACGATATAAAGATGCTGTTTTGGAGTCGATCATTAAAGAATTGGCTTTGCTGACGTTAATGCTGGTTCCTAATGCGGCATTGATGGAAAAATCACCAAAGGTTTTGTTGAACATGGCCATGAAATCACCATATACTTGGAAGTTTTGTTCATCCGACCATACATAGCGTCCGTTATAGGTAACCCTGTTTCATCATTTTTCCGGCAATGTTTGCTGCTGTTGATGCATACATCTTGTTGTCAAACTTATCACTTACATAGTCTACATTCCCGCGTGCCTGGATACTTAACCAGTCAGTTGCTTTTATATTTGCACTGATAGAAGCTAATGCACGGTAACGTTTACTCTTGTTGGTCACACGATTTTTTATCCAGTACGGATTCTGATCCCATTCGCTGAATGAGCCGTCTTCATTTTTTGTATACCAATTCTGTAAGTTCATATTGCGGTCAGTATCGAAAACTTCAAAGTTTTCAGCGTAGGGAGCCAGATCGGCACCACGGGGAAAAGAATACAAGCCAACCAGCGGATTCAGATAATAACCACCTCCGGCAGGAGTATTACGGATAGTTTGTGTCATCAAACTGGCATTTCCGTCCAATTTTAAACGATCATTAAAGAAACTGGCTGTTTCACGGAAAGTAATATTGTGCTTTTGAAGCTTATTTGAGTCCACGATACCTGTTCCCCGGGTATTGGCATAAGAAAAGTAAGTTTGCATTTTGTCATTACCTGTTTGGAAGGTTAAAGAGTTGATGGCTGTAATACCATTGCCAAACCAATTACCTACGTTATCATAGTCTGTCAGATTTCCTTTGTCGCCCCAACTGCTGGTACCATCGGCAGTTTGTCCATAATTGTTTTGAAATTCCGGCAGGCTGACAGCATGGTCTACTGTCAGGTTAGAGGAGAATGTAACTCTTGACATACCGGCTTTCCCTGATTTTGTAGTAATTAAAATAACACCGTTGGCAGCTGGGAGCCATAGAGAGCAGCGGCAGACGCACCTTTTAATATACTCATACTTTCAATATCATCAGGGTTCAAGTTGGAAACACCGTCACCAGAGTCATGGTTGACCCCGTCATTTTCACCTCCCATAACGGTGGCTGTTGATTCTGTTGTGATATTCAGCATAGGAACGCCATCTATGACATATAACGGTTGGTTGTTACCACTGGCGAATGCTGAACGTGCACCACGGATAGATACTTTTGCCGAACCTCCCAGACCGGATGAACTCTTTGTTGTTTGCACACCGGCAGATTTACCGGCTAATGAATTGATCATATTAGCGTCCTTTACTTTATTCAGTTCGTCACCATTCAGTTGCTGAGTGGAATAAGTTAAAGAGGCTTCTTTCTTTTTAATACCCATAGCGGTTACTACAACAGTTTCCAGTTTCAATGCATCATCTTCCATTTTAATGGTAAAATTAGTCTTTCCGTTTACTGGAATTATGACTTTTTTATAACCGATATAAGATATAACCAGTTGTGCATCAGCCGGAACTTCTAACGTAAAGTTACCGTCAATATCGGTAATTGTACCGTTAGTAGTACCTTGTTGAATAATGTTTGCACCGATAATTGCTTCACCTTGCATATCAGTTATAGCACCTTTAACAGTAATTGTATTTTGCTGTTTTACTTCCTCACGGGCTATATTGCTTTCTTTTGTCAAAACAATGTTTTTACCTTCCATAACATAAGTGATACCAGTTCCGGAAAAAACTTCATCTAGAATTTCGGATACGGCTTTATTTTTTGCGTTGATTTTTACCTTGCGGCTTAGATCTACATTTTTCTTACTATAGACAAACAGGTAATTAGTTTGTGATTCGATGGCAGAAATCAATTGGGCTACCTTCATGATGTTGGTATCCAGACTGACTTTGGCGTTCTGAGAGTGTACATCCATACTGAATGCGCTGAATGCTGTGGTTAACAGAAGAATTAAGGTGATCTTCATAGTTCGTAATATTTGTTTAAAAGCTAAACTTTTGGGCATAAGTACCTTCCAAAGAAATTTTTCTCATATCTTTGTAATGTGTTAAGTTAATAAATTTGATTAAGGTCAATTGTTAGCTGTCGAATCGGGGAGTATGGGGGTACTTTCCGATTCTTTTTTCAAAGGTTTTTATGTAATCATAACAGTTCATTTTTTAAGGTTAAACTTCTATTGTGATTTTATTCTATGGTTATCTTGTTATGTTCGTTATCAATATTGTATTTAAACGGATGGTCTTTTTGTATAACTTTTAGTATATGCTCTATGCCGTCCAAATCTTTGAATTTACCAGTGCAGCGGTAGTTCTCTAAGATTTTAGGATTCTTCACTGTTATCTTATAATTATAATATAGAGCAATCTTGTCCAGTAACTCTTTAAACGGAACATCATCGAAATAATAAATGCCTTGCATCCATGCCAAAGCATTGTTACTGCTCATTTCGCCCGTTTTGTATTTGCCGTTTTCCATTGAGAAATACTTTCCTTTTGTCAGGCTGGTAATTGGCTTTTCTTCTTTTGCATTGTTGGTAAGCAAGTTGATGGAACCTTCTATCAGTCTGGCTATAAAGCTGTTTGAACCTTTATAGGAGCATACATCGAATTTTGTTCCGGTGACTTGCACCTTTATGTTTTCTGTCTGCACATAAAAAGGAATCTCCTTATTGTGTGCCACCTCGAAATAGGCTTCTCCGTCTAACGTGACTTACGGTCTTTTTTACCGAAGTTTTCATCATAAGTTAGTGTGGTTTGGGAATTCAACCATACTATAGAACCGTCAGGAAGATCCATCTGTGCACGTTGACCTGCTGGAATACGGATGGTTTGTGACAATTGTTGTTTAGGTTTATGCATATGTGGCAAATCCATTACAAAAACAATAGCCAGCATGGCGGCAATGGCAATCAGTGGGTACAGGTACAGATGCCCTTTCGGTTTCCGTTGTATGTTCGAACCGTCAGAAAAAAGGGTGACATCAAACAGCATTCGCTCTTTTAGAAAGTGTTCCTTGTTTTCTACACTGCTTTCTACCCATTCCACAATCTGGTTTTCCTCTTTTTCGGTGGTTTCTCCTCTGAAATATTTATGTAGCAATTCGGTTTTCATTCTTTCTGCATTTTGTATATAGAACAGGATAGCTGGAAACAACCCTAGTGGAAAAATGATTTTTTTTTCGATTTTCTCAAAAAAAGTGCTTTTTATCCTCTTTTTTCATTTCAAGTAAAATTATTACCCCCCTGACACACTGCTAATAAAAAATATTAGTAACTTTGCAACACCCAAAATAAGCGAGATTGTATTTATACACTATAAACAAAAATAAGAGATTATGATGACAATTGACAAATTCAACTTTGCCGGTAAAAAGGCAATTGTCCGTGTGGACTTCAATGTACCTTTGGACGAAAATGGTAAAATTACTGATGATACTCGTATCCGTGGTGCTCTTCCTACACTGAAAAAGTGTTGGCTGATGGTGGCAGCTTGATTATCATGTCACACATGGGTAAACCCAAAGGTAAGGTAAATGCTAAATATTCATTGAGCCAGATTGTCGATGCTGTTTCTGAAAAATTAGGTGTACCTGTTCAATTTGCTCCTGATTGCGCAAAAGCCGGTGATGCTGCAGCTGCTTTGAAACCGGGTGAAGTCCTGTTGTTGGAAAACTTGCGTTTCTATCCTGAAGAAGAAGGAAAGCCTGTTGGCATTGACAAAGAAGATCCTGCATACGAAGATGCCAAGAAAGCGATGAAGGCTTCTCAGAAAGAATTTGCCAAGACTTTGGCTTCTTATGCTGATTGCTATATCAATGACGCATTCGGTACTGCTCACCGTAAACATGCTTCTACAGCCGTTATCGCTGACTATTTCGATGCGGACAACAAGATGTTGGGGTATTTGATGGAAAAAGAAGTTCAAGCTGTTGATAATATCCTGAAAGATATCAAGCGCCCGTTCACTGCTATTATGGGTGGTTCCAAGGTGTCTACTAAGATTGGTATCATTGAAAACCTGATGGATAAAGTGGATAACTTGATTCTTTGCGGTGGTATGACTTATACTTTTGCAAAAGCTCAAGGTGGAAAAATTGGTAATTCTATCGTAGAAGATGACAAATTGGATTTGGCTCTTGATATCATTGCTAAGGCTAAAGCTAAAGGTGTGAATTTGGTATTGGGCTCTGATTGTGTGGCTGCTGATGCATTCTCTAACGATGCTCATACTCAGGTTGTTCCTGCAAATAATATTCCTGACGGATGGGAAGGTTTGGATGCAGGTCCTGAAACTCAGAAAGCATTTGCTGCTGCTATTGAAGATGCCAAGACTATTCTGTGGAACGGTCCTGCCGGTGTTTTTGAATTCGATAACTTTACTGCCGGTTCACGTGCTATCGCTGAAGCTATCGCAAAAGCAACTAAAAACGGTGCATTCTCATTGATCGGTGGTGGTGACTCTGTAGCTTGTATCAACAAGTTCGGCATGGCTGACCAGGTTTCTTATATCTCTACCGGTGGCGGTGCTTTGTTGGAAGCAATTGAAGGAAAAATTCTTCCGGGTGTTGCAGCTATCAAAGGTGAATAATTAATTTTCTGCTATATATAAAAAAGGCAGCCTTTTCGAAAGCTGCCTTTTTATATTCTTTATTTTGTACTTTTCAGAACATGAACAAAACTGTTGCTACCAGTCTGTTGTTTGAAACAGAATGAGTATCAATAATCTTTCCGTTAGAACTTTTCATGGAACCATACCATGCGGAAGTAAGATTGTATTCAACTCCCAATTTCCAGTGAGGCACATTATAGGTTAGTTCTGCGCTGGTGCTTACCAATTGGTCTACATTGGTTCCTGTACCATACATTTTACTTATTTCGTCACTCGTTCCTAAATTTTTCATATAACCTAAAAAAACAGCCGGTTTCCATTTCTTACCGTATGCAATGTTCAGCCATGAACTAGAATTCCGGTTGGGGGAATACTCTTGTTCTCCCGTACGGGCATCAGTGGATTTTACACCGTATCCGCCAGCATGGATACTTGTGTAAGATTGGAACCCAAAATACTTTTTGCTGCCACATACCATAGGGGAGAAGTATATTTCATGTGAACTTCGTAAGACAGGGCAGTGACACGTTCATCCACTTTGTAAACTTCATCTTCTACTACCGATTGAGTACGAGGTTTTAATGAAATCATTTCAATGCCTGCTCCCACTAGCCAGTTGCTTCTTTTGTAATCTGCACCAATATAGATTTCGGGTATACAACTTTCTTTTATGTATTTCTGGCTTTTCCCATCAGGACCTTGAGACAGGTATTGGGATTGCCAAATAGCCGCGCCTGTCAGTTGTATATCACCAGCTTTGTAGCGGAATCGTATTTGTGGGGCACGGCTGAACGGTTGGAAAGGAGCTCCCATATTCAGATTCAGAATTTGTGGAGCAACGTCACCATATAACGGATGCCAGGTTTGTCCCAACAGTAAAGACGGTTTTCCCCAATCAAGGTTTAAATAGGCATGGCGCAGACGTATAGTGGAGAAGGTTGTTCCTGATCCGCGGAAGTCCATTTCTACTTTTGCGGAGGTTTTTGCTCTTCCCAACTTGGGACCTTGCACATCTATTCCCAAACGGGTATATAAAGTATAAAAGCTTCCATTAGCTGTCGCATTCAGGTCTTTACCTGTTGCATCGTACACTTTATCTTTGGGATACATATAGAAGAGCCCGTCAACAGTTTCTTCATTGGCACGACTATTGTAATAGAAGTCGGTGCGGATTTGTCCGTAGAACTTGTAATTGAAATCTTTGTCTTGAGCAAAACTTTTTGCCGATAGCAGTAAAAATGTGAATAAAAATAAATATTTTCTCATATTTTAAAGGGTTATTATAAACAGTCGGCAAAATTACATAATTTATTTGAAAATCGCACGTGTGTCTTGGTAAAAGAATTGTGCGCCTCTACATATAAAGTCTGCACCGATACAAATTATTTTTGTTGCCTCATTCAAGGCAACATTTGAATCTTGTCGTATTCTTCATCAGTTACGGGTTCTAACCATTCATTGGATGTGTTTTCTCCGGAAAGTTCGAATGCAAGGTGGGCGAACCAACTGTTGGCGGCTGCACCGTGCCAATGTTTTACGTTGGCAGGGATATGGATCACTGTGCCGGGAAGAATCTCAACAGCTGCTTTACCTTCCTCTTGATACCAGCCACGACCGGCTATGCCGATAAGCATTTGTCCGCCACCTTGAGTTGCATGGTGGATGTGCCAGTTGTTACGGCAGCGTGGTTCAAAGGTGACATTGGAAATGCTTGCCTGTTCACGAGAGATAGGGGCGAGGTAACTGTTACCAGTGAAATATTGTGCATAAGCGGTGTTTGGTTCTCCGATAGGAAAATCATTTCGCGTTGGAACGTTGTTTTTTCATCTTTATCTTTACAAGAGATATCTTCATTCCATACTTCTTTGGCAAGACGGAATGCCGCCCATGCTTTCGGCCATCCTGCATAGAAGCCGATGTGAGTGATGATCTCTGCAATTTCCGTACGCGTAATACCGTTGTTTTTGGCTGATTGGAGATGGAATGTAAGCGAACTGTCCGTTATTCCTTGACTGATGAGTGAGGTGATTGTGACTAAACTGCGGTCACGAAGACCGAGTTGCTCGGTGCGGCTCCACACTTCTCCAAAAAGAATGTCGTCATTAAGTTCTGCGAATTTAGGAGCAAATGTTCCTAATTGGTCGCGTCCTGCTGTCTGTTTGATCTTTTTTTGTGCCATACTGGTTGTTGTTAAAATACTGAATATTAAAAGTAAAATGACTTTGTTCATAGCGTTCATATTTTAAGTCTTTCAATATAAATTCTATGTACAAAAGTATGGAGTTGAAAAAAATAAGATTGTACCCGGATTACAGATTTTTATACCATTTTTCCTGTTTCGTTTGTTGTGCTTTTTAAAATGAAATTCCATTGTCATCCGGCTAAGTTTTCAATCAGGAAATAGAAAACAAGGTTTTGAGCCGGATTACAATGGAATTCAATTCTCCTTATATAAATAGGTAATTAATAGATTTCTATTTCGTCCAAAGCTATTGTGCTGGGTACCTCGCTTTTATCATGAGGGCTATAGCAATCAATTCCATTGCGTATTTTACCTCCGCTTGTAAATTCTATTTTTACCTTCACCGCTTCTTGTGCCGGAAATTCTATTTCTTCATCGAAGCCTCTGAACGTATTTTCTTTGATATCGTAAGTGAATTCTTTTTCGGCTACTTTCTCGAATTTGTTGTCTAAAGAGGAAACATAGACTACAGCTTTGCTCACCGGCAATATTCCACCTGCTGCATTATACAATGTACCGAATCTGATTTTACGGATAGTGGCTTTCTCAAAGTCTACTATAAAAGTAACTTTGTCATTATTGTCTGGGCTGATACCTACCCACGGGGTGGAGGAGGCATTATTTCCACGTTTTCCATTGGTCAGTCCTAAAGTCACAGTGTCTGCGCCCAATATATCATTTTCTCCTAAAATATCACCTTTCATACCTTTGGGTTCGGGCATGATTTCATATTTTTTCCCACTGATTAAATTCTTGTAAAGCTGTTTATGAGTAACCTTACCGATTTGTTTGCCGTTAACGAAAGCAGCGGCTTTCAAGTCGTATGTGCCGTCCAATGGGAATGGACGATTGTATAAGTTGGCATGTATGGATGGTTGCTCACCATGAGTCGTATAATAGATTTGTGCTCCCGGATAGAATGTTTCCAGCTCTACATTCAGTACACCTTCTTGGGTAGCACGGGTGTTGATATTTACATCAAAGAAGTTGAGGCAAGGTTTTACGCCCATTGCTTCCAGACGTTGGAAGTCTTCAACCATGCGGTTGCAGAATGAAGTAAAATTCTTTTTCTTCATCGGAGTCCAGCCGGTTTCGGATATAGCGATCAGGCGTGGGAAGATTTGATAATCACGGTTATCCTCAGTTGGCATATATTCTGCCCAGCAATTGGCCTGTACACCAATGATGTGCTGTTTTACCAAACTGTCTGCATCAGCCGGTACAGGATTATAGCTGTATGTCTTTTTCAGTGTGTTGTATCCACCGATAGTAACAGGAGCTATTTCCGGTTCTTCCTGGTAATGGTCAAGGTAAGCGTAAGGATTAGGAGTCATAATAGCATCATGTCCGGCTTTGGCTGCGGTCATTCCGCCTTCCACACCACGCCATGACATCACTGTGGCGTTGGGGGCAAGCCCTCCTTCCAGTATTTCATCCCAACCGATGATATTACGTCCTTTGCTGTTCAGGTATTTTTCCACACGGCTTACGATATAACTTTGTAATTTCTCTTCTTTCGTATGCTTTCTTCCGTCTACGGGATTGGGAGTGATGTCATTTTCCAATCCCAGTTCACGTATCAGTTTTTGACAATGTTCACATTGTTCCCAGGCTGTTTTAGGACATTCATCACCACCTATATGTATATAAGAGCTTGGGAATAATTCCACCACTTCGTCCATGACTCCTTCCATAAACTGGAAGAAGGTGTCGGTAGGGCAGAATACTTGGTCAAACACACCCCATAATTTGCAAACTTCGTAGGTGCTGTCCGGAGTACAGGACAATTCAGGGTAGGAAGCGATAGCGGCCAAGGCATGTCCAGGTAACTCTATCTCCGGAATGACAGTGATATATTTGCTTTGAGCGTATGCAACGACTTCTTTTATTTCGTCTTGTGTGTAAAAACCTCCGTGGGGCTTGCCGTCATATTTGAATGGGTAATGGGTATAGAAATAATCCACCATGGTTTCTGAACGTTGAGAGCCGATCTCAGTCAGTTTGGGGTATTTTTTGATTTCAATTCTCCAGCCTTGGTCGTCTGTAAGGTGCCAGTGGAAGGTGTTCATTTTATGTGCAGCCAATACATCTATGAATTTTTTTGATATAATCTATAGATGCGAAATGGCGGCATACATCCAGCATGGCTCCGCGATAGCGGAATGTTGGGGCGTCTTCTATTTCAACGCAAGGTACACTCCATTCGGCATTACGTGCTCTTTCTTTACAATAGACATCCACCGGCAACAGTTGATACAGGGTCTGTAATCCATAGTAAAAGCCGTTAGGCGCCGATGCGGTAATTTTTTATCAGTTGAGGGGTGACCGATAACTTGTAGGCTTCTTTTTCCATCCCCGGAATGCTGTCAAAAACAATGGAGGGTACATTTTCATGTAACTCTCAGTCGGTTTCAGCTTGAGACCGGCTATATCCAGGAGAGTGGTTGACAGGCCGGAAGCAATGTGTTTCACTTCTTGTGAGGCGTTAACGACGATAGGAACATCACTGTTCAGGTAAAAACGTCCCTGCTGCTCGCTCATGGTAACAGGCAATGGAACTACATTGTACTCATTGATTACTTCTTTCATTTGGCATCCACACATTAATAACCCAACGAAAAATACTGGCAGACTCTTTTTCTTCATAATAAATCTGTGTTAAGTTTTTAAATAAAGGGGGTATAGAAATTCTTTTTGGACAAAAATAGCAATAAAAACGGAATAAACATGTTTTTCAGAGAGATTAATATGTTTACAATATAAAAATATTTTTCACAGATTTGTTTCTTTATTGCTAATAGAATGCTATCTTTGTCCGAGTTAACCAATTTATTAATCTAACACGCATGACAGCAAATACCCCCAAACGCTTGCTTGCTCTTGACATATTGAGAGGCATTACTATTGCAGGCATGATTCTTGTAAATAACCCCGGTTCATGGGGCATGTGTATACTCCGTTGGAGCATGCCGCCTTTAACGGGTTAACCCCTACCGATCTCGTTTTTCCTTTTTTTATGTTCATTATGGGAATATCCACTTATATTTCTTTGCGGAAATATAATTTTACTTATTCTCATGCTACATTACGGAAGATTGTGAAACGTACAGTCGTTATTTTTTGTATCGGTCTGTTTTTGAATCTTCTGGCCAAATCGGTTTTTACACATCATCTGAATTTTGAAGAGTTGCGTTATTTAGGAGTCATGCAACGGCTTGCTATAGGATACGGTGTGACTAGTCTGGTTGCTATAACGGTGAAGCATAAATATTTTCCCGCTATCATTTGGTGACTTTGGCTGTCTATTTTCTTTTATTGGCTATGGGAGACGGCTTTAACTTGTCGGCCACTAATATAGTGGCCCGTTTTGATGTATGGGCATTGGGTACATCCCACATGTACCATGATGGTGGAATGGCGTTTGATCCGGAAGGACTATTGAGTACGCTTCCTGCGGTGTGCCATGTAATGGTAGGGTTTTATTGTGGAAAGTTATTGTTTTCTGCTAAAGATAATGACGAGAAGATACAACGATTGTTTTTGGTGGGTACAATTCTCACATTTGCCGGCTTTTTGTTAAGTTACGGCTGCCCTATCAATAAGAAAGTGTGGTCGCCTACTTTTGTCATTACAACCTGCGGATTGGCATCCAGCTTTTTGGCTCTGCTTATCTGGATCATTGATATAAAAGGTTATCAAGGTTGGTGCGTTTTTTTCCGGTCGTTCGGAGTGAACCCTTTGTTTATTTATGTGTTTGCGGAAATAATGGGGATTCTATTGGGCGCTACGGGGGCAAGTGTCTTTATTTATGAAAAGGTACTGGTTCCGGTGTTGGGAAATTATCCCGGTTCATTAGCCTATGCTTTGTTGTATGTATTATTTTGTTGGAGTATTGTTCATATTTTATACAAGAAAGGTATTTATGTCAAGATCTAAAAACGGAAACAGAAAATTAGTTAAATGAAAGAGACGAAGAATGTTTTTATGTCAGAACTGACGGAGGTGTTTAGCAAACGTCAGCAACAGTTTGTTCAGTTTGCTTACTCGTATGTCAGGAACAGGGAAGAGGCTGAGGATATTGTAATGGGGCTTTTAGCTAATGTATGGGAGCACCGGAATGAGTTACAGGAGGATACCAATATTTCTGCGTTGCTGTTGACTGCCATAAAAAATCGTTCATTGAATCATTTGCAACACTTGGAGGTACGTATGCGTGCCGAGCAGCATATAGGAGATATGCGGCAGAAAGAACTGGCTTTGCGTATCTCGACTTTGGAGGCTTGTGATCCCGATAAATTGTTTTGTGATGAGATTCAAGCTTTGGTGCAGGAAGCCATTAGTGAATTGCCTCCTACAAGCAGGGAGGTGTTTATTTTGAGCCGGATGAAAAATTTACCGAACAAGGAAATTGCTTTGCGGCTGGATATTTCTGTAAAGACTGTAGAATTTCATATCACCCGGTCGCTGAAACAGTTGCGGGTGCAGCTGAAGGATTATCAGTTTCTTTGGAGTTTTTTATAAAACAAGACCATGCCTCAGTTATTTGGACATGGTCTTGTTCTTATTTCATATACAGGAATCAGAAACTATAATCTGCACTTAAACCGAACACTTTGTTGGTACGGCTATATACATTTGTTCCGGGTAGTCCGGTTCCGTTATAGTTGGTTGATTTTTTTGTATAATCCTCATAGTTAGTCCACATATAACCAACATTTAAATTGAGGTGTTTGTTCATCTTTATTTTGGCTCCGACTCCCAAAGAGTAAGAATCACAAGAAAAACTGGTATCTGATTGATAGTTATCTGATAGTCCGTAGTCAGTGATTTGTCCACCACAGCTGAGGGTTAGTTGTTTGGTTACATCAAACTCAATACCTGCCAAGTATTCATTGGTTCCTTTAGTCAGATATTTTTGTTTGCCGTTTGCCATACCTGCATTTTTGTCATCATAAAAATGATATTCTACAGAAGCGCGAAGTACCGGAAGGAATTCGTAGGCGGCTGCGATAGAGAGCATGGCTGGGATGTCATTGGGGGTGTTTACACCGTGTTTGTAAGGAGCTATCATTGCTTCACCTTCAGGAGTCCGGGGATATTCTATATTCTTTGTATTGTTTTCGATATTCAAGTTGGTCTTGAATTCATATTTGGCACCAATGTTCAGTTTACCCAGTTTAGCATTTACACCGATAACAGGAGTAAGTCCCCAGCCGGTTTGGTCACAGTCTAGAGCAAGAGGCAACAGGTTTGTGTCTGTTCCTTTTACAATAGCGTTCAGAAAGCCTTTGTAGCCACCGGTAAAGTAGTTCATTCTACCTCCACCGAATACGGAAAGCCATTCGGTAGCTTTATAGGATAATCCCAGCTGCAAAGAATAAATATATTGTTTACCGTCCATGGCACTTGTAATATCATACATATCAGGAGTTATAACCGTAGGTTTTTCTGCTTTTAAACCTTCTTGAAAAATACCTGCCATAGCTGAGGCGTCGAACATAGGCAGTCCGTCATCAAAAGACGCCTTTCCACCTCCGGCAGTGATGGCGAAGAATCCTGAAATTGTCCACTCACCTTTTTTATATGCGGCGAAGAGGCTGGGGATAACCGGTGCGGCGGCTGTTCCTTCGTAATATTTTTCAAAAGGCTTGTCTGCAACAGTAGGACTGTGGCACTAACGCCATTGTATGTCATAAAACTGGCATCAATATTTCTAGTCTGATAAGCGCTCTGAATGCTCAATCCTACATGGAATCCGTCTTTGGGCAAGAAAGCCAGGCCGGCAGGATTAGATAAAGCACCGTCTATTTCTGTTGTAGCACCACGGGATAGCATACGGAGAAAAGCTGCATGTTGATTTGTATTGGTTAAAATACCTCCTGCGAAAGTTGAATTTGAAACGATTAGTGTCGCTGCACTAATTAATAATAGTTTCTTCATTTATTACTTGATTTTTTGTTTGCGGGCGCAAAGGTAGGATAAAATAACACACGGGCAAACCTTTTGTGCAATTATTTGTGTCGTCTATTGAAAAAATCAACTGTTTCAATAGAAACTATTTACTTGGATGATGAATATCCTTTTTTTTATTTGTGTGATTGATTGGTAGGAACTGTGGAATGAGGGAGCGTGCTGATACTTTTGTGATATATTTGTTCCGGCACGCCTGTCCGCTAAGTAAATTCCTGGTCTGTTTACGGTTTCTTCACTCCATTCAGAACACCGGATTGAAAAGAATGTAGTATCTTTGCAACTCTTTTACTCAATGCAAAAAAATATATGTATACCAACAAAGAAATATGGAACGTAAGTTATCCGATTTTTCTCGGATTATTGGCGCAAAACATTATCAATGTGACAGATACTGCTTTCCTGGGCAGGGTAGGAGAAGTCGAGTTGGGAGCTTCCGCCATGGGTGGATTGTTTTATATCTGTGTCTTCACTATTGCTTTCGGTTTTAGTGTCGGTTCACAAATCTTGATTGCTCGTCGTAATGGAGAAGGACGTTACAAAGATGTGGGTCCCGTAATGATACAGGGAGGGACATTCTTGCTGGGATTGGCGATGCTCATGTTTGGGCTGACACATCTTTTGGCCCCATCCATTGTCCGCTTGCTCATTTCATCTGATTCCATTTTTGATGCTACCATGGAATTTCTCAACTGGCGTATTTGGGGCTTTTTCTTCGCCTTTGTCAACGTGATGTTCCGTGCGCTGTATATTGGTATTACACGTACTAAGGTGCTGACAATGAATGCAGTGGTCATGGCATTGGTGAATGTGCTGTTGGACTATATTTTGATTTTCGGTAAGTTTGGAATGCCGGAGATGGGGATTAAAGGAGCAGCTGTCGCTTCGGTGATGGCTGAAGCCGCTTCATTGGCTTTTTTCTTGATTTATACCTACGCAAAGGTGGATTTTAAGAAATTCGGCTTGAATCACTGGCAGAAGATTGACTTTTCTTTATTGGGAAAAATTCTGAGTATTTCGTGTTTTACCATGATACAATATTTTTTGGCCATGGCTACTTGGTTTGTCTTTTTCATCGCGATAGAACGGTTGGGTCAACGCGAGCTGGCGATTGCCAATATCGTGCGTAGTATCTATATTGTGATGCTCATTCCGGTTCAGGCATTGTCTACTACTACCAATTCATTGGTCAGCAATCTGATTGGTGCGGGGGGGATAACCCATGTCATGCGTTTGATTTGGCGTATAGCGGATGTCGTTTCTCATTATGGTGGTCTGTGTGGCGGTGGTGGTGATTTTTCCTCATGCCATGCTTTCGGTTTACACCAACGAACCGGCGTTGCTGGTAGAGTCTGTGCCTTCGTTGTATGTCATTGCCGGAGCGATGATTATCGCATCAGTGGCGAATATCTATTTCAATGCCATTTCGGGAACTGGAAATACGCAGGCTGCTCTGATACTTGAAATGGGGACTTTGGTATTCTACGCCCTTTACATTCTATGGATAGGCATGGTGGTGAAAGCACCGGTTTCTGTTTGTTTTTCTATAGAGGTGGTGTACTATAGTTTGTTACTGCTTAGCAGCATTATTTATTTGAAAAAAGCAAAATGGCAGAATAAAAAGATATAAGGTTCATAAGTTTTTTGTATTTTTGCACCCTGTTGTTATTCTGAAGGTTAGTAAAGAAGGACAGGCAATCATAATTCGTAATTTATAATTAAAGATATATGTTCGATAATTTAAGTGAGAGACTGGAACGGTCTTTTAAGATTCTGAAAGGTGAGGGAAAAATCACCGAGATTAATGTAGCGGAAACATTGAAGGATGTGCGTAAAGCTTTGTTGGATGCTGACGTGAACTATAAGGTCGCCAAAGGCTTTACTGATACTGTGAAAGAAAAAGCTTTGGGGCAGAATGTGCTTACGGCTGTGAAGCCCAGCCAGTTGATGGTAAAGATTGTACATGATGAACTGACTGCATTGATGGGCGGTGAGACTGCCGAATTGGTGTTGGAAGGTCGTCCGGCGGTTATCCTGATGTCAGGTCTGCAAGGTTCCGGTAAGACTACTTTCTCCGGTAAACTGGCCCGTATGCTGAAAACCAAGAAGAACCGTAAGCCGCTGTTGGTGGCTTGTGACGTTTATCGTCCCGCTGCTATCGAACAGTTAAGAGTATTGGGAGAACAAATCGAGGTTCCTGTATATAGTGAATTGGACAGCAAGAATCCGGTGCAAATTGCATTGAACGCTATTCATGAAGCAAAAGCGAAAGGTTATGATTTGGTCATTGTCGATACAGCCGGTCGTCTGGCTATCGACGAACAGATGATGAATGAGATTGAGGCGATTAAGAAAGCGGTCAATCCGGATGAAACATTGTTCGTTGTCGATTCAATGACCGGTCAGGATGCGGTGAACACAGCCCGTGAATTTAATGAACGTCTGGACTTTAACGGTGTTGTGCTGACCAAGTTGGATGGTGATACCCGTGGCGGTGCCGCTCTTTCTATTCGTACCGTTGTGAATAAGCCTATCAAGTTTGTGGGTACCGGCGAAAAGTTGGATGCTATCGACCAGTTCCATCCTGCACGTATGGCAGACCGTATTCTCGGTATGGGTGATATCGTGTCTTTGGTAGAACGTGCGCAGGAGCAATATGACGAGGAAGAGGCAAAGCGTCTTCAGAAAAAGATTGCCAAAAACCAGTTCGACTTCAATGACTTTTTGAGCCAGATTCATCAGATAAAGAAGATGGGTAACCTGAAAGAGTTGGCTTCCATGATTCCGGGTGTGGGTAAAGCGATTAAAGACATTGATATCGATGATAATGCATTCAAGAGCATTGAGGCGATTATTTATTCCATGACTCCGCAGGAACGTACAAATCCCGAAATCCTGAACGGAACACGTCGTACGCGTATAGCCAAAGGCAGTGGAACCAGCATTCAGGAGGTAAACCGTCTGCTGAAGCAGTTTGACCAGACCCGCAAGATGATGAAGATGGTGACCGGTAGCAAGATGGGTAAGATGATGCCGAAACTTAAAAAGTAAGGTTTAAATAAACAGGTAGGGAGAAAGTGCGGAACTTTCTCCTTTTTTTATTATGCAACGTGGCTGATTTATGCTACATTTGTTGCTCAATGGATTATTTATAAATAAATAGTATGCAACTAATTGATGGAAAAGCTATTTCGGAACTGGTGAAGCAGGAGATTGCTGCGGAAGTTGCCGGAATCGTGGCTAAAGGTGGCAAGCGTCCCCATTTAGCTGCAATCCTCGTTGGACACGACGGGGGAAGTGAGACATACGTGGCGGCTAAAGTAAAGGCCTGTGAAGTATGTGGTTTCAAATCCAGTCTGATCCGTTATGAAGCAGATGTGACGGAAGAAGAATTACTGGCAAAGGTCAGAGAACTGAATGAGGATGCTGACGTGGATGGTTTATCGTACAACTTCCCTTACCGAAGCATATTTCCGAGCAGAAAGTGATTGAAACCATTGACTATCGTAAAGATGTGGATGGTTTCCATCCTATCAATGTAGGACGTATGTCCATTGGCCTTCCTTGCTATGTATCCGCTACGCCTAATGGTATTCTGGAATTGCTGAAACGTTACCATATTGAAACACAGGGAAAGAAGTGTGTAGTATTGGGCCGTAGCAATATTGTGGGTAAGCCTATGGCGAGCCTGATGATGCAGAAAGCTTATCCGGGTGATGCCACTGTAACTGTTTGTCACAGCCGCAGCAAGGATTTGGTAAAAGAATGTCAGGAAGCTGACATTATCATTGCTGCACTGGGTCAGCCGAATTTTGTGAAGGCTGAGATGGTGAAAGAAGGTGCGGTGGTTATTGACGTGGGTACTACCCGTGTGCCGGATGCCACAAAGAAATCCGGATTCAAACTGACCGGAGATGTGAAATTTGATGAAGTGGCTCCCAAATGTTCTTATATCACTCCCGTTCCGGGTGGTGTGGGACCTATGACTATTGTATCTTTAATGAAGAATACGTTGCTGGCTGGAAAAAAGGCCATTTACAAATAAGTGCCACATGCTTTGCGAAGCTTGATGGATAAAAAGAATGTGTCAAAAGTTTGGTAATGCTTACAGGATAAGCTGACCTGCTTTTGACACACTTGTTTTCATGAACAAAAGTTATGCCTGCTTTTCGGACTTACCTGTAAAATCATAAGGAAGGATTTTCGCTCTTAAAAGATTATTTTGTTCTTCGGAGTAATCATACTTTCGGGAGTGTCCTTGATGTATAGGTCTTTCTCGCTGGGAAGTTCGGGACATTTATGCCCTCATGCCCTCACTGCATGTATAATAGGTTTATTATAAAAGATTTAGATGGTGAGGGTAAAAAATATTGCTCTCACTTATGCTCTTATGCCCTCACTGTATTGTGAAGCTGAATTTTGCATAAAATGCTTGAATACAGTTATATATATACTTTTTATAGGATATTCCGTTTTGATGTAAAGTAGGCTATTTTTAGGCTTTCTTTCTTGTAAGAAGTGCGCATGGAGGATTTGTACCTTTATGGAATATGGCGGATTCCGGCTGTGGTAAAAAAGATCAGGTCATTTTTAAAAAAGATGACGAGCTTTTTTTAACCTGAATAATTCATAGTCTCCACAAAAAAGAGAACGCCCTTCTTGTATATTTGCAAGAAAAGCATTAACTTTAAGGTGTTAAAATAAACTTAATACCGGCGTTACTCATGTGCAAAGATACAACAAATAACGGAGTCAGTCAAGAGAAAATCTTTTTCTTTCAAGACGTGCTTCCTGACA
>ENA-OQDD01000403-OQDD01000403.1-human-gut-metagenome-genome-assembly--contig:-NODE-403-length-18325-cov-4.241675_pt1 | contig 18325 bp, 30 predicted proteins | sample MGYA00242507_ERZ504598 | MGnify/ENA primary metagenome ERZ504598 (study PRJEB26092, sample SAMD00036318) | human gut metagenome | host: Homo sapiens | study: EMG produced TPA metagenomics assembly of... | reverse complement strand
CTGGCCATGGTGGAGTCGTTTTTTCCGCCGCTGCCGCTCATTGCCATTGTGGCGCTGAATGTAGCGGCTCACGGCGGCATTCTGGGTTTCCTGTACAGCTGGGCCGGTGTGGCGCTGGGCGCAGCATCATGTTCCTGTTCTGGCGGCGGGTGGTCAAGTGCTTCTTCTGGAAGTTTGCCTCCCGCTCGCCCAAGCTGGAAAAGGCTCAGCAGTGGGTGAACCGCTTTGACACTTCGTCGCTGTTCATGCTCATGCTGCTGCCCTTCGCGCCAAGCTCCTTTATGCATCTGGCCTTTGGCATCTCGGACTTTGACGAAAAGCGCTATCTCATTACCATGCTGCTGGGCAAGGGCGTGATGATCGCATGATGGCAGTGTTTGGGCAGTCGCTGGTCAGTTCCATGAAGAACCCGGTGTATCTGGTGCTGGCCGTTCTGCTGTGGGGCGGGATGTACTGGGTGAGCAAGCAGTTCTGCAAAAAACACAATCTGGAATAATAATTTAGAATGCCCTCCGCTTCGCTCTGGGCATATTTAGCGGAAAAATATTTTTATAATAGGGCAACAGCAGACAGCCTGCAGGCTGTCTGCTGTTGCATTTTCACAGTAATGGCCCAAAAGGTAAACTCCACCTGTTGCGCTTATTTCCTTCGGAAATGACCGCGCAACCGGAAAATATGCCGCTTGCAACTACGGCCCCTTCCGTGAAAAAGCAAACCAGCCAAGCCCGCAGGCTTGGCTGGTTTGCAATATAAAAAATAATATTTCATTATTTTATGCCCAGAGCAAAGCGGAGGGCATTTAAAATCGTTTCCTTCCCCTTGACATTCACTTTGACTGCTGTATAATATGTATGCTATCAAACAGTTTTATTTGAAACTGTTCAATGCCAAAACAACCATGAAGGACAAAACCATGATGTGTGACGAAACCAAAAACGAGTGCTGCAATCACGCCGATCCCCCTTGGGAAGGCCCACAGGTCATCCCGGCGCAGATCCGCCGGGTGGACAACCTGATCTTCCGCAAGATCAACCAGTTTGCCCGCGAAAATGACGTGGAGCAGGCCACCCCCATGCACGGGTGGATCATTGGGTATCTCTACCGCCACCGGGACACCCCCGTGTTCCAGCGGGACATTGAGCGGGAGTTCTCTATCACCCGCTCCACCGTGACCAACATCCTGCAGTTGATGGAGCGCAAGGGGTATATTGAGCGGCGCAGCGTGCCGCAGGACGCCCGGCTCAAGCAGCTGGTGCTCACCGAAGAGGGCATCTGCTTCCACGAAAAGACGATGCTCTGCTTCCACCAGACCGACGACTATGTGGCCGGGCTGCTGACAGCGGAGGAAAATACCGAGCTGCTGCGGCTGCTGAACAAGCTGCGGGAAGCGCTGAAATGAACCCTCTCAGCTCGCCTTGCTCGCCAGCTCCCCCGAAGGGGGAGCTATGTGCACCATAATACAAAGGGTGATGCGTCCAATTCAAAGCAGGTCGTATCGTTCAGAGCAAGAAAAGCTCCCCCTTTGGGGGAGCTGGCAAAGCCGACAGGCTTTGACTGAGAGGGTTTGTCAACTTGCCTAAAATCGGCTTGCTAAATTAGTAATTATGAACATTTTTTGAAACGTCTTGACAATTAAAATGTTTTGTATAAAATTGTTCTGTACCAAACAAATAAAAAGTAACAGGAGGTAACTCAGATGATCAAAAAGTTAGTGTCACATCTGGGCGAGTATAAACGCGCCGCAGTCCTGACACCGCTCTTTGCCGCTCTGGAAGCCGTGATGGATGTGCTTTTGCCCACCATCATGGCCTTTATCATCGATCAGGGCATTGAAAAGGGCGATATGAACGCCATCCTCAAGTATGGCCTGCTCACCTTTCTGGTGGCTGTGGTCGCGCTGGCGCTGGGCGTTCTGGCCGGCAAATACGCCGCCGAGGCATCCACCGGCTTTGCCGGAAATCTGCGCGATGCCATGTATGAGAACATCCAGCATTATTCTTTTTCCAACATTGATAAGTTCTCCACCGCAGGCCTTGTCACCCGTATGACCACCGACGTGACCAACGTGCAGAACGCCTTCCAGATGATCGAGCGCATGTGCGTGCGCGCCCCGGTGCATCTGGTGTTCGCCCTGTTCATGGGCGTGATGATCGGCGGCCCGCTGTCACTGATCTTCGTGGTGGCTGTGGTCTTTCTGGTGGCGGTGCTGGCAGGCATCATGGTGCCCACCTTCCACATCTTTGACCGGGTGTTCAAAAACTACGATGCCCTGAACGCGTCCGTGCAGGAAAACGTCTCCGCCATCCGCGTAGTGAAGAGCTTCGTGCGCGAGGGCTTTGAGAACGAGAAGTACACCAAAGCCTGCCAGAGCCTGTACGACCAGTTTGTGAACGCTGAGAGCCGCCTGAGCTTCAATAACCCTGCCATGCTCACCGCCGTTTACGGCTGCAACATCGCCCTGAGCTGGCTGGGTGCCAAGTACGTTCTGCATGGTGCCATCACCACCGGCCAGCTGAACGCTCTGTTCGGCTACATCATGAACATCCTCATGGCCCTGATGATGCTGAGCATGGCCTTTGTCATGATCTCCATGTCTGCCGCTTCCGCAAAGCGTATTGTGGAAGTGCTGGACGAGACCACCGACCTGCCCCCGCAAAGCAGCCGGTGCAGCAGGTGAAGGACGGCGGCATCGAGTTCGAGCATGTCACCTTCAAGTATAAGCACGGCAGCGGCCAGCCGGTGCTGAATGATATCACCTTCAGCATCAAGCCCGGTGAGACCTTAGGTATCATCGGCGGCACTGGCAGCGCAAAATCCAGCCTTGTGCAGCTGATCCCCCGCCTGTATGATGCCGAGACCGGCACCGTGAAGGTGGGTGGCGTGGATGTGCGCGACTACAACCTCGACGTGCTGCGCCGCGAGGTGTCCATGGTGCTGCAGAAGAACGTGCTGTTCAGCGGCACCATTCTCGATAACCTGCGCTGGGGCGACGAGAACGCCAGCGAGGAAGAGTGCATCCGTGTGGCAAAGCTTGCCTGCGCCGATGAGTTCATCGAGCGCTTCCCGAACAAATACAATACATGGATCGAGCAGGGCGGCTCCAACGTGTCCGGCGGCCAGAAGCAGCGCCTGACCACGCCCGCGCCCTGCTGCGCAAGCCCAAGGTTCTGATTTTGGACGACTCCACCAGCGCCGTGGATACCGCTACCGATGCCAAGATCCGCAAGGCATTCCGGAGGAGATCCCCGGCACCACCAAGATCATCATTGCACAGCGCATTTCCTCGGTGCAGGACGCCGACCGCATCCTTGTGCTGGATAACGGTAAGATCGATGGTCTGGGCACCCACGAAGAGCTGCTCAAGACCAACGCCATCTATCAGGAAGTTTACAACAGCCAGACCCAGGGCAGCGGCGACTTTGACAAACAGGGAGGTGAACAGTAATGGCTCAGGCAAAAGAAGTTCGCGGCCCCGGCCCCCGCATGGGCGGCCCCCGGCCCAAAGTGGAAAACCCGGGCAAGCTGCTGAAGCGCATCATGGATGAGGTATTCCGGCACTATCTGCCCCACTGCATCCTTGTGCTTGTCTGCATCGTGGTCAGCGCGCTGGCAAACGTACAGGCCAGTCTGTTCTTAAAGACCCTGATGGACGATTACATCGTACCCATGACCCAGCAGCAGGATCCGGATTTTGCCCCGCTGGCTGCGGCTCTGCTGCGGTAGGCATCATCTATGTCATCGGCATTCTGGCCGCATGGCTCAACGCCCGCATCATGGTCAACGTGACACAGGGCACCCTGCGCAACCTGCGCACCCAGCTGTTCACCCACATGGAGAGCCTGCCCATCAAGTATTTTGACCAGCATCCCCACGGCGACATCATGTCCGTGTACACCAACGACGTGGATACCTGCGCCAGATGCTCAGCCAGAGCATCCCGCAGCTGGTGTCCAGCGCCATTACCATTGTTTCGGTGTTCTTCAGCATGTGCATGCTCAGCTGGCAGCTGACGATCGTCACCATGCTGATGGTGGCGCTGATGATGTTCTGCTCCAAAAAGATCACCCAGCAGTCCGGCAAATACTTCATCCAGCAGCAGCGGGATCTGGGCAAGTTGAACGGCTACATCGAAGAAATGATGGAAGGCCAGAAGGTCGTCAAGGTGTTCACCCACGAACAGAAGGCGCTGGCCGGTTTCCGCCAGCTGAACGACCAGCTGAAGGACAGCGCCAACAAAGCCAACAGCTTTGCCAACATCATGATGCCGGTCAACGCCCAGCTGGGCAACATCAGCTATGCCGTCTGTGCGCTGGCAGGCGCAGCCATGGCCGTGAGCGGCATGGGCGGCACGACCCTTGGCACGGTGGTGGCTTTCCTGAGCCTGAACAAGGGCTTCAACATGCCCATCAGTCAGGTGTCCATGCAGGCCAACAGCATCATCATGGCTCTGGCCGGTGCCGAGCGTATCTTCAAGATGATGGACGAAGAGAGCGAGACCGACGAGGCTATGTCACACTGGTCAACGCCAAGTACGACCGCAACGACCAGCTGGTGGAGACGGACGAGCGCACCGGCCTGTGGGCATGGAAGCACCCGCACCACGACGGCACTACCACCTACCACAAGCTGGAAGGCAGCATCACCTTTACCGATGTAGACTTTGGCTATGTGCCGGAAAAAACCGTCCTGCACGATATCAACCTGTATGGCCGTCCGGGCCAGAAAATCGCCTTTGTCGGCTCTACCGGTGCCGGTAAGACCACCATCACCAACCTCATCAACCGGTTCTACGACATTCAGGACGGCAAGATCCGCTACGACGGCATCAATATCCACAAGATCAAAAAGGCCGATCTGCGCCGTTCTCTGGGCATCGTGCTGCAGGATACTCACCTGTTCACCGGCACGGTGATGGAGAATATCCGCTACGGCCGGCTGGATGCCACCGATGAAGAGTGCATCGCCGCCGCCCGCCTTGCCAACGCGGATGGCTTCATCAAGCGCCTGCCGGAAGGCTACAACACCATGCTCACCGGCGATGGTGCCAACCTCTCGCAGGGCCAGCGCCAGCTGCTGGCCATCGCCCGTGCCGCCGTGGCAGATCCCCCGGTGCTGATCCTGGACGAGGCCACCTCCTCCATCGATACCCGCACCGAAGCGCTGGTGCAGCGCGGCATGGACGGCCTGATGTACGGCCGCACCAGCTTTGTCATTGCGCACCGCCTGTCCACCGTCCGCAATGCAGACTGCATCGTGGTGCTGGAGCAGGGCCGCATCATCGAGCGCGGCAGCCACGACGAGCTGATCGCTAAAAAAGGCAAGTATTACCAGCTGTACACCGGCAATCTGGCCGAGGACTAAGCTTTTTTCTACCTCCTCAATGAAAAAGCGGCAGCGTGCATCAAATTGCGCGCTGCCGCTTTTTGTGTTATACTGACTCTGCGGCCCTTCTCCGATCCCCCTGTCGCGGAAAGGAGGTGGTAAACATGCCTAGCTTTATCGCGTTTTTTCAGACTGTCGCAGCAGAGGTAGTAGCCTACTATTTATGCAAGTGGCTTGACAGCCTGTTCTTCAAGGGCAGCAAGCACTAATGAAAAGAAGCACCCCGGTAGAACCAGTACCGGGGTGCTTCGATTTTTACGTGGTAAACACGTTCGGCCTTATCGCGTTGCCTACCCTTATTATACGCACTTTCATGCAAAAGTCAAGAGGTTTCCAATCTGTTTTTCTACCATGTTACGTCGGAATTTTTTGTACTTTACAAGGCTTTTCCGTTGGTTTATACTGAATGCTGAATGATTCTATCGTATTGAGGGGTTTTACACTGTGGTTTCGGAAAACAAGTTGACACTGGACATCCTGCCCCTTTCGGCAGACACAGCCCGGCTGGTGCGGGTGTACGGCACAGAGCCGTGTATCGCGCTGCCCGGAACACTGCCAGCACCGGAGGGCGGCAGCTTTGCTGTTACCGAACTGGGCGACTACTGCTTTTCCGAAAAGCCGCGCAGCCTGCCTACGGCAGACAAGACCTGCCGCTACGAGGCGGCCCCGGACGGCACGGCGCGGCTGATTCGGGCCTTTGGGCAGACGGTAGGCGGCACCTGCCGTCGGTATGACTTCGACTTTGACGCGCCCGCTGCCGGTTCGGATGCAGACGATCTGCACCCGGTGTGTGGGAACTTTCTCGAAGAGCTGACCCTGCCGGACAGCTTACAGGTCGTCGGCAGCTGCGCATTCTACAACTGCCGCAAGCTGCGTCTGCTCACCGTGGGCACGGGCAGCCTAACCATGGGCAGCGATGTGTTTTTGAACTGCTTCGCGCTGGAGACCATCCGGGTGCAGGCAGGCCTGAAGAACCTACCGGCCTGTTTGCCCTTGTGAACAACATCACCGAAGCGGTGCGGGCTGAGTTTTGCCCTGCCGGTACAGCAGCCCCGCTGGCGGCGCTCTGGTATCCCGCCTACTGGGAGGATATCGAGGAGACCCCCGCCCACATCCTTCTGCACACCTTTTCCGGCCAAGGATATCATTACCGGCAGTGTTTTTTAGAGAACAAATTCCTCCCCGCAGAATACGACGCGATCTTCCCGCAGGGCCACGATGCCGACGATGCCAATGTGATGGCAATGCTCTGCTTTGACCGGCTGCGGTATCCGTGGCAGCTGGCCGAAGCCGCCGCCGGGCACTACCGGGCATTTCTGGCAGCCAACACCGACCGGGTGCTGGCCCGCCTGCTGAAGGCACAGGACAATGATGCCGTGCGTGCACTCATTGCGCTGGATGTGCTGGACAAAGACGGCTTTGCCGAAGCTTCAGCCCTTGCCGCCAAGGCTGGGAACGCCGCTGCCGCCGCTCTGCTGGCGGATGCGGAGCACAAAAAGTATGTTCCTCAGCCCAAAAAGCAGCGGTACGATTTTGATTTTTAAACAGCAGAAAACTCCTTCCGTCGCACTTCGTGCGCCAGCTCCCTCTAAGAGGAAGCCTTTGGCAGTAAGGGTAAGCTTCCGGTTTCGCCAGAGGCCCCATCCATGAGAGGGCTGGCATCGCGCAGCGATGACTGGGGGAGTTTGCAGCGAGGCTGAGAGGGTTCTAAGTGAGGTGACACTTTTGCCCCAAACGATCCAAAAAGAAAAATTTTTTGACCCGCGCAAGCCGTTCCAGTCCCAGCGGCCGGAGACCCACGAGGAGTGGCAGGCACGCATGGGCGGCGAGGTGCTGGCGGTGGTGCGCAGCGGGCTGTATCTGGACTTCCGCTTTCTGGATATGGCGCTCAGTGCCTTGTCCCCCGCCCCGGACGAGCGCTGCCGGGTGCTGGCTACGGACGGTCAGGTCCTGTTTTATCAGCCAGCCACCTGCTGCGGCTCTATCAGGACAATCCAAAATATCTCAACCGGTTGTATCTACACACCATATTCCACTGCGTATTCCGGCATTTGTGGCTGAAAGGCCGCCGGGAGCCGCAGCTGTGGAGCCTTGCCTGTGATATCGCAGTGGAAAACGTTATCGACAGCCTGAACCGCACCAGCGTCAAGCGCCCGCTGACCTATGTGCGCCAGAACGCCTACCAGCAGATCACCGCCGAGGAAACCGTGGTGGCAGCCGCGCCGGTGTATCGGTGGCTCACCCGGCAGACCCCCGGTGTGCTGCGCCAGCTGGAGCGGGAGTTCGTGACCGACGACCACCGTCTGTGGCCGAAGGATGCGCCTGACCAGCCCCAGCAGATGCCCACGCCGCTGCCCCAGAAAACGTGGCAGAAGATCGGGGAGCGGATGCAGACAGAGCTGGACCTGCGGGATAAGGAAGCCGGGGACGGTGCCGATGCCCTGAAGCAGCAGGTAAAAGCCGCCAACCGCAGCCGCCGCAGCTACCGGGATTTTCTGCGCCGGTTCTGCGTGCTGCGGGAGGAAGTAAAGCTGGACCCGGACGAGTTCGACCTGAACTTCTACACCTACGGCCTTTCGGTGTACGGAAACCTGCCCCTCATCGAGCCTCTGGAAAGCCGGGAGAGCAAAAAGATCGAGGAGCTGGCCCTTGTCATCGACACCAGCTACTCCACCTCCGGTGAACTGGTGCGGGCGTTCCTTGCGGAGACCTACACTCTGCTGAAAGGACAGGAGAACTTTTTCCACCGGATGAACCTGCACCTGATCCAGGCCGATAACGCCATCCGGCAGGATATCCTGATCCACAATGAGGACGAGCTGATCCACGCCATGAACCACTTTGAGCTGAGGGGCGGCGGCGGAACGGACTTCCGCCCGGCCTTTGAATACGTGAACCAGCTGTGCGCCGAGAAGAAGTTCTCGAACCTGCGGGGCCTTTTGTACTTCACCGACGGCATGGGCACCTACCCCGCCAAGCGCCCGGCCTACGACACCGCTTTTCTGTTTCTGGGGGAGCGGTTCGACGATGCCAATGTACCGCCGTGGGCCATGAAGGTGGTTCTGGATGAAGAAGAATTTACCGGTGCAGCAGCCCGCCCGCAAAGCACCCTTGCCGACGCGCTGGCCGAAGAGGACGACCTGTACCGTGACCTGAACAATTCGTGAGGGAATTTGTTATGAATATCAAACGAGCCAAAGAAGAAATTGAACACACCGTAAAAGCCTACCTTGCCAAGGATGCTCTGGCGAATACGCCATTCCGGCCATCCGGCAGCGTCCCATTCTGCTCATGGGGCCTCCGGGCATTGGCAAGACGCAGGTGATGGAGCAGGTAGCCCGGGAGTGCGGCGTGGCGCTGGTGGCCTACACCATCACCCACCACACCCGCCAGAGCGCCGTGGGCCTGCCCTTCATCCGCCAGCGCAATTATGGCGGCAAAGATGTCTCCGTGACTGAATACACCATGAGCGAGATCATTGCCAGCATCTACGCCAAGATGGAGGCCACCGGTCTCTCCGAGGGCATTCTGTTCATCGACGAGATCAACTGTGTGTCGGAAACGCTGGCCCCACCATGCTGCAATTTTGCAATGCAAGACCTTTGGCAATCAGGCCGTGCCTGCGGGCTGGGTGATTGTGGCGGCAGGCAACCCACCGGAGTACAATAAATCTGTGCGCGACTTTGATATCGTTACGCTGGACCGCGTGCGCCGCATGGACATTGAGCCGGACCTGCCCGTGTGGAAGGACTATGCCCGCGCTGCCCACATCCACAGCGCCATTTTGAGCTATCTGGAGCTGCACCCGCAGAACTTCTACCAGATCAACGCCGATGTGGACGGCACCCAGTTCGTGACCGCCCGCGGCTGGGAGGATCTTTCCAATCTGCTGGATACCTACGAAACACTGGGTCTGCAGGCTGATGAAGACCTGATCCGCGAGTACATCCAGCACCCGAAGATCGCAGAGGACTTCTCCGCCTACCTCGACCTTTACTATAAGTACCGCGACGACTACGGCGTAGAGGAGATCTTGGCCGGACAGGCAAAGCCCGCCGTGTTCGCACGGCTGCTGCAGGCCCCCTTCGACGAGCGGCTTTCGCTGGTCAGCCTGATCCTTGCAGGCCTCGGCACCCGGTTCACGGCCTCCCGTCAGGCAGATGCAGTGGCCGACAGCTGCTATGCCTTTCTGCGGGAGACCAAAAAGGCCCTTGCCACCGTTCCGGAGGATATCCCGGACGGCTCGGCAGAAATGTTCCACCAGCAGATCATGGATCACGACACCGAAACACAGCAAAAGCGTGCCGCCGGGCTGCTGAGCAAAGATGCTCTGACCACCCGCCTGCAAGTGCTGGCCGTGCTGCGCGGCTGGGAGGGCGAACTGCGCCGTGCCAACGCCGCCGGTACACAGGAAGCCTTCGACCTGCTGCGCGGGCAGTTCCAGTCCCTTGCCGACGAGCGCGAAAAGGCCCAGCAGACCGCCAGCGCCGCGCTGGAAGCCGCTTTCGACTTTATGGAGCAGGCCTTTGCCGAAAGCCAGGAGATGGTGGTGTTCGTCACCGAGCTTACCGTGGACCCTGCGTCCCACGCTTTCCTCACTGAGAACGGCTGCGAACGCTACTTCCAGTACAACAAAGACCTGCTGCTGGACCACCGCAAAGCTGCTTTGCAGCAGGAGCTTTCAGCGGAACAGCGCCGTCATGGCGGGGTGTGAGCCATGCTGGAAAATCTTCTGTTCAGCATGAACAGCACCATGCCGCTGTTCTTTATCATGCTGCTGGGCTATGTGCTGCACCGCACCGGTTTTCTGAGCGATGCGTTCGTGGCCGGGGCCAACAAGTTCGTGTTTTATGTGGCACTGCCGGTGCAGCTGTTCCGCGACCTTGGCAAAAACGATGTCCGCGCCACCTTCGATGGCCGGTATGTGCTGTTCTGTTTTGCGGTCACACTGGCGTGCATCCTTGTGATCTGGGCGCTGGCAAAGCTGTTTTTAAAGGGCACCGGCCTTGTGGGCGAGTTCGTTCAGGTGTGTTACCGCTCGTCGGCTGCCATCCTCGGCTCGGCTTTTCTGCAGAGCATCTACGGCGATGCCAGCATGTCCAGCCTGATGATCCTTGGCAGTGTGCCGCTGTATAACATCATGGCAGTGGTCATTTTGATGCTGGAAGCGCCCACTGCGCAGGCTCAGACCGGCAATATGGCCGAAAAGCTCAAAAAGAGTGTGAAAGGCATCCTGACGAACCCCATCCTTCTGGGCATTGCAGCGGGCTTTGCGTGGAGCATGCTGCACATTTCCATGCCTGCCATGCTGGATAAGGCCCTTTCCAATGTGGCCGGTCTGACCAGCCTCTGGCCCTGCTTGCCATTGGTGCAGGCTTCAAGGGCCAAAAAGCTCTGGGATACCTCAAGCCTACCGCTGTGGCTACTGTGGTCAAGCTGATGGTGCTGCCTGCGCTGTTCCTGCCGCTGGCTGTGCGCTTTGGCTTTACCGACGAAAAGCTGGTGGCCCTGCTGGTGATGCTGGGCAGCATCACCACCCCGGCGTGCTACGTTATGGCAAAGCAGATGGGCCACGAAGGTGTGCTTACCGGCAGCGTGTGCGTTACCACCACCCTGTTCAGCGCATTCAGCCTGACCTTCTGGCTGTTCGTGCTGCGGAGCCTCGGATATATTTTATAACATCTTTTGCATAGCACAACAGCGGACAGCCTGCAGGCTGTCCGCTGTTTGCTTTTCAGATGTTGCTTGGGGAATCAGGCCGCACCGAAGGGATGCAGCTTCTGCCCTTTATTCTGTCATTTCCAGTTCAGAGATCCATTCCCGCACGCGGTCCGGGCGGTTTGTGACGATGGCATCCGGCTGCAGGGGCCAAAGGTCTTTCACGGCCTGTTCCCGTCCACCGTCCAGTATGCCGCCTTGATGCCCAGATCATGCAGCTTCTGCACCATGCTGGGCTGCTGGTAAGCGGTGTGATATTCGCAGCTCACCCAGTCCGGCTTGAAGTCCAGCGTCTGCACATACTTTACCGGGTCCCGCTGTTCCAGCAGGCGCTGGGCTACCTCTACCAGACTCTTGCCCGGAAAGTTCGCCTGTAGCATACTGATCTGGTTGCCCATCCAGCGCAGGGCCCAGCTGCAGTTTTCGTCATCCACATTTTCCACCGACAGCGGCGGCAGCTGTGGAAAATCATCCTCTTCCAGCCCGTTCTGCAGGCCAAGCATTTCCCATGTGCTAGTGGGCAGCGCCATGGTCTCCAACGCACCGTAGACCAGCACGCCCACCTTCAGCTCCGGCATCAGCTGCTTTGCCTGCCGCAGCAGGTCGTGGTTGAACGAGATCACCACCAGCCGGTCGGTAATGTTTGCTGCACGCACCTCCTCGATCACGCGGGGGACAAAATCCGGGTCGTCATCGATGGTGGCCTTCATTTCCAGCTGAACGATGGTACCTTCCATTTCCCTGCACAGAGCCAGTGCCTCCTGCAGGGTAGCGATCCTCTCGTTCCGATAGTTCACATCCTTCCAGCTGCCAAAGTCCAGCGCCTTCAGCTCGCCCTCGGTCATGTCGTAGATCTGGCCACGCATATCGGTGTGCCAGTCAATGACAAAATCGTGGTGGATCACCAGCTTTTTATCTCTGGTCTGCTGTACGTCCATTTCCACGCCGTCCGCGCCGATCTCCATCGCCTTGCGGAACGCAGAAAGGGTATTTTCCGGCGCAAGATAGGACGCGCCGCGGTGTGCAATGATCTCAGGTGTCATAAATTCCAATTCTTTCTCACAAATTTATTTTTTCGCAAATTTCAGGCAAGGTCAGTGCCGTTTGAAGCAATGACCTTTTTGTACCAGTAGAAGCTGTCCTTGCGGCTGCGGGCCAGTGTGCCGTTGCCGTCGTTGTCCTTATCCACATAGATAAAGCCGTAGCGCTTTTTCATCTCACCGGTGGATGCGCTCACAAGGTCGATAGGTCCCCATGTGGTGTAGCCCATCAGCGGCAGGCCGTCCTCGTTGACGGCCTTTTCCATCTGCTCGATGTGGGCGCGCAGATAATCGATGCGGTAGCTGTCGTGGATGGAGCCGTCCGCTTCCACGGTATCCACCGCGCCAAGGCCGTTCTCCACAATGAACATGGGCTTTTCGTACCGGTCGTAGATGGTGTTCAGGGTCACGCGCAGGCCCACCGTCGATGGCCCAGCCCCACTCGCTGGCCTTGAGGTACGGGTTCTTCACGGCTTCCAGCACCGCATTGCCGTCGGCCTTTTCTTCTGCCAGGATCTCCTGATCCGTGGTGATGCAGCGGCTGGAATAGTAGCTGAAGGAGACAAAATCCACGGTGCCTTCTTTCAGAACCTGCTCATCGCCCGGCTCGGTGTGTAGGGTGATGCCGGCCTTCTCCATCCGCTTTTTTGCCCACACCGGGTAGGCTCCCCGGGCCTGCACATCGGTAAAGAAGTAGTTGTCGCGGTCCGCTTCCTGCGCGGCACGGATATCCTCCGGTGCACAGGTGCGCGGGTAATACTGGCCTGCCGCCAGCATACAGCCCACCATGCACCGGGCATCTTTTCATGGGCCAGCTTGACCGCCTTTGCGCTGGCCACCAGCTCATGATGTGCCGCCTGATACTCCACCTGCTGCACATTCTCGCCCGGATAGAACACTAGCCCCGCGCCGGTAAAGGGCAGATGCAGCAGCATGTTGATCTCGTTGAAGGTGAGCCAGTATTTCACCTTCCCCTTGTAGCGGTCAAACAGCACTTCACAGTAGTGCACATAGGCATCCACCATGCGGCGGTCTTTCCAGCCGCCATACTTTTTTATGAGGGCAATGGGGGTATCGAAGTGGCAGATGGTCACAAGCGGTTCAATGCCGTATTTATGGCACTCATCAAACACATCCTCATAGAACTTCAAGCCCTCTTCATTGGCTGGGCATCGTCGCCGTTCGGCAGGATGCGGGTCCATGCGATGGACAGCCGGAAGCACTTGAAACCCATCTCGGCAAAGAGGGCGATGTCCTCTTTATAATGGTGATACAGGTCAATGGCTTCATGGCTGGGATAATAGTGCTTGTCGTCACACTCCAGCATTTCCAGCCGACCCAGCGCCACCGGGAAGCGGTCCGGGCCAAACGGGGTCACATCCACGGTGGCAAGGCCCTTGCCGCCTGCCTGCCATGCGCCCTCGCACTGGTTGGCAGCGGTGGCACCGCCCCACAGAAAATCTTTGGGAAAACTGCCCATATGTAAACCCTCCCTATTCTAATTTGTTGATTATAAGATACCGCACAATCGCCGGAATGTCCATGCCTACATTTTACAAAAAGGTGCTTCATTGTTGTGAAAGTACGACTTTTATCGTCAAATCGCCGAATTTTGATTCTATTTTTCGTACATTTTTCACGAGAAAAATGCAAAAACGGCCTGATTTTCCTTTCATTCTGTTTCTTTCAAACTGTCCGCAGACATGGTACAATAATCAGGTAAGATACACCGCCGCTTTTTCGGCATTGGAAAATGGAGTGTTTGATTATGACTGAGTTCAAGCCCATTAAAGAAGGCAAGGTTCGTGAGATCTATGATAACGGTGACAGCCTCATCATGGTTGCTACCGACCGCATTTCCGCGTTTGATGTCATCCTGAAAAACAAGGTCACCAAAAAGGGCACCGTTCTGACCCAGATGAGCAAATTCTGGTTCGATTACACCCGCGATCTGCTGCCCAACCATATGCTGAGCGTGGACGTGAAGGATATGCCGGAGTTCTTCCAGCAGCCCCAGTTCGACGGCAACAGCATGATGTGCCGCAAGCTGACCATGCTGCCCATCGAGTGCATCGTGCGCGGCTACATTACCGGCAGCGGCTGGGCCAGCTACCAGAATACCGGCAAGGTGTGCGGCATTCAGCTGCCCGAGGGCCTGAAGGAGTCCGACAAGCTGCCCGAGCCTATCTACACTCCCTCCACCAAGGCCGAGATCGGCGACCACGACGAGAACATCTCCTACGAAAAGAGCATCGAGGTGCTGGAAAAGCAGTTCCCCGGCCACGGCGAGGAGTACGCCACCAAGCTGCGCGACTACACCATTGCCCTGTATAAGAAGTGTGCTGAATATGCGCTCTCCCGCGGCATCATCATTGCCGACACCAAGTTTGAGTTTGGTCTGGATGAGAACGGCAACGTGGTGCTGGGCGACGAGATGCTCACCCCGGATTCCTCCCGCTTCTGGCCGCTGGAGGCTACGAGCCGGGCCACAGCCAGCCCTCTTTTGATAAGCAGTTCGTCCGCAACTGGCTGCTGGCCAACCCCGACAGTGACTATGACCTGCCGCAGGACGTCATCGACAAGACCATCGCCAAGTATGAGGAAGCTTACGAGATGCTGACCGGCAAGAAGCTGTAAGCACTTCCATAAATTCAACATCTGCCGCCCGCTTTGTGGAAAACGAAGCGGGCGGTTTTTGCGCTTGTATCCCAATTTTCGTCATAATGCCATGTAATTTGCCGAGAAGTTGTGCTGTCCGCCAAATTTTAGAAAAATTGCGAAAATCTATTGCAAGCCAGACAGGGGGGGGGGGGTATAATTAAGCAAAATAAAGCCCCCCGTACCCTGCGGGGGCCGGATGAAGCTATAGGAGGAAACAAGATGAAGTGGGTCAAACGATTTGCCGCCGGAATGCTGGCGGCGGCACTGTCCCTCGCGCTGCTGTGCGGATGCAGTGACAGCACCAAATTGGACAACGTGAAGGAGCTGGAATACAAGGACAGCATCCTGTGTACCCGTACTTCCTGGAATAACGCCTGTACGGGAATGGGCTGGGCGATGGAATGCACCAGGCTCTCCAACGGCCAGACCATCATTATGGCTGAAGTGAATCAGTGTAAAGTTTACATTGGCACCAGGCTGAATGGTGTGGTGAATCAAATTGGCTACAACACTTACGCTATCCCTGGCACCTATCAGGTAGACCGCAAAGCAGGCACCTATAAAGAGATCGAGAAGCTGGATGCTGTGGACCAGGTGATCAGCGACCTCTTCCTGAGCTTTGGCGGCAATGGTACGCCGGAGCCGGATTGTGCGCCGACCAAGATGGAAGAGGCTTCGGCTGCCCGCAACGGCGAGACCTACTATGTGGAGCGTGCAGAGTATGCCAGCGGCGCTGCAGTGGTTTATTACCGGATGGAAGGTCCAAATGCTGTCGATGCAGAGGCAAAGTATCTGGATATTTATCTTCCGGGCCAGAAGACGCCTCGGGCACGGTTCGAGGTAGTAAAAGAAGAGGGATATGGTCTGAACAAGGGCAGCAGGCTGACCAAGGAATATCCTGATGCGATGGAGACTCTGACCGAGGTTAAATGACAAGAAGTAATAGGGAGGAAGAACGATGAAGATGCTGAAACGAGTTGCCGCAGGGCTTGCGGCGGCAGTGCTGGCACTGGGGATGCTGACGGCCTGCGGCAGCGAAAAGGGAGCGCCCCAGAGCTGGGCGGGAAGCAACCTCGGCAAGGTGATCAATAAGGATACCGTCAAGAACAGCCGGATCCTGCTGGATTATACCGTGGTCGAGGGCGAAGGCGCAGGCACAGGGACCCGGAAATATGCCATCGGAATACATGGCGACTACCCTGAAAAAATAGGCTTTATCGGCTCTAAAGACTACGGCTGGCTGAGCACGGCTTACGATGGTTATAAAGAAAGTGGAAAGATCGTTAATCACAACCAGAGAACTTATATCGAGCATACATCCGGAGACACCACATACTATCAGCCTACCTTTGACGAGGATACGCTCTGGTATATGTTCGGTAGGAATAATCTGACTTTTTGGCTTTTCTTATAGTAGCCAGAGTGTCGTCATGACCAACGAAGAAAAATATAAGGGCAAGATGTATCACACCGAGTCGTTTGCACTGCGAAACGGCGGCGCAGGTGAATATACCTACACCTTCTACTACGAGGCGAAGGATGCCGACAAGCGGCTTACCTCCGCGTTGAGTGCCTGTCGAAGAGTTGTATGCTCAAGGTCAATGAATTTAAGGCCGTGGCAGAGAGCGAGCTGGGCGAGTATGCGTTCCTGCTGAGCACGGACAACTACCAGAAGCAGACCTGAACAGAATAGAATAGCGCCATCCTCCAATCGCGCCCCGGGGTTTACCGCATATCCCCGGGGCGCTTGTTTTTGCCCTATGGCGTTTTTTCCTCTTGAACGGCGCGGTGGGCAGTGTTACAATAACACAAGTAATGGGCAGAGAAACGGCCCTTCGTGTGAGAAGAGAGTGCCGCGCGGACGGCGAAAGGAAACAGTCAAATGGAGATCAGCACGCGGGAAAAGATCTTGCAGATCGTCAGTCGATACGTTATCATCACCCTGAGTATCAGCATCATGACCATCGGCGTATACTTCTTCAAATTCCCCAACAACTTCGTCTTCGGCGGCGTGACCGGCGGCGCGGCCCTTGTGGCAAAGCTCACGCCCCTGTCGGCCTCAGCTTTTTCGTCCTGTGCCAATATCCTCCTGCTCATTCTGGGCTGGATATTCCTCGGCAGGGATTTTGCCATCAGCACCGGCTGGGCTACCGTCGTCATGACGGCAGAGCTGGCCCTTTTTGAAAAATATGTCCCCCTCAGCGGCCCCCTGTCCAACCAGCCCATGCTGGACCTGGTCTTCGCCATCGCCCTGCCCGCCATTGCGTCGGCTCTGCTCTTCAACGTGGGCGCGTCTTCCGGCGGCACCGATGTCGTCGCCTCATCCTGAAAAAATACACCCATATGAAGAACACCGGCGAGGCGCTTTTTATCACCGACTTCGTCATGGTGCTGGCAGCCTGCTTCGTCTTCGACCTCTACACCGCTCTCTACTCTTTCGTGGGTCTGACGGTCAAGAGCCTCGTCGTCGATGCCGTCCTCGAGCAGATGAAGATGTGCAAGGCCATCCTCATCATCTGCGACGACAAAGACCCCATCTGCGATTTCGTCATGCGCAAGCTGGTGCGCGGCGCGACCTATACGCCCTGCTACGGTGCCTACACCGACCGGCCCCACTACATGATCTATACGACCCTCACCCATCGCGAGGCATTGCAGCTGCAGGCATTTATCCATAAGGAAAACCTCAACGCCTTTATCTCGATGCTCAGCACCACCGAGGTGTTCGGCAAGGGTTTCAACCACGCATAAAAAATAATCAGCAGGATAAGCACATCTGTGTCATTCCTCGGAGAGGAGTGACACAGGTGGGCTTTTTTGTTTGTGCTCAAATGTGCTATAATAAGAAAAACATCGTTATTTGGTGAGGAGGCTGGAATCGAATGGACTTAAAGGAGCAAAAGTACGTCTGCACCCTTGCGGAGTGCAAGAGTCTGACCCGCGCCTCGGAGCGGTTGTATATCTCACAGCCCGCACTGAGCCTGTATATCAATAATGTGGAAAAGATTCTGGGGGCGCGGCTGTTCGAGCGGAATGGCCGGAAATTCGAGCTGACGTGGCTGGGCAAACAGTATGTGGAAAAGGCTTCTCAGATGCTGGAGCTGGAGCGGCAGTTCGAGGCGGTGAGGCGGCAGGCGGAGCGGGAGAATGCCGGGCAGGTGCGGATCGGCATCGCACAGCGGCGCGGCATCTGGTTTCTGCCGGCGGTACTGTCGGTGTACGAGCGGGAGTGGCCGCAGGTGGATGTGGTCATCCGGGAAGGAAATCTGGCCGATTTGACCATCATGCTGAAAAACCGGGAGCTTGACCTTGTGGTGCTGAGCCGGAGCGACGTAACGTCCGAGATGGAGCTGTCCCGCTGGGCATGGAAGATTTTCTGCTGATACTGCCCAGGAGACCAGCCCGCGTGAACGAAAAGGCGGTCCCCGTCGAAGGCTCAATGTTCGACTTCCTTGACCCGCACCTTCTGAGCGGTGAGACGATATTTCTGAACACCGAGATGCAGAGCGCCCGGCGGGTGGAAG
>ENA-OQDD01000401-OQDD01000401.1-human-gut-metagenome-genome-assembly--contig:-NODE-401-length-18408-cov-3.786390_pt1 | contig 18408 bp, 19 predicted proteins | sample MGYA00242507_ERZ504598 | MGnify/ENA primary metagenome ERZ504598 (study PRJEB26092, sample SAMD00036318) | human gut metagenome | host: Homo sapiens | study: EMG produced TPA metagenomics assembly of... | reverse complement strand
GGATGACGATTGTGCCAAACAGCGATGCAATGTATCCGATAAGCACTGCACACCACACCTGCCATCCGGTGGCCTGTTCAAACACGACCGCCGCTGCCGTGCAGAGCGGTGCTTAACAATTCCAAAGAAGTGGGCTCCAACTCAAAATGCTGGAGATTCACGCCATTCGGCGTGAAGATCTCTTAACCGCATTTTGAGCCTCCGCCGTTTTACGGCTTCGCCGAAGATTTCAGGCTTTCGCAGAACTTTACCGTCAGCAGAGAGGTAACACCAGCTGCGGAGCAGCAAATCGGAGAAGTGAGAAAAATGCGTTTAGCGAAGCGGCTAGCATTTTTCCACTTCGACTTCTCCTTCGGGGTCTGAAAGGGGCGAGCAGCCCCTTTCTCGTGGATCCAGCGCGTCGAAATCGCTGGTGGTTTCTGTTCTCTTTTGACATTCAAAAGAGAACAATTAGCCTTAATGAAAAAGCGCTCTGCCCCGCGCGGAGCGCAAAGCCATTTGACCGAAAAAAAGAACCAAATCCGCGCCACAGGCGCGAATACCCGTTTCCCTAAAAATGAAACAAATAAAACGAGGCGTTTCTATGAACTACGAATCCGCTTTGGAATACATCCACGCTGTCCAGTGGGCCGGCCACAAGCCGGGCCTCAGCCGCACCCGCACTCTGCTGGCGGCGCTGGGCGACCCCCACAAGAAGCTCCGCTTCGTCCATGTGGCGGGCACCAACGGCAAGGGCAGCACTGCCGCCATGCTGGCGTCCTGCCTGCAGGCGGCGGGGTATAGGGTGGGCCTGTACACTTCGCCTTTCATCAACCGCTTCAACGAGCGCATTCAGGTAAACGGCGAACAGATACCCGACGACGCGCTGGTACGTCTGGTGGAGCGCGTCCGCCCGGCGGCAGACGCCATGGCCGACGTCCCTACCGAGTTCGAGATCATCACGGCCCTGGGGATGCTCTGGTTTGCGGAAGAAAAATGCGACATCGTGGTGCTGGAAGTGGGCCTCGGCGGTACGCTGGACTCTACCAACGTCATCGACCCGCCTGAGTGCGCGGTCATCACGGCGCTGGGCATGGACCATGTAAAAGAACTCGGCCCCACCATCGCGGACATCGCCGCTGCCAAGGCCGGTATCATCAAGCCGGGCAGTCCGGTGGTGAGTTACGGCGGTGTGCCGGAAGCGGACGCTGTGATCGCCCGTGTGGCCAAGGAGCAGAACGCGCCTCTCACGGTGGTGGATCTCTCCCGCCTCAAAGTGGAGGGCGGCGACCTCGACGCCGTCACTTTCGATTTCGACGGGCTGGACGGTGTCCGTCTGCCCTCATCGGCAGCTATCAGCCGAAAAACGCCGCCCTCGCCATCACGGCCCTCCGTGTGCTGCGGGGCAGGGGATGGAACATCCCCGACAGCGCCATCCGCACCGGCCTCGAACAGGTGAGCTGGCCGGGCCGGTTCGAGCTGCTGCGGCATTCGCCCGCTTTCCTGTTGGACGGCAGTCACAACGCCCACGGGATGCGAGCCACCGTCCAGAGCCTCCGGGACCGCTTCCCGGGGCAGAAGTTCGTCTTCCTGCTCAGCATCATGGCCGACAAGGACGTGGACGAGATGCTGGCGCTGCTGCTGCCGCTGAGGAAGAGAAGACCGAGTTCGACGTCATCCTGGCTGAGGCTGGCGCTACCAAGATGCAGGTCATCAAGCTGGTGAAGGAGATCACCGGTCTGGGCCTGAAGGAAGCTAAGGCTATCGTCGATGGCGCTCCCAAGGCTGTCAAGGAGAAGGTCTCCAAAGCTGAGGCTGAGGACATCCAGAAGAAGCTGACCGAGGCTGGCGCTAAGGTCGAGGTCAAGTAATTGAACCTCTTCTGAGAGTCGTTCATTCTTGAACAATGAGGTGCCCGTACCGAAAGGTACGGGCATCTTTTTTTGTTTGATGACAGGAGAGGCGGTAAAGGCAAGTGGCACCTGTGCGGTAGGAAAATGCATTTGACGCTACGACTCTATGGTGAAAAAGCAGCTCCGAAACGACCGCAGTCGTTTCGGAGCTGCAAATATGATTTCCGCTGTTTATGCCCAGAGCGAAGCGGAGGGCATTCTAAATCGTCATCGTCGTATCTTTTCTGCACTCAAAAACTATGTTATACTATCCTCAACAGGAGGAACGGCAGAGCCTTTGTCTCCTCTGCCGCAAAAAGAGAGTTTATGGAACACCGCAACTGGAACAAAAACAACATCCGCACTTCCCTTTTGGGTTACGGCTGTATGCGTTTTCCCACCAAAGCCGACGGCACCATTGACGAAGAGCGCGCCGAAGCTTTGCTGAACACCGCTAAGGCCGCCGGTGTCAACTACTTCGATACTGCCTATCCCTATCACAACGGCCAGAGTGAGCCGTTTGTGGGCCGCGTGATCGCCAAATGGGACCGCAGCAGCTTTTATCTTGCCACCAAAATGCCGCTGTGGAAATGCAAAAGCCTGGACGATGCCAAGCGTATTTTTGAAGAGCAACTGCAGCGGCTGGGCGTGGACTACATCGACTTCTACCTGCTGCACTCCCTGCACAAGGCCCGGTACGAAAAGGCAAAAGCCATGGGTCTTGTGGACTGGCTGTGGCAGCAGAAGGCCGCAGGACGCATCCGGAACTTTGGGTTTTCCTGCCATGACAACTCTGCCGGATTTGAGTATATTCTGCGCGACCAGCCGTGGGATTCTGCCAGCTGCAGTACAACTATCTGGACCGGGACGACCGTGCCGAGGAGATCAGCGGTGACCGGGGCTATCAGCTGACCGAAGAATGTGGCGTACCGCTTATCATCATGGAGCCCATCAAGGGCGGCACTCTGGCATCCCTGCCTGCAGACGCCGCCGCACCGCTGCACGCCCTGCGTCCGGATGCCACCGATGCCTCTTGGGCTCTGCGCTGGGTGGGCAGCCACAAAAACGTGCATGTGATCCTCTCCGGCATGAGTGCTGAGGATCAGCTGACCGACAACCTTGCCACCTTTGGCCATTTTGAACCGCTTTCCCCCGCCGAGAATGCCGCTGTGGAAAGCGTAGCCAACGAGCTGCACCGCCGCATCAAGATTGGCTGCACCGGCTGCCGGTACTGTATGCCCTGCCCCATGGGGGTGGACATCCCGGACAATTTCAGCGTCTGGAACAAGCTGGGCATGTTCGGCCAGAAGGATGCCATTAAAGCCCAGTGGACCACCTGCTTCCCGGACAGCGAAAAGGCCCTGCACTGTGTGCGCTGCGGTAAGTGCGAAGCCGTCTGCCCGCAGAAGCTGCCCATCCGCGATTCTCTGGCACAGCTGCAAAAGGAGCTGGACGCACTGTAACTCCTTCCGTCATCGCTGCGCGATGCCACCTCCCTCAAAGAGGGAGGCTTTAAGGCCCCATCTCTGAGGGGGCTGTCACCGCAGGCGGCTGGGGGAGTTTCATAACAAAAAGACCGTCACACGTTTTTCGTGCAACGGTCTTTTTTATGCAGTTCTTACCACAGCCGGATGACCTTGATCACGCTTTCAGCCTTATCGCGGGCCAGCTCCAGATGGCGCTGCAGGGAATCTGCAGCACTGTCCCAGTTGTCGGCCAGAGCGGCATCCAGAATTTCCAGATGTTCGTCACAGGTCTGCTCCTGATTGATCATGCTCACCTTGCCGGTCATGATGCGGAAGCGGGTGTTCAGACCGGTGATGCGGTCATACGCCGAACGCAGGTACTTGTTGGGCAAAGTGCTCATGAGCAGTTCGTGGAACTCATCGTCCGACTCGCAGAAGTCGGTGATGCTGTCCGGGTGATGCATCAACTCGGCAAATGTCTCCAGCTGTTCCCGCGGGATGCCGCTGCCATAAGTACGCAGGGCGTAAGGCTCCACCAGCAGGCGCATCTCGAACATGCTGTGCACGTCCTCCTCGGTGATGCCGGAAACCATCAGGCCCTTCTTGGCAGAATGGTGATCAGGCCTTCCTGCTCCAAGCGGCCAAGAGCATCCCGCATGGGGGTGCGGCTGATGTTGCCCATCTCGGCACAAAGCTTCTGCTCGTTCAAAAACTCGTTGGGCCGGTACTCGCAGTTCAGGATCTTGGTCTTAAGGTACTGGTATGCCTGCAGCTTCAGGCTCGTTTTGGTCTGCGACTCCATTTCTTTCATGTTCTGCACAACTCCTATTCCCTTTTCCCTTGCAAAGAAAAAGGTTCTTCTCCTATAATACTCTGGGGCGCATGCTTTCTAACTTCAAAGCATCTTGTATTCTTGCTGCAATCCAAGTAGTATTCCAGTTCTATTATTTCATAATAGGGCAATTATTACAATACTTTTTTGTGAACTTTAGCGCGTTTTATGTTTTATCTAATTTTTATGTCCCATTTTTGCCAAAATTAACAAGTTTTTTTGTGCTTGTAGCCAATGCCGCTTCTTTTGGCCCGGTTCTTTTGCATCCAATGCAAAATATGCTACAATGTAAAAAATATTGAAAAGGGTGTGGATCTCTCTTATGGCACGAAGCGACGGCTACAATACCAAGACCCGTCAACTGATTTTAGATTATCTCATCAACAACCGGCAGCACGCGGTGAGTGCTTCCAACATTCTGGAGCATCTGGAAGAGCAGGGCGCAAGCCCCAACCCCACCACGGTGTACCGCTATCTGGACAAGCTGGCCGGGGAGCAGCGCATCATGAAATACGTTGCCGACAAGGGCGAAAAAGCCGTGTTCCAGTACGTGGACGAGGGCCGCCACTGCCGGGAGCATCTGCACCTCAAGTGCGTGCAGTGCGGGCGCATCTATCACCTGGACTGCCACTTCATGGACGAGGTGCGCGCCCACCTGATGGCAGAGCATGGCTTTACCCTGCAGTGCGAGGGCAGCGTTCTGTATGGTTTGTGCCGCCACTGCGCCCAAAAAGAGGAACAGTCCGACTCTGATGGTCAAACCGCACAAAAATGCGCCTGCTGTGTTGACACGGACAAAAAGCCGTGATACAATGCATGCAAGAAAAAGCGTTGACCGGGAAAAGTAAGGTTTCAATGTCCTCTTTCAGAGAGTGCGGTAGGTGGAAGCCGCGCAGAGAGCGAAACCCGAACGAACACCCGCAAGCTTCCCCCTGAACCTGTTTATGCAGCAGTAGGGGCCGACGTGCGCCGCTCGTTATCGCGGCAGTGCTTTCAACGGGGAGAGCGCACAAAAGTGACTGGCATGGTTTTATGCCGGTAATTTAGGTGGCACCACGGATACGGCAGCATATTCGTCCTAGCGATTGGGATGAATGAGCTGCCGTATTTTTATTTAAAAAGAGGGGTAAGAAATATGTGTTGTGTTATGGGCTATACCGGGCACGATCTGAGTGCCGCCAAATTCAAGGAATACCTGCTGCGCACGGTCATGCGCGGCCCGGACGACCAGCGTGTGGTGGAAGGGCCTTTTGGTCTGATGGGCTTTGGCCGTCTAGCATCATGGGCCTGACGCCGGAAGGCATGCAGCCCTTCTACCGCGGTGCCGATTGCGTGGTGTGCAACGGCGAGCTGTACGGCTTCCGCTTTGAGAAAGAGATCCTCAAGCGCCGCGGCTACAAGTTCCAGTCCGACTGCGACTGCGAGATCCTGCTGCCGCTGTACTATGAGTACGGTCTGGATATGTTCCGCCACATGGACTCCGAGTTCGCGCTTATCATGTACGATTCCCGCAAGGACCGGCTCATCGCCGCCCGCGACCCCATCGGCATCCGTCCGCTGTTCTACGGCTACTCCAAGTCCAGCCACCAGATCGCATTCGCCTCCGAGATGCAGAACCTCATTGGCTGGTGCGACGACATCCGGCCCTTCCCCATTGGCAGCTACTACTGTGATGGCCGCTTCGTCCGCTATGAGGACATTGCCGATGTGCCCGCCCCCATGCAGGACGACATGGACACCGTGCTGCGGAACATCCGCGAAAAGCTGATCGCAGGCGTAGAGAAGCGTCTGGACGCAGATGCCCCTGTGGGCTTCCTGCTCTCCGGCGGTCTGGATTCCTCGCTGGTGTGCTCCATTGCCGCCAAGAAGCTTGGCAAGCCCATCCGCACCTTTGCCATTGGCATGGACACCGATGCCATCGATCTGAAATATGCGCGCCAGACCGCAGAATATCTGGGCAGCGAGCACCACGAGATCATCATCAACCGGGATATGGTCATCAACAGTCTGGAAGAGGTCATCCGCCTGCTGGGCACTTGGGACATCACCACCATCCGCGCCAGCATGGGCATGTACCTGCTGTGCAAGGCCATCCACGAGCAGACCGATGTCCGGGTGCTGCTGACCGGCGAGATTTCCGATGAGCTGTTCGGCTACAAGTACACCGACTACGCCCCCACCGCCGATGCCTTCCAGCAGGAGAGCCAGAAGCGCATCCGTGAGCTGTACATGTACGATGTGCTGCGCGCCGACCGCTGCATCTCCTCCAACAGCATCGAGGCCCGCGTGCCCTTTGGTGATCTGGATTTTGTGCGTTACGTCATGGCCATCGACCCGGAAAAGAAGCTGAACAGCTACGGCAAGGGTAAGTATCTGCTGCGCAAGGCCTTTGAGGGCGATTGGCTGCCGCCGGAGATTCTGTGGCGCGAAAAGGCCGCCTTCTCGGATGCTGTAGGCCACAGCATGGTGGACGATATCAAAGAGTATGCCGAAAGCCTTTACACCGACGAGGAGTTCCAGCTGCGCCGGGCAAACTATTCGGCCCACTGCATGCCGTTCACCAAGGAAAGCCTGTTTTACCGTGAAATTTTCGAGAAGTACTACCACGACCAGAGCCGCACCATCGTGGGCTTCTGGATGCCCAACAAGGCATGGCCGAACTGCAACGTCAACGACCCTTCGGCCCGTGTGCTGGCAAACTATGGTGCTTCCGGCGTGTAACGCCAGACCATTTTGAATGCGCTTTGCTTTGCTTTGCGCATGAATAGCGGAAAGAATATTCTATAATTTGTAGATCGGGAAAATCTGCGGATTTTCCGATCTACTTTTTCACGAGAGGGAACCCTCTCCGTCACCTGCGGTGACACCTCTCCCAAAGGGAGAGGCTCTGGCGAAACTGGAAACTTCGCAGTTGAGCTGGAAATCTTGCCGCCATGCCAAGGGCTCTCCCTTTGGGAGAGCTGCCGAGCGGAGCGAGGCTGAGAGGGCTAGCTCTTCCCCCGCTGCGCCGCCGCTTCCATAGGAAGCAGGCGCGGCATCCGCCCCTTGCCGTCCAAGCTCCATCTGTGAAAATGCAATGCCGGGCGGTCCGCAGACCGCCCGGCATTGCTCTATTAAAATTATTTTTCCGCTATTCATGCCCAAAGCGCACGCGGCGGGCATTCTAAATTGTTGTGTTACATCCGGATCTTCTGCGCCGCGCGTGCAATGGACGCAAGCAGAGCCACCAGCCGCTTTTCGTCCATCTGGCCGCAGTAGCTGGTGAAGGTGTAGTAGCAGCCCTGCACGCAGAAGGAAAGCACGATCTTACGCACCACGTCGGCATCAAACGAGGGGTCGCTCTCCGAGATGCATTTGCTCATTGCAGCTTCCACGCGGTTGATGAACAGCCCCTGACGGGAGCCGGAAAACAGAATGCCGATCTCGGTCTGATTCCGGGTAAACGCCCGGAACATTTCCCGGGTCAGCCACTCGGTGCGCTCGCTTACATCACGGGCGGTCAGCTGCGGCAGGCTTTCCACCACCACCTCCACCATTTCGTCCTCCATGGCGTTGGCCAGCGCATAGATATCCTGATAATGCGCATAAAAGGTGGACTTATTGATGCAGGCCAGATCGCACAGTTCCTTGACCTTGATCTTTTCCAGCGGTTTCTGCGCCCGCAGCTCCATGAATGCCTGCTTGATGGCACGCTCCGTTTTTTCAATGCGAATATCCAGAAAACCCACCTCTTTTGCTTTTTCGTTGATTATCCAACCATTTTCCTGTTTTGCGGATAGACAAGGCCCTCAGCCTTTTTTATACTGGGTCTATCCCCATCCGCATCACTCCTTACGGTACAGGATGCCTTTTTCTTCCAGCTCTTTTTTGATGCGCTCAAAGCTCCCGGCATCCGGGCAGTGCAGGGTGTGCAGATGCACGCCGCCGGTCATGCGGCTCAAAAGCGCTTCCGGCGTGTCTTTGGCCTGCTGGATGAAGTTGTCCACATCGTAGCGGCTGGCAAGGTTCAGGTTGCCGCGCAGCTCGCCATACAGGCTGTTCTCCACGGCCACATCCACCACGATGCCGCCCTGATCCACCACGGTGTACAGCTCGGTGCGCATCTCGTCCTCGGTGCTGTGCACGCAGGCCAGAATGGCGGTATAGCCTTTTTCCGCCGGGTGCAGCTGATAGCCCCGGGGCGTTGCATCGATCTGCGCACCGCCTGCCCGCAGCAGAGCCACATCCCCCACCACGATCTGGCGCGAGACCCCCAGCAAAGCCGCCAGTGCGCTGGCACTGACCGGTGCTTCGGCCCCGCTGAGCCGTTTCAGAATGGATTCTCTGCGCTGCGCTGCATTCATGGTCTTCAAAGCTTCCTTTCCGCTTTACGGTATTATGCTCTTATTGTAGCAAAAGACGGCGGATCATGCAAGAATGCGTTTACTTTTCCAGCTGCAGGATGGTAGCATAATTGGAGGGCAACTGCACTTTCATGCGGCCCCACTCCATGCTGGTCAAAACGGGCTGTGCGCCCACCGTGTCGGCCAACAGGTCCTTTGCAGAGGATGCCTCCACCGGCAGCTGGAATTCCAGCTGTGCGGGACTGTCGCCGTTGTTCAGCACCACGATGCAGGCCTTTCCATCCAGCACCCGGGCAAAAGCATAGCACTGGGTGGTGAGCTGCAGCTCTTTCACCTCGCCGTCGGTCAGCTCCGGCAGCTCCGCCTTCAGTCTGCCAGTGCGGCATACACGCTTGTGACAGGGTTGGTGGTCTCAGCGTCCTTGAAGTCGGAAAGTTCCAGGCAGGGGCGCAGCGGCCAATCGCTTCCCCACTCTTTTTTGCCTTCAATGCCAAATTCTGAGCCATAATAGATGGACGGAATGCCCCAAAGCGTATATACTAGAATTGCAATGTGGCGGATGTGCTCCCGGTTGCGCAGCTTGTTGGGCAGACGCTCCACATCGTGGTTGTCCGAGAACAGATACAGCCGGGTATCGTGGCACAGGCCCTGCAGACGGCGCATGGTGTGGGCGATCTCGAAATAGTTGTGGTCGTTGTGGCCGCTCCACAGGCCCTTGTGCAGCTCGTAGTTGGTCACCGAGTGCAGCATCTCCGGGTTTGCCCAGCGGCTGTAATCGCCGTGGATCACCTCGCCCATCAGCCAGAACTCTGGCTTTACCTCGTTGGCAAGGCGGCGCAGACCGCGCATAAAGTCAAAGTCCAGCACATCGGCTGCGTCCAGACGGATGCCGTCAATGTCAAATTCATCCACCCAGAAGCGGATGGTATCGTAGTGGTAGTTCTGCACCTCCGGGTTGCGCTGGTTCAGCTTGACCAGCAGATTGAAGCCGCCCCAGTTTCCGTAGGAAAAGCCGTCGTTGTACTCGTTGTTGCCCCAGAAATTCACATCGCAGAACCAGTCCTTATAGCGGGCGTTCTCGCGGTTTGCCTTCAGGTCCTGAAAAGCAAAGAAATCGCGGCCCACATGGTTGAACACGCCGTCCACGATCACCTTCTGGCCCCGGGCATGGCACCGGGCCACAAAGTCCTTGAATTCTGCGTTCGTGCCAAGGCGGCGGTCTACCAGCCGGTAATCGATGGTGTCGTAGCCATGGGAACCGCTCTCGAACAGCGGGCCGATATAAATGGCCGTGCAGCCGATGTCCGCTGCGTGCTCAGCCCATGCGTTCAGTTTATTAAACGCGCCGGGCACCGCCTGCCCATCGTTCTCATGTGCGCAGCCGCACAGCCCCAGAGGATAGATGTGATAAAATACCGCGTTGTCATACCAAGCCATTGTTCATACCGCTCCCATACAAAAAAATCAGCCTCCGCCCACTGCGGCGGCAGGAATAGTATAGCACAGAATCTGTAAAACATGTTAATTTTTGCTGATTTTTGTCAAGAATCTACAAGAATATCAGCCACTATGCCCCATTTCATCTTGTTTTTATTGGATATATTGCCCAAACACCTGTGTCACATGCAGTGCCGCCGGGCGCTGCCTATCATAGAATGTAAGGAGATCTTTGCATGAATTACCCCGCCATTCCCCGTGAATTCTTCAATGGAGACTGCTTTGATGCCTACCGCATCCTTGGTGCGCATCCCTGCTCTGACAACGGCACCGAAGGGTGGCGCTTTGTGGTGTGGGCCCCCGGTGCCACGGCAGTGGAAGTCTGCGGCGGCTTCGACGGCTGGGAGGCAGGCGTGCCCATGGAAAAAGCCGATACCGGCGTGTGGAGCGCATTCGTCCCCGGCCTTGCAGAGGGCGACCTTTATAAATACCGGGTGCATGGTGCCGACGGCAGTGTGGTGATGCGCAGCGACCCCTACGCATTTTCCACCGAGCTGCGGCCGGGCACGGCCAGCCGTCTGGCAAAGCTGGACTTCCACTTTGACGACAGCGCATGGATGGAGCGCCGCGACAAATGCCGAAACCGCCCGCTGAACATCTACGAGATGCATGTTGGCAGCTGGCGGCACAAGCCCGGCAGCAAGCAGGAGGACGGCTCAGACGGCTGGTACAACTATGAGGAGCTGGCCAAGGAGCTGATCCCATGGCTGCTGGACCATCACTTTACCCATGTGGAGCTGCTGCCGCTGGCAGAGCATCCCTTTGACGGCAGCTGGGGCTACCAGACCACTGGCTATTTTTCCGTCACCAGCCGCTACGGCACCCCCGCCCAGTTTGCCGGCTTCGTCAACGCCTGCCACCGCATGGGCATTGGCGTCATCATGGACTTTGTGCCGGTACACTTTGCCGCCAACGCCGACGCTCTGGCAAAGTTTGACGGCACCTACCTCTACGAGTACGACAGCGATGTGGGCCACAGCGAGTGGGGCACCTGCAACTTCAACTACTACCGCCGCGAGGTGTGCAGCTTTTTGAACAGCGCTGCCGCCCTGTGGATGGACGTATACCACTGCGACGGTATCCGTATGGATGCCATCTCCCGCGCGCTGTACTGGCAGGGCGACCCGAACCGCGGCGTGAACGAGGGTGCCGTGAACTTTCTGCGCAGCCTGAACCACGGCCTGAACGAGCGCTGGCCCACCGGCATCTACACTGCCGAAGACTCCACCAACTTCCTCAAGGTGACAGCTCCCACCCGCTACGACGGCGTGGGCTTCGACTACAAGTGGGATATGGGCTGGATGCATGATACGCTGGACTATTTTGCCACCCCCTTCGGTGAGCGGCCAAATGCCTACGGCAAGATCGTTTTCAGCATGCACTACTTCTACAACGAGCTGTATCTGCTGGCGCTGAGCCACGACGAGGTGGTGCACGGCAAAAAGACCATCATCGATAAGCTGTGGGGCACCTATGCGGAAAAATGCGCCCAGCTGCGCACCCTCTATTTTTATATGTACATGCACCCGGGCAAGAAGCTGAACTTCATGGGCAACGAGATGGGACACTTCCGGGAGTGGGACGAAAAGCGGGAGCTGGACTGGGATCTGCTGAAATATCCCTTCCACGATGCCTTCCAGAAATACTTTGCCCACCTGAGCCGGGTCTACTCCACCGAGCCCGCCCTCTACGATGGCGAGTACAACCCCGACTGCTTTGAGTGGGTGGCCTGCGAGAGCCGCAACGAGGGCGTGTACGCATGGCTGCGCAAGGGCCGGGGCGAAAGCCTGCTGTGCATCATGAACACGCAGGACCACGCCCACAAAAAGTTCCCGCTGTATCTGCGCTTTCCCTGCAGTGCCGAGGAGGTGCTGAACACCGAATCCCCCGAGTGGGGCGGTGCACTGAAGGCCGCCGCAAGACAAAGCTTCACACCACCGATGGCGGTGTGTTTGGTCGGGACTATACCCTTACAGTAGACCTGCCTGCCATGGGCAGCTGCCTGCTGCGCCTTGCGCCGGAGGCCCCGAACCCCGATGCGGCCCGCATCAGCGCCAACAAGGCCCTGAACGCAAAGCGCCGCGCTGCCCGCAGCACAAAGGCCGCAGCCAATTCCAACAAGTAATATTCGTTTTAAAATGTCCCGTCTGCGTTCAAAGCGGCGGGACATTTTGTTGTTTTCCGTGCACAGCGGCTGGACAGTGCAGATTTTGCTTGCTATACTGTAGCTGTGATATTCTGCAGCTGAGAGGTTTTTGGGATGAGTGGAATCATTTCCCGTCTGTCTGTCCTTGGCAAGGTCTGGCTGGGCCTTGCTGCCGGGGCACTGGCGCTTATTGTATTCGGCCTTGCCGCACCGGGCAGCAGCCTGTTTTTCCCGCTGGTGAGCCTGTGGTGCAATGCAGCACTGTTTGCACTGGCGCTGCTGGTGCTGCGCCGGGCCGGTATAGAGCTGGACCTGTTCCACAAGGCGGTGCTGGTGGGCCTGTGGGCAGCGGCCGTGCTTTACTTTTACTGGACCCTCGGCAGCCGCACCTTCCTCTACCACTGGGACTACGTAAACTACATTCTAAAGCAGTATCATGCCGAAGCCGCCTTTGCCCAGAGCACAGGCGCAGGCTTCCGGTTTCTCCTCGATTCCATCACCGAGGACTATACGAATTTCATCACCCTGTTCACCGAGTTCCCGTTCTGCCTGAGCGGCAAGACCGGCGATGACTACGCATTCTGTCAGGTATTCAGCGTACTGCCCAGCCTGCTGGTGCTGCTGGCGGGCCTGACGGTCAAGGTGGGCCGGATGCTACGGGTAAAGAACCGGTTCTGGTATTTTCTCATCGGCTTTTCGTGGTGCGCTACCTTCCCGTTCGTGCGCATGTCGGCGGTGCTGGGCCAGCCGGACTGGTTCGGCTGATCTTTGCTTCATGCTTATGCTGCTTACACTGGACTACCGCTTTGATGGCATCGACCTGCCCCGCTATCTGCTCATCTTCGCCGCCACGGCGGGCATCATCCTCACCCGGCGCTGGTACTTATATTTTGTGGTGGGCTACTGCTTTGCTACGTGCTGCTGCTGGCAGTTTCCAGCATCCGGCTGGCAAAAGATGGCCAACCCAGCCGCGCTGTGCACCGCATGGTACGGCTGGTGGCGTTCGGCCTGTGTGCGGCCGGGGCCATGGTGCTGCTGCTTCTGCCATGGTGCGCAAATTTTAGCTTTGACTACGCCGGGCGCTACTCTTACTACAACTTCGGCGGCATCACGCTGGAGCTGGCCGCACAGACACTGCGCATCGGTTTGCTGAACTTCATCCTCATCGGAATGGGGCTGTGGTTTGCCGCAAAACGCCGTCTGCCTGCCCTGCCCTGCCTTGCAGGGGCAGAGCTGCTGGTGAGCCTTGTGCTGTTTACCCGGGTACAGAACACCGGCTCCCACCAGATGCTGCTGTTCGTACCGGGGTGGCTGCTGCTGTTCCTCGTTGGTTCCGCCGCACTGGCCGACGGCCTGAAAAAGCACACCGCCGTCAAGCTCTGCTACTGGGGTTTTACCATGGTGTTTGCGGTGTCCGTGCGCTGCTCGCCGCTGACCACCGTTGCTCTGCCGGGCTTTGTGGTGGATCATTTTCCCCTCAAGGCCGTGTCGAAATTCGTCCGGCTGGACAAGCTCACCTACGACCGCACCGATGCCGCCCAGATCCAGCGCGTGGACGACTGGATCGATGCCCACTGCAACGCGGAAAAGGGCGAGTTCGCCTACATGATCCCCCACGATATGCTGTACAACTCGGACATGTTCCAGTACGCCGCCCTGCCGGACATCCAGCTGCAGGGCAAGCTGGCCGCCGGCATCTCCATCCCGGGCACCCACGAGTTCCCGGTGCGGTTCTTCGAGGCAAAGTATGTGCTCACTGCAGAGCCGCTCCCCCAGACCTTTGTCAGCGGCGGTGAGCTTTCCGGCCGGTGGAATGCTCTCTTCTGCGCGCGCGGGATGAGCACTTTACGCAGGCCGCCAGCTTTGACATGGGCAACGGCACCGTGTTCACCGTGTGGGAGCGCACCGAGCCTGCCGACCGGGCTGAGGTGGAGTATTATCTGGATGCCTTCGCGCAGGAGGATGCCCTCTACCCCGAAATGTTCTCGCAGGTGGCGGAAGCCTGGCTTGCCGGACATGGACTTTAAACTGCAAACGCTTTGGATATAAAAGGAGTATTTCCCATGGAACAGAATGCAAACGCCCTGCCCAAGGTCACGCTGGGCCAATACAAGGGGCTGGAATTCACCCGCCGGGTGCGCCCGGTATCGGAAAAGGCCGTGGAGCTGGAGGCGGCGAACCTCACTCGCACCCACGCCCCCTTTGCACCGGTGGAAAAGTCCGCCGCGCGCGGATGCGCGTCACGCTGGATTTGAGGGCTTCATGGACGGCGCACCCATCCCGGAAAGCAAAATGGAAAATGTGACCGTGGTGCTGGGCACCGGTCAGCTGATGCCCGCCGCCGAGGATGCTGTGTACGGCCACAAAGCAGGCGAGAGCTTCCGGTTCGATTTTACCTATCCCGCCGAGTTCCGGGTGCCGGAGCTTTCCGGCAAAACAGCACAGTTCGCCATCACCCTGCACACCGTGGAGCAAAAGCAGCCTGTACCGCTGGACGATGCCTTTGCCAAGACACTGGGCTTTGATACGGTGGATGCCCTGAAGGAGAGCATCCGCGAGAAAAAGCGCCGCTCCCACGAGGCCAACGCCGACCGAATTGCCGGAGCCGCCTTGCTGGGCATGGCCGGTGCCAACCTGACGGCGGAGCTGGATAACGGCATTCTGGACCAGAATGCGACCATGACATGAACGCCCTGCGCGAACGGCTGCGCCGCAGCAAAATGACCATGGAGCTGTACTGCAAGGCAGGCCAGACCACACCGGACGAGGTGCGCGCCGCCTTCCGCCGGGATGCCGAGCGCAAGATGCGCAGCATCCTTGCGGTGCAGGCCATAGCCAAGGCCGAACAGATCACCGTGTCCAACGCAGAGGTGGATGCCGAGTACGTCCGCCTTTCCAAGCTGCACGATACCCCGGAAGCCGAGATCCGCAATGTGCTCAGCCGGGACGCTGTGGCCTCTGCCGTGACCACTCAGAAGGTGCAGCGTTTCCTGATCGACCACGCAAACATCACTTCGGTTGTGGAAAAGGAGTAAACTATGGGCTTTTTTACACGCACCGCGATGGATATGCTGATGAAAACTACCCATCCCGAGATCAACCGCCGCCAGTGCTGGAACCTGCATCCCCATCGCAAGCCCTGCACCGAGTGCAAGGATATCTGCCCCTATGGCGAACAGATCTTTACCCGCCCGAACCTTGTGAAGGCTTGGGACCCCTGTACCGAGTGCGGCCTGTGCGTCTCTGCCTGCCGCAGCGGCTGCATCATCCCTTCGCCGGAGCAGGTGCAGCGGGACACCTCTGCCGCCGATACCGACAATGACACCATCTGGATCGGCTGCGAAAAGTCCACCCGCAAAAATTCCATGGTGCGCACCTGCATTGCGGCCCTCACATGGGAGACACTGGCCTACCTTGCCTGAACAAAAAGATCGTGCTGGACCTGACCCCCTGCGGTGAATGTGAGAACGACCTGTGCGCCGCCCAGCTGCGCAAGGAGCTGACAAGCTTGTGGATTTCTTTGGCCAGCCCATGTTCGAGGCACGGTTCACTCTGGCCTACGAGCCGGACGAAGCGCTCTACCACGTAAAGGAGCTGAGCCGCCGCGAAATGTTTGAGCAGGTGAGCCACGGCTCCAAAAGTGGCACCAAAAAGCTGCTGCAGATGCTGCCCGGCCTGCACAGCGAGGACGACGGCGGTGTGGATTTCCGCCTTTTGCTGCACCAGCGCACAAAGCAGCTGAAGGCATCCATGGAAACGCCGCTGAAGTACGGCTACTACCTGCCCAACTTTACCGATAAATGCTTTGGCTGCGGCAAGTGCGAAAAGGCCTGCCGCGCCGGTGCGCTGAAGCTGGAGGACCTGCCCGACGGCCAGACCCGCATCGTCATCACGCCGTGGAAGTGCAGCGAGTGCGAGGTGTGCGTGGCCTCCTGCTCCAACCATGGCATCGACGGCATGAAGCTGCGTCAGCTCACCACCCTTGGCCCGGTAAGTGTACACAAATGCACCAAGACCCTGTGCAAGGAATGCGGCAAGCCCATTGCGCCGGGCAGTGTGGATGGTGTGTGCACCGTGTGCCGCATCAAGGCCCGCACCAAAAAGCGGCAGGAAGAAGCCGCTGCCAAGGCAAAGCAGCTGCGTGAGGAGCGCGAAGCCAAAAAGGCTGCAGAGGAAGCCGCCAAGGCAGCAGCCGAAGCCGGTTCCGCTGTTTCCGCCGAGACCGCAGCGCTCCCCGCCGAAGCCGCTGCGGCCGGTCCGTGATCACAGCACTGACCCCGGAAAAAGCAGCCCCCGCCGCGCTGGACGAAACCCCTGCTGCCGCACCGGAAAACACCGCAGAAAAGGATGTGCCCGACACACCGAAAAACGATTGACGGCGCACAGATTCAATGCTATACTGACCATAAGACCACGCACCGTGGCCACCGACTGTTACAAAGGGGTAACGGAGCTATTTCCGTTACCCCTTTCTTATCCCAAAGCACGAAGCAAGCTTTTGCCAAGATCTTACGAAAGAAGGATTTTACTATGGCTCATTCCATCTCCCGCCGCCAGTTCCTGCAAGGCAGCGGCGCAGCCGCCCTTTCTGTGGCAGCGGCTGGTCTGCTGAGCAGCTGTGGCGGCTCTTCCGCTTCCAATGGCGGCAGCACCGGCGCTGCCGGCAGCAGCTCCACCTACACCGTGCTGTATTCCCGTCAGCCCGCCACCCTGAACTATCTGGTCTGCTCAGCTGACCCGGACCTTTACCACGGCACTCAGTGCATCGACACGCTGGTGGAGTACGACAACCGCGGCAAGATCCGGGAGGGCCTTGCCACTGCTTGGGAGTGGGATGCCGACAGCCTGACATGGACGTTCCACCTGCGGGATGAGAACTGGGTGGACTGCAACGGCGAGGTGCTTGGCCCTGTGACCGCGCAGGACTTTGTGGATGCGCTGGCCTATGTGCTGAACCCGGACTACGCTTCCTCCACTGCAAGCCTTGTCACCCCCTATGTGGCCGGTGCGGACGACTACTATAACTACTGCGTTTACCGCAACAACGCCAATAACGGCACCGTGGCCGAGGACGGCACTACCTACGCCATTGATGCCAACGGCACCGTGACCGCCGCTGCCGCCGACGGCACCACCACCGAATACCCGGCTGTGGATTTTTCCACCGTGGGCGTGAAGGCTGTGGACGACCACACCCTGACCTACACGTTGAACTTCGACTTTCCCGGCTTCCTCAGCTGCTGAGCTATGTCCCTACGAGCCTGCCTACGGCCCGCTGCTGGAGGAGTTTGCCGACCAGTTCTGCACCAGTGCCGAGACCGCCTGCAGCTGCGGCGCGTTCTATCTGGCCGAGTACACCCCGCTGGAAAACTGGGTGATGAAGAAGAACCCCGAAAACTACGATGCCGACAGCGTTTACATCGACACGGTGCGCTACATCTACAATCAGGAAGAGCTGATCAGCGGCCCGGAGATGGTCAAGCGCGGCGAGATCGATCAGGCTACCATCAGCTCCGACATTCTGGACAGCTGGTTGGCCGACGACACCACCAAGGACATGGTTTCCATGGAGCGCCCGGAAACCGGCAAGAGCTACTTCTACATCTTCAACTTCCTGCCCTACCGCCACGAGTTCTCAAACTGGACCGTGACCGGCGTGGATGCCCAGTACGAGCCGGACAATTGGGCCAAGGCCATCAACTCCACCAACTTCCGCAGGGCTTTCCTGTATGCCATCAATCCGTCTGTGACGCTGGCCGTCACCGCGCCGGAAGGCTACGATAACTACAAGCTGCACACCATCACCCCGCCGTCCTTCTGTGCCAACAGCAAAGGCGTGGATTATACTGAATGCGGCGGCCTTGCAAACCTCTCCGACTTCTTTGACGAAGCCAAGGCCAAAGAGTACCGTGATGCCGCCGTGGAAGAGCTGACCGCCGCCGGTGTCACCTTCCCCATCAAGATCCAGTATCCGTACAACCCCGCTGTGGTGGACTGGGACAAGCAGTGTCAGGTGTTCAAGCAGCAGGTAGAGGGCGTGCTGAACGACGGCTTCGACTTCATCAACATCATCATCACGCAGGGTCCGTCCGACAACTTCCTGAACGCGGTGCGCCGGGTGGGTGCCTACCAGCTGATGTCCTACTACTGGGGTGCCGATTACTCCGACCCGAGACCGAGGTGTACCCCTTCTATCAGGAAGCCGGCGACCGCGGCACCTGCTACAGCTTCCTGCGCACCGGGCGTGGAGGAC
>ENA-OQDD01000400-OQDD01000400.1-human-gut-metagenome-genome-assembly--contig:-NODE-400-length-18416-cov-1.712450_pt1 | contig 18416 bp, 24 predicted proteins | sample MGYA00242507_ERZ504598 | MGnify/ENA primary metagenome ERZ504598 (study PRJEB26092, sample SAMD00036318) | human gut metagenome | host: Homo sapiens | study: EMG produced TPA metagenomics assembly of... | reverse complement strand
AAAATTTGTCCATACTGTGATTCCAAGCTGGTCACAAATGGTGTAGAATTCATCAGTTTCAGCTGGATGCCAACCAAAAATACGCAGATTGTTGATGTTGGCTTCCTTTGCTTTTTCTAGAAACATTCTGTATTTTGGGGTAGAGTTTCTTCCATAAAAGAAAGATGGCTGTCCGCCCCAGCAGGCTGACCGAAGAAACATTGGCTTTCCGTTTATAACAAATGTCCAGGGAATTCGGGATTCTTCTTCTGTAAAACCAGGATTCATTTGCATGGTGATTGTACGAATTCCGGTTTTATCAGAAAGAGAGTCCAAAATGCTTTTCCCATCTGCAATCAGGATATTAAGATCATAAAGGAAAGGTTCTCCCAATTCATACGGCCACCAGAGCTGCGGATCTTCTATCTCAAACGAAAATGTGCATACAGAGGTACCAGGGAAACTGATAGAGGTCCACTGTGGTGATCTGTTGATCCCGTCCTGTCATAGAAACATTAAGTTCAGCTTCCAATACAGAATCAGATAAATTAGAAAGTTCAATATAAAATACAGCGGTGGCTGCGTTTTTGTGCAGATCATATTCAACTCTGTAATTCTCAAGCCTGAGCCGATTTGTGGCAACGAGTTTAACAGGCTGCCAGATGCCAAAGGGAATCAGTCCGGTCAGATAATCTCCGGAAAAATTATGTTTCATGCCGGCAAGTTCTGCTGGTTTTTTGGAGGCGGATCCAGTTTTACAGTAAGAAGGTTTACTGGAACGTGTGGTTGTGAATAATCCAGAAGATCAGTTACCTGAAAGGAGAAAGAGGAATACATTCCCTCATGCCTTCCGAGATATTTTTGATTGAGCCAGACCTCGCAAGAAAAATCAACCCCTTCAAATATTAGTTCAATATCTTTTCCAATCAGGTTTTTGTCTACATTGAATGCGCGATTATACCACCATTCATATTCCTGTACCATTTTGCCTTTCCCATATTTCTTCCCCAAAAAGGATCATCCAGTTCCCCGGCAAGAAACAGGTCTGTATAAACATCGCCAGGGACTTGTGCGGCATTCCAGCTGAAGTTATTACCGGAAAGCTCACTTTTTAACAGATGAATGCCCTCGGAAACGCCCTGTCCGACTCTCATTTTTTCCATTTTCCAGTCTTACCACTTAAATTCCTGGGTGTATACGACCGATAGAAGAATCAGAAGCTTCAAAGAGTCCGCTTCCAGCTTCAAGAGCAAAAAAATCTTTGTTTTTTTCCATGTTTTCTTACATCCTTTCTATATCTGTTTCTTTAAATCTAGCATTAACATAGTGTATATGATATAATGTTCCGTAGAAATTTTGCTTTTTTTTTGTATAAATCGGAGGTTATACTGTGGATATTCAATTGGAATCGGTTTTCACTCTTTCATATAAGAAAGGGGAAAGCGTCCGGGGTTTTTCGTATGTAAGCCATGAATTGATTTACTTTTACAGTGGTCGAGGGGAAAATATATATAAATGATATACCGTATCATTATCAACCTAACAGCGTGCTATTAACACAAAGTAAGGATGTAAAAGACTATGATGCAGACTGCTATAGCGAATATACATGTATACGGTTTAAAAGTTTGAAATATATACAAAAATTCCGTTCTGGGTTGTATGTACTAAAAGACCAGAGTGTATACCAGTTGTTTAAATCGATAAAAAGGGAATATGCTGAGAAAAAGATAAGTTATCACGAATTATGTAATATGAAGACGGCAGAAATACTTGTGGAGTTATTGAGGAACAGTTTACAGTGCGAAAAAGACAGCGACATTTATAAATTAATAAAGGAAATCGATTCTACAATGCTGTTTCAGAAACGTATTGCGGATATTGCCGAAGAACTGAACTATAATCCTGATTATTTGAGACAAAAATTTAAAAAAATAGCCGGTGTGTCATTGAAAGCATATATTATGCAGCAAAGGATTCAGAACGCGTGTAAACTTTTGGAACAGGAAAATTATTCTTGTACAGAAATCGCTCAGTTGTGTGGCTTTTCCTCTTCCTCGCAGTTCAGCAGAATTTTCAAAGAGAAAATGGGATATACACCGAAATCATATAAATTATAAGTAGAAATTGAGTATTGAGAAAAGAAAGAGATTTATTGGTGAGTGTAAGTGAAAAGAAAAATTTCAGCGAGCGATTGGCTACGTATAATATTCTTATTATTTCAGTAATATTATTTGTGGTGTTTGGAATATTCTTGCTTTATTATATTACTGCTCAGAAGAATGATCAGATGAATAGTATGAAAAACATACTTGAACAAAGTGAGACAACGATAGAGGCATCTATTAATTCACTTGATACAATAGCTTTGCAGGTGAGCCTGAATCCGGATGTTATAGATATCATGAAGCAGGCAGAAAATGACTCCTATGATAAATTTTCGAAAATAATATAATTGAAGCTGAAAGGGTAAACGAGATATTGTGGTTCTTTTATTCTGGATCAAGGAAAATTATTTCGGGAATAAGTATTTTTGATAAAAAGGGTTCGTTTGTTTATGCCGGTCAGGAAACAGACACAGAACAGTTTCGTTATTCCCGGGACGAGGATTTTTTTGAGTCTCTGGAAAATGAATTTGATAAACCGCGAGTATACAATATGTTCGAGAATGAAACCAACCGAAGTGTAGTGACAGGATATAAAGCAGTAACGATTATAAGACAGATAAAAAGCGATGATATTACACCGTATTGTATCGGGTACGTGGAAGTGGGGATTGATGTTCAGCAGTTAGAGAATAAACTTCAGCAGGATTTTTCGGGCAGCGTGCTTGTTTTATATGATGCGGAAACAGGCCGTGTTATGGGCTCAACAATTCCTCAGTTAATTGAAAATACAAATACGAACTACGAAGATTTCTTAAAGGATCAAAATCTGGATAATTATTTTTGGGTTCAGGGAAGTACTTTTCATAATCAAGTGGGGATCATTGTTCTTCACAGCAGGGATGAGTTGAATCGGTTTGTATTTTTACGGTGATTTTTACGTTAGGCATTTATATCACTATTCTCTCGATATATTTCTCATTCAGAGAAAATTTGAGTTTATTTCTGGCAGAACCTTTGGTCCAATTATGTGAATCCATAACCAGGCGGATGAAATATAAGAACAATTGTGAAATCATAGATAACAGGGAATTTAATGAGATTGAAGAATTACAGGAAACATTCAACCAGATGTTTCTAAAATTGGACGACAGCATGAAAAGGGAGATTGCGGCTAAAACAGAGAGACTTAAAGTTCAGCTTTACGCACTGCAGGCGCAAATCCATCCGCATTTTATCCATAATACAATAGCTATTATTCAGGCGTACGCACTAGAGGAAGATTACAATACTATTGTTGAAATTTGTGAGAACTTTTCAGATCTGATTCGCTATGGGGTAGAGGTCACCGAGGATAAATCGCTTGTAAGAGATGAGTTGGAATGTGCCGTAAAATATTTGTGGATTTTTCATCTGAAATACGGAGATAATCTGATATTTACGGTTGAGAAAAGAAATGCTGTTGAGAATATCCATATTCCACATTTTATAATACAGCCGCTTGTGGAAAACAGTATTAAACACGGATTAAAGGCAACGGAGTTCCCCTGGAAGTTGCAGATAATCTGCAACACAGATCATAAAACATGGCAAATTGAAATCAGGGATAACGGAGTGGGATTTTCAGATGAAATGAGAATGGAACTGATGCAATACAAGCAGAAACTGATGGGTGAAGGTATAAAGAACGATGCTTGGAGAGAGGAATCAAAAATAGGTGGCATGGGAATGAAAAATATTATTACGAGGTTATATTTGTCATATGGGTGTGACATGATATTTGATATCGAACGCCAACTGGGGCATGGAGCAGTAATAACGGTGGGGGGCAGATGCGATGATTAGTGTTTTGGTTGTTGAGGATGAAATTCCTATTCTTCGTAGCATATGCAGGCAGGTAGAGTCTGCTAACTCTTCTTTTCATGTTACGAGAACAGCTGTCAATGGAAAAGAAGCAATAGAGGCTTTGCAGGAGGAAAAGTTTGATTTGATGTTTGTTGACATGCAAATGCCGGTATTGGATGGGATGGCAGTGCTTAAATTCGTGAAGGAAAAGCAATTATCAGTTTATACAATTGTTCTGAGCGGATATCAGGAATTTCAATACGCCAGGGAGGCACTGCAATGTGGTGTGCTGGATTACCTGTTAAAACCACTGAAAAAGAATGAATTGACGAGGGTGCTACAAAAGGTAGAGCGGATGATATGGATTGATCGGAGTAAAGAAGAGACTGCATATATAAATAATTCTGATGATAGAGAATTTGAAGCAGCTTTGCTGACGGTAGGACATACATAATGCTTCGGGAGGATTACGCGTTTACAGAGGGGCAGAATAGGATAGATGAACAACTGAATTCCTTTCTAGATAAGTATATATCTGATGAGTTACGATGGATAATTCCAACCAAATATGAAAATGAAAGGATCATTGTATTCCGGAAGCTGGGAGGAAGAACAAAGAATATAGTTGAAAAGTTGTTCCGTGATTATCAGTCTCAATGCGATCTGGTTACGATCATCATGGCTGGTCAGGAACAAACACACAAGACGATTTTTGAAACCAATAAGCGTCTGCATCAATATATGATAGGGGCTATGGGAGTCGAAGAAAGCCGTCTTATGGATGAAGAAGAAGCAAAGAGCGTGATGGAGAATGGCGTACATTATTTGAAGACGGTACGAAAAGAAGTGTTAAAAGTCCGTGTAAGTGAACATGTGATGGAATTGATAATGAAAATCTTAAATCCCGTGGCAGAACGAAAAGTTATTTTTGAAATACTGAAACTTGCATTTTTCGGTTCTCAGAGGAAATCAACAGCAATTATACGTATAATCAAATGGAGGATGAGATTGCCGATATCATACAAAGTTCGTATAATAGAGAAGAATTGTATGACAAACTGGAAAAAATGATTATCAGGATGTTTTGTGTTGAAGATTATAGTGGAAACAAACAAAAGCTAGCATTGGATATAAAAGAGTATTTGGATCATAATTATAAGAGTGTGACGGGAAATAAAGAGTTGGCGGATATATTTGGATTTGTGCCCGCATATTTAAGGGACGTGTTTCGCAGTAAATATGAAAAGTCGCCGATGGAGTATCTACAGGAATTAAGGTTAGAATGTGCAAGGAAAATGTTGGCACAGGAACTAAAATTACCGGTGAAGGAAATTGCCAGGGCGGTAGGATTTAATGATGCTCTGTATTTATCTAAAGTGTTCCGTAGAAAATTTGGTATCACTCCTTCAGAATATAGAAATCAGGTGAAAAACAATGAAACGTAAAGCAATTATTTTGCCAGTTCTGCTGTTCTTGCTGGGAATAGGTTTGATTAGTTATTCCTTATGGAATTTGCTTCAGGCGCACGTGGGAATACAGGAGAAGAGAGAAGAAAAAGAGATTACTATGATTGTTCAGGAATCCAGATATTATACAGGATTGAAGAACATGATAAAAAAGTTATATGTTGAAGAGGGGATTCGAATTAAAGTTCGTGTTTTACCCGATAATCAGGCAGAATCTGTCATTCAGATGATGATAAACAGTGGAGATTATCCGGATATGTTAGATGCTAATATTCCACATATATACAATCTGATTAATCCCTGCCGCTATTTGGCCGATTTTACAGAAGAATCATGGGTGTCAAAATTGACGAATCCGCAACAGGTAACATATTCAGACGGAAGGATATATGGATTTCCATTTCTTAAAAATTCGGGTGTAGGAGGAATTATATATAATAAAGATATTTTTGAAAAATATGGGATTGCTATTCCGGAGAGTGAAGAAGATTTTTATAATGTGTGTGAAAGACTAAAAAGTCTTGGAATTTCTCCAGTTTTATTGTGTGCTGATAACTGGATTCCACAGATATGGATGAACTATGGATTTCCACTCTCATTTGGCAGTGACAAAAATTGCAAAAAAATAACTGAAGAAATATTATCTGGAAAGAAAAAATTGGGTGATTACGAAGAGAGTTATAAGGTGATTGACACGTATTTAGGCTTGTTTGAAAAGGGGTATGTAAACAATGATTATATGTATATCGATTACAATGACATGATAGATAAACTAAATAATCAGGAAGGGGCAATGGTGTTTGGATATTCTACGATGATTCCTGTTATGAATCAACATCATAGTAATCTGAATATGGGAATGTTTGTTCCGCCTTTTGCGTACAATCAGTCTAAAAATATAGTTTATCTGGATTTTTCAGTTGGTTTTGTTTCATTTAGGGAAAGTGAAAATCTTGATGTGGTCAAAGAAGTCCTAGATAAATGGTCTCAGAAAGAGTATTTATCCATGTGGATTTTGAAAATGGAGGTGATCCTGCGTTTGAAGATGTTCCTGACAATGTAAATAAGGATATAGAATATCTATATAAAAGTTATGTTGAAACAGGAAAGACGGTCGGAGAATTTATGCTATATATGGATCCTATATACAGTCTGAATCAAGATAAGTTATGGTTATATTATAGGGAGGCTCCGAAGAATCATTGGACAGCAGATGAGTTATTAGAAAAAATTGAAATAGATATAGAAGAAAAAATTGGAAAAATGAGAGCCTGTTAAGGTTTTCATTTTTCCATTTTTTTTTGTTCTTTTTTCCATATAAATGGAAAGCGAAAACTGTTATAAATAATATATCAAAAAGAATGGAGGAAAAAAGATGAAACGAAAAATGTGTTTGGTTCTTGCAGGACTTATGGTAGCGGGTCTGGCCGGATGTGGAGCGGATCAGAAAGGATCCTCAGCAGATGGAAATGAAGAGATGGAGATAGTTTATGCACACTTCCAGGGCGAAGGAGATGCTCAGTACAAATCCATACAGAACGCGATTACAGCATTCGAAAAAGACAACCCTGGGATTACCATTAAAGAGGAGTATTATCCTTCGGATGCATATCTGCTGCAGGCAGAAACTTGGAGTGCGGCAGGGGAACTGCCGGACATTTGCATGGTGAATGGCTCAATGGCATCGGATTATGCTGACATCGGAACAATTCTTGATCTGACAAGTTACGCGGAAGAATATGGAATTACAGATAAAATAGATGAAAGTTACTTCAAAGAGATGTCAGCTGACGGAGCTATTTACGGTATCCCATGGGAAGATGCACATTATGCGTTTATTCTCTATAATGAAGGAATTTTTAAAGAGGTTGGAGTTACAGAATTCCCTAAAACTCTGGATGAGTTGATCGATGTTTCTAAAAAGATTGCAGATGCGGGCTATATTCCGATGGCAATGGGTGATAAGGCACTTTGGCCGGCAGATTCACTGGCGTTTAGTGCATTTGTAAATAACTTTGTGGGGAATGACTGGTTCGATTCTATTCTTGCCTGCGATGGTAAAGCGGCATTTACGGACAAAGAATTTGTAGATGCCCTTGACCAGTACCAGAGACTTGCCAAAGAAGGGGTATTTAATGATAATCTGTCAAGCATTGATAATGACCAGAGAGGTGCCCTGTATCAGAACAGGGAAGCTGCTATGATTTCGGCCGGAAACTGGGAGTGCAACAGCTGTGTGGAGATCGCTCCGGAGGTAGCGGAAGAGACACAAGTGGCACTGTGGCCGGTACCTGCAGAAAATGCAAAGGCTCATGATTCTGTCGTATCCAGTTCGGCATGGGGACTTGCACTGGGAAGCAATATTGATGAGGAGAAAATCCCTTACGCAATGGATTTTATTGCAAACTATATTTGCAGTGAGGATTTCGGCAAAGTATTAGCGGAAGAACAGGGAATGTTCACACCGTGGAAAGTAGAGTATGATACAAGCAAACTTAACATTATTACGCAGAGAGAGCAGGAAGTCTCCAATGCGGATGGCGTGACAAGATGCCTGAACTGGGACAGTTCTCTGCCGGCTTCTGTTAAAGATGTATATCAGAGAGGTCTTCAGGAAGTTTTAATGCAGATCAAAGAACCGGCAGATCTTGCAGATGAAATGCAGACAGCATATGAAGAATACATAGATATGAAATAGTAGTAAGAAAACCGCCTGCCATGGTACAGTCATGACAGGCGGAGAATTTATAGGAGGAACATGGTGTGAACAATGCTGGATTAAAAGTAAAAACGAAAACAATATACTTATATGTGCTTCCGTTTTTCCTTCTGTTTATTATTGCGTTTGTAATACCGCTTTTGATGGCATTTGGAATCAGTTTTACAAACTGGCGGGGAGGAAACAAAATAGATTTTATTGCACTTGATAACTATATCAAGCTTGTAAAAGATGAAACATTTTGGATGTCATTTTTAAACAACCTGAAATTTATGGCTCTTATGCTCGTGTTTCAGATTGGGTTGGCTTTTGTATTTGCGATTGTTGTGCAGAACAAAAGAGTAAAATTCCAGGGGTTCCACAGAAGGGTTATTTTCCTGCCTTCGGTTTTGTCATCGGTTGTTGTTGCTATGATTTGGCAGATTGTGTACAACAAAGACATTGGACTTATATCGGCTATAATGGAAAAGATTGGGATGGAAGACATTGTACCGCTTTGGCTGGATGATCCCAAAATCGTAATTTATTCACTTGCAATTGTCTGATCTGGCAGTTTGTTGGTCAGTATGTGATTATAATGATGGCGGGATTTCAAAATGTGGATACCAGTCTAATGGAAGCCGCTAAAATTGATGGGGCGTCTTACAGCCAGACAGTAAGATATGTAACCCTTCCGCTGATGAAACCCACGCTATCGGTTTGCGTAACATTGTGCGTATCGGGATGTATGAAACTTTTTGATACAATTTATGCAATGACGGGAGGCGGACCCGGAAGGAGTTCCACGGTTACTGCATTATATGCTTATGATGTTGCGTTCAAGACAAAACAATTGTCATATGCATCTGCTGTATCCATAGGAATGATCATTCTAAGTGTGATCTTAATCGGCGGACGTGAGTAGAATATTTCGGGAAAAGGAGGAACAGTGATGAAGCAGCTTAAGAATAAGTCAATATCTGTTCTCTTAAATATTGCAACGATGCTAATTTCAATAACCTGCATTTTCCGCTGATCTGGCTGGCATATAACTCGGTAAAAGATAAATTTGAGTTTATGAAAGACACCATCTCACTTCCTGCTGATCCTCAATGGGGAAACTTCTGGGAAGCGATTCAACTGGGAAATCTTATACCGGCGACATTTAATACGGTGTTTAATTCGGTCATAAATGTAATTCTTGTGTGTTTAGGGTCGATTATTGTGGGCTATTTTCTTGAGAGATATGAGTTTAGGGGAAAAAAGATTATTTCAGCGATATTTCTTGTGGGTATGGTAATCCCTCTCTATTCCCTTCTTGTACCAATGTTTTTGCAATACAAGGTACTGGGTATGCTTAATACAAGGTTTGTGCTGATTCTTCCCTATTTTGCGATGCAGATCTCATTGGGAATCTTATTGTGCAAGAGTTTTGTTCATGGTATACCAAAAGAAATAGAGGAAGCAGCTGTAATCGACGGATGTGGAATGAGGCAACTATTAAAGAACATGATATTTCCGCTTTGCAAACCGATGATTTCAACCGTGGGTATACTGACCTTCTTGCCAGCTGGAATGAGTTCGCTTTTGCAACTGTTTAAGTTCCGGCAGTCAATACAGAACCTTGTCTGTAGCAGTGCAAAGTTATTCATCCGGTAGAGAAATGGAGTACACATTGTTTCTGGCAGCTTTACTGATGGTTTCGTTACCGATTATTCTCATTTACTGTATTTTCAGTAAACAAATCATAAATGGTATGACGCAGGTGCGGTGAAAGGTTAGAAAAAGTATGGTGTTTAAGGATAGATATTTCGAAAACCCTCAACTTAATCATGTGAATACAATGGAACCAAGATGCTATTACATTCCATTGCAGGAGGTTGAACTTGATGTTGAGAAACAAAAAGAAAGCTCAGCTCAATGTTTTCAATTAAACGGCGAGTGGGATTTCCTATATTTTTCCAGTATTTATGATATAGACCATAAGCCCGAAAGTATTCACGAAACTGTACATGAATGGGAACGGATTCCGGTTCCGTCTGTCTGGCAGAATTATGGATATGACAAGCGACAGTACATAAATGTTAATTATCCTATTCCCTTTGATCCACATTTGTGCCTTCAGAAAACCCGTGTGGTGTATATCACAGGACATTTGAATATAGAAGTGACTCCGATTACCCGAAAAGTTATCTGAATTTTGAAGGTGTTGACTCCTGTTTCTATTTATATATAAATGGAAAATTTGCGGGCTACAGTCAAGTTAGTCATTCTACCAGTGAGTTTGATATTACAGATTACTTATCTGATGGAATAAATCATATCACCGTGTTTGTTTTAAAATGGTGTGATGGAACTTATTTCGAAGATCAGGATAAATTTAGAATGTCTGGGATTTTCAGGGATGTTTACATATTAAAAAGACCTGTCAATCATTTGAGGGACTATTTTATTCATACGGTATTAGTGGATCGGTATGATAAGGCTTTTGTGACAGTTGATCTGGAAGGCGGCGGCAGGCTGGGATGTGCAGTACAGTCTGCAGGAACAGTCCGGAAAGAAGATCCTGGAAGGGGAGGCGCAAGACGGTAAAATTTCATTTATGATTCTAGAGCCTGTATTGTGGAATGCAGAAAATCCGTATTTATATACGTTAGTGATGAAGTATAACGGAGAAACATTTATTGAAACAGTCGGTGTTCGGGATATCAGAATAGAGAATAAAGTATTGCTTATCAATGGTGTGGATGTTAAGCTTCGGGGCGTTAACAGACACGACAGCAATCCTTCAACAGGATGTGCTGTGACCATCGATCAGATGAAACAGGATTTGACACTGATGAAAGCTCATAACGTGAACGCAATAAGAACCAGCCATTATCCAGGAAGGCCGGAGTTATACTATCTTTGCGATAAGTACGGATTTTATATCATGGATGAGGCAGATGTGGAAATACATGGGGTAGACGGACTGTATTCGCCAGTATGGGAAGAGGACTATAATAAACATGCATTTTCGGCTGAAATCAGTGACAATGAATTGTATTCTGCAAGTGTCACAGACCGCGTGAAACGATGTGTAATAAGGGATAAGAACAGATGCAGTGTTGTAATTTGGTCAATGGGAAACGAATCAGGTTACGGATGTGTGTTCGAGTCGGCATTGGAATGGACAAAAAAGTTTGACAGTTCCAGACTTACACATTATGAAGGAGCACTTCATGCTCCGCATGACCGTAAGAATGATTATAGCAATATTGATTTATACAGCAGAATGTATCCATCGATAGATGAAATAAATGAATACTTCAGGAAAGATTTTGATAAACCATTTATTATGTGTGAATACTCACATGCTATGGGAAATGGTCCGGGAGATTTGGAGGCGTATTATAAGGTTATACAGAAGTATGAAGGACATTGTGGCGGATTTGTATGGGAATGGTGTGATCATGCAGTTGAATTAGGAAAAACTGCAGATGGTAAAGTGCAATATGGATATGGCGGAGATTCGGGCGAAGAACTCCATGACGGAAATTTTTGTGTGGACGGTCTTGTATATCCGGACCGGACGCCCCATGTCGGTCTAAAAGAATTTAAAAATGTAAACAGACCAGTGAGAGTCCTCGGATATGACAGGAAAACAGGTACTGTTGAATTTGAGAACATTCTAGATTTTACAAACATAAAAGATGTGCTTGACATAAAGTATGAGGTTACATGTGGGAAAGAGGTAATTGAAAGGGGAGCGATTATTGACCGGGAGTTGCTCGATATTCACCCTCATGAGAAAAGATCAATTCCGATTATGGTCCACATTTCCGATAAATCGAAATGTTATATCAAGTTTGATTATGTACAGCGGGTAAAGAATCTGACGACAGATGAGGGTCATAGTTTCGGATTCGATCAAATATCACTTAATGATGCAGCTATCGATGAAAATATTTTTATTAGGGAGCCTGAGGAAAAGTATAATGCAGGTACTGCCATTGAGATAGAAGAAAATTCTCGCAGGGTTGTGTTGGCCGGTGAAAATTTTTGTTTATGCTTATGATAAACGAAAAGGTTGTTTTGAGAGTATTTGTGTTGAGGGAACAGAAATATTAAAAAAGACAATGGAATACAATATATTCCGCGCTCCGATTGACAATGATCGTATTATCAAAGAGCAGTGGTATGCGGCGGGATACGATAAGTCTGTTATCCGTGTATATGACACATTTGTTAAAAAAGAAGATGAAGGAATAAGTATCAGATCATCTGCAGTCATCTCGGCTCCGCATGTACAGAAAATCATAGAGTTCCAAGTGTCATGGAAGGTTTCACTTTCCGGGAAGATAAATATGAAACTTGAGGCAACGCGTAATGTGGAAATGCCCTATCTTCCAAGATTTGGCCTGCGGTTATTTTTGGATGAGAGGATGGATCAGGTAGAGTATTTTGGCTATGGACCGTATGAAAATTACTCAGACAAACATCAGAGCAGTTATCTCGGTCTGTTCCGAACAGACGCGGAAACTATGCATGAAAATTACATAAGACCGCAGGAGAATGGCAGCAGATGTGGGTGCCGTTATGTAAGGTTATTTGGATCCGGTGTACACTGGAGTATCATCTCTAAAAAAGATTTTCTATCAGTGTCTCAAAATATACACAAGAAGAGTTGTGTGCAAAAAGACATAATTTTGAACTGAAGGAGAGTGGAAATACAGTATTGTGTCTCGATTATAAACAGAGTGGTGTAGGGTCGGGCAGTTGTGGTCCCCAACTTTCAGAAGAACATCGATTTGATGAAAGAAAATTTTGTTTTGAATGTTGTTTTATGAGACCTGAATTGACTGACACAGAGGAGGAAATAAGTGAAACTAAGCAGTGCAAGTAAACGAGCTATCGAGAGAAACTACTATCAAAGTTGTGAATGGTTTTGTGATTTTAAGGAAAGTGGAATCGAAGGGATAGGGTATGAAAAGGGAATTCACAGGAGAGATCCAAGCAGTGTGATTAAAGTAGGAGACGATTATTTCGTCTGGTATTCAAGATCTGTAGGCCCTCATAAAGGATTTCATACAGGTGATGAAGAGGCGAAAGTATTTCCCTGGGATTATTGCGATATTTGGTATGCTGTATCAAAGGATGGTTATCGATGGGAAGAAAAAGGGCCTGCTGTTGTGCGGGGCGAAAGAGGTGCATATGATGACCGAAGTGTTTTCACACCGGAAATACTGGAATATGAAGGAAAATATTATCTTGTTTACCAGGTTGTACAGCATCCTTATGTGAATAGAAGCTTTGAAAGTATTGCAATAGCAGTAGCAGATTCACCGCATGGACCTTTTACGAAATCGAAGGAACCGATTCTTACTCCGACAAAAGACGGTATTTGGGAAGGCGAGGAAGATAACAGATTTGCTGTAAAGAAAAAAGGAAGTTTTGACAGTCATAAGGTGCATGATCCGATCCTGTTTGCTTTTAGAGGAAAATTTTATCTCTATTATAAAGGTGAACCAATGGGGGAAGAACTTTATATGGGTGGACGTGAGACAAAATGGGGGTCGCGATTGCTGATAATATCCTCGGCCCGTATCATCGAAGCGAATATAATCCGGTAACAAACAGCGGTCATGAAACATGTCTTTGGCAGTATAACGGAGGAATTGCGGCTTTTCTAAGGACAGACGGAGTTGAAAAGAACACGATTCAGTTTGCTGAGGATGGAATTAATTTTGAAATTAAGTCAGTTATTAAACAGGGTCCGGAAGCATGCGGTCCGTATAGACATTTGGAAAGTGATTCTAATCCTTTGAAAGGAATGGAGTGGGGATTATGTCACGATGTGAGTCAGGATTATGGATTTATTAAAAGGTTTGACATTGATGAGTGGCAGAAAAAGGTTTATACGAACAGAGAGATGTATGAATAAACCGGATGGGTTTATAGGAAGAATATAGAAATTATTAAACAGTTGCTAAAAATATTTTATATAAAAATATCTTTATAAAAGTATAATTTAATTAAAATTACAAACATGGAGGGAAGAACGATGGACAAAAATAGTTTTTCATTAAAAGGAAAAATTGCATTGGTAACAGGAGCATCTTACGGAATCGGATTTGCAATTGCAAAGGGATTTGCCGCTGCAGGTGCCACGATTGTCTTCAATGACATCAAGGAGGAACTGGTTGAAAAGGGATTAGCTTCATATAAAGAATGTGGCATTGAAGCTCATGGTTATGTGTGTGATGTGACAAAAGAAGATCAGGTAAACGATTTTGTTGCAAAAGTAGAAAAAGAAGTTGGAATTATTGATATTCTTGTAAATAATGCTGGAATAATTAAGAGAATTCCGATGTGTGACATGACGGCAGATGAGTTCAGACAGGTCATAGATGTGGATCTGAATGCTCCATTATTGTATCTAAGGCTGTGATTCCTTCAATGATCAAAAAAGGACACGGAAAGATCATTAATATCTGTTCTATGATGAGCGAACTTGGGCGAGAAACAGTGTCAGCATACGCTGCAGCGAAAGGCGGTCTGAAAATGCTGACAAGAAATATCTGTTCAGAGTATGGCGAGTATAACATTCAGTGCAATGGTATTGGACCTGGATATATCGCAACGCCTCAGACTGCTCCGCTCAGAGAAAAACAGCCCGATGGAAGCAGACATCCTTTTGATCAATTTATTATTGCAAAGACACCAGCAGCACGTTGGGGAGACCCGGAGGATCTTGCCGGACCAGCAGTATTCCTTGCTTCAGATGCATCTAACTTTGTAAACGGACATGTACTGTATGTTGACGGAGGTATTTTAGCGTATATTGGTAAACAGCCGTAAGAAAGGTTTTAAACGAATATGACGTATTAATCTATAACCTATATTGTTGCCATGATTGTTGGGGAATGTAAGTACATTCCCCAAACATATATACAAGGATGCAATCAAACGGGAGGAAAAGATGTTTGATATTTTAGCACTTGGGGAGATATTGCTAAGATTGTCTCCGCCAATGAATGAGAAACTTGTAAGAGGAGAAACATTTGAAAAGCAAGTCGGGGGAGCGGAACTTAATGTTCTGAGCGGAGCGTCATTACTGGGGCTTAGAGCCGGAATTATATCAAAAATCGCTGAGAATGATATTGGTGAATTTGCGAGAAATAGAGTTCGATTTGTAGGTGTAAGTGATGATTACCTCATGAATGATATTGAAAAGGATGCAAGATTAGGAATCTATTATTATGAAAATGGGGCATATCCAAGAAAACCAAGAATTGTATATGACCGGTCGCATACTTCAATGTCCAAGATCTCTATAGAAGATTTCCCGGACACAATGTATTCGCTGACAAGATGTTTTCATACGACCGGGATTACCCTGGCTCTGGGAGAGCAGGTTAGAACTACGGCATATGAAATGATAAAGAAGTTCAAGAAGAATGGTGCTCTAATATCGTTTGATGTAAATTTTCGCAGTAATTTGTGGAGCGGGGAAGAGGCGAGGAGGACCATTGAAGAAATACTGCCTTTGGTTGATATTTTCTTCTGCTCGGAGGAGACTGCAAGGCTTACCTTTAAAAAAAGCGGCAATCTGAAGGATATGATGAAAGAGTTTGCTGATGAGTATAATATTGGAGTGATTGCATCAACACAGCGGATTGTTCACTCACCTAAAATCCATACATTTGGTTCTGTAATATATGAAAAATGCAGTGATACATTTTATGAGGAACCGCCATATTCAAAAATTGAGGTGGTAGATAGAATTGGAAGCGGGGATGCGTACATTTCAGGAGTACTGTATGGAATTTTAAGCGAGAATGGAAGTTGCGCGAAAGCATTAAGTTTTGGCAATGCAGCGGGAGCGATAAAGAATACCATACCGGGAGATATGCAGGCATCTTTGCGCGGTGAGGTAGAAGCTGTTATACAATCTCATCGGTTAAAAGGAAATGATTGCGAAATGGTGAGATAAAGAATGCAGTGATGTAGTTTTGCTAATAGCATAGAAAGGAGAATTAAAGTGCGAGTAGCTAAATTAACAGAAGTAAGAAAAATAGAAGTTGTTGAGGGAGAAAAACCGGAAATTTCAAGTGAATATGATGTACAGGTGAAAGTAAAGGCGGTTGGTATTTGTGGAACAGATCTCCATATTTTTAACGAAGGACGTGCCGATGTTATACTTCCGAGAGTAATGGGCCATGAATTGTCAGGAGAAGTGACGGCTGTTGGAGAGAAAGTGGATAGAGTAAAAGTTGGAGATAGAGTTGCATTAGACCCGGTATTTGCATGTGGAGAATGTCCAACCTGTAGGAAAGGATATCCGAATGTGTGCGAAAATGTAAAATGCTATGGAGTTCAAATGGATGGAGGGTATCAGGATTATATAGTTGTACATGAAAAACATCTGTATCCTTTTGATCATTCTATCAGTTTGAACAGGCTGCACTTGCAGAGCCATTTTCAATTGCTGCAAATATTCTAGAGAGAACTTCAGCAGCTAAGGAAGATAATGTTATAATCATTGGAGCAGGAACAATAGGTTTATCGATTGTTCAAGTCGCAAAAGGGATAGGATGTCGTATCATGGTAGCAGATGTTGTTGATTCAAAACTTGAAAAGGCACGGGCATTGGGAGCTGATAAAGTTGTCAACAGCAAGAAAGAGTCAATCAAAGACATGATTGAAGAGTTTGCACCAGGCGGATTGGATGTGGTGATAGATGCGGTAGGTATTACGTCTCTTTTTCAGCAGTCGATTGAATATGCAGCACCGCGCGGAAGAATTGCCTGCATAGGATTTGATGCGAAACCGGCAGAAATCCCTCCGGTGCTCATTACGAAGAAGGAGTTGAGTATTGTCGGATCAAGGATGAACTGTTATCAATTCCCGAAGGTAATGAGTGCTGGAAGAAGGAAAAATAGATGCTGAAAAAATGATTTCTAGAAAATATTCTATCGATGATATTCAGCAGGCTTTCGAGGAGACAATCGCAAATGGACAGGATGTTGTAAAAACACTTATTGTTTTTGAATAATCGGCATTGTGTGAGCTGCAATAGTGTAAAAAAGGAGCTATTACTGCAATGGATAATAAAATTAAAACAATTGCTATTGACTATTATAAAGTACCGCTGGAGGGAAATTTGGTAGATGCTCTTCACGGAAAACATGATAATTTTGAATTAATCACAGCTACAGTAACTCTGGAAAACGGGAGAATCGGGTGTGGTTATACATATACAGGAGGATTTGGCGGAGCAGCAATCGCTAAGATGCTGGAGCAGGATCTCACCCCGCAGCTGATTGGGGTACCGATGAATTCTCCGGAAAAAATGAATGATTATATGAATCAGCATATACATTATGTGGCACGGGGCGGAATCGCTTCATTTGCAATTTCTGCTTTAGATATCGCCTTTTGGGATATAGAACTGAAGTCACATGGTATTGCACTGAAAGACCTGCGTGGAAAAGGTGCGGATAAGGTTAGGACTTATTATGGTGGCATTGATCTCATGTACAGTGAGAAAGAGCTGTTAGAGAATATAGAAAAACAGTTGGCTTCCGGTCATACAGCCGTGAAAATCAAACTTGGCAGAGAAAATGAGGATGAAGATATCCAAAGAATTAAGGCTGTCAGAAAATTGATCGGTGACGAGGCTCTTTTTATGGTTGATGCCAATATGGTCTGGACAGAAGAGCAGGCTATTCGAATGGCAAAGAGAATGGAAGAATATAATATCGGCTGGCTTGAGGAGCCTACGAATCCGGATGATTACGAAGGATATGCCAGAATCGGACAGGCAACATCAATTCCGATAGCAATGGGGGAAAATCTGCATACTATCTATGAACATGAGCTGGCAATGAAACTTGCACGGATTAAGCGCCCGATAGGAGATTGCTCTAATGTGTGCGGTATTACAGGATTTTTAAAAGTGGCGGACCTTGCAGAAAAATATTCTGTGGAAGTTCACTCTCATGGAATGCAGGAACTTCACGCAAATGTGCTCGGGGCAGTAGAAAACAGAGGAATGGTAGAGTTTCATAGTTTCCCGATATATAAATATACAGTAGATCCGCTTGTCGTGAAAGACGGATACCTCGAGACTTGTAAAGCACCCGGAACAGGTGTGGTTTTTGATCTGGAAAAGTTAAATCTATATAAAGTAAATTAATTTATATATCAGGATGTGCTGTTGATGAAAAAACGAAAAAGATTTTACAGTGGTTTGTTGATTGTATTAGTAATACTTTTCAGTTCTGGTTGTCAAAAAAATCATACAAAAGAAGAAAAAGAGATAACCGAAAAAAAAGAAAA
>ENA-OQDD01000398-OQDD01000398.1-human-gut-metagenome-genome-assembly--contig:-NODE-398-length-18470-cov-4.015537_pt1 | contig 18470 bp, 28 predicted proteins | sample MGYA00242507_ERZ504598 | MGnify/ENA primary metagenome ERZ504598 (study PRJEB26092, sample SAMD00036318) | human gut metagenome | host: Homo sapiens | study: EMG produced TPA metagenomics assembly of... | reverse complement strand
GCGGTGATCTCCGGTGTGGTGGTGTACGGAGTCAGCCTTGTAAACAAGGTGGAGGACAGCATCCGCCCGGACGACAGCACCCCTATCATTGAGGAAGAGGTGAAGACAGCGAGGAATACAAGGGCGATGTGGTGAACATTCTGGTCTGCGGCATCGACTATGAAGAGGGCCGCAATTATTCCAACGACCCCACTTCCAACGACGGCATGACCGACATGATCCTGTACGTGCAGTTCGACATCAAGAACGGTGCACTGCGGATGCTGCAGATCCCCCGCAACAGCCTTGTCACCACCAAGAACAAAAAGATCACCCTTTCCAATGGAAAGACCTACGCCGCCACGAATTATCAGATCAACTCGGTGGCAATCTCCAACGGCGGCAGCATCGCCGCTCTGGCCGATGTCATCTACGATCAGTTCCGGCTGCCCATCGATTACTATGTGACGGTGGATATGCAGGCACTGGTGGATATGGTGGATAACTTTGGCGGCATTGAGGTGTATATCCCTCACGATATGTCCTACGGCGGCAGCAAGCTGCTCAAGGGCTACCGCAATCTGAACGGCGCATCGGCAGAGTTCTTTGTGCGCTGCCGCCACGGCGACGCTACGCCAATTCCGATATCGACCGCCTGAACATGCAGCGCTATTTCTATGCCGGCCTGTTCAAGCGTGCCCGCGCCATGGGCGTTACCGATATCCTGAACCAGCTGCCGCTGGTGTTCAAGAACTATATCAAGACGGATATGGACATTTCCACCATTGCAAAGCTGGTGGTGTCCTTCCTCAAACTCGACAGCTCCAACATCATTCTGGCGCAGACGCCGGTGTTCATGGGTGTGCCCAACGTGGGCAAGACCGACACCTTTGCCGGTTACTCCTGCGTGGTGCCGGATGCGGGTTCCATTGCAAACCTGCTCAACCAGTATTTCTGCACCTACACCGGCCCCATTGATGTGAGCGAAATGAACCTTGTCACCGACGAGTGGCCCCACGGCAGTGCATCCACCGATGCCAACGTGCAGTATATGGGCCGCATCGATAAGGAGTCGGACGATGCCATCCTGAACGGCGATACAGACCTTGATGGCGCTGTTACCACCGACGGTCAGGCCGCAGGCTCCGCAAACTGAAACTGACAGAAAGGAAAAACATATGGAGAACTTCAACGACAGCAAGGCGCTTGCCATTGAGATCGCAAAGATCCTGGATAAGAAAAAGGCCCACGATGTGCGTGTGCTCAAGGTGGAAAGCCTGACCGTGCTCACAGATTACTTCGTTATCGCGTCCGGCACCTCCACCACGCAGGTGGCGGCTCTGGCCGATGAGGTGGAGTACGAGCTTTCCCAGAAGGGTCTGGAGCCCTACAGCACCGAGGGCTACGATTCCAAGAACTGGGTGCTGCTGGATTATTCCAACGTCATCGTGCACGTATTCGTGCCCAACACCCGCACCTATTACGATCTGGAGCACCTGTGGGCAGATGGTGAACCCATTGATATCTCCGAGTACCTCACCCCCGACAGCACCCTTGAATGATTCAGGCAAACAGCTGTCTACCTGAAAAAGAACCCTCTCAGTCAGCGTCCGCCCTGACAGCTCCCCCGAAAGGGGGAGCTTGCGCAAAAGAGGGAAGGCTGCGGTCTGCATAAAACCTCTCCTTCGGGAGAGGTGGCATCGCGCAGCGATGACGGAGAGGGTTTTCTGGCAAAGGCAGATAGCTTGAAAGCATACGCCCCCAAGCAACGGTATTTTGGATAAAGTCTGGAGCTGATTAACAACATGAAGTACGATTACAAGGCAGTTGAAGCCAAGTGGCAGAAGGTGTGGGAGGACGAAAAGACCTTCCATGTCGAGATCGACCACAAAAACCCAAGTTCTATGCACTGGTCGAGTTCCCGTATCCGTCGGGTGCCGGCCTGCATGTAGGCCATCCCCGCAGCTACACCGCGCTGGACGTGGTCAGCCGCAAGCGCCGTCAGAACGGCTATAATGTGCTGTACCCCATGGCTGGGACGCTTTTGGCCTGCCCACTGAGAACTTTGCCATGAAGAACCACATCCACCCGGCCATTGTCACCAAGAACAATGTGGACCACTTCCGCAGCCAGCTGAAGGCTTTGGGCTTCTCCTTTGACTGGGACCGTGAGATCAATACCACCGACCCCGAGTACTACAAGTGGACCCAGTGGATCTTCCTGCAGCTGTATAAGCATGGTCTGGCTTACAAGAAGGAAATGAACGTCAACTGGTGCACCGGCTGCAAGTGCGTGCTGGCCAACGAGGAAGTTGTCAACGGCGTGTGCGAGCGCTGCGGCAGCGAGGTCGTTCACCGCGTCAAGAGCCAGTGGATGCTCAAGATCACCGCTTATGCCGATAAGCTGATCGATGGTCTGGACGGTCTGGATTACATTGAGCGCGTTGCCACCCAGCAGAAGAACTGGATCGGCCGCAGCCACGGCGCAGAGGTCAACTTCGGCACCACCGCAGGCGATACCCTGACCGTGTACACCACCCGCTGTGACACCCTGTTTGGTGCCACCTACATGGTCGTCTCCCCGGAGCATGCCATGGTCAAGGAGTGGCTGGACAAGGGCATCCTCAAGAATGCCGATGCCGTCAAGGCCTATCAGGCCGAGGCAGCCCGCAAAAGCGACTTTGAGCGCAGCGAGCTGAACAAGGAAAAGACCGGTGTCAAGCTGGAAGGTGTCATGGGCATCAACCCGGTCAACGATACCGAGATCCCCATCTTTATCTCGGACTACGTTCTGTCCACCTACGGCACCGGTGCATCATGGCTGTGCCCGCCCACGATACCCGCGACTGGGAGTTTGCCAAGAAGTTCGGCCTGCCCATCATCGAGGTGGTCAAGGGCAATACCCCGTCCAATCTGGACGAAGCCGCCTTCACCGATGTGGCCACCGGCACGCTGGTCAACTCCGGCTTCCTGAACGGCCTGTCTGTCACCGATGCAAAGAAAAAGATGATCGACTGGCTGGAGGCAAACGGCAAGGGCTGCGATAAGGTCAACTACAAGCTGCGCGACTGGGTGTTCAGCCGTCAGCGTTACTGGGGCGAGCCCATCCCCATGGTCAAGTGTGAAAAGTGCGGCTGGCAGCCCCTGCCCGAGAGCAGCCTGCCCCTGACCCTGCCGGACATCACCGATTTTGAGCCGGGTCCGGACGGAGAATCTCCGCTGGCCCGCCACAAGGACTGGGTCAAGACTACCTGCCCCTGCTGCGGCGGCCCTGCTACCCGTGAGACCGATACCATGCCCCAGTGGGCCGGTTCTTCCTGGTACTTCCTGCGCTACATGGACCCCCACTGCAAGGATGCCATTGCTTCCAAGGAGGCTCTGGAATACTGGTCTCCGGTGGACTGGTACAACGGCGGCATGGAGCACACCACCCTGCATCTGCTGTACAGCCGTTTCTGGCATAAGTTCCTGTATGATATCGGCGCTGTGCCTTCTCCGGAACCCTACCAGAAGCGCACCGCTCACGGCATGATCCTGGGCCTGAACCCCCACAGCTTTGTCAACCTGCCCGCTGAGGAGCAGGAAAAGCTGCTGAAGGAGTACGGCAGCCAGAAGGCCGCTGAAAAGGCTCTGGAAGAAAAGTACGGCGAAATGGCACGCCACCCCATCGTGAAGATGTCCAAGTCTCTGGCAATGTCATCAACCGGACGAGGTGGTGGACCAGTACGGTGCTGACACCATGCGTCTGTACGAGATGTTCATGGGCGACTTTGAACAGGCTGCACCGTGGCAGACCTCTGCCATTGCAGGCTGCAGCCGCTTCCTGGACCGCGTGTGGGCGCTGAGCGACAAGCTGGTGGAGGGCGAGGCTATCGCCCGCAGGTCGAGACCCTGATGCACCAGACCATCAAGAAGGTGGGCGCTGACATCGAGACCCTGAAGATGAACACCGCCATTGCCCAGCTCATGACGCTGGTGAACGCCTGTACGACAACGGCGGCGCGACCAAGGCCGAGCTGGAGACCGTTGTTCAGCTGCTGAACCCGTTTGCTCCCCACATGACCGAAGAGCTGTGGGAGAAGCTGGGCCACAGCCACGACGAGCAGCTGGCTTACTATCCCTGGCCCAAGTACGAAGAGGCCAAGTGCGTGGAGAGCACGGTGGAGATCGCTGTGCAGGTGAACGGCAAGGTGAAGGCCCGCCTGAAGGTGGCTGCCGACATTGACGTTGCTGCCGCCATTGCTGCCGCCAAGGCTGACCCCGCTGTTGCTGCCGCTCTGGAAGGCAAGCAGCTGGTCAAGGAGATCTACGTCAAGGGACGTCTGGTCAATCTGGCTGTCAAGGGCTAAACCAACCGATACCCTGCCGAAAGGCTGGATATACAACTACCCGCAGAGGCGGACTGGCGCATAAAACACCCGGGAACGTTTATTCAAAATCTTTTCAAAGATTTGCGCAAAAAACTTTCAAAAAAGGTTGACGAACCGGAGAAAATGCGCTATACTGTCTACTGTTAGTTACCATGTAACAACGAAATTCCTGCCTCACGGTCCAAGGGAGGGAATAAGATGTCGGAAATTCGTGTTAAAGAGGGCGAGTCGCTGGAAAGCGCACTGCGTCGCTTCAAGCGCAGCACCGCTCGCAGCGGTGTGCTCGCAGAGGTCCGTAAGCGCGAGGCTTACGAGAAGCCGTCTGTCAAGCGCAAGAAGAAGTCCGAAGCAGCCCGCAAGCGCAAGTTCAAGTAATTGATCACTTGAAGTCGCTGTTGCTTTAGATTTCATACGCGTTGCTAACGCCGATGTAGGGGAGCCTGTATTGCAGGCTCCCCTATTTTCATTGCAGGGAGAAATACTATGCTCATCACCCCCGAATACGTTTTCAAGGATGTCACCCACATCACGCCGGAATGGCTGGCGGCAAAAGGCATCACTGCGCTGGTGCTGGATATCGATAACACCCTCACCGCTGACCGCAGTCAGGAGCTGCCGGAAGATGTGGCCGTGTGGCTGGACACTATGCGCAGGGCGGGTGTCAGGCTCACCATCGTGTCCAACGGTGCGGAAAAGCGGGTGCGGCCCTTTGCCAGAAGCTGGGCCTTGCGTACCTGTACCGCTCCGCAAAGCCGCTGCCCTTTGCTCTGATGGCGGCGCAGCACCGCATGGGCGTGAAGCACCGTCAGATGGCGATGGTGGGCGACCAGCTCTATGCCGACCGCATGGCGGCAGCGCTGTACGGCATTCCGGGCCTGATGGTGGTGCCCCGCGGCCCGGACCTCGGTGCGCAGGTCATCCTCAAGCGTAAGTGGGAAAAAAAACACTGGCAGAAATACTATGACCGGGGAGGCAAGACCCTGTGAGCGATTGGAAGATCCGGTTCGGCACCGCAGGCACCAGCGACAGCTTTGCCGCCCAAGGCTACAAAAGCAGCTTGGATGTGCCGGAGTACACCGCAAAGATGGGACTGAACGCCTTCGAGTACCAGTGCGGGCGCGGCGTGCGTCTGGGGCTGGACAAGGCTGCAAAAATGGCCGCACTGGCCGGGTCAAAGGATATCCTGTTCAGCGTGCATGCACCGTATTATATCAGCATGTCCAGTCTGGAAGAGGAAAAGCGGCTCAACAGCATCCAGTATCTGCTGCAAAGTGCGGCGGTGTGCAAAGCGCTGGGCGGCAGACGCATCATCTTCCACTCCGGCAGCTGCGGCAAGCAGAGCCGGGAAGCGGCCCTTGAAAAAGCACTGGATACCATGCGCCGTGCCGTGGAAGCGCTGGACGAAGCAGGCTTTGCCGATATGACTCTCTGCCCGGAAACCATGGGCAAAATCGGCCAGCTGGGCACACTGGACGAGGTGCTGGCGCTGTGCAGCGTGGATAAGCGCATTACGCCCTGCATCGACTTCGGCCACCTGAATGCCCGCACTCTGGGCGGCATCCGCTCGAAAGAGGACTACGCTGCCATCCTTGACCGCATGGCAGAAAAGCTGGGGGACCAACGGGCAGAACGGTTCCATGTGCATTTTTCCCGCATCGAGTATTCGGCGGGCGGCGAAAAGCGCCACTGGACCTTTGCCGAGACCCAGTTCGGCCCGGAGCCGCAGCCGCTGATGGAACTGCTGGCTGAGCGGAAGCTGCAGCCGGTTATCATCTGTGAGAGCGCAGGCACGCAGGCTGAGGATGCCGGGACTATGCAGCAGATGTACCATGCAGCGTGCAAAACGTAAAAAATTTTGTGTTTTTATCGTCTTTTTTGCCGAAACCCCTTGCCAAATGCAAACGGATTGGGTAAAATAAATAGAGATATGCGTTAAGCATTTGAGATTAAACTAATGGAGGAATTCCTATGATTTCTGCAGGCGAGTTTCGCAATGGCGTGACCTTTGAGCAGGACGGCCAGGTTCTTCAGGTCGTTGAGTTCCAGCACGTGAAGCCCGGCAAGGGCGCTGCCTTTGTCCGTACCAAGACCAAGAACGTGATTACCGGCTCTGTGGTTGAGACCAGCTACAACCCGACCGCAAAGTTCCCGCAGGCTTTCATCGAGCGCAAGGACGTGACCTATAGCTACGAGGATGGCGATCTGTACCACTTCATGGACAACGAGACCTACGATGACATCCCCGTCAACGCAGCCGATGTGCCCGATAACTTCAAGTTCTGCAAGGAGAACGAGCTGTGCAAGCTGCTGAGCTACAAGGGCAAGGTGTTCAGCGTCGAGATCCCCAACTTCATCGAGCTGGAAGTTACTCAGACCGAGCCGGGTGTCAAGGGCAACACTGCCACCAACACCCTGAAGCCCGCTACCGTCGAGACCGGTGCTGAGATTCGTGTGCCGCTGTTCATCAACGAGGGCGACCACATCCGCATCGATACCCGCACCGGCGAGTATATGGAGCGCGTCTGATCCCTTTAACGCCAAACCGGGCTGCGGGCAACCGTTTGCCCGGTTTTTTAAAACTCCGATTTTTCATTTTAAGGAGGGCATTCGTATGGAACTGAACAAAAAGGCAGCTTATCTGCAGGGTCTGGTCGATGGTCTGGGCATTGATGATACCACCAAAGAGGGCAAGATCATCAAGGCCATGAGCGCACTGCTGGGTGAAATGGCTGAGGTCATCGAGAGCGTGGACGAAGATCTTTCCCGCGCCTACGACCAGATCAACGACCTGAGCGATGAGCTGGAAGATCTGGAAGCAGATCTGTACGAGGAGGAGGACGAAGACGGCGAAAGCGAGGACGCTGAGGATGAGGACTCCGACGGCGACGACGATGACGATGCCAAGGATGATGACATCGCCAGCGAGCCGTTCTATGAAGTGGCCTGCCCCAACTGCGGCGAGACCGTTTACGTCAGCGAGGATGATCTGGATGCAGGCGAAGCCAACTGCGCGCACTGCGGCGTGACCTTTGAGGTCGCTCTGGAAGGGGACGGCGAAGAGGATGCCGAGGATGGCCCCGTGCAGTACGAAGTGACCTGCCCGGACTGCGGCACCACCGCCGTGTTTGAGGAAGACGAACTGCTGGACGGCGCACCCAAGTGCCCGAACTGCGGCAAGCCACTCGACTTTGAAGTGACCGAAGAATAAGCAAAAAAGACCGCTGCACTCCGGTGCAGCGGTCTTTTTTGTTTACTGTGCGTTTGCCTTCTGCAGCCAGATGCTGCCGATGTCCAAAGCGTTGTACAGGCCGATCTTGGTGGTCTGACGCATCACGCGCTCCTGCGGAGCCTTGGTGGTGTCGGTAGAGAGCAGCATCAGGTGGACCTTGTCTGCAACCTGCTGGTCGCCCACAGGCTTGGTGGTCGTGATCTGCAGATAGAGCACATATGGGTCGGTCATATTGCCGTAGTACAGCTCATTGTCCTTGCGGACGAGGGGCTTGCCTTTATAAGTCAGTTTTGGAGTAAATGCCATCGTGAAAGCCTCCCTATCAATAGTAGTTCAGTTCAGTATAACACATCTATGGTACAGGATGCAAGCTTTTGACCCGATAGAAGGCGGGCTTTTTGCACACAATGGCATGCCTGCGTGCAAAAGAATCTGCAATTTTAGGCACTCTGGCAGAAAACGGGTCTTGCCGGAATGCACAGATATGGTATACTAAGAACGAGAAAGCCCGCAGCATAGTCCGGGCAGAAAAGTGAGGGAGACAGCATGGCAGACTATCAGGAATACCGGCGGCGCGTGTTGCGCAAACGCTGGCGCAGGCGGTTCATGGCGGCAGCGTTGCTGCTGCTGCTTTTGCTGGTGGGAGCCATCGGGATGTTGTGGAAGAGCCTGCACCGGGAACAGCGGCCCTCCGGCGTTGGGCAGAACACCATCCTGCAGGAGGTAACACAGGATAATACTTGGAACACGGCCTCCTACGCGGTGGCGCGGCAGCTCACGGTGCAGCCGCTTGCAGACAGCGCGGCCACTGCGCTGGATTTCCGTATGGCGGCGCTGCCAAAGAGCAGCACGGCTGTGGGCAAGGAATGGTTCAATGACGTGAGCTTTGTGGGCGACAGCCTGACGCAGGGCATGCAGCTGTACGAAGAAGGAATGCAGAACGCCATGTTCTGTGCGTACAAGGGTGTTGGGCCGAACGTGATCGTCAACGGCACCACCTGCAAGCGCGCCGACGGCGTGGCTGAGGTGCCGCTGGAAGCGTTGACCGCCCAGCAGCCCAGAGCTATTTATGTTCTGTTGGGCACCAACGTGCTGGGCCGCGATACCGATTATAGCAGCTTTCTGACCTATTACCGCTGATGCTGGACATGCTGAGCCAGACACTGCCAAATGCAAAGATCTATGTGCAGTCCATCACGCCGGTGCGGCCGGAAGTATGCCAGAAGTCCGGCCATGAGGCTTGAACCGCGACCGCCTGTGCCAGATCAACAATGAGCTGGCAGCCATTGCGCTGGAAAAGAACTGCTATTTTCTCAACTTGTGGGAAGTGCTGGCAGATGAAAACGGCGACCTGAACGAAAGCTACGCCCAGCCGGACGGCTACCATCTGAGACCCGCCGGATATGCTGCATGGACGGATTATCTGTGCAGCCACACAGAAGGATAAAAATAAGAGGTTCGTTCACTGAGCGAACCTCTTATTTTTTACTTGAAACTTAGAACAGGCCGGTGATCTTGCCGTCGGCATCCACATCGATGTTCACAGCGGCGGGCTTTTTGGGCAGGCCCGGCATGGTCATGATATTACCGCAGATGACCACCACAAAGCCTGCACCGGCAGCAAGGCGCACCTCGCGCACCTCCATGGTAAAGCCGGTGGGGGCACCGATGAGCTTTGCGTTGTCGCTGAAGCTGTACTGGGTCTTGGCGATGCACACGGGCAGGTTTCCGTAACCCATCTCAGTCAGCTCGGCCAGTGTCTTGCTGGCGGCGGCGCTGTAGTTCACGCCGTCGGCCCGGTAAATTTTGGTGGCGATGGCGTTGATCTTGTCCTTCAGGGGCATTTCCAGCGGTAGGTGTACTGGATGGGACGATCCTCCAGCACCTCCAGCACCTTCTCGGCCAGCGCCTTGCCGCCCTCGCCGCCCTTGGCGAACACCTCGCTCAGCACGCAGGGAACACCCTGCTCGGCGCACACCTGCTCCACGTAGGCCTGCTCTTCGGCGGTATCGGTGGGGAAGGCATTGATGGCGACCACCACCGGCAGGCCGAAGCCATTTTTCAGGTTGTCGATGTGGCGGATGAGGTTGGATGTACCGGCCTTGACGGCTTCGAGGTTGGGCTGGCTCAGATCGGCCTTTGCCACGCCGCCGTGGCTCTTGAGGGCACGCACGGTGGCCACCAGCACGCAGGCAGAGGGAGCGATACCGGCGTAGCGGCACTTGATATCCAAAAACTTCTCTGCGCCCAGATCGGCACCAAAGCCTGCTTCAGTGATGGTATAGTCGGCCAGAGAAAGGCTCAGCTTGGTAGCCAGCACACTGTTGCAGCCGTGGGCGATGTTGGCAAAGGGACCGCCGTGGATGATGGCGGGGTTGTTTTCCAGCGTCTGTACAAGGTTCGGGTCCAGCGCGTCCTTCAGCAGGGCGGTCATGGCACCGGCAGCACCGATCTCACCGGCGGTGACGGGCTTGCCGTCGTAGGTGTAGGCGCATACGATCTTGGAAAGACGCTCCTTCAGATCGGAAATGCTGGTGGCAAGGCAGAAAATTGCCATCACCTCGCTGGCAACGGTGATATCAAAGCCGTCCTCGCGGGGGGTGCCGTTCACCTTGCCGCCCAGACCGTCCACGATGAACCGCAGCTGGCGGTCGTTCATGTCCATGCAGCGCTTCCATGTGATGCGGCGGGGGTCGATGTTCAGCGGGTTGCCCTGCTGGATGCTGTTGTCGATCATGGCGGCCAGCAGGTTGTTGGCCGTGCCAATGGCGTGCAGGTCGCCGGTGAAGTGCAGGTTGATATCCTCCATGGGCACCACCTGTGCGTAGCCGCCGCCGGCTGCGCCGCCCTTGACACCGAACACGGGGCCGAGGGACGGCTCACGCAGGCAGAGCATGGTCTTTTTGCCCAGAGCGTTCATGCATCGGCCAGACCCACGCTGGTGGTGGTCTTGCCCTCGCCCGCCGGGGTGGGACTGATGGCGGTGACGAGGATCAGCTTGCCCTGCTTTTGGCATCGTGGATCAGGCGGTGATCGATCTTGGCCTTGTAGCGGCCATAGGGGATCACGTTCTCGTCGGCAAGGCCGAGGGAGGCAGCGATCTCGGTGATGGGTCTCATTTGGCTTCCTGTGCGATCTCGATATCGGTTTTCATCAGACATCCTCCTTTGGAAGTCGTTTTTACAAGCATTGCATGCTGCCTGAACGGCCTTTTTGCTCGCATCCTGCGTTGCTTTCCCTTGCAATCCGTCAGGATTGCTGCGGAAAATCGCCTTGTCTGCGGGCAAAATCCCGCCATTCAACGCACCCTGCTTATAAAAACAACTTCCGACAACAAAAAAGGCAGCTTTGCGCAGCAATTGCGCAAGGCTGCCCAGACGGTCGGCATTGACTCTCCCGCCATCCTGCACTGTGGTGCTCCACAAGGTTCCGTCAGCAGAGATACGGTCTCTATGCAGTAAAGATAGCACAATGCCGGGGTGTTTGTCAAGGAAAAACATATACGAACTTGTCGGGGCGAGGCCCTCCATCTTGCTGCGCAAGACCGTTCTGTCGCTTAAAAGCCCCACTGGGGCTTTCATTGCTGCGCTGCGCTCGCAAACGCGAATATTTTGCGTTCTACAGCTTTCTGTGCTATAATTAAACTGGATTATTATGAAAACAGAAAGCAGGAATCCCTTTTATGCTGCAAAACCCTGAATTGCATTATCTGGATAACGCCGCTACCACCATGGTGGCTCCCGAGGTGGCGGATGTCATCGACAAGGCCATGCGGGAACACTGGGCAAACCCGTCCAGCCTGTACGGCCCCGGTGCCCGCAGCGAGGAAGCACTGAACGCCGCCCGTGCGCTGTGGCCCGTACACTGGGCTGCAAGCCAAAGGAGCTGTATTTTACCTCCTGCGGCAGCGAGAGCAACAATCTGGCCCTGCTGGGCGCGGTGCGCACCCGCACTTTCGGCAAGGGCATCGTGGTGTCCGGCTTTGAGCACCCCAGCGTCCAGCGCCCGCTGGAAGAGCTGGCGAAGCAGGGCTACAACGTCACGGTGGTCAAGCCCCGCCCGGACGGCACATTGAATATCAACGAAATGCTGGAGCATGTGGACAAGAACACCATCCTCGTGGCCTGCATGATGGTGAACAACGAGGTGGGCACCCGCAACGATGTGGAACGCCTTGCCGCCGAGGTCAAGCGCCGCAACAGCCGCACCATCGTCCATGTGGATGCGGTGCAGGCGTGGATGCGTGTGCCCATCAAGCTGACGAACATCGACACCCTGTCGGTGAGCGGCCACAAGATCCATGCGCCTAAAGGCATTGGTGCGCTGTATCTTTCTGACCGTCTGGTGCAGGCGTTCCGGCCGCCGTACCTCGGCGGTGAGCAGGAGCGCGGCCTGCGCCCGGGCACCGAAAACCTGCCCTACGCCATGGGTCTTGCCGCAGCCGCCACCCGTCTTGCCAAGACCATGAAGAGCCGTGACACCGCTATGAAGGCCCTGAACCAGCGTCTGCGGGACGGCCTGAAAGCTTTCCCGGAGGTGGAGCTCAACAGCCCGGAAAACGCGGTGCCCGAGGTGCTGAACTTCAGTGAGATGTGCATCAAGAGCGAGACCATGCTGCATGGCTGGCCGAAGCACAGGTGTATGTTTCCTCGGCAAGTGCCTGCGGCCGCGGCCAGCCCAGCCACACGCTGGCAGCCATGGGCAAAGACCCGCTTGCCATCGACACGGCCATCCGCGTGTCCTTCTGCGGCGACAACACCCCGGAGGATGTGGATGCTTTCCTCAACCGCTTTGAGGACGGAATGAAGAGCTTGCAGAGGATCCGGAAGTGATTCCACAGGCAGGACCATCTGGAATGGCCGCCGCTTTGCTCTGGCCATGTTTAGAGGAAGGATCATTCTGATTAGGGCGTTTGTCGTGCCCTGCGGGGCACTCCAAACGCATTTTTACGGAAGGGGTCCGGACCGGCAGATGCAACAAATTGTTCCTCTGTATTTTTCGTCAGGATACTTTCGCGAATAGGAGGATGGATGCCGCTGACCGTTACGACCCTGCCCGTGAAAAAGTGTTCTGGAAATGACCGCAGTCATTTCCAGAACACAAATATAAATATTAAAATTTCCGCTGAGAATGGCCAGAGCGCAAGCGAAGGCCATGTTAAATCGTAACCTAGGAGATACAACATTTATGCATGAAATTATCATGGGCTATCAGGGTGAAATGTCCCTGAAAGGCCTCAACCGCAACCAGTTCGAGTCGGCGATGATGAAAATTCTGCGCTACCGGCTCAAGACCGTGGGCAAGTTCAAGGTCTACTGCACCCAGTCCACCTTTTATATGGAGCCTGAGGAAGAGGACGTGGATATGGACCTCGCCTTTGACCGGGTGAGCAAGGTGTTCGGCCTTGCGGCGCTCAGCCGCGCCGTGGTCTGCGACAAGGACTTTGACACCATCTGCCAGACCGCTGAGGATTACCTCGGTGCCAGTCTGCACGGCATCCGTACCTTCAAGGTGGAAGCCCGCCGCTCCGACAAGACCTACCCCATGACCAGCCCTGAATTGATGCGGGAGCTGGGTGCCTATCTGCTGGGCAAACACAACTACCTCAAGGTGGATGTGCACGACCCGGATTTTAAGGTGATCGTAGAAATTCGTGATTACGGTGCCTACATCCACGGCCCCAAAGTGCCCGGCGAGGGCGGTCTGCCCGTGGGCACCAGCGGCCGTGCATTGAACATGCTGTCTGGCGGCATCGACAGTCCCGTGGCAGCTTACCGCATGGCAAAGCGCGGTCTGGCACTGGACCACATCCACTTTGCGTCTCCGCCGTACACTTCGGAGCGCGCAAAGCTCAAGGTGAAGGCTCTGGCGCAGCTCACCAGCATCTATACGGGCAGCTCCAATCTGTTCGTCGTGCCCTACACCAAGCCGCAGGAGTACATCCGGGATAATGCTCCGGATGTGCTGTTCACGGTGCTGATGCGCCGCAGCATGATGCGCATTGCCAACGTCATTGCCAAAAAGCAGGGCTGCGAAGCCCTTGTTACCGGCGAGAGTCTGGCTCAGGTAGCCAGCCAGACCGTCAAGGCCCTGCAGTGCACCGATGCTGCGCAGGACCTGCCCATTCTGCGCCCGCTCATCGGCATGGACAAGACCGAGATCGTGGAGACGGCCCGCCACATCAACACCTTTGAGACCAGCATCCTGCCCTACGAGGACTGCTGCACCATCTTCACCCCGCCGCACCCGAAGATCCGCCCGGAGCTGGCCGAAATTCTGGAAGCCGAAGCCGCCATGCCCGGCCTTGCCGCGCTGGAAGCCGAAGCAGCAGAGAGCGCCGAGCGCATCCGCATCCGTATCACCGATCAGGTCGAATTTGAGGGGTGAAAGCCATGACAGCAGAGATCATCAGTGTGGGTACCGAGCTGCTGCTCGGCAACATTTTGAACACCAACGCCCAGTATCTGAGCCGCGAGCTGGCGGCACTGGCATTACGGTCCAGCGCGAGAGCACTATCGGCGACAACCACGACCGTTTGGCGGATTTCGTCAACGAGGCAAAGCAGCGGTGCGACCTGCTGGTGTTTACCGGCGGCCTTGGCCCCACGGCGGACGACCTGACCAAGGAGACGGTTGCTGGATGCTACGGTGATACGCTGGCTTTTGACCCGGAAGAATGGCAGAAGATCGTGGATTTCTTCACTCGTACCGGGCGCAAGACTACCCCAAACAACCGCAAGCAGGCCATGGTGCCGGTGAACGGCCACAAGATCATCAATAACCACGGCACTGCCCCCGGGGCATGGTTCGAACAGGATGGCCACTGTGCTGTGCTGATGCCCGGCGTGCCTCACGAAATGAAGGCCATGTGGGAGGAGAGTGTGCGTCCGCTGCTGCTGGCCCGCCAGAACTGCACCCTGCATTCCATCACGCTGCGGGTGCTGGGCGGCGAAAGCGATATCGAATACCGTGTGCGGCATCTGCTGGAAAACGCAAATCCCACCGCCGCCATCTACTGCAAGACCGGCGAGTGCGAGATCCGCATTACTGCCCGGGCAGAAACCGACAGTTCAGCCGAAAAAATGTGCCGCGCATACGCCACAAAGTTCTATGATCTGCTGGGTGATGCGGTGTATGATGAGGATGTGACCGGTCTGGAAGAGACTCTGGTGCATACCCTGAAGAAAAAGGGACTCACCATTGCCACGGCAGAAAGCTGCACAGGCGGCATGATCGCCCAGCGGCTGACCAATGTGTCCGGTGCAAGTGAGGTGTTCGGCTTCGGCTTTGTTACCTACTGGGAGCAGGCCAAGGCAAAGATGATCGGTGTAGACCCGGCGGCGATCGCAAAGTACAATGTGGTGTCCGCACCGGTGGCAGCACAGATGGCACTGGGCGCAGCCGAAGCTGCCGGGGCTGATATCGCTGTCAGCGTCACCGGTCTGGCCGGCCCCAACGGCGGTGATGCCGTCCGCCCGGTGGGCACGGTGTATCTGGGTGCGGCCTGCGGTGAGACCGTCTATGTAAAAAAGCTCTTCGTCTCCCGCCCCGACCGTGCGCTGGTGCGTGCCCGCGCGGCACAGGCGGCACTGGAACTGGCGCTGCGTCTGGCTCAGGGCAAAGTTCCTGCAGATACACAGGCACTGGCAAAAAGCGCCCGGCATGATGCTGCGGCTCTGACGGCACTGGACAGCACCTTCCTCAAGGGTTAATACGAGCGGCCCCGGGCCGCGGGGGTGAAGCAGTTGATACACGAAGAAAAAACGCAGACCACCTGTGTGCTGCGGTTGTTTGGCGCACCGCTGTGGGCAGTACAACAGGCAGTGCAGCAGACAGGACTTGCTGCCCAGTGCCGCAGCCGCGGTGCAGAAACACTGGCTGCGCTGCAGGCAGAAACGCCCACGGCATTGATCAAGGCGCGGAAAGCGCTGGCAGACCGCTTTGCGGCAGAGCTGTACGGAGAAGGGGAGATGACCCTTGTTCATGCAGCGGTGCAGGCGCTGGAAACGCACCACAGGCTGCTGGTATGCTGTGATGCGGATGCAGGCACTCTGCTGGAAGCCCGGATGGAAACGGTGGCCGGCGCAGAAAAAGTGTTTGATTTTGGAGCCATGAGCTATGCCGATGCAAAGGTGCGGGAAAAGCTGAGCGCAAAGGTCTGCCGGGTCAAGGGCGGGCCGGTGCCGGCAAAGCTTACCCGTGTGCGGGCAGCGCAGCGCCTTGTGGGTGCAGACTTTGCAGCTGGATGTCTGGAGCGCGCCGAGGACACGGTGCTGTTTCTGGGCAGCCGGAAAGGCTGCTGGGTGCGCACGGTGGCCAATGCAGATACGCCTGCTTTGTGGCTGCTGGATATGATCCGCCGGGCGGCTTCCGGTCTGCCGCAGGCGGTGGGAACGATCTGGCAGAAGTATGGCAGGGCCATCCCGGCAGATGCCCTGACGGCGCAGCGCCTGCCGGGCAAGCCGGAGCCGGATGCACCGACAGCAGCGCCGCGCAAACGGCACAGGGTGCGGAATGCCCTGATTTTTCTGCTGCTTCTGGCCCTGGCCGCGTTTGCCGCCGCGTGGTATTATACCGGCGGCGACCTGACCGCCCTGCCGCAGAGACTGCAGAGCCTTGGTGCCGACAGCCTGCCCCATGCGGGGGCAAAACTGATATAAAAAGACCCCGGAGGGTGCGAACCTTCCGGGATTTTTTGTTTATAAAGGCGATTTTTTAAGAGATGCAGTGTGCTGCTCCGAACCCATCCGTGAAAAAGAACCTCCGGAAAATCCGCAGATTTTTCGGAGGTTCAAATAAATGATAAATTTTCCGAATGGTTATGCCTTGTGGTCGCTCAGCCACCGCAGAGCCATATAAACATAGGCCGCAGAGCCTCGTACAGCACGCTGTCGTCAAAGCGTACCTTGGGGTGGTGCTGGCCGTAAACATAGCCCTCCTTGGCGTTGCCTGCGGAGAGAAACATGCTTACGGTGGGCACTTCGTGGCTGACAAAGGCAAAGTCCTCGCTGCCGCCGCCGGGCTTGCCGCCGGTGAGGACGGTCATATCCATGGCACCACGGCCCAGCAGTTCGGTCATATAGGTCAGGGCATTCTTGGCAAGAGGCGTATCCACCACCATGCAGGGGCAGTGGTCGCTGAACTCCACATCAGCAGTGCAGCGATAGGCTGCCGCCACGCCCTGCGCGATCTCGGTCATGCGCTGGTGGATCTGCTCGCTCACAGCACCTTCGGGGTCCACCGTGCGGATGGTGCCCCACATGTCGGCTGTATCCGGGATGACGTTGGATGCCTTGCCAGCTTCAAACCGGCCCGTGGTGAATACGCCAAACTTGGCGGGGTCCAGCTCACGGCTGTTGATCTCCTGCAGGGCAATGTGGATGTGGGCCGCTGCGGTGATGGGGTCGATGCAGGCGTTGGGCATGGAGCCATGGCCGCCCTTGCCGTGTACGGTGATGTGGTACTGCTCACAGCTTGCCATGGTGATGCCGCCGCCCGGCACTAGCACGGTGCCCACGGGCAGGGGCATCCCGGCCAGAACATGGAACATGACCGCGGCATCCACCTTCGGGTTTTCCAGCAGGCCGTTTTTCAGCATGTCCAGCGAACCCTGAAAGATCTCCTCTGCAGGCTGGAATTCCAGCTTGATGGTGCCCTCGATCTCGTCCTCGTGTTCTTTGAGCAGCTTTGCCGCACCCAGCATCATGGCGGTGTGCATATCGTGGCCGCAGCCGTGCATCTTGCCCGGCACCTCGGAAGCAAATTCTTCGCCGGATTCCTCCTGAATGGGCAAAGCATCCATGTCACCGCGCAGCAGGATGGTCTTGCCGGGGCGCTTGCCGCCCGCAAGCGCGAGTACGCCGCACTTGCCGCAGTCCTGCGGGGTGTAGCCCATTTCGGTCAGGGCTTTTTTCACCAGCGCTTTTGTCTCGGGCAGGTCAAAGCCTACCTCCGGGTGGCGGTGCAGGGTGCGCCGCCATGTGCGCAGCTGGGTTTCCAGCTCCTTTGCGGATTCGAGCAGTTTTTCTGGTGTGATCATTCCAAAATCAACTCCCTCTATTTTATCAAAAACCTCCCAGACCCTGCCTTATGGCAGAGCCTGAGAGGTTTTTACTTAGTTTTCGTTCGTCGATGTGCCTTCCGGGTGGTACTTGGCGCAGGTGCACTTTTTCCACTTCAGGCCGCTGCCGCAGGGGCAGGGGTCGTTGCGGCCAATTTTGATGACACGCACAGGCTGGCCGTGGGGTGCACCCTTGGCACCGGGTGCACCGTTGCCGGGCACAAAGCCTTCGCCGGTGGGCTTTGCCACCTGCTCACGCTTGGGGGCAGCACCGGCCTGACGGATCTCGATGGTCAGCAGCATCTTCACACTGGACTCACGGATGGAATCCACCATCTGGTCGAACATGTCAAAGCCCTCGATGCGGTACTCCACAACGGGGTCCTTCTGGCCGTAGCCGCGCAGCGCAATGCCCTGACGCAGCTGGTCCATGTTGTCGATGTGGTCCATCCACATGCGGTCCACGCACTTGAGCAGGCAGATGCGCTCCAGCTCACGCATGATGGGAGTACCGTAACGCTGCTCCTTGTCGGAGAGGATCTTCATGCCGCGGTCATAGAGCTGGTCGGCAATGCCCTTGCGGGAGATATCGTCAAAGTCGGCCACGGTGTAGTGGAGGTCTTCCTCGGTGGTCAGCCAGCCCAGATAGTGGCGGCGCAGGGCACCAAAGTCCCAGTCGTCCTTCACATCACCGGCAGGAACTGGTCGCAGCTGGAATCGATGTTCTCGCGCAGCATCTTGTGCATTTCGGTGCTGATATCCTCGCCATCCAGCACCTTTCGGCGCTGACCATAGATGATCTCGGCCGCTGCTGGTTCATCACGTCGTCGTACT
>ENA-OQDD01000397-OQDD01000397.1-human-gut-metagenome-genome-assembly--contig:-NODE-397-length-18503-cov-1.833478_pt1 | contig 18503 bp, 19 predicted proteins | sample MGYA00242507_ERZ504598 | MGnify/ENA primary metagenome ERZ504598 (study PRJEB26092, sample SAMD00036318) | human gut metagenome | host: Homo sapiens | study: EMG produced TPA metagenomics assembly of... | reverse complement strand
GACGGCTTGATTCGTGTGGCATTGGTGGATATATCCAATGTAGGAAAATCCACATTGATGACTTTGCTTTCGAAAAGTGAAGTCTTTGCAGAGAATAAGCTGTTTGCCACGTTGGATACTACGGTGCGTAAGGTGATTATTGAGAACCTGCCGTTCCTGCTATCCGATACGGTGGGCTTTATCCGTAAATTGCCGACGGATTTGGTAGACTCCTTCAAGTCTACTCTGGATGAGGTACGCGAGGCGGACTTGCTGTTGCATATCGTAGACATCTCTCATCCGGATTTTGAAGAACAGATAGAAGTTGTGAACAAGACGTTGGCAGATATCGGTGCCGCCGGTAAGCCCATGATTCTTGTATTCAATAAGATAGACGCTTATACTTATATAGAGAAAGCGGCTGACGACCTTACCCCAGAACCAAGGAAAACTTGACACTCGAAGACTGATGAAGACGTGGATGGCTAAGATGGAGGATAACTGCCTCTTTATTTCTGCCCGCGAAAAATCAATATGGAGGAACTGAAGAGTGTAGTTTATCAGCGTGTGAAGGAATTGCACGTGCAGAAGTACCCCTATAATGACTTTCTTTATCAGACCTACGAAGAAGAAGTTTAATTTTAGTTATGAGTTATAAGTTATGAGTTATTTGCTGGCAGCGGTTTGAATCGGTAGTGCCGGCAAAGGCAATAACTTATAACTCATAACTCATAACTCGTTATAAGGATGAATTACAGAAGACTGACCGAAGATGAAATTCTCCGGTTGAAGAGCCAGTCATGTCTGGCTGATGATTGGGGGAAAGTAACCGTTGCAGAAGAGTTCTCAACGGAATTTGTGCATCATACCCGTTTTTCGGGTGAGGTGTGTTTGGGAGTGTTCCATTCAGAATTTATGTTGCCGGGAGGAATCAGGAAGCATTCCGGTTTGCGGCATGTGACGCTGCATAATGTAACGGTGGGAGATAACTGTTGCATTGAGAATATCCAGAACTACATTGCCAATTATGAAATAGGGCATGACACCTTCATTGAGAATGTGGATATTATTCTGGTAGACGGTGTGTCGAAGTTCGGTAACGGGGTAGAAGTGTCTGTCCTGAATGAGACGGGAGGCCGTGAGGTGCTGATTAATGATAAACTCTCCGCACACCAAGCCTATATTCTGGCGCTTTACCGCCATCGCCCGGAGCTGATTGCACGGATGAAGGAAATCACGGATTTTTATTCCAACAAACATGCTTCTGCTGTAGGAAGCATCGGGAACCATGTAATGATATTGAACACCGGTTCCATAAAGAATGTGCGCATCGGTGATTATTGCCGCATCTGTGGTACATGCCGTCTGTATAACGGAAGCATCAACAGCAACGAGGTGGCGCCGGTACACATCGGGCATGGGGTGATTTGTGATGATTTCATCATCTCTACCGGGTCTCATGTAGATGACGGAGCTATGCTGAGCCGCTGCTTCGTGGGGCAGGCATGCAAGTTGGGACACAACTACTCTGCTTCGGATTCTTTGTTTTTCAGCAACTGCCAGGGAGAGAACGGGGAGGCGTGCGCTATTTTTGCCGGACCTTATACGGTGACACACCATAAATCCACGTTGCTGATTGCCGGTATGTTTTCCTTTATGAATGCCGGTTCGGGGTCCAATCAGAGCAACCATATGTATAAGTTAGGGCCTATCCATCAAGGCACTTTGGAGCGTGGTGCCAAGACGACTTCCGATTCGTACATCTTTGTGGCCTGCAAGGGTGGGAGCGTTTTCCTTGGTAATGGGGCGCCATGTCAACCATTCTGATACTTCGAACCTGCCGTTCTCTTACTTGATAGAGCAGAATAATACCACCTACCTTGTACCGGTGTCAACCTGCGTAGTGTGGGTACCATCCGTGATGCCCAGAAGTGGCCGAAACGTGACGGGCGTACCGACCGAACAAACTGGATTACATCAACTATAATCTTCTCAGCCCTACACGGTGCAGAAAATGTTCAAGGGACGGGAAACGTTGCAGAATCTGCGTCATGCCAGTGGCGAGCTTTCGGATATCTATTCTTTCCATAGTGCGAAGATACGTAACTCGGCTTTGGTGAAAGGTATCCGCTTCTATGAAATAGCCATTCATAAGTTCCTCGGAAACTCTGTCATCAAGCGCTTGGAAGGCATTGACTTCCGGAGCATGAAGAAATACGTGCCCGTTTGAAGCCCGATACTGCCATTGGCAGCGGCGAATGGTGGATATTTCCGGATTGATAGCCCCAAAGAGTGAGATAGATGCGCTGATAGACGGTATTGAGTCCAGCAAAGTCAATCGCTTGAAGTCTATCAATGCCGAGTTTGAGAAGATGCACAGCAACTACTATACCTACGAATGGACCTGGGCGTATGAGAAGTTGGAAGAGTTCTATGGTATCAAGCCGGAAGGTATGACGGCAGAAGACGTCATACATATTGTCGAAAAATGGAAAGAAGCAGTAGTTGGCCTCGACCGCATGGTGTATGAGGATGCTAAGAAAGAATTTTCACTGGCTTCCATGACGGGCTTTGGAGCTGATGGCTCACGCTTGGAAAAGGAACTCGATTTTGAGCAGGTACGCGGCGACTTTGAAAGCAATCCGTTTGTAATGGCTGTGCTGAAACACATTGAGGTGAAGACGGCGCTGGGCGATGAACTGATAGGGCGGATGCAGCGGGTGTCAGAAAATTAATTATGATTTGTTGCGTTTTTACTCTAATTAAAGAATTATTTCAATAATAGTTTTTACCTTTGCTCGGTAAAGGCGGTTTTGTGCTGCCTTTGCTACCCGAATCACTTTTAAACATTAAATATACGAGTAATTATGGCAACAACACCTCCGTTCAAGTATCAGCCCATGTTCGAGAAGGGGAAAGATACTACTGAGTATTATCTGCTTACAAAAGATTACGTGTCAGTAAGCGAGTTTGAAGGAAAACCTATCCTGAAGATTGAAAAAGACGGTTTGACGGCAATGGCCAATGCGGCTTTCCGTGATGTATCGTTCATGTTGCGTCGTTCGCACAACGAGCAGGTTGCTAAGATTCTGAGTGACCCCGAAGCAAGCGATAACGATAAATACGTGGCACTCACCTTCCTGCGCAATGCAGAGGTAGCATCCAAGGGGGTACTTCCTTTCTGCCAGGATACGGGTACGGCAATCATCCACGGCGAAAAGGGACAACAAGTATGGACCGGCTACTGTGATGAAGAAGCTCTCTCACTGGGTGTTTACAAGACTTATACCGAAGAGAACCTGCGCTATTCGCAGAATGCTCCCCTCACCATGTACGATGAGGTGAATACGAAGTGCAACCTTCCCGCACAGATTGACATCGAAGCTACGGAAGGTATGGAGTACGAGTTCCTCTGCGTAACCAAGGGTGGTGGCTCTGCCAACAAGACTTATCTCTACCAGGAGACAAAGGCTATCCTCAACCCCGAAACATTGGTTCCCTTCCTTATCTCAAAAATCAAGACTTTGGGTACGGCAGCTTGTCCTCCCTATCACATCGCATTCGTTATCGGCGGTACCTCTGCCGAAAAGAACTTGCTGACTGTGAAACTGGCTTCCACCCACTTCTACGATAACCTACCCACTACCGGCAATGAGTTCGGCCGCGCTTTCCGCGATGTGGAACTGGAGAAGCTGGTACTGGAAGAAGCTCATAAGATTGGCTCGGTGCCCAGTTCGGCGGCAAGTATCTGGCTCACGACATCCGCATCATCCGCCTGCCGCGTCACGGTGCGTCCTGTCCCGTGGGGCTGGGTGTTTCCTGCTCTGCCGACCGTAACATCAAGTGTAAAATCAATAAAGAAGGTATCTGGATTGAAAAGCTCGACAGCAATCCGGGTGAACTGATTCCCGAAGAACTCCGTAAGGCCGGTGAAGGCGACGTGGTGAAGATTGACTTGAACCAGCCGATGGCCGATATTCTGAAGGAACTGACCAAGTATCCGGTTTCCACCCGTTTGTCTCTGAATGGAACCATTATCGTAGGCCGTGACATCGCACACGCCAAGCTGAAAGAACGTCTGGACCGTGGCGAAGACCTGCCGCAGTACATCAAAGACCATCCCATCTACTACGCCGGTCCTGCCAAGACTCCTCAAGGCATGGCTTGCGGCTCCATGGGCCCGACTACTGCCGGACGTATGGACCCGTATGTAGACCTCTTCCAAAGCCACGGCGGCAGCATGATTATGCTTGCCAAAGGTAACCGCAGCCAGCAAGTGACAGATGCCTGCCAAAAGTATGGCGGTTTCTACTTGGGCTCTATCGGTGGTCCTGCCGCTATCTTGGCACAGAACAACATCAAGAGCATTGAGTGCGTGGAATATCCCGAACTCGGTATGGAAGCTATCTGGAAGATTGAGGTGGAGAACTTCCCTGCATTCATCTTGGTGGACGATAAGGGCAACGACTTCTTCAAGCAACTGAAGCCCTGGAATTGCAGCAAGTAAAACAGAAGCCTTTTAGAAAGGCATAATATAAGGAAAGCCGTAACGGAGAAAATCTTGTTACGGCTTTTTTGTTTTGTAGAGGAAAACAAAGTGTTTCGCGGCATAGAACACTCTGTTTCATCAAGCAAAACAAACTGTTCCTTTATGTTGAAACAAATTGTTTCAATAGGAAGAAACAAACTGTTCTTTCATGTTGGAACAAAGTGTTCTTCCCTATTGGAACACTCTGTTCTGCCTTGATAAAACAGATTGTTCTCTATAGGAGAATAAAACTGAAACTCGTTTGTTGTCGTATTTTTGTTACATTCTCCTTTTCATTTCTCGGTTAACTTCTTTATCTTTAGCCCTCCAAACAACCAATTTAATAAAACATGGAACCAACTCTTACACGACAAACTCCGGCACAACACATCGTATGGCTGGATGTGGTACGCTTGTTGCAATGTTTACAGTAGTTTGCTGCCATTGCACAGACCCTTTTAACTTCTATCCGGGCACATCGCCCGACATTGTTGACATCAAGTTCTGGGGAGCTGTCTACGGTGCGGCGCTCCGTCCTTGCGTACCGCTTTTTGTAATGATTACCGGTGCATTGCTGTTGCCGGTACGGGGTGACGCCTCGGCATTCTACAAGAAACGTATCCCCCGCGTATTCTTTCCTTTCCTCATCTGGTCTGTGATTTACAATCTGTTCCCCTGGATAACGGGACTGCTGGGAGTGGAGCCGAAAGTGATTCTGGATTTCTTCCCTTATTCGGGTGAGGAAGTGATGCGCCAGTCTCTGGCAGTGAGCCTGGGATATATTGCAGAAATGCCTTTTAATTTCTCTCTATTGGATGTACACATGTGGTATATCTATCTGCTGATAGGGCTTTATCTCTATCTTCCGATATTCTCGGCATGGGTGGAGAAGGCCTCGGAACGTGCCAAACTATGGTTTCTTGCAGCATGGGGAGTGACACTGCTGCTGCCTTATTATACCGAGTTTGCCGCTCCGTACCTTTGGGGGACTTGCTCGTGGAACTCGTTCGGTATGCTGTATTACTTTGCCGGTTTTAACGGCTACCTATTGTTGGGCCATTATCTGAGGAACCATAACTGGACGGGCCGGCAACTCTGTGGCATCGGCATTCCCATGTTTGCCATTGGCTATGCCGTAACATTCCTTGGTTTCCGTCGTATGACCTCCTTGCCGGATTTTACGGATGAGATGCTCGAACTCTTCTTCACCTACTGTTCGCTGAATGTAGTAATGATGACCATCCCCGTGTTTATGCTTTGCAAGCGGGCCAATTTCCGTTCGGAGCGCATCAAGAAAGCATTGGCAAACTTGACGCTCTGTGGTTTTGGAGTCTATATGATACACTATTTCTTTACCGGACCGAGCGTAGTCTGATGCGTGCTATCCATGTTCCTATCTATCTTCAGATACCTTGTGCCGCAGTCGTCGCTTTCTGTACTTCCTGGTTTCTGGTGGCAATGGCATACCGTTGTTTCGGGAAGCGGACCAAGTGGGTGCTGGGGTAGTTTGGATGAAAGATTGTTTATCTTTAAAGGAGGAGATTTAGGGCTTATTATCTCCTCCAGATTCTCCACATATAGTAAGCGCAGTGCGTGAATGCGAAAACAAACGAGATAATCAGCAGCACTTTGCTTTCTCCCCATCCCACAGTCTGTTGGTGCCACAGTCCGGTGATGACACAAAGAACGGCAAGGATAAGTCCAATCATGTTCAAGGTCACCTGCCCGTGGCGGGTGTCGCCTCCATGCTCCAGCTTACTGTGCTTCATGCCGTAGCCCACGTAGATGTCCAGACCGATGAGCATCCACAGCACCAGGCGTATCCATGTATCGGCAGGAAGGAACAACATCATGCAAAGGCAAGTAAGAATACCCAGTATGGGGATAAGTGGAACAAGTGGGGTTTTAAAGGAACGGGGCACGTCAGGCATGGTTCTGCGTACTACCAGTACAGCGGCACAGACCAGCGTGAAGGCCATCAGCGTGCCGATGCTTGTCATCTCTCCGGCCAGCCGTGCGGGTACAAAAGCTGCCAGCAGGCCCACAAGTACCATGAAGAGCAGGTTGCTGCGTGCCGGAGTACGGAACTTTTCGTTGATATGCGAGAAGAAAGGAGGCAGCAGCCCGTCATGGCTCATGCTTAGGAATACGCGCTCTGTCCCAGCAGTGTCACCATGATGACGGAGCAATATCCGAACAGAATGGACAGCACGATGGCACGGTTCAGCCAGGGATAGTCCGGCTGGATGATACCTGCAGCATCAGCCTGCCCCATGTGCTCTATGGCTATGGCAACGGGAGCAATGCCTTGCTGTCCGCTGAAGGCGGTGTAGTGTGCCACTCCCGTCATGACGTGGGCAAAAACCATATAGAGCACGGTGCATACCAGCAAGGAGACCAGAATGCCGATAGGCATGTTCGCTTCGGGTTCTTCGTCTCTTGGGCGGCTGTGCTCACAGCGTCGAACCCGAGGAAGGCGAAGAATACGATGGCCGCCCCTCGCAGGATGCCGGAGAAGCCATATTCGCCCAGCACGCCCGTATTGGCAGGGATGTAAGGTGTATAGTTGTCGGTATTGATGTATTTCCAGCCGAGTATGACAAAAATCAGTATGACGGAAACCTTCAGGAATACAATGAAGCCGTTGAAGATGGAGCTGCCTTCCGTACCCCGTATCAGGAAGAGGCTCATCAGCACGACGATAAGGAAGGCGGGGATATTTACGACTCCGCCATCCCAGGGACAGGCGGTGAGGGCTTGCGGTAGATGTATGTCCAGTCCCTCGAGAAAGACGACCAGATAGCGGCTCCAACTGATGCTTACCGTGGTTGCGGCTACGGTGTATTCCAGTACCAGGTCCCACCCGATAATCCAGGCGATGAGTTCGCCCATCGTGGCATACGAGTAGGTGTATGCGCTGCCGGCTACGGGTATCATGGACGCAAATTCCGCATAACACAGTCCGGCGAAGCAGCATCCAGTGCGGCAATGGCAAAGGACAGTGTGATGGCCGGTCCCGTATAGCCTGCCGCCACCGTTCCGGTGATGGAGAATAGACCCGCTCCGATGATGACTCCCACGCCCAGGGCAACAAGGCTCCACGGACCAAGTACACGTTTCAATGTTTTCTTTCCGGAGGCATTAGCCTCCGCTTGCAGTGCCTCGAATGGCTTTCTGATGAATAATCCCATTATGCTTCAATTCTGATAAATCGGGCGCAAAGGTACGGATTATATTGCTTATTCCATATAGCGCGCTACTTTTCCACTGATTTGCAGTAGGGAGATTTCACATAATTTGGTATCATATTCCGCGGAGAGAATACGTTCTTCTGCATCCAGCAGACTCTTTTGGGCTTCGCGCATCTCGATTCCCGAGAGGTTGCCCAGCATATATCGTTCCATGGCAATCTCGTGGTTCTCCTTGGCAGCCACAAGGTTCTGGCGTTCCAGGTTCAGCATTTGCAGGTTGTTTTGGTAGGCCTGCCATAGGTTGCTGAGGTCGGCGCGCAGGGCTTGCTCCAGTTGCTCCCGTTCCAGGCGAGCGTTCTGCACGGCAATGCGGGCATTCTTGCGTTCGCGGCGCCGGTTGCCGTCGAACAGATTGAAGCCGACCGTGACGCCGAAGTTCAGACCGAGGTTGCTGCGGCGGCTGTTGGCAGAGATGTCATACTTGTTGAGGGTGTAGCCGTATCCGCCGTTCATCTTCACGTATGGGTAGTCGCGCGAGCAGACTTTCTTGTAGTCCAGACGGGCCAGGGTATTGTTCTGTTCGGCACGTAGCAGTGAGGCGTTGATGGTGAGGGTGGCGTTCCACAGCTCCTCGAAGTTCAGGGAGGCGGTCACGTTGATGAGGCTGTCTTGTATGATAAACGGCTGGTCTACATCTTTGTTTGCCATGAGTTCGTTCAGCTGGATACGTGAGGTGTGCAGCAGTTCCTGCTGTTTCATGTATTGGGCACTGTCGGCATTGAAGTCCACTTTGGCCTGCTGGTAGTCCAGGCGCGAGAAGTTACCGATGTGGTAACGCTCTTCCACAATGCGCAGGCGCTCTTTGGATAGCGATACGGCATAACGGAAGTTCTTCAAGCGGATTTTCTGCTGCACATAGTTATAGTATTCGGCGGCTATGTTGGCTATCAGGTCCTCGATGGCGATGCGCGTATTGGTCTCGCCTTGGCGTTCCAGCTCCTTGAGCCGTTGGTAGTTGGCGGTAATGTTGAAACCGTCGAAGATAGTCCAGTTCAGGTTGATGCCTGCATCGAGAGTTTGGTCAAACACTCCGTTGTCCTTGGTTGTCTCTCCGGTGGCTCGGGCTTTGGTCTCGGTATTGTCTATGGTTCCCTTGTAGCCGGCGGAGAGGTCCAGTGTGGGCAGGTAGCCCGCATTGCCCAGTGTGGCGTTGTTCTTGCTGACCTGCTCTTCATTGCGGACAATGCGCAGGGAGTAGTTGTTCAGCAATCCCTGCTCCAGGCAGGACTCAAGGTGTAGGTAGGCGCAGGCTGTGCATAAAGGCCCAGCGCTGTGCAGGCAGTGGCTATGAAAATTAAAACAATGCGTTTCATTCGGTCTTCAGTTTACTTCGGTTCGTTGATACATAACTATATATGGCAGGCACGATGTACATCGTCAGCAGTGTGGAGATGAGCATGCCGCTACGACGGCAGTACCCATGGCGATGCGCTGGTTGCAGCCTTCGCCGGTGGCGTAGGCAAGCGGTATCAATCCCAGGATGGTGGAGGCACTCGTCATCAGGATGGGGCGCAGACGTTGCAGGGAGGCGTCCTTGATGGCTCGCATCTTGTCTTCACCCGCTTCCTGCTTCTGATTGGCAAATTCCACAATCAGAATACCGTTCTTTGCCACTAGACCAATCAGCATGATAATACCAATCTGGCTGAATATATTCATCGTAATCCCCCCGAAATACATGAACACCAGTGCGCCGGCAATGGCGAGAGGCACCGTCAACATGATAATCAGCGGGTCCTTGAAGCTTTCGAACTGGGCGGCCAGAATCAGGTAAATCAGCACGATGGCCAGAATGAAGGCGAACATCAGACTGGAGGAACTCTCCCTATACTCTTTGGAGTCTCCGGTCAGTGCGGTGCGGAAGGTCTCGTCCAGCGTCTCCTTGGCAATCTTGTCCATTTCATCCAGACCTTGTCCGATGGTCTTGCCGTCCGCCAGTCCCGCGGAGATGGTGGCGGAAACGAAACGGTTGTAACGGTACAGTTTCGGAGGTGCGATGCCGCCGGTAAGCTCAATTAGGTTGTCCAGCTGTACCATGTTCCCGTTGTCGCTTCGGATATAGATGCCTTTCAGGTCGGCGGGCTTGTTGCGTTGCTGGCGGTTGATTTCGCCTAATATCTCGTATTGCTTTCCGTTCATGTAGAAGTAGCCCATGCGCTGTCCGCTCAAGCCGTATTGCAGGGTTTGGGCAATGTTCTTGGTGCTTACGCCCATGATGCTCGCCTTGTCACGGTTGATGTTGATGCGCGCTTCAGGCTTGCTGAACTTCAGGTTTACGTCTGCCATCTGGAATACCGGATTTTCGTAGACCTTCGTCATGAACTTGGGGAGCACCTCCTGCAATTTCTCGATATTGGTTGCCTGCAATACATACTGCACGGGCATACCGCCGCGCCGTCCTCCGAATGAGGAGGACTGCTGTACGAAAGAGCGTGCCATGGTCTTTTTCTGCACTGCCTTCGACAACTTTTCGGCAACTTCCATCTGGGTATAGTCACGGTCTTTCATGTCTTTCAGTGTGATACGTACGTTACCGCTACCACTGGACACACGCGCTGTTACCGCTTCTGCATCCGGGATAATGGAGTCCACCAGATGATTGATGTCTTCGGTATAGTCGCGGATATATTCGTAAGTCACTCCTTCGGCACCCATTGTATTGATACTGATTTGCGAACGGTCCTCCAATGGCGCCATTTCAGCCGGGATAGTATTCCAAAGGACTCCGATAAGCAGGATGGTGACGATGGTGAAGGGCAGGGCAATCCAGCGCCGTTTCAGGAAGGCGGCCAGTGACTGGCTGTATACCCGGTTCATCCCTTCGAAGAAAGGTTCGGTCTTGCGATAGAACCAGCTCTGCTGTTCCCTTTTGATTAAAAGTTTGGTGGCAAGCATCGGCGTAAAAGTCAATGCGGCGAAGGAGGAGATAATCACCGAACCGGAGACCACGATACTGAATTCGCGGAACAGTCGTCCTGTCGTACCGTCCATGAATACAATAGGGAAGAATACCGCCACCAGCGTAATGGTAGTGGAGATGACGGCAAAGAAAATCTCCTTGGCTCCTTCTATGCCGGCTTCTTTCGGTGGCATCCCTTTCTCGATGCGGACATAAATGTTCTCCGTCATCACGATGGCGTCGTCCACCACCAAGCCACGGCAAGCACCACGGCAAGCATGGAGAGCACATTGATGGAGAAACCGGCCAGATACATGACGAAGAAAGCTCCAATCAGCGAAACGGGGATTACAATACATGGCACAAGCGTCACACGCCAATCGCGCAAGAAGAGGAAAATGATGATGATAACCAGTACAAAGGCCTCATACACCGTCTGCTTCACCTCGTCGATAGAAGCGCGGATAAACTTGGTATTGTCAAAACCGTAGTTGTAATGAACATCTTCGGGAAGGTCTTTCTTCATCTTCTCCATGCGGTCATATACGGCGTTGGCTATTTCAATGTGGTTGGCACCCGGCTGCGGAATTACTACGACACCTACCATGGGCACACCGTTCATCTTCATATAACTTTTGATGTCGGCTGGTCCCAGTTCGGCACGTCCAATGTCGCTGAAGCGGACAATACGGTTACCGTCTTCCTTCAGGATAAGATTGTTGAACTCTTCGGCTGTATGCATCAGACCCAACGTACGGATGGTGAGCTCGGTAGTGTTTCCTTCGATACTTCCGGAAGGGAGCTCTACGTTTTCGTTATCCACCGCATTCTTTACATCCAGGGGAGTGATTCCATAGCCGGACATCTTGATGGGGTCCAGCCAAAGCCGCATGGAATAGCGCTTTTCTCCCCAGATACTTACACTACTTACATCTGAAATAGTCTGAAGCTGCTCCTTGACAGTCAGGTCGGCTATTTCACTGAGCTCCAGTAGGGAACGTTTGTCACTTTGGAGGGCAACCATCAGGATAGGGGTGGCGTCCGCATCGGCTTTTGATACGGTAGGCGGGTCACAGTCACGAGGCAGATAGCGCTGTGCACGCGACACTTTATCACGTACGTCGTTGGCGGCGGTTTCCAGGTCAACGGAAAGCTCAAACTCTACTGTAATGCGTGATGAGCCTTGCTGGCTGACACTGGAGAGGGAGCGTATGCCGGGAATACCGTTGATGTTCTGCTCCAGAGGCTCCGTTATCTGGTTCTCGATGACATCGGCGTTGGCACCCGGATAGGAGCAGGATACTGATATGATAGGATTGTCTACAGACGGGTACTCGCGTACACCCAGATAATTGTAGCCGATGAAGCCAAACAGCAGGATTATCAGGGTAAGTACTGTCGAGAGTACCGGTCGCCGTATACTTAATTCGGATATATTCATTCTTTACAATTGATAATTAACGGTTGATAATTGACAGTTGTCAATTGATATTGTCCAGTGTTACCGGTAGTCCGGTACGGAGTTGCAGGGTTCCCGAGGTGATGATGGTATCTCCTGCCTGCAAGCCTTGCAATACTTGTACTTCCGCTTCCGTACGGATTCCCGTAGTAATCTCTACCGGCTGGGCTTTTCCCGACTTATAGAGGAATATCTTGTCTTTTCCCATTTCCGGTACAATGGCTTCGGACGGTACGGCAAGGGCGTCCTGAATTTCATCCTTGTTCAGCTTGATGCTGGCATAGCGGCCCGGAAGCACAGCTCCGTTGGCATTGGGATAAAGTGCACGGATTGTCAGGGTATGGGTAGTAGGGTCTATCTTTGATTCGCGTGCATAAACCGTGGCGTGGAAGGTATTTAGCTTTCCTTCGAGAGTGAAGTCCAGTCCGGCGCCGGTCTTTACGTCATTGGCATACCGCTCGGGTACGGCAAATTCCACCTTCAACGGCGAAATCTTGGTGAGTTTGGCTACAATGGTTGTAGGGGAAGCGTAAGTACCCACACTGACTTGGCGCAGACCGATGACACCGTCGAAAGGAGCACGCAGCTCAGTTTGTGCGATGTTCGATTCTATCAGGTCAATGTCGGCATTCAGGGTGGCCAGCTCGGTCTTTACTTGTTCGTAGGCTTCTTTACTGACCGCATCCCTTTCCAGCAGGGCGTTCTGGCGAAACACGCGGTCTTCTGCCAACTTTAATTGGGAGACGAGGCGTTGCAATTGTGCTTGCAGCGGCCGGTCATTAACTTTGGCAAGTAATTGTCCTTTCTTGACGAAGCTGCCTTCTTCAAAATTTATCTCTATGATTTTGCCGGATGTCTCGAAAGAAAGGTCCACTTCCTCATCCGGCAGCAGGCTGCCGCTGATTTGTATTTCATCCTTCAGCAGTTGCGGTTTGATTATTTTTGCGTTTACGTTTAGAATTTTCTTACCGCTACGTTGACCGGTCATCACCTTGTCTGCAGCGGCTAATTCTTCATTCTCTTTAGGTAATTGGGAGTAGATTCCTCCTCCAATCAGTCCGGCACCAATCACGATAATGATGCCCCATTTAACTCTCTTATTCATGTTGTAGTATTAGTAGTAATAAAATCAGCCTTAGATTAGACTACGGGAAAAGAGAATAGTTTAAAAGATAAAGAGTTAAAAAGTGTAAGAATATGGATTGGAAAGGTGATAAAATGACAAATCAGTAAGCAGCCCGGTATTTTCCCTCCTCCTTGTCCTCCAGCATGTTCAGATAAGAAGCGTAACGGGATTCGCTGATATAGTGCTTCTCGACAGCCTCGCGTACAGCGCATCCGGGTTCGTGGCGGTGGGTACAGTTGCCGTAACGGCAGTCGGCAGATACCTTGAATATTTCCGGGAAGTAGTGGCCTATCTCTTCTTCTTCCATATCGAATGTTCCGAAACCTTTGATGCCCGGAGTGTCAATGATATATCCGTTGCCCGGAACCGGGAACATTTCTGAGAAGGTAGTGGTGTGCATACCTTTATTATGATAGGTGGATATCTCTCCGGTTTTAATCTCTATATCGGGCAGTATTGCCTTGATGAGTGTCGATTTCCCTACTCCGGAATGTCCGGAAAAGAGGGTTATGCGTCCTTTGAGTTCTTTCTCGATAGTGTCGATGCCTTCCCCTTTTCTGGCAGAAACCTTGAAACAAGGATAGCCGATGGTGGTGTAAAGGTTGATGAGACTGTCCAGATAGTGCAGTTCCTCTTCATTGTAGGCATCCACTTTGTTGAATATAATCTTGACGGGAACACGGTATGCCTCGGCAGAGGCGAGAAAACGGTCTATAAAGGTAGTGGAGGTCTCGGGATAGTTCACCGTCACTATGAGCATGCACTGGTCGAGGTTGGCAGCAAGAATGTGCGATTGCTTGGAAAGGTTGGAGGCGCGGCGGATGATGTAATTCTTCCGGTCCTCTATCTCGCTGATAAAGGCCGTACCTTCTTGGTTCAGTATGATGTTCACATAATCGCCTACAGCCACGGGATTAGTGCTTCGTATGCCTTTCAGCCGGAAGTTCCCTTTGATTTTACATTCAATCTCCCTTCCGTCGTCAGTCCGTACCAAGTACCAACTTCCGGTGTTTTTTATAACGAGTCCCCTCAAAATAATTGAAAGTTGAAAGTTGAAAGTTGAAAATGGAAGGTTGAAAGGCTTCTATACTTGGTATATCGGTTTATTTTCAACTTTCCATTTTCCGTTTTCAACTTAATTAAACGGTCATGATTTCTTTATCCTTTGCAGCCAGCATGTCATCAATCTGCTTGATGAACTTGTCGTGAATCTTCTGCAGCTTTTCTTCACCGCCTTTCTGGGCGTCTTCGGCCAGTCCGTCCTTTACGGATTTCTTCAAGGCGTCGATGGCATCACGGCGTGCATTACGTACACTTACCTTGGCAGTTTCTCCTTCTCCCTTACACTGTTTGGCAAGTTGTTTACGGCGTTCTTCCGTCAGTGGCGGGATGCCGATACGGATAATCTCACCATTGTTTTCGGGCATGATGCGAGACTGGAGTCAATGATGGCCTTTTCAATGACGCGGAACATGCTCTTATCCCATGGCTTGATGGCAATGCTGCGTGCGTCCGGAGTGGTTACGGCTGCCACATTGTTGATAGGAACCATACTTCCATAAGAATCCACACGGATACCGTCCAGCAAACGGATATCGGCTTTTCCGGCGCGGATATGAGCCAGTGCCTCGTCCAGATACATGATGGCCATGTCCATACTTTCTTGCGCTTCGTCTAAGATGTCTTTTACGTCTCTCATATTATTTTCGTTTTGAAATAGCTTTGATTTGAAACTTTGCAAATATAATTATTAAATTGAAAATTGAGAATTAAGAATTAAATAACATTCATTTTTATTCTCCATTTTCCATTCAATTGTGCACCAGTTGTACCGATTTCTTCTCCTTGCATCACTTTTTTCAGATTACCCACTGTGTCCATGTCAAAAACGATGATGGGCAGGTTATTCTCTTTGCACATGCAGGCGGCAGTGAGGTCCATCACTTTCAGACCGCGCTTCAGCACTTCGTCGTAGGTGATGTCGTGGAACTTCGTGCTGTCGGGTCCGTTCTCCGGGTCGGCGGTATAGATACGTCCACACGGGTACCTTTCAGCATGACATCCGCCTCAATCTCGATGCCGCGCAGACTGGAACCGGTATCGGTAGTGAAGAACGGATTGCCTGTACCGGCGGACATGATGACTACTTCGCCTGCTTCCATACATTCGATGGCACGCCATTTATTGTAGAATTCACCGATGGGTTCCATACGTACGGCAGTCAGCACGTGGGCCTTCACGCCGGCAGCTACCAGAGCCGAACTGAGTGCAAGGCTGTTGATGACGGTTGCCAGCATTCCCATCTGGTCGCCTTTCACACGGTCGAACCCTTTGTTGGCACCGCTCAATCCGCGGAAATGTTTCCACCGCCTATCACGATGCCTATTGTACTCCCAATTCGTGGATTTCTTTGATTTGAGCTGCGTACTCGGCAAGGCGTTTCTCGTCGATGCCGTATTGCTTTTCTCCCATCAGGCTCTCGCCGCTGAGTTTCAATAAGATTCTTTTATAGGTTGCCATAATATATAGTTTTGTTATATTGCTTTGCAGCAAAGATAAAGAATTAAACTGAAAGTGCAGCAGAATGTGTAGGATAGTTGCCTAACGCACAGTCTTTAGGAACTCGTCCATGCTGTGATATAACGGAACGCCATAGCGGTTGCAAGTAATCCGCACATTGTCGTAGCGGTAGAAACCGGGTTCACAGATAACGTGCAGTTTGCCCGAACGCATGTGCAGTCCCATCTCCAGCAGGGTGATGGGGGACTTGCTGCTTGCCAGGATATTCATGATTATCAGGTCGGCTTTTTCCAGATGTTCCAGTTCCCAGTTCACTTGATGTTCAAAGTCGGACATTTCGCCGCTGAGTCCCTTGTCCCTTCGGGGATTGTATAGGATGTATTTACCTTGGGGGCGTGCGCGGAACCAGTCGCAGGTTGCCTTTTGCCAGTCTATGCTTTTGCCCATGTCGATGGTGCCTGCCAGGAAAATTCTGGTGTATTCGGCTTCGTTCACTTCGGCTTTGCTTCATCCGGGTGGAGTACTATAACCTCGGACTGAGCCTGCAGCCCGATAGGAAACAACAGCAGTAAAGCAGGTAGAGACTTTTCTTCATGGTTGGTGATGGTTTTATAGGATTAGTTTCTTTTCTTGCTTCTTATCGGGAGTCTTGGGAACAGTTTCCTGAAACGGACCAGTTGGCTTGTAATATTGCTCCTGCGATGACGAACGTTACGGCTACGATAATCATCACAGTCCGAAGCTTTCTCTGACTGTCAGGCTTTCTCCAAAGACGGCTATTCCGAAGAAGATGGCTGTCACGGGCTCCAATGCGCCGAGAATGGCGGTCGGGGTGGAGCCGATATATTGGATGGCACCGGTAGTGCAGAGGAAGGATATGGCGGTGGGGAAGACAGCCAATGCAAGCAGATTGGCCCACAGATACCACTGGTCCGGTGTGTTCAGTACGCCGGAATAGAGCAGGCGTGCCACAAAAAGCGATAGGCCGAAGAGAAGGACATAGAAGGTGACTTTAAGCGTAGCCACATTTTTCAACGATGTCTGGTTGATGCCCACGATGTATATGGCATAGGAAAGGGAAGACGCGAAAACCAGCAGTGTCCCTATCAGGCTCAGTGTGCTGCCGTCCTCGCTCTTGTAGAGCAGTCCGATACCTCCCAGTGCAAGCAGCATGCAGACGATGGTTTGCAGTGCCAGCTTCTCTTTGAAAACCATGGCCATAATAAGCGCCACCATGATGGGATAGACGAACAGCAGTGTAGACGCTATGCCGGCGGCCATGTAGTTATAGCTCAGGAAAAGCGTCAGTGAGGAGAGGGCCACGAGCAATCCCATGATGATGAGCGGAAATGTTTCTTTCCGCTGTATCTTGAATGACCGCCCTCTCGCCTTTATCATAATGCCCAGCAACGGGATGGCGAAGAGGTATCTGAAAAAAGTACCGAGTCCGGGTCCATGCCGGCCTTGTACAACGGGAGGGCAAACAGTGGATTCATGCCGTAGGAGGCTGCGGCGATGGAACCTAAAATATATCCTTTGGCTTTTGCGTTCATATCTTTATCTGTAAATTAGCGCGCAAAGGTAGATATTTACTTTGATTTCCTCCTTCTTTTCTGTATGAAAACCGTATGAATTCTACACTTATGCCTTCAGTGTGTAGTCGCCGGCTTCTTTCGTCACTACTTTCTGCAGTTCTTCGAGCGTCTTTTCACCGTCCGAAAACTCTACGGTGGCTACCGGAGGGTTCAGGGTTACGGTGGCGTGTATGCCTTCCATACTGTTCAATGCTTTCTCTACATGCATGCGGCAATGGTTGCACATCATGCCTTCTACTTTGAATTCTTTCTTCATGATTGTTTCTGTTGGCGGTTCAACTTCTTTGTTTTCTTCTCCTTCATGTATTCTTTTCCGTTTCAGCAGCAGGCTGTTGCTCACCACACTGACACTGCTGAATGCCATGGCCGCACCGGCTATCATCGGGTTCAGCAGGAAGCCGTTGATGGGATAGAGTATTCCGGCCGCAATGGGTACACCTATTATATTATATATAAATGCCCAGAAGAGATTCTGCCGGATGGTCCGGACGGTGAGACGCGACAGACAGAGAGCTTCCGGTATCTTAGCCAGGTCGGAAGAGATGATGGTCATTTTGGCTACATCCATGGCGATGTCGCTGCCTCCACCCATGGCGATGCTTAAGTCGGCTTGGGCAAGGGCGGCGCTGTCGTTGATGCCGTCGCCCACCATGGCAACCTTCCGGCCTTCTGCCTGCAACCGGCTGACGAAGGCAGCCTTGTCCTGCGGCAATACACTGGCCTGGTAGTGGGCGATGCCTGCTTTGCGGGCAATCTCACGGGCGGTGGCCTCATTGTCTCCGGTCAGCATGTGGACTTCGATGCCGGCGGCGCGCAGCTCGCTGACAGCGCGGATGGAAGTTTCTTTTATCCGGTCTGTAATTCCGGCTATTGCCAGCACGTTTTCTTCATCGGCAAACCAGATGACGGTCTGTGCTTCCGATGTCAGTCGGGTTGCCTCTTCCTGCAGGGAGGGGGGGATGGCGATATGGTTTTCTTCCAGCAGTTTCCGGTTCCCGGCGAGGTAGGTCCGGCCTTGTGCCCGTCCTTTCACGCCTTTTCCGGTGATGCTTTCAAAGTCTTGAATGTCTATGGAGCCGACTCCTTGAGGTGGTTCACCACGCTTCTGCCAACGGATGTTCCGAGAGTCTTCTCCAGATCTATAGA
>ENA-OQDD01000396-OQDD01000396.1-human-gut-metagenome-genome-assembly--contig:-NODE-396-length-18511-cov-2.242657_pt1 | contig 18511 bp, 22 predicted proteins | sample MGYA00242507_ERZ504598 | MGnify/ENA primary metagenome ERZ504598 (study PRJEB26092, sample SAMD00036318) | human gut metagenome | host: Homo sapiens | study: EMG produced TPA metagenomics assembly of... | reverse complement strand
AGTACCACTCCAATCCATACTCATTCCCATATAGCAAGGAAGCCAAGGCTTCATGACCTTTCAAGTTATCTATATGTTTATTCACATGCGGGGCTATCACACGAGGAGCGAGCATTGCGAGTCGAATACGATCCTGATTTTAATGTTTTTCAGGCCATTCCACACAACTCCGTTGAATGCAGACTTCTCATACGTGCTGCACGCGAACTCGGAGAGCTCCTCCTCGTCCGTCTTTTTCAGCACATGGTCCTTACGTACAAGAATTCTGGGCATCTGACAAGAGTGGTCGATCTGCGAAAATTCAATCTTGGACCAATACATTGTTCCTTCATTAGAGATCAGAACAACAATATGGGCAATTCTCCCATTAGTCCATGAAACTTCATGATTGGCGTCAAACACGAACCACCAACCGACCAAATTGCCTTGCTCATCTTTTTTGGGATACCTAAAATAGCTTGCGCCCTTTTTTACTTGCACGCCAAGGACTGCGAATGAGGCACTCCTTCAGCGTTCACCGGCATCACCCATAAATCAGTGCCAAAATCAAGGTCCTTGGACATCACGCACCATTGGAAAGTATCAGAGAAAAAGGCCCTTACCTGCTCTCGCCGCCTTCTCCCTCCGAGATTCAGCTGGAATCTTAACTCCAAGAGTTCCAGACATTGTTACCCCCTCATAGACAACTTCGATGTACGCTCCACTGGTTCTGTTTTAGATTTCACAAAACTGAGATTCGTTTTATGCCTATAGTGCATCTTGTTTTTCCAAAACTAGCAGTTGCACAAACCCAGACTTCACCAGATACATACCATTGCGAAACGCAACAACAATTTCAATTCGAATTACCTATCAGCCTATTCAATCCCACAATAGCAAGAGCATTAAATCAACTTGCCCACGTACAACATCGTTTCAAAATAACCTACGGTATTGTTGCATATAGCACGGAAATCAATTCAAAGGGATCACTATGGCGACAACCGAGTTCAACGAGAAAGTGCACGATGCGGTGCTGTCCGCTCTAAAAAGGACCAATCGCATTCCATATCTGTTTGTCGGTTCAGGAATTTCTCGGCGTTACATGGGGACAGAAAATTGGAATGACTTACTTGAGTGGGTGTGTAACATCGTCGGAACACCGATGCGTAAATACGCCATATACAAGCAAATGATTCAAGCAGCAGGCTACGACAATGAATTAGGCCCTAACCCCGCGATCGCCAGCCGCATGGAAATAGATTTTCTCAACGCGTTAGAAAATAACTCCCTTACAGAATGGACAGAAAAGCGTAGCTCCGATATTTACGACAATGTTCCAGCAATGAAATTGTTCATAGCCGACCATTTGCGCAATGATTTCAGCACTAGGCTGATGACCGACGAACTCAAACTTCTGAAGAAAGCCACAAGAAGCATCGCAGGAATAATCACGACCAATTACGACACTCTCATGGAGGAATTATTCAACGGATACAAAGTCTATGAGGAACAAGATGACTTACTTTTCACACAATTTGCAGGAATCGGCGAAATATACAAAATACACGGGTCAATCAATCACCCTGAATCCATGGTTCTCGACGCAAAAGACTATGAACAGTTCAATGAAAAAGCCAAATACCTCATCGCCAAAATATTAACCATCTTTGGAGAATATCCTGTAATCTTTCTTGGATATTCAATAAGCGATCCTGATGTACGAAAAATCGTCAGAGCAATTGCAGATTGTGCTGGCCCTGAAAGAATCAGCGAAATGGAAAATAGATTCATTTTCGTGGATTACTCGCAAGATAAATTCGCCATCATGCCTTCCTCAATTGATGTCGGAAAATCTGTATCTATGACCACTATAAAGACAAATGATTTTTCTCCAATCTATCAGCAATAGCAGAAATGAAGCAACGCTATACACACGTGTAATCAGTCAGTTTAGAAGACAAGTCTTTGTCGGTACGAGCACATCCGAAAAAGCAGAAAAGATGCTTCCCATCGCTTGGTCTGAATTGGATTCACTTCCACAAGATACGCCGGTAATTGTAGGACTCGACCAGCGTGACTACGGGAAGCCAATCCGCTATGAGGAATTATATGAGGATCTACTTTTTGACAACAAGGGATTTAAATCAGACCTCATCATTGGCGCGTACATGGATAATCTTTTGAAGAAGAATCCTTCAGGATTACCAATGTATAAATATCTGCTTTTAGCTAAAATCCCTGTTACCGGAGAAAAGATCCGTCAGAACATCAAAGAATATTGCTGCTATGACGCATACTTATCGCCAAGCAATAAAAAAGACCAGCCTCGTTACAGAAAGAAGCTTAAAGAAAAAAGCGTAGATGGACTTATCTCAACATTCGGTAAGAAAACCGCATTTAAACATCTGACTTGTCTTTATGAAGACGAAATAGACCCAGATTGTCTATATAAATATCTTCGAGAAGTCGCTTGTTCTGATGTGCCAGAGGATCGCAGAAACAAACTCGAATCAATGCTCGAGGATTCAGAGATGAGAAGATGTATCCGCATATACGATTATCTCACATATGGGAAGCAATATTTAAATAAAACAGCGCCTCCACAGTCGCCGCCAATAGTGCTTCTCTCTCAGGTCAAGAGGAACACCTGGCAACTCAGTGAAGGCGCCTCGCCAACGGACCCAAACACACAGCCGACAGCTTCTCGACGTTGTAAGTCACTTGAGATAGTACATCAGAAAACATGACTACACGACGCACTAGCCAAAATAAGATATAGCAAAGTTGTCGATAAGGTTCGAGAGACTAACTTGAATTATCTGTCGACCGACGCGCTCAAGCGTGATGAGAACTACAGATGACCATTGATAAACAGAAATCCGTGCAACTGACACAAAGTGGTCGCACGGATTCTGGTATGAGAGCTGGCACAGGGCCGCTGAAAGGCGGGTGACCGGAATGTCCACCACCGGAACACCCGCTATATGAACAGGGCTTCGGGTATGAGCCTCGGAAAACACGCCCTTCGTCAGTTCTTCTGATTGGGCACGAGCATGATCTCGCCGTCGGCGATGCCCTTGAGATGCTGCCCGTAGGGACTCTTGCCATAGCGTTCCGCGGACTCCATGAGCTGGTCGCGCGTAATCCAGCCGTTCTCGTAGGCGATCTCCTCCACGATCGCGATCGGCAGACCCTGCGCACGCTGCACGGTGCGCACGAACTCCCCCGCCTCGAACAGAGAGTCCATCGTACCGGTATCCAGCCACGCGTAGCCACGCCCCAGCGTGCGCACGTTCAACATGCCCGCGTCCAGGTACATGCGGTTCAGATCCGTGATCTCCAGCTCGCCACGCGGACTCGGCTTCACCTGCTTGGCGTACTCGACCACGTGCTCGTCGTAGAAGTACAGGCCGGTCACCGCGTAATGCGACTTCGGATGCGCCGGCTTCTCCTCGATGGACACGGCCTTCTTGTCCTCGTCGAACTCGACCACGCCATAACGCTCCGGATCGTCCACGTAATAGCCGAACACGCTCGCACCTTCACCGGACTCGGCCTTCGCCACGGCCTTGCGCAAGGTCGTGCCCAGGCCGTTGCCGTAGAAGATGTTGTCGCCCAGCACCAGCGCACACGGCTCGCTCGCGATGAACTCCTCGCCCAGCAGGAACGCCTGTGCCAGCCCGTCCGGGGACGGGCTGGCACCTTGTAGGAAAAGCGCACGCCGTAATGCGAGCCGTCACCCAGGAGCCGCTCGAAGTTCGGCAGATCCTTCGGCGTGCTGATAATCAGGATGTCGCGGATCCCAGCCATCATCAGCACGCTGAGCGGATAGTAGATCATCGGTTTGTCGTACACCGGCAGCAGCTGCTTCGACGTGACCGTGGTCAACGGGTACAGTCTCGTGCCCGAACCGCCAGCAAGAATAATGCCCTTCATTATGAAAGATTCCCTTCTCTGCGGTTTATAAAAACCTAATTACACAAGTCTCGGGCGGTTTCACTGAGGAAACGCCCGAGACAAATCTGTTACTTCTTGAGTTCCTTGGTGACGTATGCCTTCAGAGACTCCTCCCAGTCCGGCACGTCCAGGCCCGTGGCCTCGATCTTGGCCAGATCCAGCGCGGAATACGTCGGACGCGGGCTCACCGGTCGCTTCGCGTTCGCGAAATTACTCCGCGGTCGAGAGTCGGCTTGATCTCCCACCGTTGCCGTTCGTCAGATCGAATACCGTGCGCGCGATGTCCGCCCAACTCTTCACAGCCCCGGAACCGGTCAGATTGTACGTGCCGTACGCCGCGCCGCCATCGAGCAGGTGGAAGATGGCATCGGCCATGTCCTTGGTGAACGTGAGGCGGCCGTACTGGTCGTCCACCACCGTCACCTCCGGCAATTCGCCCTTCGCGACCCTGTCGGACAAGCCCATCATGGTCTTGACGAAGTTACGTCCCTCGCCGATCACCCAGCTCGAACGCAGGATATAATGACGCGGGCAATTCGCGACCGCGATGTCCCCGGCGGCCTTCGACTGGCCGTACACGCCCAACGGCGCGAACGCCTCCTCCTCGTCATGCAATTCGGCGGTCCCGTCGAACACGTAATTGCTCGACACGTGCACCAGGGTGATGTTGTGCTCCGCGCACACGCGCGCAGCAGGGCTGGCCCCTGCGCGTTCGCCTTCCACGCCAGCACGCGCCCCTCCGGGGTCTCGGCCCTGTCCACGGCCGTATAGGCGCCCGCATTAATAATCGTGCCGTACAGGCTCCAATCGTACTGCTCGTATGCGGCCGGATCGGAGAAATCGAATGTGTCGATATCCACATATTCGAACCCCTTCAGATGATGTGCCTCGGCATAGGCGCGAATGGCATGACCTAGCGGCTGTCGCAGCCGGTCACCAACGTGCGACGAGGCGCCATCGGCTTCGCATCTTTGAGCATCGGATGATGCAGGTCCGCCTCCGAACGCTCGGATTCCTCCAACGGAATCGGCCACTGGATGTTAAGCTCCGGGTCCGCGAGGTTCACGAACGTGTAGGTTTTCTTCTGCTCCAAACTCCAATGCGCGTTCACCAGATACGTGTACGCGGTGCCGTCCTCCAACGCCTGAAACGAATTGCCCACACCACGCGGCACATAAATCGCCTTCGACGGGTCCAACCGGGTCGTATACACCTGACCGAAGCTCCCGCCCGGACGCAGATCCACCCACGCGCCGAAGATCTCACCGGTCGCGATGCTGATGTACTTGTCCCACGGCTCCGCATGGATGCCACGTGTGACGCCGCGCTTCTCGTTGAAGCTAATGTTGTTCTGCACCGGGCCGAAATCCGGCAGTCCCAGCGCGGTCATCTTCGCCCGCTGCCAGTTCTCCTTGAACCAACCGCGACTGTCGCCATGCACCGGCAGATCGAACACCAGTAAACCCGGAATATTCGTCCGAGTAACCTTCAAATCCTTCTCGAAATCCATCGACGACGCCCCTTCACTGTCCCTGTCGCTTGTATTTGGCTTCGGTGGCGGCCTTCACGGGCTCCCACCAGTCGCGGTTGTCCGTGTACCACTTGATCGTCTTATCCAGACCGGACTGGAAATCCGTATGCGTCGGCTTCCAGCCGAGTTCGGTCCGCAGCTTGGTGGAGTCGATCGCGTAACGGCGGTCGTGGCCGGGACGGTCCCTCACACGGTCGAAATCGTCCGGATCCTTGCCCATCACGGTCAGGATGTCGCGCAGCACGGTGATGTTGTTGCGTTCCCCGTCCGCGCCGATCAGGTACGTCTCACCCAGACGGCCCTTCGTCAGGATCGTCCACACCGCACTGCTGTGATCCTCCGTGTGGATCCAGTCGCGCACGTTCAACCCGTCGCCGTACAGCTTGGGACGGATGCCTCCAGGATGTTCGTGATCTGACGTGGGATGAACTTCTCCACATGCTAGTACGGGCCGTTAGTTGTTGGAGCAGTTGAAATCGTCATGCGCACGCCGAACGTGCGATGCCAAGCACGCACCAGCAGGTCGGACGAGGCCTTCGTCGAAGAATACGGGCTCGACGGACGGTACGGCGTCTCCTCGGTGAACCTGTTCGGGTCGTCCAACGCCAGATCGCCATACACCTCGTCCGTGCTCACATGATGGTAGCGCACATCGTACTTGCGGGCCGCCTCCAGCAGGCGATACGTGCCCTCCACGTTCGTCTTGAGGAACGGCTCCGGGTCGGCGATGGAGTTGTCGTTGTGCGACTCGGCGGCGTAATGCACGATCGCGTCATGGCCCGGCACGATCCTATCCAACAACTCAGCATCGCAGATATTGCCATGCACGAACTCCACACGATCACCGAGGATACCGCGGATGTTCTCCAGATTCCCGGCGTACGTCAGGGCATCCAGCACGGTGACATGCACATCCGGATGATGGTCATACACATAACGCACGAAATTCGAACCGATGAAACCACAGCCACCGGTCACAATGATATTCCTAGGAGAAAAACTTCAGCATACCCCGTATTCTACAAAGAGGCACCCCTGAAACGCCCACTCATATCCGAAACTTCATTCCCTAGAGGGGGAAACTGTAAGTAATCCTCACAATTTCAAAGAATTCCAGCCAATACAGCTGTCACAATTGGCCCCTATTATAAGTGCATGACGCATCCCCTGAGGAAGGAAGGAGTACAATGAAGACCATTCTCGTGACAGGTGGTGCTGGTTTTGTCGGCAGTGAGATCGTTCGTCAGCTTGATACCATAGGAAAATACAAGATAAAAGTTCTGGATTGCCTGACAGAGCAAATTCATGGCAAAGAACCGGACACCTCCTATCTCTATTCGTTCATAAAGGGAAAATGCGAATTCATTCGCGGCGACGTACGAAATTTCGATGTCGTCGATAACGCAATTGACGGAGTTGATTACATCATACATTTGGCCGCCGAAACCGGCACAGGTCAGTCGATGTATATGATCAATCAGTACAATGAAGTCAACATCATGGGGCTTTCAAATATTTTTCAGGCGATATCCTTAAAAAGGAAAAAACATACCGTCCAAAAAATCATTCTTTCCTCATCCCGTTCCGTATATGGCGAAGGCAAATATGAATGCCCGAATTGTGGCATCATTTATCCGCGTAGCCGGCGAGCTGAAAATATGGCGCACGGCGATTTCACCATATACTGTGAGCTTTGCAACGAGCCGTTGAAACTTCTCCCCTACCACAGAAGACAGTCTTACCAGACCGAACTCCCTGTATGCTTTTACCAAATTGGCACAGGAGTCGATGATCCAGACCATGTGCCACGCCATGGACATTGATTACACGATTTTTCGATTTCAAAACGTCTATGGCGCCGGGCAATCACTGAAAAATCCTTATACAGGCATTCTTTCAATCTTCTCCACGCTACTACTGGACAATAAGGATATCAATATCTTTGAGGATGGTAAGGAAAGTCGTGACTTCGTCCACGTCACAGATGTCGCCACAGCCGTGATACGGTCGATTGAAGAGTCGAGAACCAATGGTGAAATCATCAATTGGGAAGCGGAACCGGAACAAGTGTAATCGAAATCGCGAAAACGCTTAAAGAAATCTACAATAGCTCCAGTAAGTTGCATATTACCGGTGACTTCCGTGTTGGCGACATAGCCCACAACGTCGCTGATATTACCAAAGCACGTAAATTGTTGCAGTTTACGCCCTCCGTCTCCTTAAAGGATGGTCTCACAGACTTCTGCCGTTGGGTGCTGGGCCAAGACACCGACAACAGTCGCTACGAACAGTCATTGTCCGAGATGGAGAAATCTGGCATGTTCATAAGGCACTCATGATTTGAAAATTAACAGATTCACTTGATTGGGAATGGTTGTTGATCCTTGCTCACAAAGCCTGCAACCATTCCCAACCAGAAAATATAGCTACAACCTAATGATCATACGCATGATACCCACTCGCCACGCTTATGATCATATTGTTTGATAACACGCGCAGGATTCCCGACAGCAATAGAATAAGCAGGAATAGATTTAGTTACTACGGACCCAGCACCGATCACGGCCTTTTCTCCAATCGAGACTCCACCTAAAATAATAACATTGTTACCGATCCATGCACCAGAACCAATAATCACGCCGTCACTGATATCCAATGGATTATCTAAATATGAATTCGCAACCGGAGACATACCATGGTTATAATCCGTAATGAAAACATTCGAAGCAAGTAATACGTCGTTTTTTAAAGTAATACTGCGAGCGCATTGTATGGTGAGATTTTTAGTTGCGCGGACACCCCCCCCCATTAAAATTTGAGGCTTGTAATCGAATACATTACTTTGATAGGAATCCCAACAATATAATTTGCAATTATCACCAAGCGTGACCACTCCGGAGCAATGCACATATTCCGGATGTCGAAGATCGGAGTTTTTTCCTATTTTTAATTTCGCATTATTCGCCAGTAGTTTTTGCTTTAGCTTATACTGATGAATAGATTCACGTAAATTGTCTAGCATTATACCATCCTGTTAATCAATTATTTTGTTATATGATATGAGTTGGTTTTGCGCCGTCCTCACTATATGACGGCTTGTATCGCTGTGGCCGATAAGACTTTTTGTATACGTTGAATCTAATCGTTCTACTTTGATGAAATCGTAGAAACGGGATCCATCTGCGGAACATCGATCAATGACTCATAGAGTTCAACGAGTCGTTGCACATAATCATCCTGTTTGCAACGTCCATCAACATAGTTCGAACAGGCTCCCTGCATGGTTTCATACCGCTGCCGGTCAACCGCTGCTGCCCGAACCAGCATCTCGGCAAGTTCCTGCTGGTTACCTGCCTCATATTGGAATCCAGTCTCACCGTCAACCACCAACTCGGGGATGCCACCGATGCGGGCACCGATTATCGGAGTCTGGGCAGCCAAGGACTCCAACCCGGAATATGGCATGTTTTCACGCCATTCAGAGCAAAGAACGGAGAAACGAGCATTACCGACCTGTCGTTGCAGATCCTCACCGGTTTTGTAACCTAGCAGATGCACACGGTTTTCGGCATGATGCTCAGCGACCAATTGCTCGATGGACATGCGCTCAGGACCTTCTCCAACAATCCTGAGCTGCCAGGCATCACCAAGCCGATCCTTAACAGAGAGGAACGCCCTGACCAGCGTCAGGATGCCTTTTTCACGGGAAAGACGACCGAAGAACAGGAAATACGGTTCCTGTTCACATCTTCGAAGGTGACGTCCTCAAACTTGTGATTATTGGTCACAAGCCGAGCCATATCCATCTGACTTTCGGTCAGAAAATTCTGCAGCATCACTACACGGCCATCATCGTAGCCACCCTGTTCCAATTTACGTTTCATAAACCCGGAAGGAGCGATAATCTTGTTGATTTACTGTAGCTGTGATGGTATCGATAGAATGACGCTTCCAAAAAAGCCAAGGCACTTTTGGATTTGGAATCCTTTACACATGTTTTTTCAATCACATGTTTGAAATGACCGTCCAAGCATGCGTCACATACCGTGCCAAGGCCATTGACCATGGTATAGGACGGACAAATCAAAATATAGTCATGAGCGGTATACACTACCGGTACGCGATGCGCTTTTAGATACGGAGCATCAAGAATCGACAGGGTAATTTGCCGATGGACGTTGTTCATATGGATGACATCCGGTTTGAAATCTTCCAGCAGCATCTCGAATTTACGTTTCGCTTCAAAGGAATACACTAAAGACGAAGCCGCCTTCACTTTTTCCAGAGCGGAAGTTTTTCCCACATACTCTCTCTGCGAAACAAAGTACTCCGATTGCTCGCATGGCAGATTATCTGGATGATGCATGGAGAAAAAAGACACCTCATGCCAAGGGCTTTCAGTCCTTCTGCCAATGCAAAAAAGTATGTCTCAGCACCGCCTTTGCGATAAAAAAACTTGTTAACCAGCAAAATCCTCATTGCATCATCCCCAACTACTCGTTACATCCACGTATCTACCGGAATAAAGCTTTTTCAACGGTTTTCCTCTTCTCCCTAGGAGACATGAACTTAGTATTCATAAAATCATGTATATGCTGCTCAGCATATGCATCGATTGTTTTGATCACGCGTCCGGGAACGCCAACCACAATCGACCCGGCGGGAACATCATGCGTTAATACACAACCACAGCCGATAATGCAATTGTCGCCAATTGTCACGCCAGGCATGATGACAGCATTAAAACCAATATGAACATTGTTACCGATTTTAATACGTCCAAATAAATCAATATCTGCTAGCTCTGGAAAGACTTCGGGCAGATTCCGCAGTACCCATACGCCGCCATCATGCGTAACGAACTTCACGCCACTGGTTATTCTAACATAATCCCCGATTTCAATAAGATAAGGTTCACTTCCAAAATCCCAACCATTAAGAATTTCACAGTGATCACCAATCCGCATTCCTCGACCACGAAAGTAATGCAGATTCTGATTATTGTTACGCAATCGAAACATCAATTTCGAAATCAGTCTAGACAATCCCTTACTCTCCTGTCCTTACCTAACTTGTCGTATTTTTTCAACAAAATACAACCGCCTAGCAACAAGCCAATCACAGCTGCATAACGAAGTATCGTGAAATGGTACAAAACCATCGAGGTGAAAGACAAAATAATTGTCGCCCATTGAATGACAATTATTGCCGAATCATTATATACAGTTTCACAAGAATCCGTAATCTTAAAATGTAATTTTCGGGAAATGAACATTTGCAAATAGGAAAGCAGCATAAATGCAATCAACATCGAATATGCGGCGGCTTGATACCCGAATAATGGAATCAACAATGCGTTAAGCACGATATTCACAATTGCAGCTGTAACTGAAGAGATTAGGATATACGACGACTTTTTATGGTAAAGAAGTACATTGGCGTACATGTTCGAAATCGCATTTTGAAATATAGCAGCAGAAATCGCAGGCATGATGTATATTGCCGAGTAATATTCATCAGTAGCCATTATCTTCACGACTTCAGGTGCCAGAAAAGTTATCAGAACACACACCATGGCATATACAGCAAGCAAAAGCTGCGACAGATTTTTGATTTTTTTCTTGCCCTCATTATTATCAATGTTTCGATATAAAAAAGGAATAAAAGAAGAATTAATGGCACTCCAAACTATAGTAGAAACCGTACTTATCGAACTCAGCGTACCATATATACCTACAGCAGAATTATTAACGAACCAGCCAATCATCACACGACCCGAATTGTTCAGAATCTGTGTAGCAAATTGATTGGCTATAAGTGGCAAACTTAACGCCAGCGAAAAGCTCCAATACTTGCAATTAAATACTTTATGCCCGCGTACCATTATATATATCCATAGCACCAAAGCAACTGCATACAGTACACCATAATTGGCAATTAAACGTCCCTCCGCAACAGCTTCGCTATGATTGTTCCGCAAAAAGATAACAACAATAACTGACAGTACAGAAGCAACAATCGCGGACAAAATGGTTACAGCAGTAGCCGCTTTATAACGGTATTCATACCGTTGGCGCGCAAGCCAGAATTCCGTTGCCGGGGATACCAGAAAACCGATGACCATCAAGACCAGTAGGCTTCGGTCCAATCCCAGTATTTTGCTCCAAAAATTCGGCGCGATGAAATACAGCGCTGCGACGATACAGGACGATATTGTCGTTAATGCGAGAACAGAAGATTCATACTGATCACGCTCATGCTCAAATTCTTTAAGAGCAACCATATACCGCCATACGTCAGCGATAAGGTTGCAATAACGGTCAGCGTGGATTGCCATGAGTTATACAAATTTACTGTACCAATTCATCAGTCGACATGATACGCGTAAAAATCGGTACAGTAATAAAGGCCAATCCCTTAGAGAACAGCGAAGCAAAAGTATATGCTACTGCTGACTTTGCTCCCTGAGAAACATTCGGTATTCTTCGCTGCTTAGCAGAATGTTTGCCCATGATACACGCTCTTCATTCATCAATATCAAAACGATTTACCCAAGCGGCAATGGAATAATATGACTTAACGGCTTTATCGTACGGATGAAAATCTGAATCCATAAACTCTCGTAACTTTCCTTCATCCACATGATCAAGATCAATAATAAAAATATTATTGGGATCATAAAAATCAGCATATCGTAGTGCAGAATTAGTACTAATCAATTTTTTATCGCCGAAAATTGCTTCCATGATTCTCATGGAAAAACCATTTTGACCACTCTGCGTAATGTCAATAATCGCTCTACTCCTGGATACCCACTGCGTGTATTCCCGGTAAGGAACATAACTGCGACGGACCTCAAATGGAACATCAGCATTCGACAAATCGTTATCAATAACGACAAAACGTGGCTGCAATCCATTTCTGCTTAATAACGAGTATAAAGACAGTAACTTCGTTTTCGGTCTTTAACGAATCCAAGAAATATCGTGTCCCACTGGATATGGTTAGATCGATCAATTAAATATGAAGGATCATACATAATGGTATTGAATTTAAGCTGATATTTATTGCAATCGTTTTGATCGTATGAGTAATACTCAAAGCCATATCTCGCCGCAGCAGCCAAATCATTCAACAAAGTTTTTTCATTTCGCACAACATTCCATGAATATATAAACCGATGTGAACGCGGAGATTTTTTTGCAATATTATGCATTAACATATCATCCAATGACAGTGCGTTATCAAAAACGATAATCTTGTCAAATTGATCCAATGATTTCCACCAGTCGCCATAAAACCACGACGAACCATTACACCCTATTTTTCGAAACAGCTTGCATAATACTGATTTTATTCCATGCATAACAGGGAAAACTGCATGAATTTCCATGTCGTCAGAACGTAGATGGTTAAAGAAATAAAAATCCATCCCAGGAACAAGAATCAAGGTCTTCATTGTGTTACACCTTCCATATTTCGGGATACCGAAAAAGTTTTCAACTTGCCTGTCATAATTTGCTGAGGAAACGAAACGACTGTATTTCGCGTGGTTAGGTAAATAGGAAATAACATCAATCCCGGATAAAACAGGTACGTCTCACTGACCGTCGAATTGACAAACATGAAAATGAAAATCAATATTAAAAGTGGCTTTTTCATTCGCATGAAAACAGGGAGAAAGATAGTGACCATCATCAATAGCCAAAAAACGATTCCATATACCGCTGCATATGTTGCTATACTTGCTGCAACAGCTGCTGGATCAATACTATCCCGTATGGTATTAAATCTATCAAATCCAATACCAAATAAATCTTCACTCAGCGCCTGAAAACTGGCTTGAACAGTCTCCATGCGGTATTGACCCGTGCTGTCGGAAATATTAATTCCTGACGCAGTTCCTCCAAATATCTTATTGATTACTTGAATATACAGTATGCTGTCAGTTCCATGAATTACGTAATCAATAAGTACTGCTGCACCCGCAACAACCAATAGTAAAAGCAGATTCGCCTTAAATCCAAGCGCATTGCTCTCGCGTGAATGCATGCAGAAGAAGCAGACAAGAATCACTATCATAGCAATGTACCCTGTAGTGGACTGACACGTTATCAGAGTGATAAAAATAATCGACACTAATGTTCGATATTGTTTTTCATTTTTCAGTCTTAGTTTGTCTTTCCAAAACAGAAGAATGAACAGCGCAGCATTAAGAACAATTTGGTACACGCCAGGTTCTGTATAGAAACCACAATTTCGTGTCGCATGTATTTCCAAATATGAATAGAACCACAATCCTTTTCCATGCAAGACAGTGGCCCACTGCCCAGTACCTAAATTCTGCGTCCAAAACGTTGTCGCTGGCCAAAGATCCACAAGGCTTGGAAATATACAGAAAACTGCCCAAAAAACAATACTGATAACAGCAAATACCGAAACTATTTTGACAAATCTCGTAAGGAACCATTGCTTATCAAATGCTATAGCAATATATGTAATAATAAGCATCGAAATGTTCTCAAGAAAACTGAGCGGACCGACACCGTTTGTCTTTGCGCGAATAGTTATCGTCGCCAATAAGAGAAGCACGCAAAACCATGGAATATAAGCATCTCTATATTTTTTTGAAAACAATAACAATAAAAAGTATGCACCGCACACTACGCCATACAGTATCGTGGTGTTCAAATAACGTGAAACGGCACAGCTCCCCGGAATAAGAAGCATTACATATAACAGCCCATACTGTATTATTTGCGTTTTTTTTCTGTAACTCATTTCCGATTTCCAGTAGTAGGTTGTTTGTCGATTCTTACTCTATTATAGTGAATCTTTCATGCCTTATCATCCTTTAATTTTTTGACGATAGAGCTTATTTTGGTATTATCCCCCCAAACTGCCTTGGAATCGTAAGGGCGATCGGGGAATGCACCATACTTTAATTTAATATCAAGATCATTTTCGCGAATGAACCGCTCAACTCGATCCGATAGTTTTTCCGGTCCACCCGAACAAATATTGATGATTCCAAGAACATCGTGCTGACTGATCGCCAGTGCTACCTGTTGGCAAAATTGCGGATAGTCCAAGAAATCATATTGATTCTTCCCCATTGTGAAAGGAAACTCTTTCTTTCCATCCTGTGCTGCTGCCACAATCTTAGAAAATATTGAATTACCATACCGCGTATTGCTAACAATGTAATATCCACGCAACCACTGAAACATTACATTATTCTTTTTGGCTATTATCTGCAAGGCATCACGCAATGCGTTTTTTGCAATACCATACATGCTCATCGGCCAGCAAGGAGTATCATCATGAATGCTTCCTTCATGAAATCCGATTTCATGCATGCTCCCCATACAGGCGATTTGCTGAATACCCGATTCGCACATTTGAGTCAGGAAGGCAACATGTTTGGGCAAATCCTCAAGGTGCGCCGAAGACATATGCACAAAACCATCTCTCCATGCCAAATGCAACAATACGTCCGGCTCATTGAAGTAATGGTAGGGGTCCTTCACTTCAAACAAATTCCCTTCTACACGCTTGGCCTTGCTATTCACACGATCACAGGACAAATCGGTCGCAATGACCTCGTTACCGAGCGCAAGAAGCTCATCAATGATTCCACGTCCAAGATATCCATTAGCACCAGTAACCAAAACTCGCATCATTTCTCCTTCATCTTTAATCGGAATCTATGCAGATTGAATAACCGACAGCCATTGCCTCGCTATGCTTGGCGCCGAAAGTTTTTGTCTTAACAATGAACTCTGTTCACTGAACCGCCGTTGCACATCTGGATGCGAAGCAATGTCAATCATCGCATCTGCAAGCCGTTCCTTGTTCCGTATAGGTACAAGATATCCGTTGACACCGTTTTCGATGACCATACGAGAGCCGCCAATGGGACAATCCGTGGCAATAGTGGGAATCCCTAGCGCCAAAGCTCAATCATCGAATTCGACAATCCTTCAAAATCCGAGGAAAGGACAAACATCGTGGCATCGTAGATGCAATCATAGATATCTTTGCGGAAACCTTTAAATAAAACCTTCCCATCAAGCCCAATATCATGAACATGACGCCGTAATTCATTTTCTTTCTCGCCCTCCCCATATATTTCAAATACATATTCAGGAAAACGAGAATTCAGTTCCTTGAACGCATCGATTGCCAGAGCAAGATTCTTTTGTGCATGCAAACGACAAACCGTCACTACACGCTTACTGCGATTGGACACTTCGCGAATAGGAAGTTTCTCATTTAATGGATTCAATATAACATGATACTTGCGCCTAGCGTATTTAGGATAGAAATCGCGGGCATCATAAGTCTGGAAACTACCTTATCAGCACACGTATATAACCAAGGATGAATCTTAGATATGAACCTTCTATTCCCAAAAGCCCGATGAGGATCATTACGCTGCGATATGATAACCTTGTTTTTTTGTCCGATCCCCGCAAGAAGTGTGAAAAGATTCTGGTTGTCCATCATAGAAATAAAAGCCATTTCCGGAACGGCCTTCATTTTCTCTCTTATAGCTCGAACTTGCCCGATAAAGCCCAACTTCCGAGTCACGCATCCCGTATCAATATGAATACGCTTATCCAAGTCATACACGATTTGAGTGCTGTTGGTCAGCATCAACGTAACGTCGTATCCCGCTTTGATAAACTCATTCGCAAGTACGGACACGACTCGTTCCGCACCACCGCCGCTCATAGTGGCATTACAAAACAAATCCTATTACTCATGATGAATAACCTCAGTCACGCTTGAACAGATCACGCGTGTAGACCTTGTTCTGCACATCGTCGAGACAGCTATCATATCGGTTTGCGATAATCACATCCGACCGTTTCTTGAACTCTTCCAAATCATTGACGACCAAGCTGCCGAAGAACGTGGAACCATTCTCCAGCGTTGGTTCATAAATGACCACGGTCGCACCCTTGGCCTTCACCCGCTTCATCACGCCCTGAATGCTGCTCTGGCGGAAGTTGTCGCTGTTCGATTTCATCGTCAGCCGGTACACGCCAACCGTCACCGGGTGCTCGGCATCCTTGTCATATTCGCTGTTCGCCTCATAATATCCGGCCTTCGCAAGCACGCGATCGGCGATGAAGTCCTTACGAGTGTGATTCGACTCCACAATCGCCTGAATAAGATTTTCAGGCACATCCCGGTAATTCGCCAGCAACTGCTTCGAATCCTTCGGCAGGCAATAACCACCATACCCAAAACTTGGATTATTGTAATGCGTGCCGATGCGCGAGTCCAAGCACACACCGTCAATGATCTGACGAGTATCAAGCCTTTCGCCTCAGCATACGTATCCAACTCGTTGAAATACGCCACTCGCAACGCCAGATACGTGTTCGCGAACAGCTTCACCGCCTCGGCCTCGGTGAATCCCATGAACAGGGTATCGATATTTTCCTTGATTGCCCCCTCCTGCAGCAGCGCAGCGAACGTATGCGCGGCTTCCACAAGCTTTGGGTCATTCAAATCGGTGCCGACCACAATGCGGCTGGGATACAGGTTGTCGTACAGGGCTTTGCTCTCACGCAGGAACTCGGGACTGAAGATGATATTCCCGCTACCGGTCCTTTCACGAATCGACTTCGTATAGCCGACCGGAATCGTGGATTTGATGACCATGATCGCATGTGGATTTACTTTGAGGACAAGTTCGATCACAGCTTCAACGGCAGATGTATCAAAATAGTTTTTCTGACTGTCGTAGTTTGTCGGTGCCGCAATGACTATATAGTCAGCATTTGTGTAAGCAGCTTCGCCATCCAGTGTAGCTGTCAGGTCAAGCTCTTTTTCTGCAAGATATTTTTCGATATATTCGTCCTGAATCGGAGATTTGCGTTTGTTGATCAGATCAACTTCTCAGGAATGATATCAACAGCAGTAACATGATTGTGCTGTGCAAGTAATGTTGCAATGGAAAGACCGACATAACCTGTGCCTGCGACAGCAATGTTCAAAGGAGAAGGAGATGGCAACCGGGAAGCGGACTGTTCAGTAAATGCTTCATCCGGATCAAATCCAAGGCATTCTCCAAGACTTTCCAGTTGTGGAATTGATGGAATAAAATCTTTTTTCTCCAGACGGGATAACAGAGAACGATTGATGCCGGTAGCATCAGCCAGCTCCTGTTGAGTCATGGATTTTTCTTTTCGCTTGCCGGAAACAAGTTCGGCAAGTCGTGTCATAGATAATTTTTTCATTGAGAATCTTTTTACCTTTCATAAAATGTTATTTTAAATAACAACATATAGCATATAAATTAATTATGTTTAATTGAATGCTACCATATTGGCAAAAAGATTGCAATACAAAGAAAACAGGAAAATAAGAAAAATATTTTGAATGTTATTTTAAATAACAAATCTTCCGAATCCTTCGAAGCACAGAATGTGTATGATTTTTCAGTTTTGATACAGGAGTGGCTTCTTCAAATGTAAGCATCTGCGAAGAAAGTGTAGCATAATAGGATTTTTTGTTCAGAAGAAGCTTTTGCTGTCCATATGCAAGAGGAAATTCCGCCATACGGTGTAAACTGTGATAACAGATCGTATGCCCATCGCAATCCCAGCAAAATTCGATATGTGTAATACCAGAAAACATTTCGTATGGAATGACTGCTGTAAATTTCAGGAATACAGCAAGTTTCTGTCCATTAAAACGAAAAACGTGTTCCGGATCTTCGCGGAAACAGCATTTTACCATATGTGTAGTATGACCGGTTGTGATTCGAAGAAACAGATTGGCTGGATATGGAAAACGCAGATAGATCTTAGCTGCACCCTCCAGCAGGATATCATGTTTCATAAGTTCCATGGAAGTCAGACGAAGCTGATAAGATGAAGCGTGACCGGTACTCAGATCGGGATATTGAAACCAGGCATCTTCGCTCTTGTCATCAAACTGCAAAGTTCCGGAATCCGGTGCTTTTTTTTTATGCGTCATGATATAGTCCTTCAGTTCCATGGATAGATTTTCTGCTCAAGAATG
>ENA-OQDD01000395-OQDD01000395.1-human-gut-metagenome-genome-assembly--contig:-NODE-395-length-18537-cov-1.685823_pt1 | contig 18537 bp, 26 predicted proteins | sample MGYA00242507_ERZ504598 | MGnify/ENA primary metagenome ERZ504598 (study PRJEB26092, sample SAMD00036318) | human gut metagenome | host: Homo sapiens | study: EMG produced TPA metagenomics assembly of... | reverse complement strand
CGATGACGTCTCAGGACCTGTGGGCGACGCCCGGCAACTCGCCGGCGGCATCCATGGCGCACGGCGAGCGCATGGTGGGCTCGGAGCTGACGGCCGAGGACCTCGATGTCGATCGCACTTTGCGCCCCCAGCGCCTGGACGATTACTGCGGCCAGGAGCATATCAAGCAGAGCCTGCGCGTGTTGATCGAAGCGGCGCAGAGCCGTGGGGAGACGCTCGACCACGTGATCTTCTCGGGTCCTCCGGGCCTGGGCAAGACCACGCTGGCCACCGTAATCGCCAACGAGTTGGGCGCTCAGATAAAAACGACGAGTGGCCCGGCCATCGCGCGTACGGGCGACCTGGCGGCCATCCTTACCAACTTGCAGCCGGGTGATGTGCTGTTTATCGACGAGATCCACCGCCTCAACCGTTCGGTCGAGGAAGTCCTGTACCCCGCGATGGAGGACTTTGCCCTCGATATCGTGATTGGCAAGGGTCCGGCGGCGCGCTCGATTCGCCTGGATATCCCCAAGTTTACGCTGGTAGCAGCAACGACCCGCTCAGGCATGTTGACCGGCCCGTTGCGCGACCGCTTTGGCATTTCATATCGCTGGATTACTACACGGTCGAAGAGCTCGCGCAGATTGTGACGCGCTCGGCAACTATTCTGGGCGTGGCGATCGACCATCCCAGTGCACTTGAGATCGGCTCGCGTTCGCGCGGCACGCCGCGTCTTGCCAACCGCCTGCTCAAGCGCGTGCGCGATTACGCACAGGTGCGCGGCAACGGTCCCATCGAGCTCGATATCTGTCGCCAGGCGCTCGAGTTCTTCGAGATCGACGAGCTCGGCCTGGACTGGATGGATATTCGTATCTTGGAGACGCTTGCCAAGACGTTCTCCGGTCGTGCCGTGGGACTTACGACCCTTGCCAGCGCGGTGGGCGAGGACCCGGGCACGCTCGAGGATGTCTATGAGCCCTATTTGCTGCAGTGCGGTTGATGATTCGTACGCCGCAGGGCCGTCAGGCAACCCTGCGCACCTTTGAGCACCTGGGGATTGAACCTACCGTTTAGGGCGCTTTGTTTTGGCGGGCTGTTGGGCTATCGCCGGGCATCGGGTAAACATATCGCCGTTCATCGGTTATGGGCGTTTTACTATTGCGCGCCCGTGCTATGCTGAATTGGTCTTTTTCTCATTCGGTAACGAAAGGACCGCCCATGCCTACTGACATCGAAATCGCACGTTCTGTCACGCCGCTGCCTATTACCGAGGTGGCCAAGAACGCCGGCGTCGACGTTAAGCACCTTATTCCGTACGGCTTCGACAAGGCTAAGGTCGACTATTCACTGCTCAACGAGCCGACCGATCACCAGCCAAGCTCGTCCTCGTGACCGCTATCAACAACGCCTGCGGCGAGGGCAAGACACCACGACACTCGTCGTGCCGATGGCCTGCGTCGTCGCGGCGTCAAGAGTGCCGTGGCCTGCGCGAGCCTTCGCTCGGCCCGTCTTGGTGTTAAGGGCGGTGCTGCCGGCGGCGGCTGGCTCAGGTGATCCCCATGGAGGATATCAACCTGCACTTTACCGGCGACTTCCATGCCATCGGTGCTGCCAACAACCTGCTGGCCGCCATGCTTGATAACCACATCCAGCAGGGCAACCAGCTTGGCATCGACGTTAAACGCATCACTTGGAAGCGCGTCGTCGATATGAACGACCGTCAGCTGCGCCACGTCATCGACGGTATTGGCGGTAAGGCCCAGGGCGTGCCGCGCGAGGACGGCTTCGATATCACCGTCGCCTCCGAGGTCATGGCAATCCTGTGCCTGTCTACGAGCATCAGCGACCTCAAGGAGCGCCTGGGCGAGATCGTCGTCGGCTACAGCTTTGCCGGCGAGCCCGTCCGTGCCCGCGACCTTAAGGCCAGGGTGCCATGGCCGCGTTGCTTAAGGACGCGCTCAAGCCCAACCTGGTGCAAACGCTCGAGGGCACGCCCGCGTTTGTCCACGGCGGCCCCTTCGCCAACATCGCCCACGGCTGCAACTCTATCATGGCCACGCGTATGGCGATGCGCTTTGGCGATGTTGCCATTACCGAGGCCGGCTTCGGTGCCGATCTGGGTGCCGAGAAGTTCCTCGACATCAAGTGCCGTATGACGGGCGTTCGCCCCAGCGCCGTCGTGGTCGTCGCGACCGCTCGTGCGCTGAAGTACAACGGTGGCGTCGCCAAGGCCGACCTCAACGAGGAGAACCTCGAGGCACTCAAGGCCGGCATGCCCAACCTGCTGCGTCACGTCGACAACATCCAGAACGTTTTATGGTCTGCCCTGCGTGGTCGCCATCAACCGCTTCCCGACGGACACCGAGGCCGAGCTTGCGCTCATCGAGTCCGAGTGCAGAAGCTCGGCGTCAACGTTAAGCTTTCCGAGGTCTGGGCCAAGGGCGGCGAGGCGCGCTCGAGCTTGCCGATGAGGTCATGCGTCTGATTGAGCAGCCGAGCGAGCTCAAGTTTGCCTATGAGGACGGCGCCGATGTGGCCGACGCTCTTGAGGCCATTGCCACCAAGGTCTACCGCGCCGACGGTGTTGACTTTACGCCGGCCGCCAAGCGCCAGCTCGCCGAGCTGCGCGAGAACGGCTTTGGCAACCTGCCGGTGTGCGTGGCCAAGACGCAGTACAGCTTTAGCGACAACGCCAAGGCCCTGGGCGCTCCCGAGAACTTCCGCATCACGGTGCGCGAGCTCAAGGTTTCCGCCGGTGCCCACTTTGTGGTCGCACTGACTGGCAGTGTTCTGACCATGCCGGGCCTGCCCAAGGTCCCTGCGGCCGAGAACATCGACGTCGACAACGACGGCAACATCACCGGCCTGTTCTAAGCCTGCTGCCCATAGCTGCTTGTCCGCCCCGCCGTGCCCACAAGGCCCGGCGGGGCTTTTTTATCCTTAGGCCCGCGCATGTCTTGTAGATACCGACGGGCTCTGCCCATCATAGGCTTTTGCGCGGTAGAATGCATGGATAACTTGATGCTCACGCGCGACGGAAAGGAATCGTTGCATGGATCAGGACAAGACAACCGTGATGGGCGGCTACGGTTCCGCGCAGGCTGGCGATAGCGCCGATGCGACCCGCGTTGTTCCCAACCCCGGATATACCGACCCCGCCGCGACGCAGCCTTCTGCCGAGCCCACCCGGTTATGGGCTATGGCGACACGGCGCAGGATTCTTGCGCTGCATCTTCGCAAGGCCCCTATGGCAACGCAGCTCCGGACCCGTTTGATTATGCGTCGCAGGATTCTTATGCCGCTTCGACACCGAATCCCTATGATGACCTGCCGCAGAATCCCATTCCGCAGCCTCAGCAGACGACGTATATGCCTCGCACGGCGCAGCCTCGCTACGAGTCGCGCGAGCCGTATCGCGAGTACCCCAAGTCGATTCCGCAATATGGCGAGGACGAGGAGAAGAAGCCGTCGCGTTCGTCGAGCGTGATCAAGAAGATCCTCATCGTGCTGGCGATCTTCTTTGCGCTGTCGGTTGTGTTTGCCATCGTGTCGGGCATGCTCAACAAGCGAGGGAGTTCAACGGCCGATACCACTGCCGAGCAAACCGAGTCCGCCTCGTCTAGCACCGTCGATCTGAGCGATATCCCGGGGCAGTACTGGTCCAACGCCAAAAAGCTTCTCAAGTCGCGCGGCGCCGATCTTTCGAATGCCGTGGTCCTGACTGATGATGGCTCAACGCCCGTCATCGATGCCAACTGGGTCGTTACTTCTGCCTACTATAACGACAACGGCAACCTCGAAATTCAACTCACGCACAAGAACAGCTCGGGCAACTCGTCCGGCGGCCAAAGCGGTACCGACAGCTCGAGCTCCAATACGCTGGAGGACTTGAGCAACAAGGCACAGGAGTTGGGAGACAAGGCGCAAGAGCTGGGCGATACGGCACAAAACCTGGGCGACACCGCGCAGAACTTGGGCGACATGGCGACGGATGCCTGGAACGCACTGCAAAACGGCATCTCGGGCGCGCAGGGAAACTAGCTGTTAAGCGGGCTACAGCTGCTCTGCTGGACGGTCGGGCGAACTAAAGCCCGAGTCAAACGTAACGACGCATGAGACGTTGGGCCGGCGCTCGTGCACGATGCGCGTGACGAGCTCCAGCAGCTCCTCGTCGGATATGTCAAAGCCGTCGGGGCGCACCAGGTCAAACGAAACGAACCCGTCGTGCTCGTGCAGGTCGTGGATGGAGAGCGCGGGATCGATCTGCATGACGCCGCGCTTGACCCAGCCGCGCAGATCATCGCCGGTTGTCGCGATGGGGTCGCAGTGCAGCGTGATGCCAATGCCCATCTGGCGCTTGATGTCGTGCTCGATGGTGTCCAGGATCTCGTGGTGCTCAAATGCGTCGCCCTCGCCGGGCATCTCCACGTGGGCGCTGGCAAACTGACGACCGGGGCCGTAGTCGTGCACCATCAGGTCGTGTGTGCCCAAGACCTGCGGATAGGACATGATCTTGTCGCGGATTGCCTGGACGAGCTTGGGGTCGGGCGCTTGCCCCAGCAACGGGCTGATGGCGTCGCGCACCAGGCCCATGCCACTGATGCAGATGAAGACGCCCACGCCCAGGCCCGCCCAGCCGTCGAGGTCAAAGCCGGTCGTCTGCGAAATAAGCGCTGCGGCCAGGACCGATCCCGAGGTGATGACGTCGTTTTTGGAGTCCTGTGCTGTGGCGATGGAGTGTTTCGGAATCGATACGGTTGCCAGCGCCAGCGGTTGAATGCGGCCATCAGAATTTGACGAGCATGGACAAGACGAGAGCGGCTAGGGAGACCAGCGTGAGGCGGTGGGGGAGGGCTTGATGATCTTAGTGACCGACTCGAGGATCAGGTTGATGCCGACGGCGCAAACCAGGACGGCGACGAACAGACCGGCTAGGTACTCGTAGCGACCGTGGCCATAGGGGTGGCCTTCGTCTGCCGGGCGGCTGGCAAGGCGGAACCCGAGCAGGCTCACGATGTTGCTCGAGGCGTCGGAGAGGTTGTTGAAGCGTCGGCGATGAGCGAGACAGAGCCGGCGAGCAGGCCCGCGATGCCCTTGGCCAGGCACAGAGTGATGTTGAGGCCAATGCAGATGAGGCTTGCGGCGAAGCCCGCGTTGGTGCGGCAGGAGGTATCGACCGGCTCGCCCTCGCTGCCGGGAACAAGCGTATGTACCAGCCGATTTACAAATAGCATAGCGGTCGTCCTCACAATCATGTTTAAGGGGATAGTGTAGCTCGCGCGGAGGCGCTGTGCACCGATGCTCAGAAAATGCAGTAATGGTCTGCCGGTGCTAACGAGCGAGCCTTCTCGTCTGCCTGGGTGGTCCATTTTGGGCCACATGGGTATGGGCATGTGCCTGTTTGCTCGACATACTTAACGTCGATAGCCCCTGTGCAAAGGAGGACGTTCCATGGACGAGATGTTTGCCATTAAATGTCAAAACTGCGGCGGCCCTATGTACTCGCACCAGGCTAAGCGCAGCTTTGAGTGCGCCTATTGCGGCGCGGTCATTCCGTGGCAGGCGGACGCCGGAGAGCCCAAGAGCGCTTTGGGCATTCGCCATACGCCGTTGACGGTGGTGGATGGACTGCTCAAGCTCACGCATGTGTCGCAACTCGAGCGCCCGGAGGACCCGGACTGGTATTTCTTCAATTCGCACTGGCGCAATCAGTCGGTCCTGGAACATCTGCTGTGGGAGGATTGCGGCACGGCGCAGGAGTTCCAAGAGGCCACGCATGTGAGCATTCCCTGCCCCTTCTGCGGAGCGTCCTTTGAGGGCGAGTCAACGCAGCGTGTGTTTGAGTGCCCGTCCTGCGGCAACAAGATCGGCATTGCGACCTGCTCAAGCCCGGTACGTTTAGCAAGCGCCTGACCTTGGGCGTGGGTGCGGAGTATGTGCCGGAGCAGGGTATTCCATGCGAAATCTCGCCGCAGCAGGCGCGTGCCAACGCACTGCAGCTGGTGCGTCAGTACCCCGACGCCTTTGCCGGGCACGATGTAGAAGATGCGATCCAAAACGACATGATGCTCTTCTACTTCCCCATGGCGCTCGCGGATTTGCGCATGATGGCGTCCTTCCCGGGCAAGGGCCTGAGCAAGGAAACCCTGGTGTACTACGAGGTGCTCGACTGGGCGTATCCGCGGGCAAACTACCTGGACATTCGCCTCATGGGCATTTTGGAGCCGTGGGACTTTGCAAGTCGGTCCGTTCGATCCCGCCATGCAGGAAGGCGATTTCCGCGTCGTCTCCGTCGATGCGTCTACCAAGGACCAGGTGGTCATTGATAAGTTGGCGCTCGACGTTGCGGGCAACGACGCTGAGGCTGTACTGGGGCTCAATAAAAAGAGTATCCGCACGTGGCTTGTAAGGCCCGCAAGCACAAGGACGGCCTAGTTATGGTGCCGGTCTACTTTGTCGACCGTCCGGCAACGGATGGCCGCGATGGCGAGCAGGTGCGCATTGCCGTAAACGGCCAGACGGGTCGTGCGGCAGCGGTGGTGTTTAGCGATAAGCGCGAAACGCACATTGTCGCACCGCTCAACCCGAGCCTGCATCTGTCCGGCGAAAGTACCGTGCATGCCGCGCCCATCGAGGTCAAATACGTTAAGTCGCCGTTCCTATACCAGATCGTACGCCGCGGAGGTGGCGAGCAGCCGCGGCGGGTGGCAGCAGCAGCCGAGGGTTGCTACCGAGAGGAAAAGCCCAAACGCCGCGGTCTGCTGGGTGCGCTATTTGGGAAGTAGGGGAGTGGTGCTGGTTGGTCTTATGACGCGATAGCCAGGGGTACGGGGCGGTTCGCAGGAGTGCGGGCTGCCCCGTTTTTGTATTGCGGGGATATGGCATCCGAATGGCCGTAGGATCTCAGCTAAATGGCTATTTAGAAGAGCTGGCGGACGGCATGTTCCGACGGCACTTCGGGGGCTAACAGACAACGCTACTCTGGCCGATTTGCCAATGTCACAATGGTCAATCCCCGGCAGGCAGCTCCTATAACGAAACGGGGATTGGAACCATCTTTTATCAAGGTCGCGCCGAATTTGGCTGGCGTTACCCCACTCAGAGACTAAGCACTACGGAGCCCAAGCGCATGGCAAAAGCGGGAGATGTCTTGATGAGCGTGCGCGCTCCCGTGGGCGACCTAAACTTGGCGTACGAAGACTGCTGCATTGGACGCGGGCTAGCTGCAATCCACTGCGACTATCCATCGTATGGTCTCTACCTAATGCGCTCACTCCATAAGAAACTTGACGCCTATAACGGTGAGGGGACTGTATTTGGCTCGATAAACGGCAAAGCTCTAAATGGACTCCCCATTGCGTTACCCAACAATGCAGCGATACGCGCGTTTGAAAAAGAAGCCACGCCCATTGATACTCAGATCCGAAACAATGAAGTCGAATCGCGGGCGCTTGTCACCCTTCGCGACACATTGCTTCCTAAGCTTATGTCGGGCGAGATTGACGTCTCGAAGGTTGACCTCACACAGCTAAATAGCCATTTACTTCACTATGTACAACGCGCCGTCCACACTGTGGCTATCGTACTCGACGAAAGGAGCAGCGTGGAAACCGTTATCAATACCGTGCTTTCGGAAATGCAGGGCCTTCTCGACCCACACCAGCTCAAGCATCAGCCATTACAACTTAGGCAAACGCTTGGACCAAAACAGGCAGAGCAGGGCAAGACCTGCTCTCGCTATTTCTCACCGCTAAAGAAGTTGAGGGATGCTCACCTAAAACTATTGCATACTATGAGGCAACTTTGCGGCATATGAACGCGGCACTTGCTAAGTCCTATACGCAGGTCGAAAGTGATGACCTGCGGCGCTATCTCAATGATTACGAGACGGCTCGCGGTTCCAGTAAAGTCACAATCGATAATATACGTCGCATTATGTCGAGCTTCTTTTCGTGGCTTGAGGATGAAGACTATATTGTTAAAAGCCCTGTAAGGCGTATTCGCCGCGTCAAAACTGCTCAAATACCAAAGAGGTGTTAAGTGACGAGGAGCTGGAGATCTTGCGAGATGCATGCGAATCCAAGCGGGACCTTGCCATCGTTGATCTTCTCTCTTCGACCGGCATGCGCATTGGCGAGCTTGTACGACTCGACAGGAAGGACGTCAATTTGCATGAGCGCGAATGCCTTGTAATGGGAAAGGGAAATAAACAGCGCCCTGTTTACTTCGACGCGCGTGCCAAGTTGCATCTCACGGAATATCTTGCGAGCCGTGCCGACAAGAGCCTGCGCTTTTTGTCGCACTCGATTCCTCAGCTCGACGTATTACGGTTGGGAACATAGAGCTCCGCTTGCGTGACCTAGGCAGAAGCGCTGGCGTCAATCGCGTTCATCCGCATAAGTTTCGCCGTACGCTTGCTACCCATGCTATTGACAAAGGAATGCCCATAGAGCAGGTGCAAAAGCTGCTAGGCCATGCGAAAATAGACACCACCATGCATTACGCCATGGTAAACCAGAACAATGTAAAGGCTTCGCATAGGAAGTATTTGGAATGATTGCCGAAAGTGAAGAAGTATGCGTTGAGGATCTTATTGATGAGATTGCCATGGGACCCTTCGGCTCAAATATTAAGACTGATTGCTTTGTCAACTCCGGTATTCCGGTATTTAATGGATCGAATCTAACTGGCTTTGAGACGAACGACACTGCGCTGCGCTATGTCACTCCTGAAAAAGCAAATTCCCTGGGCAACGCATTGGCCTCGCGTGGCGATATCGTAATAACACACCGTGGAACGTTGGGCCAAGTCGCGATGGTCCCCTATGACTCCAAGTATCCTCGCTACGTCATTTCGCAAAGCCAATTTCGCATTCGCTGTAATGACAAGGTGCTACCGAAATTTTTTGTCTACTATTTTCATACTCGAGAGGGGCAATGGCGGTTACTTTCGAATAAAACGCAAACTGGCGTTCCGGCGTTGGGGCGTCCAACGAGTACTTTTCGCAAGCTGTCAATGCCATTGCCCACTTTTGAGAAGCAAGCAAAAATCGTTCAGGTGATTGATACCATCCAAAAGAAAATCAAGAATAACTCAAAGCTAAATGGCTATTTAGCTGCGTGAGATTGACCTTTGAGACGTCAACCTCTCCGGACATGAGCTTGGGGAGAAGGGCGTCACGAAGAGCAGCAAGATGTTCACTCTCTTTGTTTGCGGTTGATATGTGCTTGAGCGCCGATGCCATGAAACCGATTACCAATTGGTTTGGGCTGGCGCTGACTACGTAGGTAAGCATCTGCTTCTTGTCGCCTCGCGGCATCTTGGTGCCTTTAGCCCCCTTTCACTACGAAGTCGAAAAAGGAATCATTGCGCAGGCAAGAATAAAGGTAGCCCGCCCATTCTGGTTGCTTTGCCCTAAATACGAGAACATCGCCGGAACACGTTCCAGCTTGGTCCGCGTACCAAATTTTCTTGAAATAGGGGCGGATATTGGAGATCAGAATATCCCCAGCTTGATAAACCGTCACTTTCCCTGTTTGAGGTAGGGACGACGCTATCTGCCTGCCCATTTTGTTAGGGAGGAGGGACTCGGTAGAAACATAGGTATCGAAGTCCGCTTCGCTGCAATCGGCTTTCTCGGTCACTAAGTCGCACAGCGACTCCAGGACGGTATTTTCACCTGTTGCGCGTTCAGCAATTGCCTCACACTGCACAGCTAAATAGCCATTTAGCGTAGTGTTGAGTCGGATTTTATTCGAGATAGAGTCGCATAGTGTAACGATTGAGTCTTGCGTCGGGCGATCGGGCAGGGGGATTGGCATCTGTGCGTAAGTTTTAGCTTGATATTGCCTCTGGTGCTGCCGGTGTTAAAAGAGGCACCCAGTCCCAATAAGCTTTCGACTGGGCATAGTATTTGACATAGCGAGGATTAACTTTCTTATCGTCCAGCGAGAAGCGAATTAAGAAGCCCGCGAAGGCAAACTCGCCGTCGCGAGAATCGTAGTAATAATTCCTTCCGGTACTGTTGCCCGTTCTGGCGAAAACGATATCGCCATCTCTCAGCATGTATTTGTAAGCGGCGGGGTCGTCTACAGATTTGCGGTCGTTCCAATTCAGGGTGCCGTCGTCGTTGATATCCGTAATACGAAGATATGCAGGTAATTCCGCATCATAATCAACTGCCGAAGCGGCGATACCGTATTTTCCGTCGCCGAGACTGAGTTCTCCAAGAGTCGCAACGCTAAAGTTCATATCCAATCGCCTCCAGATTCTTCTTAATCTGCTCCTGCAGGCGGTTGGACTCTTCAAAGCACTTTGATATTTCGCTGGTTAGGCGTGCCATCTTCTCCTCAAACGGCTCACCGTCGTCTTCGACCTCGGCAATGTACGTAGCACCGGGCGTCAGGATGAAATCTTGCTTGGCGATTTCATCCAAATCTGCTATGGCGCTCAACCCCTTCACGGGCTCGAACTCGCCCTTGCGGAAGGAGTCGAATGCGGATGCAACTTTATTGATGTCCTCTTCGGTAAACTCGCGTAGTTTGCGAGAGACCATGGTGCCCATTTCGCGGGCATCGATGAATAGCGTCTTGCCGGACTGAGCCTTCTTCTTGTTCAGGATCCACAGGCACACGGGAATTTGGGTGCTGTAGAACAGCTGCCCCGCATGGCTACAATGCCCTCGACCAAATCGTCCTCTACGATAGCGCGTCGAATATCGCCCTCGCCGCTCGTCTGGCTCGAGAGCGACCCGTTTGCCAATACGAGGCCAATCTTGCCCGTGCCGTTAAGATGCCAAATCATATGCTGCATCCAAGCGAAGTTAGCATTGCCCGTGGGCGGCATGCCGTACTTCCAACGTACGTCTTCCTGCAGCGCTTCGCCGCCCCAGTTCTTGAGGTTGAAGGGTGGGTTTGCCAACACATAGTCAAACTTTTCATTCTTGTGCTGGTCGGCGCTGAAGGTGTCAGCATAGTTGCCCAAATCGGCCTCGATGCCGCGAATACCGAGGTTCATCTTTGCGAGCTTCCACGTGTAGGGTTGCTCTCCTGGCCAAAGATGGTGATGTCCTGTACCACGTTGCCGCCATGGTGCTCGACGAAGGCGGCGGACTGCACGAACATGCCTCCGCTACCACAGCAGGGGTCGTACACGCGACCGTGGAAAGGCTGGAGGATTTCAACCAGCGTGCGCACGATGCACGACGGCGTATAGAACTCGCCGGCGTTTTTGCCTTCCATTGATGCGAATTTCTGCAGGCAATATTCGTATGCTCGCCCTAACAGGTCTTTCTCGCTCTCGTTGTCGGTCATTTGTACATTTGTGAATAAGTCGACGACGTCGCCTAAACGCCGCTTGTCTAGTTCGGGACGAGCGAAGTTCTTGGGCAGCACGTCCTTGAGCTTGTCATTCTCGCGTTCGATGGCGCGCATGGCATTGTCGATGATCTGGCCAACTTCGGGCGTATGTGCCGCCTGTGCGATATTCGCCCAACGTGCCTCTTCGGGAACGAAGAAGACATTCTGCTCCATGTAACAGTCGCGATCTTCTTCGTCGCCGTAACCTTCTGCGACGAGTTCTAGGTAACGTTCGTCAAAACGGTCCGAGAGGTACTTCAGGAAAATAAGGCCTAATACGACGTTTGGTACTCGGCAGCGTCCAGGTTGCCGCGCAGCACGTCTGCGGCGTTCCACAATTGGTCCTCAAAGCCAACGTCGGCCGTGTTCTTCTTGGTGTCCTTAGCCTTGCTTTTAGCCATGCTGTTTTAACTCCCTATGCTGCATTGTCGGCCCAGAGTTCGCACTGATCCATCACGGTGGCCAGTGCCGACTCCATGCCTCTGGCGGATACTTATGATGTTTGAGCAGGCGCTTAATTGCAACACGCATGGCAGCGCGAGCACTTTGCTTTTCTGCCAATCGACCGTGCGCATTTCGCGCATCTTCGCAGTAAGCTCCTGCGTGATGGCGACCAACTCGTCATTTTTCTCGCGATAGTAATCAGCGACTGCCTGCGGTTGTGTTAGCGCCTCGTAAAACGCAAACTCCTCTTCGCTAAGCCCAAGCTCCTTTGCCTTTTGGTTTTCGGAAAGCATCTCTTTCGCCATCTTGAGCATTTCTTCGAATACCTCAGCGTTGGTGAGCTGTCCATTTAGATAGCTATTTACCATGCTTTGCATGAGTTCCGAGTACTTTTTTGCCTGCGTTATGCTCTTCCTGCGGTAGCCCTTAATCTGGTCGTCGATGAGTTTTTTCAACAACTCGTAAGCCAAGTTCCTCTCTTTCATACGCGAGAGGCTCGACAGAAACTTGGGATCAAAAATCGAAACCGTTTCGTCTTCCACCTTAAACAGGTCTATTACGCCGTCGGTATGGACGATGTTCTGTTCGAGTAGCGCATTGATACGCTCATTTACCTGCTTAAGGGTAAGTTTGCCTCCGTTTTTGCTGCGGGCGCCGCCCTGCTCGGTGAGCTGAAGGATGAGCTCTCGAACAACCTGGAAATAGCCAGCCTCGATGCGCTGCATGTCTGTTGCGCGACTTTTGGCGAGTCCATAGGCTTTGAGCATGACTCCTGCCTGCTCAACAAAGTCGCGGGCAGCATCTTCGTCGCCGGGTGCAAGGATATGATTTACTCCACCCGCTATGAGTTCGCTTCGACGTGCGGCGGACTCGGTGCTCATGAATTCCGAATAATCGTATCCGAACATTTTGTCGCGACAGACCGCCAGCTTTTCCAAGAACTTAGGATAGGCGGTTTTCCCGATATCCATGTCGCCGTATTTCTTTTGGTCGCGCTTGGTGTAGTCCTTCATGGCGCGTTTAAGGGCGTTGGCTATGCCTACGTAGTCAACAACCAATCCGCCAACCTTGTCTTTGTATACTCGGTTTACGCGTGCGATTGCCTGCATCAGGTTATACCGCGCATGGGTTTATACACATACATGGTGGCAAGGCTCGGCACGTCAAAACCGGTGAGCCACATGTCTACGACGATTACGATTTTAAGCGGGTCGCGTCATCCTTAAACCGCTTTGCCATCTCCTTCACATGGGCCTTATTGCCTACAACGTCGAACCACCACTCGGGGTCTTGATTGCCCATGGTCATGACAACGCCGAGCTTGCCCTCGTCCTTCCAAGAGGGTCGCAGCTCGCATATACGTTGATATATAGCCATGGCAGCGGGGCGCGAATACGCAACGATCATTGCCTTGCCGGTGAGTTCGTGCGCACGGTTGGTCTCATAGTGCTCTACGATGTCCTGACATAGGGCATCGATGACTTCGGGTGCACCTAGAACGGCGTCCAGATTTGCAAAGTTGCGCTTGCTTGCGTCAATGGTTTCGGCGTTAGCTGCTCGGTGAGCTTTTCGTACTCATCATCAACTTTTGCAAGGATGCCTGATCCAGCTTGAGTGCGACGACGCGGCTCTCGTAGAACACGGGTCGAGTTGCATCGTCCTCTACTGCCTGAGTCATGTCGTAGACGTCGATATAATCGCCGAAAACCTCGCGAGTCGATCGATCTTCGGCAGAAATAGGGGTGCCGGTAAAGCCCGAGTCGAAGGTCGCATTCGGAAGGGCGCGGCGGATCGAGCAACGGCGGGTGCCCGTGTGCTTCTTACCGTCACGGTCGTATTTCTCCTCGAACCCGTATTGTCCGCGGTGCGCCTCATCTACCATCACCACGACGTTCCTTGCCGCTCGGAAAGGGCGACGGCCTCTTCCTCCGAACTTCTGCATGGTGGTGAAAATGATGCCGTTGGCGCGGCGGCTCGAGATCTGCTGCGCAAGATCGGCGCGGCTCTGCGCCTGAACGGGCGTCTGGCGCAGGAAATCTGAGCATCTGGAGAACTGTGCGAACAGCTGCGAGTCGAGGTCGTTGCGGTCGGTGATCACCACGATGGTGGGGCTGTCGAGTTTCTCTTCGAGCAGATGGGCAAGGAAAACCATCGAAAGCGACTTGCCCGAGCCTGCGTGTGCCAGAAGACGCCGCCCTTGCCGTCGCCGCCGATGGCCTCATGCACGCTCTCGAGTGCCTTGTTTACCGCGAAGTACTGATGGTACCCCGCGAGGATTTTCGCGTCCTCGGAGAACAGGATGAAGTTCTTCAGGATGTCGATGAGCCGCTCCTTGGGGAACATACCGTCCAGAGGCGTCTTCCAATCGGCGTACTGGGTGGCCTCGTAGCTCCATCGACGCTCTTCCACTCAACGAAGCGCGACTCGTTGGCGGTGATCGTGCCAACCTTGGTGTGAAGCATGTCGCTGGTGACGCAGAAGGCGTTGTACACGAAAAGCGATGGATCTGTCGTTTGTAGTTTTGAATCTGTTGGTAGGCATCTTCGCTGTCAGCGTCGGCACGAGCGGGTGACTTCAATTCAAAGAGAACGAGCGGAAGCCCGTTGACGAATACGATGACATCTGGACGTTTGTTGGTGCCACACTCGATGTAGGTCCACTGGTTAACAACGTGGAAGCAGTTCTTTTCGGGATTGTCGTAATCGACCAAGCGCACGATGTCCGTATGCTCTTCTTTGCCGTCAAACCAGCTTGTCTCCACACCGTTCTGGAGCATGTCCATAAAGATGCTGTTCTTGGCGATGAGGTCGCTGCCCTCGATTTCCTTTAGTTTAGTTATTGAGGCCTCAATCGCTCGTCGATTGAGCGTGGGGTTAATGCCCTCAATAGCGGGCCCAATGACGTCAGGTAGGAAGGCGTCGTCAAACGCGTCGGAGGAACGAGCGACATCAGGTCCATAGAGGTGCTCGTACCCCAGGCTCGTTTGCAAGTGGTCAATGATGCCTTGTTCGAAAGCATCCTCATTAAATGACGTTGAGGAGCTGTAGTCGACAGCAATCATGCGCACTCCTTACCTTATGCTTCTTCGACGTTGGTGAGCCTGTCCACCATTGCATTCTAGCAGTTAATCTTGCATATATTGGTATATCTGACACCCGTTAGTTGCCATTTGACTTATCGGTTGACCGCGCCAGAATGACAATTGGTGGCAAGGCTCTCTTACTTATTAAACTGGCTCCTATTTACAGGCGCTCGTGTTGTGACAGTTGCTCAAGCGCTTGCTTGAAGCTGTTGTTGGTGATCTTGAGATCGTTTCCCGCTTGCATTTTAATGAGTGTCGAGCCGGAGGCGATGGCGGACGTGGTGCGATGGTGCCAAGAAAAGTGCCTAGACCTGGGCGAGGAACCGAGGCCGCGGGAGCTTTTATATTTCTTTGATCGCATGGATTGTCTGTTCTGTTGGCCGCGCCGGCGTTGTTTCTTTGCTCTCGTTCGCGCGGAATCCACTTGTGGCGGTAGGTGTAAATAAACGGCGGAGCGGCTGGAAAAGAGCCGCCTCGCTGGATAAAATCAGGTTGTGCCGCGGAACCCGCTCCTCAGTCGGTCAACTTTGGAAGCGCGGGCAACGCAGGTTCTATCGTCTTAAAGGGTCGGCTGCAACTGACCCTTTTCCATGACTCCCTTCGCTATCCGTTACTGCTTATATTCCCGCCAGATCGAGTAGAGGTTCCGGGCAATGTCGGTCACATACATCGAGAGGCGCCGGATTTCAAGAAACAAGTTCATAGGCTTCACCCCAACCAGAGATGGAGCGTTGCCCGTAGGCGGATTCCGCGGCGGTCAAGATTTCACCTCACAGGCCGCGGTGGGAGACATCCTACCCCCATGGTTTGGAACAGTGCCGATCTAACGGGCAATCAAGTCTCTAGCACTCTTTGAATTGAGCAAGCATCTGTTCGAAGAAGCATAGTTCGGATGGCTCATAAATGAGCGAACCGCCGTCCGCGGTCCTGTAGAGCCGCAGGGGAGGTAACGCCCGTCGGGGAGGACGTAAAGGCATTCTTCCTCCCTCAGCCCCGCTGGGAGTATCGGGGTCTCGTTTTCGTCCATTTGGAACTCATCGATATTCGCGATCTTCCTCTCCATGATGCCTCCTACCTTATTTCTTGAATGGCGCCCTAAAACAAGCAGCCCTCAATCAACTCTTTGCCGCGCAGGGTGTCGATCCATTCCCGTGGAATCGCGTCGATACCGTATACCGTGCCAGCGAGCGCACCTGCGACGGCTGCGGTGGTGTCGGTGTCGTCGCCCAGATTGACGGCGGCAAGGACGCAATCTTCGTAACTGTTGGTGTTGACAAAGCACCAGGTAGCGGCTTTAAGCGTGTCGCGCACGAAGCCACCTGACCTGATTTCCTGCTCAGGCACGCCTTTCAGGTGGAGTGCCCACGAGGGGAGCGCGTCGTTCATCACGGTCCTCATCAGCTCGACAAATATGACGCATGCATCGGTTGACGTTCTGTGGGCGTGCGTAATCGCGGAGACCTCGCTGACCTCTTCGTCTGTCGCATCGGTGAACGCCAGGGGCGCGATGCGCATGAGCGATCCGTTGCCGTTGTCGCGCTCGCCGGAGCCTCCTTTGCCGGTGTGCAAGGCGCGGGCGGTTGTGCCGCCGTAATCGAAACGCCGTCGATCGTATACTCGCCACGGGCAATCCAGCTTACGAACTTGTCGCGCATGTCCGCGGTGTCAATGTGCCCGAGCTCCCTAATCGAGTCGCAGGTAGCAAGCGTCATAGATGTGTCGTCGCTCCAGGTGCCGGCGGGTTGCCCATGCGTGCCGTAGCCGATCATGCCCGTGCATTCGAACGTGCCGCGGGGCCTGAACTCGTAGGGAACGCCCAGCACGTCACCGACGGCAAGCCCATAGATGCAGTCGCGCAGTGTTGTTTTCGGTCTGTCTGTCATGGAAAGCTCCTCTTATCCCGGGTGATGTGGAGCGCCGTCGGGGGTATCGGTCGCAACGTGCCGCTACCCTTGCGCTTCGCCATTAGTCGCTTCGTTGATGGCGCGGTACTCGGCACTCAGCTCGCGCGCCAGTTCTTCCTTGCTTGGAAGATACGGCAGGTATTTGGCGGCAAACACTTGGTCGTTGTCTTCGGGTAGCGTGTACTCGACAATCGAATCGCTTTTGTCCGCGCAGAGCACGATGCCTATGGGCGGATTGTCGCCTTCGTTCATGAGCTCGCGCGTGTAGTAGTTCACATACATTTGCATCTGGTCCAAGTCCTGGTGCGTAAGATCGTCCGTCTTAAGGTCGATAAGCACGAAGCAGCGCATCAGATAGTTGTAAAACACAAGGTCAATATAGAAATGGCGCCCATCAAAGGTGATGCGCTTTTGGCGCGCCTCAAAAGCGAAACCACGACCAAGCTCCAGCAGGAACTTCTGAAGATGCGTGATGAGCGCCTGCTCTAGATCGCTCTCGCGAAACGCAGTATCGTCCGAGAAACCTAAAAACTCAAGTACATATGGGTCGCGGATGATATCCTCGGGGCGACGAGCCGGGGCGCTCTTTTGGATTTCCTGGGTGACGGCCTCCTTGTCCTTGCTAGCAAGTAGGCGCTCGCGGAACATGGTGTTGATCTGGCGTTCGAGCTGGCGCGTGCTCCAGCGAGAGTCGGCGCATTCGTTCATGTACCAGTTGCGAGCTTCGGGGTCAGGAATGCGTATTAACCTGCGGTAATGTGTCCAGCTCAATTCGGGACGCAGTGAGTCCCGAATTGGAAACGCAAGATAGAACTGACGCATTTTGCGCAGCTCTCTTGCTTCAAAACCTTTACCAAAATCCTTAGTAAGTCTGATTGCGAGGGCCTTGAGCAGCGCCTCTCCATACTTGGCGCGCTCCTCTCCGCCCTGCTCGTCAACAATGCTCTTGCCGATCTCCCAATACGCCTCAACCATCGCAAAGTTAACGGCGGTATAGGCCTTGTCGCGAGCGGCGTTGAGAATTGAGGAGACCTGCTTGTAAAAACCTTCGGGCACGATTGCCGATTCTCCACGGTTTACCAGTTCGCCCATCACTGTCGCCCCACTTTCCTCTTGTGGAATGCATCTTGATTGCATTTAGTTTAAAGCCTCGCGCGGACACGAATTGCTTTGCTGTCTGGCACCTTCGCATGGGAGCCTTGCGGTGACTAAAATGTGGCAATAGAGACAGTTTTAGCGAACCCCACGGGAGTGACGCGTATGGACAACAACACGCTGCTATTCCAGGACAAAGGTTCGGGTAGGTTTAAAGACGTCAAGATCTACCCCAATCGTATCGAGGTGCTCAGGAAGGGTACTTTCGGCGGCAAGCACACCGAGATTGTCTATCTTAAGGACATCACGGGGGTCAACAGGATCAAGGGCCGCGACGTTTTCCTACGTAACAGGCTGTTGACTGCTTGTGTCTTTAGCCTGAGCAGCCGCTCCCAAGCTCAGGAGTTCGTGAATGCGCTGAACATGGTGATGTAGCCGATAACGGCGTTCGGTCCAAGGTAAAAATCGGGCGCAGAACGGTATTCTGCGCCCCGATTGAGTTGATGCGCCCAAAACTGGCTTGCCTATTCGTTAACGTCCTCGGTATTGTCGCGGTCACTGGCAAGCATTGCTGCGCCGGCGACTGTCGTCGCCATGGCGGCAGCGGCGAGCCCGGCGGCAATGCCGGAACCGTCGCCCGTGTTGGCGAGCTTTCCGCCCGAGCTTGCCCTTG
>ENA-OQDD01000394-OQDD01000394.1-human-gut-metagenome-genome-assembly--contig:-NODE-394-length-18538-cov-2.652762_pt1 | contig 18538 bp, 20 predicted proteins | sample MGYA00242507_ERZ504598 | MGnify/ENA primary metagenome ERZ504598 (study PRJEB26092, sample SAMD00036318) | human gut metagenome | host: Homo sapiens | study: EMG produced TPA metagenomics assembly of... | reverse complement strand
CAAGGAATATCAGCTGGAAATGCCGGTCATGAACCTCAGCTTATATGAAATTCTATAAGCAGCCGGTGAATGTCAGTATGCTTGCGCTGGTTGCCGGAATCGCAGTCCTGGTCATCATCGAGGGTATGTTGTGATACAAAGTATCTTCCGAATCTCGATCAATGACAAAATTCAAAGCTATGGACAGCTGCGGACCATCGGCACAACGCCAAAACAGATCCGCCGTATTGTCAAAAAAGAAGGCCGTTTCTTAGGATGGGCTGGCATTGGTATCGGTATTTTGCTGGGATGTGCAGCCGGGTTTGCGCTGTTTCCCCGTGGGTTTAATCTGCTATTTTATGTAGCCGCGATTGTTTTGACTGCACTGCTTGGCTGGTTTATGGTATCCATTGCGATCCGCAGACCGGTAAAGATTGCCGCCGGTATCTCCCCGATTGAAGCAGTCCGCTTTACCGGCAGTCAGAGCGGAAAGGCCCACACACATAAGAAGAATATGCGCTTAAATCCTCTCTCCATGGGAATTGCAAATTTCAGGCGTGACCGCAAAAAGACCATCAGCATCGTGGCTTCCCTGAGCCTGGGCGGCGTGATCCTTTTGGTAACGGCATCGGTTCTTTTGGTCCGTTCGCCGGAGCGGATCGCAAGACAGTTTTTCCCGGATGGGGATTATAAAATCTATATCCACTCCGAAAAATCAGAATATGAGGTGATGTCGGAAGGAAATCCGTTGAATGAAACGCTTCGGCAGGAGGTGTTGGCCGTAGACGGCGTAACAGATGTGATAGAAAATCGTCAGGCGGTTCATGTGCGGTTTGAAAATGAGGAAAGCTCCTCTGGAGGAATGTGCGATCTGTTGAGTGACCGAAACAGGGATCAAATGGAAGCGGCACTTGTGTCGGGAAATTTGCCTCAAGATTCCCATAGCATTGCACTGGATATGGATTATGCAGAAGATATGATCGGTGTAGATGTGGGGTCAGTTATCAAACTTACCATAGGGAATCAAGAGATTCCTGTCACTGTTTCCGGTCTGCTCATAAACGATGGGCTTAAAAATGGTCATGGTCCTCTGGCATGGGACAGCACCTGCATGGTTGCAACCAAAGAGCTATTTCAGGAAGCAATGCCAAAGATCAACTGTTTTGATTATTCCTGGAGCATTGTCAGCGATCCCAAAAAGGCGGAGCAGATTGAAAACAGTCTGAGTGCGATCATTTCTTCCAATCCGGATCTTGACTTGGATACCATTGGGATACATAAGGATTATGAGGAAATGGAAAACCGGGTCGTTTTTGGAGGGTTTCAGGCGCTGTCCTGGCTGGTATTCCTCTTTGGCGTGGTCAATCTCATCAACACAACCCTCTCCAATCAGATGTCCAGAAAGAGGGAAAACAGCGTCTTTCGTGCCATCGGTCTGACCAGAAAACAGCTCTGTCAAATGACCATCTATGAGGGAATTTGCTATGCGTTTTCTGCTGCGTTGGCAACCCTGGCAGTCGGCCTCCCGATTGCAATAATAGCTGCCCGAAAATTCAGCGAAATGACTTTTCATGTAGCAATGCCCTATTCCTTCCCCTTCCTGCAAATGGGGCTGTTCGTTCTGGTGCTGTTTGGCCTGGAGGTGATTCTGTCCTTCTGGACAATGCGCAGACAGAAAAATCAATCGCTGGTGGAAGAAATGCGAGCGATGGAATAAGCATATAGGATCGGCGGGGCGGCAGTGCGCTGCCCCGCTTTTTCTATTATCATTTTAATAAATTAAATCAGGGTGGATATATGAAAAAGATACTGTTGATTGACGATAGTGATACCTATATATGGAATCTGAGAAAGTATTTACAGCGCCGGGGCTACCCAGTAAAAACGGCTTCTACACTGGAAGAAGCGAGGGCCGTCATCCAAGAGGAAATGCCGCTGGTGGTCTGCTGTGATCTCGACCTGCCGGACGGTTCCGGCATGGACTTTCTGGACGAGGTGCGGATCACAGATAAGAATCTGCCTTTTATTCTGGCGTCCTGCCATGACAAGGACGACTACGAACAGGAGGCCATGCGCCGGGGCGCGACGCTGTGCATGGACAAAATGAAAGGTTCGCTGCTGCAAGATAAGCTGGTGGAATACGCCTACCGGCAGTTGTCCGGCGAAAAGGCCCCGACTTTTCACAAGCTGCTCTTTGTCCATGCGGAAGATACCAGTGCCGGAGTGCTGCGGGCGGCTATGCTGCAAAAGGCTTTGACCTGATTCTGGTTTCCTCGATTGGGGAGCCAAGCGCCGGATTTTTGAGGATAAGGAAATTGAACTGATCCTGTGCGATCTGGAACTGCCGGACGGCACAGCAATGGAGCTGTTTCATACGCTGCGGCGGGTGGCTGGGATGTTCCAAGTGAAGAATCCCCCTGTCCGGCTTCTGCCGTTCTTTATCCTCACCGAGAACAACGACCTTGCCATGGAATATGAATACCGGCATGAGGGCGTGAACGACTATATCACCGCCCCGGTCAATATCCCGGAGCTGATCCGGCGAGTTTTGTTCTTTGTGGAATGAAGCTTTTTTATTCGGCGGCTTTGTTAAGCAAGGCCGCCATTTTTAATTCATTTATCTTCAATGTTTGTTCTGAATATCGTATAATGTAGGGGAACGGCTGTGGTTTCATAGAGTGGTGAGGTGTTTATATTATGAATGAACGAGAAAAAACAATCCGATTATGGTTTGATATGTGGCTCAATCAGCAGGATATGGGGATTGATGATATTTTTACAGAAGATGTGATCTATACAGAAAGCTGGAGTCCCCAGTATAACAACCGAAAAACAGTAAAGCATTGGTTTCAGGAATGGAATACCCGTGGCAAGGTGGTTATTTGGGAAATCAAGCAATTTTTTCATAAGGGGGATCAAACGGTTGTAGAGTGGTATTTCAAAAATGAAATGAATAATGGGGATATAGAGGAATTTGATGGAATCTCGCTGGTTGAGTGGACAGAGGATAATAAAATAAAGGCATTAAAAGAATTTGGGTGTAATCGCAATACCTATAATCCATACCAGGAAGGCGATACCCTCAATTCAAAGCAGAAAAAGCGAATTGGTTTTGATGGAGTGCCTATAATGTTAGCGGCTGTGGTTTCATAGAAAGTTGAGGGATTTTTGAGATTTTTGATATATCATATAAAGAATGGAGGTGCATGATTTTGAATCCTAAATTACTGGTCGTTGATGATGAACGCGGTATTGTTGATATGATACAGAGTTATTTTCAAACACGATATGATATTCTGACCGCTTATAGCGGCCAAGAAGCACTCAAAAAGTAGCCTGCAAACCAGATTTAATTTTATTAGACATCAATATGCCTGGAATGGATGGTCTGACTGTATGCCAGAAGATACGGGAACACATAGCCTGTCCCATTCTTTTTTTGACTGCTCGTATTGAATCCAGCGATAAGATTATTGGATTTCAGGCTGGGGCGGATGATTATATCGTCAAGCCCTTTGATTTGGATGAATTGGGGGCGCGTATTGCTGCACATTTGCGCCGTGAGCAGCGACGCCAAAATAATTCGGCAGTACGCTTCTTTGGTGAATTGATACTGGACTATTCCGCCCGAACAGTTACAATCAATAATCAGAACATCCCGCTATCTAAGAGGGAGTTTGAGATTGTAGAACTTTTATCCCTCAATGCAGGACAGGTTTTTGATCGTGAGCGGATTTATGAGCGTGTGTGGGGATTAGATGGGGACGGAAACAGCGATACAATTATGGAGCATATCCGGAAAATACGCGCTAAATTTGCAGCACATACATTGCACAATTACATTGAAACAGTTTGGGGGTGTGGGTATCGGTGGAACGCCTAAAAAATATGGGACTAAAGAAATCTTTCCTGTTATTATCCCTCTCCTGTTTAGCGGTGGCATTTCTCCTGCTTGGTGCGGTTATCTTTCTTTGCCGTGGCATTGAAAGCTATTATCCTTTAGGCGGTGTAGAAATCCTATCGGATGGTTCAATCGTACCCCTGCCATCTCCTACGGCGTCACAACAGCGCATTTTGGCTATCCTAAATATTGTGCAGACGCTTTCCTGTATTCTTTTCCCGGTAGGTGGATTGATTGTTTCAGTCTTTCTTTTTTATTATCTCAAATTGAAGTGGCCTATTTCCTGCCTGCAAAATGGCATTATGCGGATTCAGAATAATGATCTGGATTTTTCGCTACCGATTTTGTCTAACGATGAAATGGGACAGCTATGTGCTGCCTTTGAAGAAATGCGGAGTGAACTTTTGAAATCGAATCGGCTGTTGTGGCAACAGGCCGAGGAACGCAAACGGCTCAATGCCGCATTTTCCCATGATCTGCGTAACCCGATTACGGTCTTAAAAGGAAGTGTAAAACTTTTGCGGCAAGGTATTCAGGATGAACAGACCATAGACCGGCTGGAAAGTTACACTTTACGGATCGAGCAGTATGTAGAAGCTATGAGCAGTGTTCAAAAATTGGAACAACTCTCTGTTAAGCCAAAAGAAATCAGACTATCAGTTTTACAGAGTGAATTGCAGGAAACAGCACGGTTGTTAGCACTATCCAAAAAAGTTTCTGTTTTAGTACCATCAGATGGAACAGTTTGTATAGATCACGGGCTATTTCTTACCGTAGCGGAAAATCTGATTGGAAATGCAGCGCGATTTGCAGAAAAAGCAATCTCTATTCAAATAACGCTGCAAAATGATTCTTTGGTCTTGAAAGTAGAGGATGACGGTGCGGGGTATCCGCTGTCTCTCGTGCAGAATGGGCCAAATCCCTTTGAAACGACAAGTAGCAATTCCTCACATTTCGGAATGGGACTTTACAGCAGCAGAATTTTATGTGAAAAACATGGTGGACGATTGATTTTGGGAAATCAGGCCGGGGGCGGTGCATCCGCAACTGCCATTTTTCATTTCGTGTAATCCTTGAGCGATTTTTGAGATTTATCATTTACACTCTCCTTATACCACAAATAAGGAGAGTGTTTTTATGAATATTGAGGCAAAGAATTTATCAAAGATTTATGGTGATGGTGAAAACCGAGTGGTGGCTTTGGATCATGCGAATCTCGAAATTGTATCCAGCGATTTTATTTCTATTATGGGACCATCTGGAAGCGGAAAAAGTACCCTGCTTCATTTGCTTTCCGGCTTGGATAAGCCATCTTCCGGTTCGCTGACCTACGATGGTAAAGATATTTACAGTTACAGCGATAAGGAGTTGTCGGCATTCCGCCGGAAACGGATCGGATTTATTTTTCAACAATTTAATCTGCTTCCGGTTCTGACGGCGAAAGAAAATATTATCATGCCTCTTTTGCTGGATAAACAAAAACCGGATGAAGCATACCTGAAGCAGCTTACAGAACTGCTTGGCATTCAGGGCGCTTGGAACATCTGCCCCATGAGTTATCCGGTGGCCAGCAGCAGCGTGTAGCCATTGCCCGCGCTTTGATTGCAAAACCAGATGTGATTTTTGCTGATGAGCTACGGGAAATCTGGACAGCAAAAGCGGCGGCGAAGTCATGGAACTGCTTCAAAATGTATGGAAAAAGATGGGTAAAGCTCTCGTTGTCATTACCCATGACAGCCGTATTGCGCGAATGGCAGACCGCCAGTTTCAGATCGTAGATGGTTTGCTTGCGGAGGTGACAGCGAAATGAAATCTTATCGTACATTAGCATTAAAAGAACTGCTATCCCAAAAAGTCACTTCTATTCTTATTTTGATTGCCGTTGTGCTGTCTACTATGATGACAACTATTGTGGGACAATCCATTGGCGTACTTAGTGCAATGCGGGAACAGCAGGCCATCGCTGTCGGAGGAAACCGATATGCCACTTTTTTGCAGATGAATGCAGAGCAGCTTCATGCACTGGAACAGGATGAGCGTCTTTCCTATGTAGGCAAATCTATTTATATGGGAAGTTTAGAACTCTCCCCATCTCTTACCCTTGGTTTGATGGAGTATTTGGATGATACTGCCACTATCTACCCATCAAGTACCAGTATAGAGGAAGGTCGCCTGCCGGAAGCCTCGATGGAAATAGCGCTTTCTGAAGATATTCTGAAATACCTTGGCTTTGAGGGTGATATTGGAGATAAGATTACACTTTCACTGCAAAAAAATCTTCGCCACAACATTGCGGACAGCTATTCCTACACAGCGGAATTTGTCCTTACAGGGATATTGAAAAATAACTACTTAGGATATACAAGCGGCACTGTTACGGGAGTTGTAGGAGAAGGAACTGCCGAACAACTTTTGCCAGAATCTTATGTTTATTACAATGTAGATATTCGGACTGCCGATAAAAAGAGTTTTCAAGCAGTCGTCAATGACATCAACATGGAATTGAACATCCATGAGCTTGATACCAGCTACAATATTGTATATTTGAACGCTTTGGGAATTTCCTATACTGCAAATTCCGAGGATGCCAATGATAAGGGATTCTCTTTTATGACAGTCGCAGGGATATTAGTGGGCAGTTTAATTTTGCTGGCTGCTGGCCTTGTGATTTACAACATTCTGAAAATATCTGTCTCAAAACGAATAAAGGGATATGGAACACTTCGGGCTATTGGAAGCGAAAAAGGACAACTTTATCAGATCATTGTAATTGAAGTAACCCTATTGTGTCTGATTGGGATTCCTATTGGTATGCTTCTTGGCTTTTTGAGTGCCAGAGGGATTTTAGAGACAGCTACCGGCTGGTTTCTCCTGAATTGTTCTTGGTTCAGGATTCTTCCGAATTGAAAACCCTAATAGCAGAAAACAGTTCTTTGAATGGAACCTTACTGATATTAAGCGGAGCAATCACTTTGGCGTTTGCGTTGTTTGCAGCATTACCAGCAGCCAGATCAGCCGCAAGGGTATCTCCCATTATGGCGATGTCTGGAACAAATCTAAAAATTCGGCGCAGAAAGCGTAAAACAAAGAAAATCCATAATTTTGAAGCATATTATGCCCGCCTGAACTTAAAGAGAAATAAAGGCCGTACTGCAATTACAATTTTGTCCCTTGTTATGAGTATCACGGTTTTTATTGCCCTGCAAGGGTTTTCCTCTCTCCTGAACGCTGCAAGCGCCCTGCAAGATAACCATGTAGGAGATTATCAGATCACAAATGAAAGTATTGGATTTACCACAGATGATCTGAACACTTTGCGGAAAAATGAAGCTGTGCAAAGTGTAGCCGCCATACAATTTTCGCTTTACGAACAAAATGAAAATGGGCTGCTCGATGAAATCAGTCTTGAATTTCAACTGAAACCCGGCGAAACTTTTCAGGTTGTCGGATTGAACGATGAATATTGGGATTATTTTATGGGGGATCAATTACCAGAAGAACAGCTTGGACAACTGAAATCAGGGAACGCCTGTATAGTAAGGAATCCTATTCCCATGAGCTACGGCGAAGATGTTCTTGAATTTACAAATATAGAGGCCGGAGAAAACATCTGTGTTGCGGGAATGGAGCTGAATGTTTTGAAAACCTTGGATGGCTATGACGGTTATCTTGGTATTGGAAATGGCGGTTTCACAAATGGTGTTCAAGTGATCGTTGATGATGCTATCTATGAACGCCTGACGGGAAAGATACCTATTCAGAGTTTTTGCCTACACTGAACGAGGGTGCTGACAGGGAAAACTTTGATACATTTATCGAGGCGTTTTGTAACAGAATACCGGGGACAACATTCTTGTCATATGAAGAAACCGACCAGCAACTAAAAGAGAGTTTTGCACAGATTCAAATGCTGGCATGGGGACTGATTCTTTTTGTTGGCCTAATCGGCATTCTTAACATCATCAATACCGTTTACACAAATATTCACACCAGAGTAACAGAAATCGGTATGCAACGGGCCATTGGAATGAGCGCCGGTAGCCTCTATAAAACTTTTCTTTGGGAAGGTGCATATTACGGGATTATTGCCTCTGTGATTGGAAGCGTGCTGGGATATGTTTGTACGATTTTCATTGAGGCGGCCACGAGCGACACCCTCCAGCTTGTTGCAATTCCTGTCATACCCATTCTTGAAGCAACCCTCTTGGCAGTAGGAGCCTGCTTGATGGCGACAGCAATTCCGCTGCGGAAAATTTCAAAAATGAGTATTGTAGATTCCATTGAAACGGTTGAATAGATTTTTTGATTGGATGTTGGTTCTTGAATAGCTTTTCTCTGACTGAAACGAGATAAAACTTGAATTGCTACAAAAATGAAGCAATTCAGCCTGTTTTCTTGCTGAAAAAGAAAGCGATTAGGAGATTTCTGCAACATTTGGTTTTTATCATAGAATTAAAAGTAAGATAGAAAATGTGATTAAATCTGCCGAACGACGGCAAAAGAAAAAAAGCCGTCGTACAGCAGACATATTTCTATGCACCTATGAAGTGGCGGCTTTGAGAAATCAGAGCCGCCGTTTCTTTTTGTTTTTCCAACGATGCTCATGCGATTAAGAGGCGGTACACAGGAGGATACCGCCATGGCAATTATCGTCATTCATAGCACCCATGAGCTTCATCAATTAAAAAAAGTCTTGTTCCTCCTCCGGGGAGGTATGACTATCAATCAGTATTATCATTCCATCTAAATCAGCAAAATAGTAGGTATTTTTGTTGCGCCAGTTTCCAATTGTGGGGAGCTGGCGCTTTTTGGTATCGGTTTTTCGGGAAAGCCCCCGAAGTATGTCGCTGCCGATCACCACCTCCATTCGATCACTCGCTAATCGCCCATGAATCGAAATGGAGGTACATAATGAAGAAAGTCAATCTTAGGGAGTTGTATCCTGATATATACAAAACGGATGTTTTTATAGAAGTAAGCAGTGAAGTACAAGAAGTATTCCTGACAGATAAGCGAGCAGAAGCTGCACGCCAGCGCCAGATGTATAACTACAAAGCGTACTATTCTCTGGACTGTGATAATGGTATAGAGAAACAGGTAGTGTATCAGCCGCCGACGCCAGAAATGCTCATGGAGGAAAAGCAGCTTCGAGAACAGCTCTATTCTGCGGTGATGGCCTTACCGGAGAAGCAGGCAAAGAGGATTTATGCTCGGTTTTATCTGGGTATGACAGTTAAAGAAATTGCCAAGACAGAAGGCGTTGATCTCAGTAGAGTGTATGACAGCATCCAACGCGGTTTGAAATGGCTGGCTAAAAATTTGAAAAAGTTTGATTAGCATAGCGAAAATCTTGCTCTTTTTTTCATTACTATTAGAAGGACAAGTTTTCCCCCTTCAACAGCACTTTGACAATTTCATAGACAGCATAACAGGTACATAACCCGTGTATGAGCGAGTGTGGGACGCCGCGAAGATGGAGCAGCCAGGGAGGTGATGAACAGAGCTGTTTCGGAGCAATCTACGATTCCACAAAGCGGATGGTGGCAGATCCGCCGCGAGGACTGCACGGGGGCTTAAAGATACTTCCTCACGGCCTCCTAAAGACTTGGGGGGAACCCTGCGGCGCACGAGTAAAACGACGCTGCGGAGTTATGACAACCGCGCCAGCGGAGACCTGTTATGTTCCCATCGTCAGGGTTGCGTGGCAAATGTGACGAGTAAAATAAGTAATAAGTAAATTAGTCAACAGCCATATTGGGAGAGAGCGTGTATAGATAGCACCTCATCAATAACCAGTATGGCTGTTTTTTGGATATATATGGAGGATATATGATTATGACAGCTGTAAGTGAGAAAGATGCTGTTATCTGTATCCATGACGATTATTGTATTGATATTGAAGCAGCAGAAATCTCACAAATTTTATTGAAGATAGGTGAGCTTATTTCTAATTCCTATCGCAGTACGAAGGCAGAGAAATTAAGTGAATCTTAAAGCATAGCAAGCTTCTTTCTCATAAGCAAGGATGTGGAAACATTAATCCGTATCTTTGCGAAAAGGAAAAGTGTTGAGTAAAATGGTAACAGAATAACCCGCGGGAAGGAGGTGTGATAATGGAACGGTATTTGATGTATTTGAGGAAATCCAGAATGGATACAGATTTTGACGAAATTTCTGTTGAAGAAACTTTGAACAGACATCGACGCATTTTAGAGTCTTTTTGTAAGGAAAGACGATTAAATGTTGTTGATGTCTTGGAAGAAGTAGTTTCGGGAGAATCCTTGTCGTCCAGACCTAAGATGCTTCGTTTGCTGGAACTGGTCAATACTGGAATGTATGCAGGAGTTATTTGTATTGATATTGAGCGTCTTTCCAGAGGGTCATCCTTGGAATCCGGTTATATCATGCAGGTACTTCAAACGAATAATTGTAAAATTATCACACCGTCCAAGATCTATGATCTTCAGAATGAATCGGATGAACAGTTTACTGATATGAAGTTTATGTTCAGCCGGTACGAATTGAAAACCATCACAAAGCGCTTGGTTCGCGGAAGAAATCAATCAGCTTCTGAGGGCAAATTTCTTGGTTCAGTAGCTCCGTATGGATACCGTGCCTATAAACTGGTTGGTATGAAAGGGAATAGCCTGCGAATTGAACCGAAAGAAGCAAAAGTGGTGCGGATGATTTTTGATATGTATGGGAAACAAGGAATTGGCTACAATACGATTGCCCATGAACTGAATCAAATGAACATTCCATCTCTAACTGGTACATGGGGGCAAACATCCATCACAAATATCTTAAATAATGAAGTTTATTTGGGAATGATCCGCTGGAAACATGAACCTACAAAGCGAGTAGTTAAAGACGGGATGCTTACTAAGAAAAGAGTTACCAGTAAAGACTATGAGTTGTATGAAGGATTACATGAGCCAATTATAGATCAGGAACAGTGGGATCGAGTAAAAGCAGTTCAGAGCAGTCGTAATCACGCATCAGTTCATAAGGATAAAAAACTTATGAATCCATTTGCAACAATTCTTTTTTGTGAAAAGTGTGGAGCAGTAATGAAGCGGAATGTTCCGGCGAAGACCCAAAACACTTCTCCATGGTACAGATGTCCAACTCGTGGATGTAATTGTCGGACTATAAAATGTGATTTTCTTGAAGCAGAAGTGGTGAAAGCCATGTCTCAATGGTGGGGTGAGTACACTATTAAAATAAAGGAAGATAAGGTAGCACAAACGGACTCTACGGAGACGGCATTGAGTATTGTAAGAGAGCAACTTACAGAGCTTCAGTTACAGCAGGATAAGATATGTGAATATCTGGAGAAGGGTATTTATACAATAGAAATGTTTACAAAGCGAAATGATACCTTAACCAGAGAAATACATAAAGTTCAGGCAGCTGAAAATGAGTTGCTGAAAAAACAGGGGGCTCAAAAAGATATTCATGATGTAGAGAAAGAAATAATTCCGACAACACAGCACATTCTCGACAGCTATCCACAGCTTTCTGTTGAAGAAAAGAATCGTTTATGGAAGATTGTTATGGAACGGATCACTGCTTACCGTACACCAGGTGGAGAAGTTAGCATTCACATCTATCCTAAACTTCCTATGCGATAAGTTTATATTGAACCGAGTGCAACAGCATCTCGACCAACGCCTCCTTTTGTGGTATAATTCAATATTATGCCATCAGAAGGGAGGCGTTTTTATGGGCGAACAGAAGCCTGAAAAAACGAAAAAACATATATGTGCTGGTCTGTTGGCCCATGTAGATGCAGGTAAGACTACGTTGTCGGAGGGGATTTTATATTTAACGGGAAAGATTCGTAAGCTGGGGCGGGTGGATCATAAGGATGCTTATTTGGACATTTATAACCTGGAGAGGGAGCGCGGAATCACGATTTTTTCCAAGCAGGCGGAGTTTAAACTGGGGAACAGGGGGATAACTTTGCTGGATACGCCGGGGCATGTGGATTTTTCGGCGGAGATGGAGAGAACACTGCAGGTTCTGGATTATGCCATCCTTGTAATCAATGGAGCGGATGGTGTGCAGGGACATACCATGACCTTATGGAGACTTCTGGCAAGATACCAGATCCCGACGTTCCTGTTTATCAATAAAATGGATCAGGACGGAACTGATAAAGAGAAACTTTTGGCAGAATTAAAGAAGCGATTAAGTGATAATTGCATTGATTTCACCTGGGAAAACACAAGTGGAATGGAAAATAGTATTGACGAAACAGCGGAGAAAGCAGAAGATGAAATATCAGCTCTGCATTCTCAGTTTCTGGAAGATGTTTCTGTCTGTGATGAGGAACTGCTTGAAAAATACCTGGAAACAGAGAAAATATCAACATCAGATATCCAAAAAGTAATCAAAGAGCGAAAACTTTTCCCATGTTTCTTTGGTTCTGCTCTGAAAATGACAGGGGTAGAAGAATTCCTTCATGGGTTGGAAAAATACTGTGAGACACCAGAATATCCTTCGGAGTTTGGTGCAAAAGTATTCAAGATTGCCAGAGATGATCAGGGCAATCGTTTAAGTTATATGAAAATCACCGGAGGAACATTGAAGGTAAAGGAACTTCTTACAGATACAGAGAAAGCGGATCAGATTCGTATTTATTCCGGTGCGAAATTTGAGCTTGCAAAGGAGGCTCCTGCAGGAACCATCTGTGCAGTAACCGGTCTTTCTCAGACACATCCGGGACAGGGCTTTGGGATTGAACGGGAATCTGAGATGCCGGTTCTGGAACCTGTATTAAATTACAGGATTCTGCTTCCCGAGGACTGTGATGTTCACCAGATGCTGAAGAAATTCAAAGAGCTGGAAGAGGAGGAACCGGAACTTCACATTGTATGGAACGAACAGCTTGGAGAAATCCATGCCATGCTGATGGGTGAGGTTCAGATCGAGATATTAAAGCATCTGATCTGGGAGCGTTTCCATGTAGCAGTAGAGTTTGGCACAGGAAATATCGTATATAAAGAAACAATCGCAGAGCCGGTAGAAGGTGTAGGCCATTTTGAACCGCTGCGTCATTATGCAGAAGTACATCTGCTTCTGGAACCGGGAGAGCCGGGGAGCGGTCTGCAGTTTTTTACTGCATGCAGTGAGGACGTGCTGGATCGTAACTGGCAGCGACTGATCCTGACTCATCTGGAAGAACGGGAGCATCCGGGAGTACTGACCGGTTCTCCCATCACAGATATGCAGATCACACTGATCACAGGACGTGCCCATCTGAAACACACAGAGGGTGGCGATTTCCGGCAGGCAACGTACAGGGCTGTGCGGCAGGGATTAAAGAAAGCAAAGAGTGTCCTGCTTGAGCCATATTATGAGTTCAGACTTGAGATTCCGGGAGATATGATAGGGCGTGCCATGACTGACATTCAGAAAATGAATGGAACTTTCCAGCAGCCGGAAGCAGATGAGGATGATATGATGGTTCTGAAAGGCAGTGCACCTGTATCAATGATGCGAGATTATCAGACACAGGTAACCTCCTATACAAAGGGACGGGGCAGATTATTCTGTTCATTGAAGGGCTATGCCCCATGTCAGAATCAGGATGAAATTGTAGAGGAGATTGGATATGATTCCGAACGTGACTTGGACAATCCCACGGGTTCTGTATTCTGTGCTCATGGAGCAGGATTTGTGGTGCCATGGTATGAAGTAGAGGATTATATGCACTTAGAAGGGATTGATGAGTCTGAACTGGGGAATACCATACCGGATAGTGAAGAAAGTATAGCAGGAAACAGGAATAGTAACAATCAGACAGATTCAGGTTATCGTCCACCCAGGAATGCCGGTGTAGGAAGCTATGAGGATGAAGAAGAACTGAAAGCAATTTTTGAGCGCACATTCGGACCGGTCAAGCGTTACAAAGAACCACAGTTTAAGAGAACATTTTCTGCAAAATCTGACAGTGGCAGCTATTATCGCAACAGTTTTTCTGCTAAGAAGAAAGAAAAAGAATATCTCCTTGTAGATGGCTATAACATCATCTATGCCTGGGAAGATTTAAAAGAGCTGGCAGATGCAAACCTCCATGCAGCACAGACAAAACTGATGGATATTCTGAGCAACTATCAGGGCTTTAAGAAATGTACGTTAATTCTTGTATTTGATGCTTACAAGATAGAGGGCCATGCAGAGGAAGTGATCACCTATCATAACATTCATGTAGTTTACACCAAAGAAGCTGAGACAGCGGATCAGTACATTGAGAAACGGTCCATAAGATTGGCCGGGAAAATCAGGTAACGGTAGCAACATCCGATGGACTGGAGCAGATCATCATCATGGGACAGGGTGCCCACCGTATGTCAGCCAGAGGTCTTCGGGACGAAATAAAAGCTACAGAAAATCAGATCCGCCAGCAATGGCATGAGAAACGTCAGAGCAGTAAAAATTATCTGATCGACAATATTTCTGATGAAATGGCACAATATATGAAAGAGAAACGACTTGGAAAACAGTAAAAGGGAGATGCAGTCATGAAAGAAAAGCTTACACAGAAGGATGTTGAGAAAATCCAGCAGGAGATTGACCATCGCAAGCTGGTTGTACGAAAAGAGGCAATCGAAGCTGTAAAAGAAGCAAGAGCCAGGGGGATCTGAGTGAGAACTTTGAGTATTATGCGGCAAAGAAGCACAAAAACCAGAATGAAAGCCGCATCCGTTACCTTGAGAATATGTTGAAAACAGCAACCATTGTTTCTGATGATTCCAAAGACGATGAAGTTGGAATGGATGATATTGTAGAGGTATATTTCGAGGAAGACAATGAGATTGAGAAATACAAACTGGTTACTTCCATAAGAGGAAACTCCATGGAAAACCGCATCAGCATTGAATCTCCCATTGGTATGGCTCTGAAAGGTCACAAGGTTGGAGACAGAGTGGAAGTAAAGGTAAATGATAACTACAGTTATTTCCTGGAAATCCGTTCTATTGATAAGACTGGTTCCGAGGATGAAGAAATCCGCGGATTCTGATAATAATACTGTCGAAATACAGGATCCGGATTGATAAAAGAACTATTGTAAGAGATGAACACCGGTTAGTGTCATATCTCCTGCAATGGTTCTTTTTATTTTTATATCAAAATACGTATGGATTTATGGGAACCTTATACAGAATGAATATGATGACTGGAAATTTTACATGGATTTAACATTCTCATGGGGATGATTTTACAAAGCATGGTTATGATGAGAAGCAAGTTAAATAACCATATACTTATGAAAAGGGAAAAGGAGAATAATCATGGATTTATTCAGTATATTAACATTGATCGGAGGCCTTGCATTATTTTTGTATGGTATGAATGCAATGGGAGATGGACTTGCGAAGGTTTCCGGCGGAAAGCTGGAGAAGATTCTTGAAAATCTTACTTCAAATCCGATAAAAGCAGTGCTTTTGGGAGCAGGAGTAACAGCAGTGATCCAGTCATCTTCAGCTACGACTGTTATGGTAGTAGGTTTTGTAAATTCAGGGATCATGAAATTATCACAGGCAGTAGGAGTGATCATGGGTGCCAATATCGGTACTACGATCACCTCCTGGATCTTAAGCCTGACAGGAATACAGAGTGATAATTTTATCATTCAGATGTTTAAACCAACATCATTTTCCCCTGTGCTTGCGATCATTGGTGTGATTTTTATTTTGTTTATCAATGATTCAAAGAAGAAAGATATCGGAAGTATTTTTATTGGTTTTGCAATCCTGATGTACGGTATGGATATGATGAGTTCTGCTGTAAAACCCCTTGCAGAAGTGCCGGAATTTACAAACCTGTTACTTAAATTCTCAAATCCGTTGTTAGGTGTTATAGCAGGTGCCCTTCTTACTGCAGTGATCCAGTCATCTTCTGCATCCGTAGGTATTCTGCAGGCCTGTGTCTTACAGGTGCAGTACCGTTCAGTGCAGCAATCCCGATCATTATGGGACAGAACATCGGAACCTGTATTACTGCAATCCTTTCTGCAATCGGAGCCAAGAAGAATGCAAAACGTGCAGCAGCAGTACATCTGTATTTCAACCTGATCGGTACGGTTATCTTTATGACTGTATTCTATCTTATAAATGCAGTTGTTGGATTTTCTTTCTTCCATCAGGCAGCAACACCGGCAGGAATTGCTGTTATCCACAGTGTATTTAATGTTACTGCAACGATCATTCTCCTTCCTTTTGCAAAGGGACTGGAGAAACTTGCCTGTCTTACAATCCGGGACAAAAAAGAGGACGTTGTTGTTTCAGCAGAGGACAGAGAGTTTATGATCCTGGACTCGTTTCCTGGAGAAACCGGCATTTGCAGTAGAGCAGAGCCGCAATGCAGCAAGAAAAATGGCAGAAGAATCCCACAATGCACTGTTTACAGCACTGAGTCTGGTGGATAAATACAGTGAAGAAGGCGTAGAACGTGTGGAAAACATGGATCCAAGGTTGACCGCTATGAAGATGAACTGGGAACTTATCTGGTGAAGCTGAGCCACAAAGATATCTCAGAAGCAGACAGTCACAGCCTTTCCATTATGCTTCACTGTATCGGGGATTTTGAACGTATTTCCGACCATGCTGTAAATATTATGGAATCAGCACAGGAGCTTTATGAAAAAGGACTGAAATTTTCCGAAAATGCAAAGAAAGATCTGGAAGTGCTGGGACAGGCAGTAGAAGATATCGTAAATACGGCATATGAAGTTTTTGACAAACAGGATATGAAGCTTGCGGAGAAAATTGAACCACTGGAAGAAGTGATTGATGAACTTTCAAAAGAAGTAAAACGTCGTCATGTACAGAGACTGAGAAACGGTGAATGTACAATAGAGATGGGATTTATCCTTTCGGACATTACAACCTGTCTGGAACGTGTGGCAGACCATTGTTCCAATATTGGAGTCTGTGTGACGCAGGTGAATGAAGATCTGTATGATACTCACAGTCATCTGAATATCGTCAAGAGCCATCCGGACGAAACATTTTATCATGAACTGGAAGACGCACGAATCAAATATCAGCTTTAATAAACAGATGGATGATGGTTGCTGTTCACACGCCATTATCCCGCGAGGTGTTTTTGGCATGAATATGCCAAAATCCCGAGACAATACAAGCCAAAATTCCACTGCCGCAGGCAAGTTGGAATGAATTTTGGCAACGTTACTGAGAACGAAGTGAACAGTAACGGATGATGTTATCCGCATGATCAGGAAATCCGGGCACTCTGAAGTATCTGAGAGAGATATTTCAGAGAAAATGGCCGGATTTTGTTTTAAAGAAATGAAGCAGATGCCGGATATTTACTTGTACAGGGATAAAAAATAAGTATACTGAAAAAGAAATACACTTGTGACGACAAAGCAGGTGATAAATAAAGGGGAGGCAAAGCAGAATGATCTATTGTGTAGAAGATGAGCGGAATATCAGGGAGCTTCTTATTTATACACTGGAAACAACAGGATTTAAAGCCAGGGGGTTTGGCAATGGCAATGAACTGATGAAAGCGCTGAAAGAAGAGATACCGGAGCTGATCCTGCTGGATATCATGCTTCCGGGAGATGATGGCTATACCATTCTGGAACAGCTGAAAAGTATGCCATCTGTAAAGGATGTGCCGGTAATTATGGTTACTGCAAAAGAAGCGGAATTTGACAAAGTAAAAGGTCTGGAAGGCGGAGCGGATGATTACATTACCAAGCCTTTCGGTATGATGGAATTTGTTGCCAGAGTAAAAGCAGTTCTCAGACGAAGTGCCCGTCAGAATGAAGACAAGGAACTGCATTACGACGAGCTTTATCTGAATGTAGGACGTCATGAGGTGCATTACCGGGAAGAAAAGGTCGATCTTACCCGAAAAGAATTTGAACTTCTTCAGTATCTGCTGGAGAATAAAGGACTTGTTATGACAAGAAATCAGATCCTCTGCCATGTATGGGGATATGACTTTGACGGTGAAACCAGAACTGTGGATGTCCATGTGAGAACCCTGCGTCAGAAACTTGGAGAGGCAGGAAATTTGATCGAAACGGTCCGGGGTGTAGGATACAGGATCGGCGCATAACAGATAAAACAGACGAAAAACAGGAGTGGAAAAATGAAGCATAAAATATTCAGTCACACCAGTTACTTATTATTTTATCCGTAATACTTACATTCCTGGCAGCAGGAACTGTCATGTATAACAGATATGATATTTATATGAAACAGGGTGTCAGAGACGAAGCCGCATATATTAAAACAGGTCTGGAAGAAGACGGAGACGTTTTTCTCTCAGACAGGGTCGGAGACGCCACTAGCAGCAGGATACTCTTCTGGGAAAAGATGGTCAGGTGTTGTTTGACAGTATTGAGAATCCGGAAGAAATGGAAAATCACAGTAACAGACCAGAATTTATTGAAGCTGAGAAGCAGGGATCCGGTGAGATGGTACGCTATTCAGACACCTTATCAAAACAGACGTTTTACTATGCTGTAAAATTAAGGATGATCAGGTTCTGCGAGTAGCCAGGACTACAGACAGTCTTCTGGTAACAATGTTAACCAGCTTTCTTCTGCTTGGCGGACTGGTATGCGTGATTCTTGTAATTGAACTTTTTCTTGTGCAGAAACAGACCAGAAAG
>ENA-OQDD01000393-OQDD01000393.1-human-gut-metagenome-genome-assembly--contig:-NODE-393-length-18548-cov-5.080289_pt1 | contig 18548 bp, 19 predicted proteins | sample MGYA00242507_ERZ504598 | MGnify/ENA primary metagenome ERZ504598 (study PRJEB26092, sample SAMD00036318) | human gut metagenome | host: Homo sapiens | study: EMG produced TPA metagenomics assembly of... | reverse complement strand
TGGTGGTGTTCCATATTCTGCGCAAGCGTGGCATCATCAAGCGCAAGGTGCGCAAGCATGCGGGAAGCATGCCGCGATTACTGTGCGTTCCGAGCCGGTGAAGGCGTGGAGTGCCGATGGTGAGCTGTCCGTTGAAGCGCATGATGGAGGCAGACGTCAAAGGAAGACTCAGAATCCGTTCAGGAAACATCCAGTGAACAGAGTGATGCTTAAAGCATGAGCAAGCCTATTGAAGCATCCATTGTCGTTGTTGACGACGAACCGTCCATCCGTGAGCTGTTGGTGGCATCCTTGCATTTTGCGGGTTTTGAAGTGAATACCGCGGCTTCGGGATCTGAAGCCATCGAAGTCATCGAGAAAATACAGCCTGATTTGATTGTGCTTGATGTGATGCTTCCGGATATCGACGGTTTCACGGTGACCCGTCGTATCCGTCAGGAAGGCATCACTACGCCGGTGCTGTATTTGACGGCTCGCGATGATACTCAAGACAAGGTCATGGGTTTGACCGTGGGGGGTGACGACTATGTGACCAAGCCGTTCAGTCTTGAGGAGGTCGTTGCGCGAATCCGTGCCATTCTGCGCCGTACCCAGGAGCAGGTTGAGGATGATCCGATTATCCGCGTCGCGGATCTGGAGATCAATGAGGATTCGCATGATGTGTCCCGTGCCGGACAGCCGATCGATTTGAGCCCCACCGAATACAAGTTGCTGCGTTATTTGATGGATAACGAGGGGCGTGTGCTCTCGAAGGCGCAGATTTTGGATCATGTGTGGCAGTACGATTGGGGCGGGGACGCCGCGATTGTTGAATCGTACATTTCATATCTGCGCAAGAAGGTCGACGGACTTACGGTGGAGGATGAGAACGGCGAGAAGCGCAAGGTGGCTCCGCTTATCGAAACGAAGCGTGGCATCGGCTACATGATTCGTGCGCCGAAGAACTAAACGGTCCCGCGATGAGTCAGGATACCCGTCAGCCGTCGGCTGACCCGCAGAACACGCAGAAGAACGGCGGCCAGCCGCGTCCGCAACGTGTGCCTTGGCATCGGCGGATCGGCAGGAAGGTGCAGGCCATTCCGTTAAGCACCAAGCTGGTCACTTGCATCATTGTGTTGTTGACCATTGGCACTATCGGCATTTCCTTTTCCATTCGCACGCTTGTGGGCAATTATCTGCTACAGAAAACCGACACGCAGTTGGTGAATCAGGCGCAGATGATTTTCAATAGCATGGATTCGCTGGACAGCACCACGAGCGAGGATGGCCGGAGCTTGGTGAACACGTATTATGTCGAGGTGCGGGACAGCGAATACAAGCGTACCGGCGCTGGGTCGGTGCCTATGCTCCGTGAGGGCGTGGTGTCCGAGCCGAGTCTGCCTTCCGACGGCAGTATCGACGGGGTCACGCTCGGAGAGCCGTTCACCACACAGGCGGTGGTGCACGTTACCACCAGCAGGGTGCCGGATCATGCCATCATGCAGGCCGCACAGTCGCCGTGGCGTGTTGTGGCGCTGCCTTGGAGCGAGAAAACCAAAACGGGGCAGGTCAAAGACAGCGGCGTCGTGTTCATCGGATTGTCGCTGAGTGACCAGATCGACACGTCCAACACGTTGACGCGGTTCTGTGCCATGGTCGGCATCGCGGTGGTGTTGATCGGCGCCATTCTTGGCACCATCGTCGTGCAAAGCACGCTTGCTCCGCTGAAACGTATCGAGAAGACCGCTGCGAAGATTGCGGCAGGGGATTTGAGCCAACGTGTTCCCGATTTGCCGGAAAATACGGAAGTCGGATCGCTGTCCATGTCGCTGAACACCATGCTGACGCGTATTGAGGAAAGCTTCCACGCGCAGGAAGAAACGACCGAGAAGATGAAACGGTTCGTTTCCGATGCCAGCCATGAGCTGCGTACTCCGCTTGCCGCGATTCACGGATATGCGGAGTTGTACAAAATGCAGCGTGACATGCCCGGAGCATTGGAACGTGCCGATGAGTCCATTGAACATATAGAAGCGTCCAGTGCGCGTATGACGGTGCTTGTCGAGGATTTGCTGTCATTGGCGCGGTTGGATGAAGGACGTGGCATCGATATCACCCAGCAGGTGAAGCTGACTTCCGTGGTCAATGATGCGGCTGATGATCTGCACGCGCTCGACCCGGATCGTGGCATCACCTGCGGCCAGGTGGTATTGCAGGCGGGATCGGATATGGAACATCCTTCGCGTCTCGCCTTCCAGCCGGGAACCATGCCGGACATCACGTTGACCGGCGATGCATCACGCTTGCGTCAGGTGGTCACGAACATTGTAGGCAACATCCATCGGTACACGCCGGCCGATTCCCCGGTTGAAGTGTCCATGGGCGTGCTTCCGGCGTCCATCAGCCGGAATCATTGTCTCGCATGCCATCCAACGAGCAGTCGTTGCATCACTTTATCGAGGCCATCGAGGTGGGGCAATCCATGCAAGTCGGCATGAATTACGCAATTGTGCGATTCAGCGATCATGGTCCCGGCGTTCCCGCAGATGCACGCTCGAAGATCTTCGAACGGTTCTACACGGCGGATCCGTCCAGAGCACGACAGAAGGGCGGTACGGGTCTCGGCATGGCGATCGCCCAGTCCGTGGTCAAGGCACACCATGGTTTCATCTGCGCTTCCGGCAGTGACGGGACTGGATTGACACTGACGGTAGTGCTTCCGGTGGCTCCTGTGGAACCACGTCCGTTGACGCAGACCAGTGACGAACGCAAGGTCGACAAGCGTGGGCGCAGGCCGAAAAAACAATGATGCAAACATGCAAAAAGGCATGATCTGACGATTGTTGGCGCAAGAGATGGTTACATATCCCACCTCTTGCGCTAAACTGTATCTTTGATTTGTAATCGGCGGACGATTGTTCTTTCGTTCGCCTGAAGGTATGTGGATTACGTAAGAGTGAGGTGACAATGCCTAGCGGACGCGTTCGTTGGTTCGATGCGAACAAAGGCTATGGTTTTATTCAGAACGAGCAGGGTGCCGATGTGTTCCTGCCTGCAGCCGCCCTGCCGGAGGGCGTGAAGACGTTGCGTAAGGGTGCAAAAGTCGAGTATTCCGTGGTGGAGGGCCGCCGTGGTCCGCAGGCAATGGGCCTCACCCTTGTGGCATCCGCGCCGTCTCTGGTCAAAGCAACTCGACCGAAGCCGGATGATATGGCCGCCATTGTGGAGGATCTTATCAAGCTGCTGGATTCCGCGGGGAACCAGTTGCGCCGCCACCATTATCCGTCTCCGGCTGAAAGCAAGAAACTGGCCACGCTGATGCGTGCCGTGGCCGATAACTTCGACGTACAGGAATAATTCATGTCCGATACCACAATGGATCCCAAGGCGATCGCCCAGGCGGTGGCCATCGAAGTCGCCGATGAGGATGGCCAAGTCGGTGACTTCGTCGAAGCCATCGACTTGGGAGACAACGTTACTGATTTTCGTTTTGAAACCTGCATACGTGGGTATGAGGGATGGCAGTGGTCGGTGACGTTGTATCGCGATGCTGAGTTGGACCATTGGACGGTCAATGAGTCATCGCTGGTGCCTACCGACAAGGCGTTGCGCCCACCGGAATGGATTCCATGGAAGGATCGTCTTGAACCGACCGATTTGGCGGTGACCGATTCGATCGGCACCGATCCCGATGATCCACGTATGGAAGAGGGGTTCCGCAGAACTGAGCCCGTTGAGTCTGCCGAAAGCGTTTCCGACGATGTGCAGACCGTCGAAGCGGCGGACGGCGGCGACAATGCCGGAGCGGACGCTGACGTGGTTGACGGTTCGCAAGACGAGAATGCCGTAGCATCGGTGACCTCCGAAGAGGACATCGACGAGGCGGTTGAGGAATTCGATCTGTCCCGCAGGCACGTGCTCACGCCTTTGGGCCGTTCCCAGACCGCGAAACGCTGGTATGAGGGACCGCGCGGACCGAAATCGTTGTCCACCAAAACATCGGATGGCAATCCATGCTCGACGTGCGGATTCTTCATTCCTCTGAAAGGCGAACTGAATCTTCTGTTCGGCGTGTGCGCTAACAAGTGGAGTCCTGATGACGGTCGTGTTGTATCCATCGACCATGGCTGTGGCGAACATTCCGAAATCGAGCCGCCGGAACCGTCTCACTTGTGGGTGCAGTCGAAACCTGCATTTGACGACCTGCATATCGATATCATCGCGCAGGCGCGCGTGATGAACGCGGTTCCGTCGAACTGATCGAGCAGCTGTCGGCGAATGAAGACGGCAATCCGAACGATGAGGAAGAAGCCTCCGAAGCCGATATCGAAGCCAATACCGTGGATGATGATGCGAATCAGGAGGAAGTGCTCGAACATACGGCCCAGCAGGATGAGCCGGAGGTGGAATCCACCGTTGATTTGAGCGATGACGAAGAGCCGGTTATCGTCGAATCCGAAGAGGATGAAGCGACGGATGCGGAACCCACCGAAGCCGAGGAAACGGACACTGCAGAGGAAAACGCTCCGGAAGCTGAGTAATCCTGTCTTATCGAGATATGAAAGAAGTCCGTTCCCTATGTAAGGAAGCGGACTTCTTTCATATCCTCAAAGGTTTAGTGCACGACAGTGACGGTGCAGTCGGCGAAATTGACGATTTGCTTGGAGACGGAACCAAGGAAATGCGCGTCCAAGCCGGACAATCCACGGGAACCGACCACTAGATGGCGTGCGTAACGGGATGCCGCGATCAGCCCCTTCGCAGCGGAAATATGGAAGGCGTGCGATTCGATCTGGAAATCGTCGGGAATGCCGGCAGTGGGAATCTCAACCGAGTCGAGCAGCTCGTCAAGAATGCGTTCCGCCCGTTCCTGACCGACGGCAATCGGCGCTATGGCGTTCTCATATCCCTCGATGACGCCAAGATCCTTGAGCTGCCAGCAGAACATCACCTGCAGGGGAGCGTGATGCAAAGCCGCCAGGTCGATAGCGAATCGCAAGGCGTGTCGCGAGGTTTCCGAACCATCGACGCCAACCACGATCGGCCGCTGGTTCTTAGGCAGAGGGGAGCCGGGCAAATCGTACGTCACCGTGTCTCCGAAGGCGTAAGCGCGTTGGCGATGGCATCCTGCACGCTGGATTCCTCGTCGTCGAGAATGCGAACTATGGTAACGGGAACCTGTGCGGCTTCGGCAAGCGATTCCGAAAGCGAGCCGAGGAACCAGCGTGCCACTCTGCCGAGTGAACGGCGTCCGACTACGATCTGCTGCGCATCCTTGCCGATCTCCAGCAATGCGGACGTTCCTGTGGCCTTGACCGACGTGAGTTTGACATGATCCTCATTGATGGTCATGCCCTGCGAAGCTTTGGAAACCCAGTCGCGAAGCCGTTGCGCGATCTCATGGCGGACTTCGGCCACTGCTCTTCATCTTCCGGTTCCGAGCCCATATCCCAGGAATGGACCATGCGAACACCGCATTGACCTGCTGGCCGGTAAGCGATGCCTCGTTCAGCGCCCAGCGTAATGCGGCGAAGGATTCGTCGGAACCGTCGACGCCGACGACGATGTCGTGCAAGCGGATATCTGCGAGCATCCCGGATTCGGTTGCATTTAGGGTGGTGTCGCTCATCTTGGTGACCTCCTTGGTCGTTGCTATATGTCAAGCATATCCGTTGCGTTGCGTCGAGAGCGCAATTTACGCGCGGATGAAAACAAACGTCATCGCGAATCGGTAGAGTGTTGATGGACTAACAAGAGTGGAAGGACAAGCATGTTCGAACGGTTTACCGACCGTGCGCGGCGCGTGATCGTGCTGGCGCAGGAAGAGGCTCGTACCCTCCAGCACAACTACATCGGTACCGAGCATCTGCTGCTTGGCCTGATTCGTGAGGGTGACGGCGTCGCAGCCAAGGCGCTGGCCTCAAAGGGTGTGACCTTGGATGACACCCGCAAACAGGTCGAAGAGATGATCGGTAAGGGGAATGCCACGCCGAACGGCCACATTCCCTTCACCCCGCATGCCAGGCAGGTGTTGGAGCTGTCGCTGCGTGAGGCGTTGCAGCTGGGGCACAGCTATATCGGCACCGAGCATATCCTGCTCGGTCTGATTCATGAAGGCGAAGGCGTCGGCACCCAGGTGCTGATCAAGATGGACGTCAATCTTGGCGAGCTGCGCAGCGCCACCATCGACCTGATCCGTGGCAATTCCGGTGATGGCAAGGGTGATGGCAAGGGCGATTTGGCCAATGCCGGTGGCGTGCAGGATCGTCGCAACCAGACCGGTTCCGCGATTCTTGACCAGTTCGGCCGCAATCTGACCGCTGAAGCTGCCGCCGGCAAGCTTGATCCGGTGATTGGGCGTTCGAGTGAGATCGAGCGTGTGATGGTGGTACTGAGCCGCCGTACCAAGAACAATCCGGTGCTAATCGGCGAGCCGGGTGTCGGCAAGACGGCCGTGGTCGAAGGCTTGGCGCAGAAGATCAATGCCGGCGACGTTCCGGAGACGCTGAAGGGCAAGCAGGTCTATTCGTTGGATCTGGGATCCATGGTGGCTGGTTCGCGCTACCGTGGCGATTTCGAGGAGCGTCTGAAGAAGGTGCTCAAGGAGATCAAGACCCGCGGCGACATCGTGCTGTTCATCGATGAGATCCATACCATTGTGGGCGCTGGTTCCGCGGATGGCGCTCTTGGCGCTTCCGACATGTTGAAGCCAATGCTCGCGCGAGGTGAGCTGCAGACCATTGGCGCCACCACCACCGACGAGTATCGTAAGTACATCGAGAAGGATGCCGCTTTGGAACGTCGTTTCCAGCCCATCCAGGTGCATGAGCCGAGCATTGCCGAAACCATCGAGATCCTTAAGGGCTTGCGTTCGCGTTACGAGAACCATCACCATGTGACGATCACCGATGGTGCGTTGCAGGCCGCGGCCGATCTGTCGAGCCGTTACATTCAGGACCGTCATCTGCCAGACAAGGCCATCGATCTGATCGATGAGGCCGGTGCGCGTCTGCGCATCCGTCGTCTGACCGCTCCGCCGGAGCTTAAGGAACTTGACACGAAGATCGCCAAGCTTGCCGAAGAGAAGGACCAGGCCATCAAGGGCCAGGACTTCGAAAAGGCCGCTGAGCTGCGTGATAAGCAGGAGAAGCTGGAAGCCGAACGCAAGCAGAAGGAATCTTCGTGGCGTGAGGGCGAATCCGATGTGAAGATGGTTGTGGATGAGGATGTCATCGCCGAAGTGATTTCCCAGACCACCGGCATTCCGGTGTTCAAGCTCACCCAGGCCGAGTCCAAGAAGCTCATGACCATGGAAAGCGAGCTGCACAAGCGCATCATCGGCCAGGACGAGGCCGTGTCCGCGTTGAGCCGCTCCATCCGTCGTGCTCGTGTTGGTTTGAAGGATCCGAAGCGTCCGTCCGGTTCGTTTATCTTCGCTGGCCCCACCGGTGTTGGCAAGACCGAGCTGGCCAAGACGCTCGCCGAATTCCTGTTTGACGACGAGGACGCACTGATTCGTGTCGACATGTCTGAATTCTCCGAGAAATATGCGGCTTCGCGCCTGTTTGGTGCTCCTCCGGGATACGTCGGTTACGAAGAGGGCGGCGAACTCACCGAGAAGGTTCGTCGCAAGCCGTTCTCCGTGGTGCTGTTCGATGAGATCGAAAAGGCCCATCCGGATATCTTCAACACGCTGCTGCAGGTGCTTGATGACGGTCATCTGACTGATGGCCAGGGCCGCAAGGTGGACTTCAAGAACACCATCATCATTCTGACCACCAATCTTGGTACGCGAGACATCGCCAAGGCCGCCAACACCGGCTTCAACTTGGGTGCCAACACCGAGTCGAGCTACCAGCGCATGAAGGATCAGGTTTCCGCGGAGCTGAAGCAGCAGTTCCGTCCGGAATTCCTGAACCGTCTGGACGACATCATCGTGTTCAAGCAGCTCACCGAGCCGCAAGTGCGTCAGATCGTCGATCTTGACGTCAAGCAGCTCAATGATCGCTTGTTCGATCGCCACATGTCCCTCGAGCTTACCGACGCTGCCAAGGATCTGCTCGCGCAGAAGGGCTTCGACCCGCTGCTGGGCGCGCGTCCGTTGCGTCGCGTGATTCAGCGCGACGTCGAAGACGCCATTTCGGAGAAGATCCTGATGGGCGAACTCGAAGATGGCCAGCGCGTGAAGGTCGATGCGGAAGGCGAAGGCATCCTGGGCGAGTTCACCTTTACCGGTGAGGCGTTCGAAGAGCCAAATACGGAGCCTGCTGAAGGTGAAGTCGCAGCTGAAACCGAGGCACCTGCCGAATCGACGGAATCGACAGAACTTACGGAATCCGCAGAATCTGTTGAATAAGCAATCGGTGCGTAAGTAACGCGACACACGAAAGGCCTTGAAATCGTATGTAATGATTTCAAGGCCTTTCGTATGCCGAAAGTATTTCGAAACTTGACGAATTACAGTGTCAGCAGATCGAGATCGGCAGTGATTGACGTGTTACGGGTGAACAGTGTGCGACCCTCTCGTACCGAGCGAAGCACTTCGCAACGCTCGTATACGGCGTCGAACACGCTGGAAGCATCAAGCACAATGAAGTTTGCGGGCTTGCCTGCCTCAAGACCATACGAATCGCGCATGCCGAGCGTGGTTGCGCCGTTGACTGTCAGGAACTTCAACGCATCATCGATCTCTTCAAAACTCATCATCTGCGCCAAATGCAGCACATAATCGAGAATCAGCATCATATTGCCGTTACCGACCGGATACCAGGGATCTTGCATGGAATCCTGACCAAGCGACACATTCACCCCAGCTTCGGTGAGCTCCTTGACTCGCGTGATGCCACGACGCTTCGGAACGTGTCTTGACGCCCCTGCAGATACAGATTTTCCGTAGGTGCGCAGGCGAATTGATATGTGCGGCCTTCAACAGCTTGGTCAGATGGAAGAAATAGGCATTGTCGGCCGATCCCAAGGAGCAAGTGTGGCTTGCCGTGGTCTTCGAACCGATACCGGCGCGATAGGCGAGTGCGGACAGCAGTTCAAGATAACGTGAGTTTGGATCGTCGGTTTCGTCGCAATGCACGTCGATGAGCTTGTCGTACTTCGAAGCCAGTTCGACACGGTGTGCATGGAACGTTCGCCGAACTCACGGCACTGCTCGAAATGCGGAATGCCACCGACGCAATCAGCACCCATTTTCAGGCCTTCCTCAACCAAATCCGCGCCGGATTCGCCATGAGGACCTTCATAGGAGTACATGCCCTCCTGCGGGAAGGAGACGATCTGCAGCGTGACAGTATCTTTCAGTTCCTCCTTAAGCTCCAGCAGAGCTTTGAGCGAGGTAAGATTCGGGTCGGTCACATCGGCGTGCGAACGAATGAACTGCACGCCATGACGCATTTCCTTGGCGATGCCGATTTTCGCGCGTTCCTTGATCTCGTCGACAGTGAGATCTGCCTTGGTTTCACTCCAACGCTGAATGCCTTCGAACAGGGTGCCTGACTCGTTCACCGCGCCGGGCTTGCGTGCGGTAAAGACGTAATCAAGATGCAGATGGGTGTCGCAGAATGGTGGACAGACCAGCTTTCCGCCCAAATCGACGACTTCCACGCTCGCCATATCTTTGCCTTGTGCTTCGAGTGTTGCTTTGAGATGGGGCGCAATGCTGATGAACTTGCCGTCTTCGACGAGAATATCTTGGATTGCCGCTGTCTCTGCTGCGGTGCTGCCCGGCATGCCGGTGGCGATGTGTGCGTTGATGAACAGTTGCGTGCTCATAATCACTCCTTCCAATACGAGTTTTCATGCGAGTTTTCGGGTTCCGGCAGACGTTTTGTCATATGTCCATTGGGTTACGGAAGGGAACCTTTGACGTAATCGTTGATGGTTATTGTCGGCGTATTGCTTTGCGGTCACGTTACTTGATGTGACATGTGTATTACTTCGGATTGGACGGTTTGTATGGCTGTTACGGTGAGGGAAGTGCTCGATGATGCCTTGGTTGCGACGGCGGAACCACAGGTTGAAGTTGCTGGCGATAGCTTGGATAATCCGGTGCGTTGGGTGTTCACCAACGAACGCGAGGACGTCGCCTCATTTCTGGCAGGAGGCGAGCTTCTGGTGGTGGAGGGGCGATCTTTAGTTGCGGACGGTCGTGAAAAACGTGCGGACGAATATGTGAAAAGCCTCGTGAATGCTGATATTGCGGCATTGATGGTCGAATTGGTTGAAGAAGTCACCCAACTGCCGAAAATGTTGGTGAAGGCAGCCAAGCATGAAGGACTTACGATTATTGGATTGCGCCATCGCATTCCTTTCGTCGATATCTGCCAGAGCGTCAATACCATGATTGTGCGTGATCAGATGCGTATGCAGATGCAAGTGGACGTTATGTCAACTTCGTTGCGTTCTGAGCTTGCTCAAGCGTCCAATCCCAAAGCCGTTGCCGATGGCATTGCGAACCTGTTCGGCGAGGATGTGGTCATATTCGACGTGGACGGTCTTGAAGTCGCCCGAGCTGGACAGAACATCAATACCGCTACAGATTGCGGCATTGTACTTGCACTGGAGGAACAGAAACGGCCTTTGGGTGCTTTGGAGATCAGCCAGCGCAATACGGTGTTCGATGAAGCGATGTGCAGAAGGATCGAACAGATTGCCGCTCCGGTTTTGACACTGTATCTCGATGGGGGAGCGCGGGTCGGCATGGTGGCGCATCTGATTGCGGGGCCGGAAGATGGCGTGCATGTTTCGCCGATGGAAGCGCGTGAGGGCCATGCCATGCTTGATGCGTTGGGATTCGCCGCTTCGGGCGTGTATATGCCATTTGCCATGAAACTCAAGTCGGTGGCCAACGCCATGCCGGCAATCGTGTCGATGATCGACGATTTCGAATCCAACGGCGGTTGCGAATCGATCTGTTTGTTGGAAGGCGATTTAATGATCGGTTTTCTCGCGGCGCAAGACAGCGGCGGCGATGTGTCGGTATTTTCAGATCGGTGTTTGCATGCGTTGACGCAAGTCGCTGCAAACGAATACGTATATACCGTGCATGGACGCGCAGCGTTGGACACGATTTCATTGATGGACGCGTTCGGTGCGTTGCGCAGTGTGATTCGAACATGCATTTCGAACGATGCGGAATGCCCATATGGAACCCTCGAATGTGTGGATTCCTCGTTGCTGGAACGCATGTTGGGAATGGAACGTACCGATGAGGCCGTGCGCATGGTGATCACGCAGACGGTTGGGCATGAGCTTATGCATAACGCCATGCTGATCGACACGTTGTGCGCCTGTTTCGACAATCTCGACAACAAGACCGGCGCATGCGAGCAATTAGGTATCCAACGGCAGACGTTGTACAACCGATTGGACAAAGTGACACAGATCGTGGGCATAGCGCCTACCGATAAAATCAGCTGGTCAATGCTGCTTTTAGGTGCGAAAATGGCGAAATCGCAACATAATCACACCATATCTTCCACTTCGGCGCTGTAAGCAAGGGGAACTTGGCAAAACGTCAAAAACAAACGGTTGCGGTTTAACAATCAGTTCACTTTGGCGCAAATACTTCGGGCGATAGTCAGAGTCACAACGTTCGCCGGGTATGAAGAAAACGCGAACGTACAGACAGATTCAGCAGAAGAAAGCAGGTGACATGATGAGTGCCAGTGCAACAATCGCAACCGCCAACAGGGCTTCCGTGTCTGAACAGTCCGAAGAGCAGAAGATGGTCAAGAAAGTGGCCGTCTCGTCTTTCCTCGGCAACTTCATTGAATGGTTCGACTACGCTTCCTATTCCTACTTCGCGACCACCATCGCTTTGGTGTTTTTCCCGTCCGGCAATCACACGGTCGCCATGCTGCAGACGTTCGGCGTGTTTGCACTGTCATTCGTGCTTCGTCCGATCGGTGCACTGTTTTGGGGTAACTTCGGCGATAAGAAGGGACGCAAGGGCGCTCTTGCGATTTCCATCATGTTCATGTCGGGTGCATCGTTCCTGATTGGCTGCCTGCCGTCATATGCTGCGATCGGCATTTTCGCTCCGGCACTGTTGCTGCTGCTTCGCATGGTGCAGGGCTTCTCCGCTTCCGGTGAATATGCCGGCGCCGCAACCTTCCTTGGCGAATACGCGCCGACCAAGAAGCGTGGCATCTACTGCTCGCTGATTCCGGCATCCACCGCCATCGGTCTGCTCGCAGGCTCCACGCTCGCCACCGTGATGACCGCTTCGCTGAGCTCTGATGCACTGACCTCTTGGGGATGGCGTATTCCGTTCCTCATGGCCGGCCCGCTTGGTCTGATCGTGCATTTCATCCGTACCAAGCTCGCTGATTCGCCGGTGTATGCTTCCATGACCGAAGCTTTGGACGACAAGCAGCAGTTCGCTTCCACCACTAAGAGCGTCTCCCCGCTGCGCGAGCTGTTCCAGAACCACTTCAAGACTTTGGTCATCAGTTTCGGTGCCTGCGTGCTCAACGCGGTCGGCTTCTACACGGTGCTCACCTACCTGCCGACCTATCTGAGCGACACGGTTGGCATGGCTGCCGCACAGTCGTCCACCATCACCACCATCTGCCTGGTACTGTATGTGGCTTTGGTGTTCGGCATGGGTCACATCTCCGACATGTTCGGACGCAAGAAGGTTGCTGATTGGTGCATGCGTGGCCTTCATCGTGCTCACCGTTCCGGCCTTCATGGCGCTGAACACCGCACAGTTCTGGCCGGTGCTGATCGTTGAGCTCGCCATGTGCGCCACCCTGACCGCCAACGACGGTACGCTTTCGAGCTACCTGACTGAAACCTTCCCGACATCGGTTCGTTTCACCGGCTTCGCATTCAGCTTCAACCTTGCCAACGCCATCTTCGGTGGAACCGCGCCGTTCATCGCAACCTGGCTGATCTACACCACCGGTTCGAGCATCGCTCCGGCCTGGTACATGGTGGCGGTGGCCGCCGTGGCACTGGTCGCCATGATCCTCTCTCACGAAAACACGGATAAGGATCTGAGCCGCATCTGAGAAGAAACGGTTTTTACGAAACAATTCCTCGAAACAATAAACGCCGTCCCTGAAACATTGATTGCAACATCGATTCGCGGGGACGGCATCATCGCAATCATTATCAATTGTTGAAACGCAAACCAACAACAGCACATAAAGGAGCAATCATGAGCAGCAGCCGTCGGATGGACCATATGACCTGGCCGGAAATCGAAGCATCGAAATCAAAGCCGGTTATTGTGCCAATCGGCTCCACCGAACAGCATAGCCAGCATCTTCCCCTTGGTGTGGACGCCATGATCGCCAGCCATGTGTCTGAAGACCTCGCCGAACGCATCGACGGCATCGTGGCACCGACCATGAACTACGGGTACAAGTCGAAGCCGCTTTCCGGAGGCGGCCCATTGTTCCCCGGCACCATCGACATGAACGGTGTGACGGTGATCAATCAAATGCATGATGTGCTTGGCGAGCTGATCGCGGACGGTTTCACCAAAATCGTGGTGATGAACGCGCATTTCGAAAACGAGGCATTCATTATCGAGCAATCGATCTGATCACCCGCGAAACCAGGGGAGTGGCCACCATCGTCGAAACCAACCGGTGGGATCCGCTGCCGGAGAACGTGGTCGAGCAGGTGTTCGACGGACTCGTGTTCCCCGGTTGGGCGTTGGAACATGCCGCAGTGACGGAAACCTCATTGATGATGCATTACGAGCCGGAATTGGTGCATATGGACCGTGTGATTGACGAAGGCAATGTCACACCGAAGGCTTACGTGCGCTACCCGGTGCGCAAGGGCGACGTTCCGGATTACGGAGGACTGGCCACTCCTGCAGGTTCCAGCTCCGAACGAGGTAAGCTCATCGTCGATGCCTGCATTGATGCGGTGGCCGATATTTGTGCTACCGAATTCGGCGAATGATAGTTGAATATTCTGTATGGTGATTGCGCATGTGAGAACACGTGCGATTATACGAAGAAGGCTGGTATGTGACGGATGTCGTTACGTACCAGCTTCTTGATTATGCCTGAGTGAAGTCCAGCTGATATTTGACCGCATCTCTGTGGTGCAACCAAATATCAGGATGTGCGACTTACTTGATGGCGTTCAGCCACTGTTCCTTGGTGGCCTTCTCGGATTCGAGCTTGGCTTCTTCTTCGGATCGGATTCCGCGGCGATCTTCTGATCAAGCTCAGCGAGCTGAGCGTTGAGCTGTTCTTCGAAGGAGGACTTGCGGGCGTCGGCTTCCGGATCGGACTGCTTCCAAGCGGCATCCTCAATGGCTTGATCTGCTTGTCTACAGCATCGAGACGGCCTTCGATGCGGCGCACTTCGTCACGCGGCACGTAACCGATCTGGTCCCACTCCTCCTGAATGGCGGCGAGAGCCTGACGGGCCTGCTTGGCCTCTTCTTCGCTCTTGACGGGAACCAGCGCCTCGGCCTTGACCAGCAGCTCTTCCTTCTTGGCAAGATTTTCCTTCTCGGAGGAGCTGATCTGATCACGATCGGCCTGACGTGCGTTGAAGAAGGTGTCTGCGGCGGCGCGGAAACGCTCCCACATGGCATCATCGTCACGACGACCGGCACGACCGGCCTTCTTCCAACGATCCATCAGCTCGGTGAACTTGCGGGAGGTTTCAACCCAAGCGGTGGAATCCTGCAGCGCCTCGGCCTCGGCGATGATGGCTTCCTTGGTGGACTTGGCGGAATTACGCTCTTCGTCACGGTTCTGCACCCACTTGCGGCGGGCGAAATTGAACTTGGTGCGGGCCGCGGAGAAACGAGCCCACAGGGCGTCCGCATCTTCCTTGTCGATGCGGACGTTGTTGCGCTGATGCTCCTGCCACTGCTGGAAGAGCGAACGGAACTTGTCTGCGGTGGAACGCCAGTTGGTGTTCTCGTCGAGGGAATCAGCCAGCGCCTCGGCCTTCTCCACAATGGCGGTGCGCTCCTCGACGGCCTTGGCGATAGCGGCCTTGCGTGCCTCGGTCAACGCGGTTTTCTTGGCTGCGCTTCCTCCTTCAGCGCCTCGAACTGGGCCTTGAGAGCGGCCAGATCACCCACCACTGCCGGCTGTTCGGTTTCCGCGGACAGCGTCTTGATGGTCTCGTCGATTTCGCGGGACTTCACATTGTTGGACTTGAGCTTGTTCGCGAACAGGTCCAACTTGGCCTTCAAATCAAGGTAACGGCGGGCATACAGAGCCAGCGCCTCTTCCTTGGAGGCATCAGGGAACTGACCGACCTCACGTTCTCCTTCGCCGTCCTTGACGAACACAGTACCATCGTCGGCGACACGGCCGAATGCTTCGGAGGTCTTCACATCGGCATCGGAGAAGCCGGTGGATGCGGCAGCCGGAGCGGTGTGCTGTGGAGCTTTCTTGGCGAAGGCCGCGGGGCTCGGAGCATGGGGCTTCATCGAAGCCGGGCTCGGAACGGCCGGTTTGCTGGCCTTGACTGCGGGCGTCGTTGCCTGCTCGGTGGTTTCATTGGTGTTCTCGGACGCGGTGACATTCTCGTCGGCCATGGCCAGCTCCTTTAAGTAAGCTTCATGTAGTGCAGGGGATGCGGATCGTACGAACGTGCTTTCAAAGCCTGAAAAACGCGCTGCATTTTCCGCAACCTCATTTATTATAGGGAATCGTGGCAAAAGGCGCATCTATTTCAGGATTTCCAGAGTGGCTCCCCTCTGAACGTGTTGTGGAGCAGCGTGTTATCGACACGCTCCGTGAAGTTTTCGAGCTCAATGGCTTCATTGGCATTGAAACTCGTGCTGTTGAGCAGGGTTCGAGTCTGCTCAAGAAGGGCGAAACCAGCAAGGAAATTTACCTGCTGAGCCGCCTTCAGGAGGTCGGTCATGAGTCCGACACTCCGATTGAGGACCGCCTTGGTCTGCACTTCGATTTGACTGTTCCGCTGAGCCGTTATGTGGTCGAACATTCCGGCGATTTGGCATTCCCTTTCAAGCGTTGGCAGATTCAGAAGGTCTGGCGTGGCGAACGCCCGCAGGAAGGTCGTTTCCGCGAGTTCGTGCAGGCCGATATCGATGTGATCGGCAACGGTGATCTGCCCGATCATTACGAGGTCGAGCTGCCGCTGGTCATGGTATCGGCATTGGAACGTCTGCGTGAGTTCGGTTTGCCGAAGGCCACCGTGCATGCGAACAACCGTAAGCTTTCTGAAGGTTTCTACCGTGGTCTTGGCTTGACCGATGTCGAGGGCGTGCTCCGTGAGATCGATAAGCTCGACAAGATCGGTGCCGACGAAGTGGCCAAGTTGCTGGTCGAAGGCTGTGGAGCGACGAGAATCAGGCACGTGCGTGCCTTGAGCTGGCTGAACTGACCGCAGCTGACGGCGCTGAACTGTCCGGCAAGTTCGACACGCTGTGCGAGAAGCATGGCATTGCCAATGATTCCGAGGCGTACGTGCTCGCACGTCAGGGTCTTGACACGTTGGCGATGATTGTTGACGAGGCCGCTCGTATTCGCCCGGGCTCCGTGATCGCTGATTTGAAGATCGCGCGTGGTCTGGATTACTACACCGGTTCCGTGTATGAGACGTTCCTTGACGGTGCTGCGGCTCTTGGTTCCATCTGTTCCGGCGGTCGTTACGACAATCTCGCATCGCAGGGCAACAGGAAGTATCCGGGCGTGGGCCTGTCCATTGGCCTGTCCCGCTTGGTTTCGTACATGCTGCACACCGCCGGTGCCCACGCGAATCGCGTGTCCCCGGCTTCCGTGCTCGTGGCCGTGTGGAACGAGGAGGACCGTTCCGCTTCCAACCAAATCGCCAACCAGCTGCGCGCCCGTGGCATCGCGGCAGATGTGGCTCCGACCGCAGCCAAGCTTGGCAAGCAGATCAAGTACGCAGACAAGCTCGGCATCCCATACGTGTGGTTCCCCGCGGACAAGTCCGCGCAGGACGCTTCGGACGAAGTCAAGAACATCATCACGGGCGACCAGCAGCCGGCCAACGCACAGTCTTGGGAGCCGGATACTGTGTATGCCCAGCAAACCGTTACCGTAGAAGCCTGAAATCGCAAGACTTCAATCATTAGAGAACAAGGAATAGGGGAAGCATGAGCCAGACGGCTTATAGAACACATCATGCAACCGAAGTGACCGAGGAACTCGTCGGTCAGAAGGTGACGCTCTCCGGTTGGGTCGATCGTCGTCGTGACCACGGTGGCGTGGCCTTCATCGATCTTCGTGACAACACCGGTCTTGTGCAGGTAGTTATCTACGACGAAGACATGGCACGTCCGCTGCGCTCCGAGTTTGTGATTCAGGTGGTGGGCGAGGTCCGCTTGCGTCCGGACGGTAACGAGAATGATCATCTGGCCACCGGCAAGATCGAGGTTGTGGCGGAAAACATCGAGGTGCTCGCCAAGTCTGACGCGCTGCCGTTCCAGGTGTCCACCGCGTTGGAAAACGAGTCCGAGAACAAGCTGCCGGGCGAGGAAGTTCGCCTCAAGTACCGTTATCTCGACCTGCGCCGCCCGTCCATGCAGCGCAATCTGAAGCTGCGTTCCCAGATGTCGAAGGCTGCTCGCCACGCTCTGGAAGAGATGGGCTTCGAAGAGGTCGAAACCCCGACCATGATCAAGTCCACTCCGGAAGGCGCTCGCGATTTTGTGGTGCCGGCCCGCTTGGTGCCAGGTTCTTGGTACGCGTTGCCGCAGTCCCCGCAGCTTCTCAAGCAGCTGCTGATGGTTTCCGGCGTGGAACGCTACTACCAGCTGGCCCGCTGCTACCGTGACGAGGATTTCCGTGCAGATCGTCAGCCGGAGTTCACCCAGCTCGATATGGAAATGGCGTTCGTGGATCAGGAAGACGTGATGGCCATGGCCGAAAAGGTCATCGCCGCCATCTGGAAGTCCGCAGGCTATGAGATCCAGCTGCCGATTCAGCGCATCACTTGGCAGGAAGCCATGGATAAGTACGGCTCCGACAAGCCGGATCTGCGTTTCGGCAACCCGCTGATCGAGCTGACCGACTACTTCAAGAACACTCCGTTCCGCGTGTTCCAGGCTCCGTACGTTGGTGCGGTGCTCTTCAAGGGTGGCGCGGCCACGCCTCGCCGCCAGTTCGACGCTTGGCAGGATTGGGCCAAGCAGCGTGGCGCCAAGGGCCTCGCTACGTGGTGTTCGCTGAGAACGGCGAGCTCAAGGGACCTGTTGCCAAGAACCTGTCTGAAGAGGAGCGCGCTGGCCTGAAGGAAGCCGTTGGGGCAGAAGACGGCGATGCCGTGTTCTTCGCAGCAGGCCGTCGCACCTCCGCTCAGGAGCTGCTGGGTGCCGTGCGTGTGGAACTCGCCGATCGTGCCGGTCTGCTCAAGCCCGACGACTTCGCTTTCACTTGGGTTGTGGACTTCCCGCTGTTCAAGCCCACCGACGATCCGGATGACGACGATGTGGCAGTCGGCCACTCCAAGTGGACCTCCATGCACCATCCGTTCACCATGCCGTCCAAGGATTGGATCGACACCTTCGACAAGGATCCGGAACACGCCATGTCTGATTCCTACGACATCGTGTGCAACGGTAACGAAATGGGCGG